>Ga0208220_1000515_pt1 | contig 16259 bp, 16 predicted proteins | sample NGESurdeep092012_9_FD_184484 | JGI IMG/M metagenome (GOLD analysis project Ga0208220, IMG submission 184484) | Arctic peat soil microbial communities from Barrow, Alaska - NGEE Surface sample F53-1 deep-092012 (SPAdes) | ecosystem: Environmental > Terrestrial > Soil > Wetlands > Peat ... | reverse complement strand
GCCCGCAGCACGGCGTCGAGCAGCGTCTCGGCGGCGATTGTGCCGGAGTACCGCAAAACGGATGATTTCGTGGCGCGACGGCCGACGATGCCGATCAGGGGGCGCATGGGGCTCTCATCACTTTATTATGCGGATGCTCACTGGTTTTTCCGAACATTCGAGATAAATCGACTGCTCGTCGCCGCAAGCGTAACCCAGCAAGGGGAGCCTTCCAACCCTTGCCCGTCGCACCACCGTCACCGCCCGCCACGCCACCACCTCGCCCGCCACGCCACCACTTAAGGCTGTGGCGGCAGCGCCAGCCGAAGCGCTGTGAGGCGGCGGAGATTGGCTTCCGCGTGCTCCTCGGCCAGCAGGCGGGCGCGTGGGCCCGCCTCCGCGGCGATCGCGGCCGCGATCGCCGCATGCTCCCCGGCTGCCGCGGCAGCCTCGAGCGAGGCGGGAGGCGAAGCCAGGCCGGACCGCTCAGCCGCGCCGGCGGCTTCCTCGTCGGCCGTGGCCGGCAGCCACAGGAGCTCGGTGAGCTTTGCCTGCAGCGCCACCTCGAGCGCGGTCAGCCGCTGCGACTTGGACGCGATCGCGACCTCGACGTGGAACCGGCCGTCGGCCATGATTCGCGCCCCGGTCGTCGGCGAGGCCGCCAGCTGATCGGCCAGCGCGAGCAGCCGTCGCACGCTGACCGTCGAGGCCCGGGTCGCGGCGAGCCGGGCGGCGGCGCCGGAGACCGCGCTCTGCTCGTCGGCCAGGTCGCGGAGCTCGCCGGCGGTCATCGCCCGCAGCCGGTCGCGGAGCAGGCCGAGTTTCGGTGCGGTCGGCCGTCGGACGAACGTCCCGCCGGTCCGGCCGCGGCGGGTCTCTACCAGGCCCTGCTGGCGGAGAACGGCGAGCGCCTCGCGCAGCGTCATCGCCGAGACGCCGAGCTGCGCGGCGAACTCCGCCTCGGGCGGGAGCTGCTCGCCGTGGGCGAGCAGGCCGAGCTGTATCGCCTGGTCGACCCGGAGCGCGACCTCGTCCGCCCGGCCGAGGACGGCCAGCGGGGCGATGAGCGAAACCGCGTACCGACCGTCAGCCATAGCCGCAGGCTACCGCAAAACTATAAGGCTATAGTTTTGATGCGCCGCTACGGAGCTGGGACCGCTTCCGACGAAGACGCGGCCACAGGCTCAGCCGCGGCCGGACCGAGACCCAGGCCGACGGTGGTGGACAGGTACAGCTGGAGCACGTAGATCCAGATCAGCACCGAGAGCGCGACGTGCACCCAGACCAGGCCGGCCGGCAGGTGGTTGAAGTACTGGACGTAGCCGATGATCCCCTGCAGGCCCAGCCCGACCAGGACGACCCAGCCCAGCCGCACCGTCCGTCGCGGAGCGCCCGAGTACCGCAGCCCGACCACGAGCGCCACCGCCAGCGCCCCGATGAACCAGCCGATGTCGGCGTGCAGCTGGGTGACGGACTCGAGCGAGAAGTGGAACCGGGGCACGGTCTTCAGGTGCCCGTGCGAGTCGGTTTCGGTCCCGGCCAGCGGCCCGGTCCCGGTCACGATCGTGCCGGCCGCGAGCATCAGCCCGGTCACCGCGGTCAGCAGCCCGGCCAGCACCCGCAGGTCAATCCTGACCCCTGGGATGGCGCCAGCCCGCTTCGGCTCGTCCGCCGCTGCCGGATGCGAACCTTTCTCCAGCGCGACGGTGCGGGCGTGCAGCACCACGGCGCAGGTCAAGATGATCGCCGTCGAGAGCAGGAAGTGGACCGAGACCAGGGCCGGGTTCAGCTTCTCCAGCACCACGATGCCGCCGATCACGGCCTGCGCGATGACGCCAATCGGCAGCACGGCCGACAGCCGCACCAGGTCGATCCGGCCGGCCGCGCCGGCTGCCTTCTGCTGCCGGTGCCACATAAAGAAGGCAATGAACGCGAACCCGGCGATCGCGACCAGCGGGAAGTTCAGCAGCCGGTTGCCGAACTCGATCCACGAGTTGAGCAGGGTCTGGCCCGAGCTGTCGGCCGCTACCGCGCTTGACTTCGTGCAGGCCGGCCAGTCCGGGCAGCCGAGCCCGGACGAGGAGAGCCGCACCGCCGCGCCGGTCGCGATGACCACCGCGTTGGAGATCATCGCCGCCAGCGCCCAGCCGTGCAGCGCCCGCACCGTCGGGCGGAACACGGGGTCGATTAGACGGGAAAGCACGCGCTCCATCGTAATGCTCCGTTCACTGCGCCGGTGGCGGACGCATTCGGTTCGAGTGGCACTGGACTGGGGACTGATTCCGGCGCGTCACGTCCGCGCACCATAACCCGGTGAGCGGAACGACGCGGCGGAATCGCCCCTGAGCCCGGCGCCTCGCTTCGCGTTGGCGGGGGTGCAGGTCGGCGGGAGGCTGCGGCTGATGCCGTGACGACGCAGCCAATGCCAACCCACTCCGCGGGGCTCAGGCGCTGGCTCAGCAGGGCTAGGCCGATCAAGGCGGCGACGGCAGGCTGCATCGACATCCAGACGCCGAAGAGCTGGGCCGATATCCGACGCAGCGCCTCCATCTCAAGCCAGTACGGGATGACCGAGGAGAGGATGCCGATGGCGGCGCCGACCGCGAGCAGGTCGGGGCGGAACATGCGGGTGCCGCCTTGGACGACGCCGGGGATCGTGACCACCACGGCTGCCACGCACATCGCTACCACCAGGCCGCTGGAGCCAGGCATCCGCTGACCGGTGGCCTTGCTGCCGAGGATGTAGCACGCCCAGGCGGCGCCCGCCCCGACCGCCCAGGCGACACCGGCCCAGTTCAGGTGGCCGCCGACGCCGTTGGCGAGCAGCACCACGCCGACTGCCGCGAGGACGGCGTAGCCGAGGGCGAGCGCGCGGCTGCGGCCGGCCGCGCTGCCGGCCAGCGCGCCTGCGACGGTGACGGTGAGCGGGCCGAGAAACTCGATCGTGACCGCAATGCCGAGTGGAATGCGCGCGAACGACTGGTAGATGGCGAAGTTCATGAAGCCGAGGGTGACGCCGAAGGCGGCCGTGACCAGCGCGTCCGGCCACGCCCGGCGGCGTCGCAGGTCGGCCACGGCGCGGGCGGTGGGGCGGCCCGCCACCATCAGCAGGACCAGCGCCCCGGCCCAAAGCCGCAGGGTCGTCACCGAGGCGGGCGGAAGCCGGCTGAACAAATGGTTGGCGACGCCGGCGCCGGTCTGCACCGACACCGCTCCGGCCAGCACCAGGCCGGCCGGGAGGGCGTTGCCGCGCCTTACTCCCACCGGAAGTAGCGGGCCGCGAGGGTGATGGAGATGACCGCCCACGCTGCCAGCGTCACCACGTCCCTGACCGGGAAGACCTCGCCGCCACCGAGCACGTGGCGCAGCCCGGTCGACAGCGCCCCGGTCGGCAGCAGCTCGAGGAACGAGCGGGCGCCGACCGGGAACTTGGTCAGCGGGAAGATGACGCCGCCGACGCCGAGCAGCACCACGTAGATGAGGTTGGCGGCGGCCAGCGTGGCCTCGGCCCGCAGCGTGCCCGCCAGCAGCAGCGCGAACCCGCTGAAGGCGGCGGTGCCGAGCAGGATCAGCAGCGGCACCACGACGATGGCGGCCGGCGAGGCGTCCGGTGACCAGCCGAGCGCGAGCGCGACCAGCAGGATGATGACGGCCTGGAGCAGCTCGACGCCGATCACGGTGAGGGTCTTGGCGGCGATCAGCCCGGTCCGTGACAGCGGGGTCGCGCCGAGCCGCTTGAGCACCCCGTACCTGCGCTCGAAGCCGGTCGCGATCGCCTGGCTGGTGAACGCGGTCGACATGATCGCCAGCGCGATCACGCCCGGGGTGAGGAAGTCGATTCTGGTGTAGCCGCCGCCGAAGCTGATCAGCGGCTCGAGGCTGAACGCGGCCAGCAGCAGCAGCGGGATGATCAGCGTGAGCGTCAGCTGCTCGCCGTTCCTCAGCAGCTGACGCGTCTCAAGCGCCGCCTGCGCGCCGACCATCTGACGGAGCGGGGCAGCACCGGGAGCGGGCTGGAATTGGTTTTCCAAAACCGCCGTCATGCGCGCAGCTCCCGTCCGGTCAGCTCCAGGAAAACGTCCTCGAGTGTCCGCGATTCGATCCGCAGCGAGGACGGCAGCACCGACCGGTCGGCGCACCAGGCGGTGACCGCGGCCAGCAGCGCGGGTTGGATCACGCCGTCGTCGACCTCGATCAGGTAGTGCCCGGACGGCGACTCCTTGGCCGCGCTGCCCGGCGGCAGCGCGGCGAGCAGGCTGTCGGTGTCGAGGCCGGGCTCGGCCCGGAACCGCAGCTGCCCGGCCGAACCGGTGAGCTCGCCCGGGCTGCCGGCCGCGACCGCCTGACCGTGGTCGATGATGACCACGTGGTCGGCCAGCCGCTCCGCCTCGTCCATGAAGTGCGTGGTCAGCACCACCCCGACCCCGTCGTGGCGCAGCGCGCTGACCAGATCCCAGGTCGCGTGCCTGGCCTGCGGGTCGAGGCCGGCCGTGGGCTCGTCGAGGAAGACCAGCTCGGGGCGGCCGATGACGGCGGCCGCGAGCGACAGGCGCTGCTGCTGCCCGCCGGACAGGCGTTTGTAGGGGGTCTTCGCGAGCCTGGAGAGGCCGACGATGTCAAGGAGCCACGCCGGCTCGTGTGGTTTCACATGGAACCGACTCAGCGTTTTCAGGTACTCCAGGGCCGGTACGGCGGGCGGAATGCCGCCCGACTGGAGCATGACGCCGACCCTCGGCCGCAGCGCGGAGGAGGCCTGCATCGGATCGAGGCCGAGGATGCGGACGGTGCCGGAATCGATCCGCCGGTAACCCTCGCACACCTCGATGGTGGTGGTCTTGCCTGCGCCGTTCGGGCCGAGCACGGCGGTCACCAGGCCCGCCTCGGCGGTCAGCGTCAGCCCGTCGACGGCGGTCACCGGCCCGTACCGCTTCACCATGCCGGAGATCTCGACGGCGGGCGTACTTTCCACGCACGCAGTCTATTGGCCGCCGGTGATTAGCGGGCCGATCGGGTCCGACATTCTGTAGTAGATAGTTTCTTAAGTTTCTTTAGGCGCTTTAGATCCCGCAGGCTGGTGTGGTCGTTGGGCCAGTCCGGGCCGGTGGGCCAGGCCGCGACGATGGCGGGGGCGGTGGAGTGCGGGTTGCGCCCGTGCGACATGAACCGCTCCAGCGGGGTCGCGCCGGGCAGCTCGACCCGGGCCGACTTGAGCTGCACCAGGCACTCGGCGGCGGGCCCGCAGCAGATCTCCAGCCAGGAGATCTGCTGGGCGCGCAGGTAGACCGGCGGCGCGCCGTAGACGGTGTCGATCGCCTCGACGACCGAGGTACACGAGCCGGTGTTGCCGTAGAAGCCGTCCCCGTGCGCGTGCAGCTCCGGGTGGTGGGTGTGGCCGGAGAGATAGGCGGTGTAGCCCTGGCCGATGAGCTCGTCGGCGCGCTCCCGAGCGGCCGAGTTCTGGTCGTAGCCGCGTCCGGACAGCGCCAGCGTGCTGATCGTGGTCCACGCGTGACGGGAGACCATGATCAGGATCAGCGCGATGACCGCGATGTCGAGGAGCGCTCCGTAGCCGAGAATCTCCACGTCGTGCAGCCAGCGGCCGGTGGTCTTGAAGCGGTCGCCGACGCGACCTATCTCCGGGAGCACCAGCCCGAAGGTGGCGATCGGGACCAGCAGCAGCCACCACAGATGGCGGGCCAGCTTCCGGTAGACCAGCCTCGACGCCAGGAACGAGGGGAAGTCGGCCGGGTCGGCCATCTCATGGGCGCCGTTGAGCCAGTCCCGGCCGAGCCACTCGACCTTCGGGACCACATCGCGGACGATGTGGTGGCCGAGCGGGGTGTCGAGCGGGTTGCGCGCGTCGTGAAAGCAGTTGTACGGGTCCAGCTGGTGGCCGTGCTCGACCCGGATCAGCTCACCGCCCGGCAGGTGCAGATCGGCCGCGAGGCAGAGCTTGGCGCCGGTGAGCTCGCGCACGGCGGTCGCTGTCTTGAGGTCCCAGGCCAGGTCGCCGTCGTGGTTGCCGACCGTGTAGACGACCTCGCCGCCCCGCTCGGTCACCCCGGCCAGGGCGCGGCAGAGGTCATCGTGCGCGTCCAGGATGTCCCGCGCGGTGACGCCCGGGTGCGCGAGCATCTCCACGATGTCACCGGCCAGCACCACCGTCAGCGGGCCGGGCTCGGCCGCCAGCCGACGCGCCAGCACCTCGCAGCAGCGGCCGGAGACGATGCTCCGCTCGGGTGGCAGGTGCAGGTCGCTGACGGCGATGACCTTGCCGTCGTTCGGTACGGTTATGTCGAGCCGATCGGCGACATCTGGCTGTGGCGGTGCCATGAGATCCAGTTCCTTCCCCCGGCATGCTTCCATCATGCACCCGGCCCGGGGCGTCGAGTTCGGTGAGTCGAAGCCCACAAACAGTAGCGCTCTTCCCAATAGCAGACGTACCGCTTCACCCAACGGTCTACCGACGCATGCGGGTTCTTAACGCGACTGGGGAATCTGCTTGTGACGTGCACAGTTGCAATGGTTCCTGGGCCACGTGCACCACCAGCGAAGGTCCCTTGAAGTCGCCGGTAAATCAGCGTGTACGCAGGGCCAACGTTCAGCTGGCGGTCAGCCTGCGCTCCGGTCGGCGACGTCGGCGGTGATTTACGTCACGCCGGCGTGAGGAAAAACTTGCATCCTGCGACCCATTTAGGGCACACTGGTGTTGTGAAAAGTCTAGGGGCAGCGGCGACCACCGCGGCCAAGGGAGGCGGAGGCGCCGGGGGCGGCGCGTCCGCCGAGCGAGGCACGCGCGGCCAGGTCGCGCGGCTGATCCTAGAACTCGGCCCGGCCACGGCGTCCACCCTGGGCGGGCGGCTCGGCCTGACCCCGGCCGCGATCAGGCGGCACCTGGAGAACCTGATCGCCGACGGCATGATCGAGATGCGGACCGCGCGCAGCTACGGTAACCGGGGCCGGGGGCGGCCGGCCAAGGTCTTCGTGGTCACCGACGCGGGACGGTCCGCGTTCGAGCACACCTATGACGACCTGGCGACGAGCGCGCTGCGCTTCATCGAGCAGGCCGGCGGCCCCGAGGCCGTCGCCGAGTTCGCCCGGCGGCAGGTCTCCGAGCTCGAGCGGCGCTACGCGGCCAAGCTCGCCGAGGCGGGGGCCGAGGGGAACAGCGGCCTGTCCGCCCGGGTTCAAGCACTGGCAGAGGCACTCTCCGCCGACGGCTACGCCGCCGCCGCCGGGCCCGCGCCGACGGTCGGCCCCGCCAACAGCGGGTTCACCGACAACGGGGCGCAGATCTGCCAGCACCACTGCCCGGTCGCGCACGTGGCGGCCGAGTTCCCCCAGCTCTGCGAGGCGGAGACCGAGGCATTCGGCCGCCTGCTCAACGCCCCGGTGCGACGGCTGGCTACGATCGCGCACGGCGACGGGATCTGCACGACGCACGTGACATGCACGGATCGAACGACGACGAAAGACACGAGTCCGGAGGGCTCCCACCTATGACGACCACCACCGCTAACGACCAGCTCGAGGGTCTGGGCACGTACAAGTTCGGCTGGGCCGACACTGACGTGGCCGGCGCGTCCGCCAAGCGCGGACTGTCCGAAGAGGTGGTCCGCGACATCTCGGCCCGTAAGAACGAGCCGGAGTGGATGCTGGAGAACCGGCTCAAGGGGCTGAAGTACTTCGGCCGCAAGCCGATGCCGGCGTGGGGTTCCGACCTGTCTGGCATCGACTTCGACAACATCAAGTACTTCGTCCGCTCCACTGAGAAGCAGGCGGAGAGCTGGGACGACCTGCCCGCCGACATCAAGAACACCTATGACCGGCTGGGTATCCCCGAGGCGGAGAAGCAGCGCCTGATAGCCGGCGTCGCGGCCCAGTACGAGTCCGAGGTCGTCTACCACAAGATCCGCGAGGACCTCGAGGAGAAGGGCGTCCTCTTCCTCGACACCGACTCCGCCCTCAAGCAGCACCCGGAGCTGTTCAAGGAGTACTACGGCACCGTGATCCCGGCCGGCGACAACAAGTTCGCCGCGCTGAACACCGCTACCTGGTCCGGCGGCTCCTTCATCTACGTGCCGAAGAACGTGCGGGTCGAGATCCCGCTGCAGGCCTACTTCCGGATCAACACCGAGAACATGGGCCAGTTCGAGCGGACCCTGATCATCGTCGACGAGGGCGCCTACGTGCACTACGTCGAGGGCTGCACCGCGCCGATCTACAAGAGCGACAGCCTGCACAGCGCGGTGGTCGAGATCATCGTGAAGAAGGACGCCCGCTGCCGGTACACGACCATCCAGAACTGGTCGAACAACGTCTACAACCTGGTCACCAAGCGCGCCGTCTGCTCGGCGGGCGCGACCATGGAGTGGATCGACGGCAACATCGGCTCCAAGGTGACGATGAAGTACCCGGCGGTCTACCTGATGGGCGAGCACGCCAAGGGCGAGACCCTGTCGATCGCGTTCGCCGGCCCCGGCCAGCACCAGGACGCGGGGGCGAAGATGGTGCACTGCGCGCCGAACACGTCCTCCACGATCGTCTCCAAGTCCGTCGCCCGCGGCGGCGGCCGGACGTCCTACCGGGGCCTGATCAACGTGCAGGAGGGCGCCACCCACTCCAAGTCGACGGTCAGGTGCGACGCGCTGCTGGTCGACGCGATCAGCCGGTCCGACACCTACCCGTACAACGACATCCGCGAGGACGACGTTGAGATGGGGCACGAGGCGACGGTCTCGAAGATCTCCGCCGACCAGCTCTTCTACCTGATGTCGCGCGGTATGACCGAGGACGAGGCGATGGCGATGATCGTTCGCGGCTTCGTCGAGCCGATCGCACGCGAGCTCCCGATGGAGTACGCCCTCGAGCTCAACCGGCTGATCGAGCTGCAGATGGAAGGGGCCGTCGGCTGATGTCGGTGCTGTCCGGGGCGGTCGAAACCGCCCCCGTTTCTGATCTGCACGCCCAGGGGTCGGTCGACCCGGCTTACTTCGCGGTCCCCGGCGGCCGCGAGGAGGACTGGCGGTTCACCCCGCTGCGCCGGCTGCGGGGGCTGCACAAGGATGCTCCCCTGACCCAGTCCGGGGTAACGGTCGAGGTCGAAGCCGCGCCGGAGCTCCTGGTTGAGAAAGTCAAGAAAACCGTCGATGTCGAACGGATCGGTCTGACTCCGGCAGGCGTATTTTTGGCCACCGACCGGGTGAGCGCCCGGGCGTACGCTGCGGTCACCGAGGCCACGGTCATCACGGTCCCGAAGGACACGACGGCGACGGCTGCGACCTACGTCCGCGTCACCGGCACCGATGCGTCCGTCGCGACCGCCGGTCACCTGGTCATCGACGTGCAGCCGTACGGGCGCGCCACCGTCGTCATCGACCAGCGGGGCTCGGCCACCTACGCCGACAACGTCCAGATCCACGTCGGCGACGGCGGTGACCTGGTCGTGGTCGCCCTGGCCGACTGGTCGGGCGACACCGTGCAGGTCTCCCACCACCAGGCCACCGTGGGCCGGGACGCGCGCCTCGCGCACTTCGCGGTCACCCTCGGCGGCTCGCTGGTCCGGCTCTCCCCGACGGTCCATTACGCCGGCCCGGGCGGCGACGCCGAGCTGTACGGCATCTGCTTCGCCGACGCCGGCCAGCACCTGGAGCACCGGCTGTTCGTCGACCACGACACGCCGAACTGCCGCAGCCGCGTCTCTTACAAGGGCGCGCTGGACGGGGAGGGCGCGCGCACGGTCTGGATCGGCGACGTGCTGATCCGCCCGGAGGCGACCGGTACCGACACCTACGAGTACAACCGGAACCTGGTGCTGTCCGACGGCGCCCACGCCGACTCGGTGCCGAACCTGGAGATCCTCACCGGCGAGGTGACCGGCGCGGGGCACGCCTCCGCCAGCGGCCGCCTCGACGACGAGCAGACGTTCTACCTGATGGCGCGCGGCATCCCGCTCGATGAAGCGCGACAGCTGGTCATCCGAGGCTTCTTCGCCGAGCTGGTAGCCAAGATCGGCATCGAGGACCTGCAGGACCGCATCATGTCCGCTATAGAAGCGGAGCTGTCGACCACGGCGGAACCGTCATGAGCGGGTCGGAGACGGCCGGGTTCGTGCGGGCGTGCGCCCTGGCCGACATCCCGGACAGCGGCATCCTGTCGGTTGAGGTCGACCACGACGAGATCGCGATCGTCCGCACCGAGGGCGAGGTCTTCGCGATCCGCGACTGGTGCTCGCACGCCGCCGTCCCGCTCTCGGAGGGCGAGGTCGACGGCTTCACGATCGAGTGCTGGCTGCACAACTCGCGCTTTGACCTGCGCACCGGCAAGCCAACCGGGTTCCCCGCCACCCAGCCGGTGCCCGTCTACCCAGTGAAGATCGAGGGCGACGACGTCCTCATCGCAATAGAGGAGTCGTAAGAGTGTCCACCCTAGAGATCCGCGACCTGCACGTTGACGTGACGGAGAGCGACGGTGGCAGCCGGGAGATCCTGCGCGGCGTCAACCTGACGGTGGCCGACGGGGAGACCCACGCCATCATGGGACCGAACGGCTCCGGCAAGTCCACCCTCGCCTACGCGCTCGCGGGCCACCCGAAGTACACCGTCACCTCCGGCACGGTCACGCTGGACGGCGAGGACGTGCTCGCGATGTCGGTTGACGCCCGCGCCCGGGCCGGTCTGTTCCTCGCGATGCAGTACCCGGTCGAGGTGCCCGGCGTGTCGGTGTCGAACTTCCTGCGCACCGCGATTACCGCCGTGCGCGGCGAGGCGCCGAAGCTCAGGAACTTCGTCAAGGAAATGAACGGCGCGATGGGTGACCTCGCGATGGACCCGAAGTTCGCCGAGCGGTCGCTCAACGAGGGCTTCTCCGGCGGCGAGAAGAAGCGCCACGAGATCCTCCAGCTCGAGCTGCTCGACCCGAAGATCGCGATCCTCGACGAGACCGACTCCGGCCTCGACGTGGACGCGCTCAAGGTCGTCTCCGAGGGCATCAACCGGTTCCGCGCCAAGACCGGCCACGGGGTGCTGCTGATCACCCACTACAACCGGATCCTGCAGTACGTCCAGCCCGACTACGTGCACGTCTTCGTCGCGGGCCGGATCGTCGAAGAGGGCGGGCCTGAGCTGGCCAAGCTGCTGGAGAGCGAAGGCTACGAGCGGTTCACCGGGGCGGCGGCGACGTCATGACCGAGACCGCTGCCCGCTACGTTGACGCGCCCTACGACGTCGAGGCGGTTCGCGGGGACTTCCCGATCCTGTCCCGGACCGTGCGGAACGGCAACCCGCTGGTCTACCTCGACTCCGGCGCGACCTCGCAGCACCCGACCGTCGTCCTCGACGCCGAGCGCGAGTACTACGAGCGGCACAACGCCGCCGCGCACCGGGGCGCCCACCTGCTCGGTGAGGAAGCGACCGAGATCTACGAGGGCACCCGGGCCAAGATGGCCGCGTTCCTCGGCGCCGCCTCGCCCGACGAGATCGTGTTCACCAAGTCCGCCACCGAGGGGATCAACCTGGTCGCGTTCGCGCTGACCGGGTCGCTCAAGCCCGGCGACGAGATCCTGATCACCGAGATCGAGCACCACGCGAACCTGGTCCCGTGGCAGCAGCTCGCGCTGCGCACCGGCGCCACCCTCCGCTGGTTCAAGTCGCTGCCCGACGGCCGCGTCGACGTGGACCCGTCGCTTGTCACCGAGCGGACCAAGCTGGTCGCGGTGACCGGCCAGTCCAACGTCACCGGGGTGATCCCGCCGGTCCGGGAGATCGGCCGGCTGGCCCACTCGGTCGGCGCGCTCTTCCTGGTCGACGGCGCCCAGTCGGTGCCGCACCACGCGGTCGACGTGGCCGAGCTCGACGTCGATTTCCTCGCCTTCTCCGGGCACAAGATGCTCGGGCCGCTGGGGCTTGGCGTGCTGTACGGGAAGTACGCGGCGCTCGACGCGCTGCCGCCGTACCTCACCGGCGGATCGATGATCGAGGTCGTCCGGATGGAGGAGACCACGTTCCTGCCGCCGCCCGCCAAGTTCGAGCCCGGCGTGCCGCCGGTCGCGCAGGCGGCCGGCCTCGGCGCGGCGGTGGACTACCTGACCGAGCTCGGCATGGACAACGTCGCCGCGCACGAGCAGTCGCTCACGGCGCACGCGCTCGACGCGCTGCGCGAGATCGAGGGCGTGCGGATCCTCGGTCCCGAGACCACCGAGAACCGCGGCGGGACGGTCGCGTTCGACGTCGAGGGCGTGCACTCGCACGACGTGGGGCAGGTACTCGACGAGCTCGGCATCGCGATCAGGACCGGCCACCACTGCGCCTGGCCGCTGCACCGGGCGCTGCACTGCCAGGCCTCCAACCGGGCCAGCTTCTACATCTACAACACGCACGCCGAGGTCGACGCGCTGGCCGACGGCATCCGGTACGCAAAGAAGTTCTTCCGGGTCTAGGGGAGGCGCCGTGACAACGGAACACCAGCCACCTTCGGGGCGTTCTAGAGGGCACTATGCAGCTTGAGAACATGTACCAGGAAGTAATTCTGGATCACTACCGCAATCCGCACCACAAGGGGCTGCGGGATCCTTTTGACGCGCAGGTGTACCACGTCAACCCGACCTGCGGTGACGAGGTGACGCTACGGGTCTCGCTCAAGGAGACCGTCGACGGCGACCCGGTGGTCGAGGACGTGTCCTACGACGCCCTCGGCTGCTCGATCAGCCAGGCCAGCGCCTCGGTGATGACGGACCTGGTGATCGGCAAGCCGGTCAGCGAGGCTATGAAGATCGGCGACGCCTTCCTCGAGCTAATGAAGTCCAAGGGCCAGCTGGAGCCCGATGAGGACGTGCTTGACGAGGCCGTGGTGTTCGCCGGCGTGTCGAAGTACCCGGCGCGGATCAAGTGCGCGCTGCTTGGCTGGATGGCATGGAAAGACGCGACGGCCCAGGCCATCGCGCAATCGGATGCGGATGGAGACAACGCATGAGCGAGAACGTGACCACCGAGGCAGTGACGACGTCGGCCGAGGGTGAGACCGAGCAGCCCTCGCAGGAGGTCCTCGACATCCTCGAGGCGCTGCGCGACGTGGTCGACCCCGAGCTCGGCATCAACGTGGTCGACCTCGGGCTGATCTACGGGGTTGACCTAGACGAGTCCCGGATCGCCACCATCGACATGACCCTCACCAGCGCGGCCTGCCCGCTCACGGACGTGATCGAGGAGCAGGCCGGCGAGGCCCTCAAGGACCTCGTGGCGGACTTCCGGATCAACTGGGTCTGGATGCCGCCGTGGGGCCCGGAGTCGATCACCGATGACGGGCGTGAGCAGCTTCGGGCGCTCGGCTTCAACATTTAGGTCTGACTGAGGTCGCGGGGGGCGCGGTGGCGCTTCCCGCCCTCTCGGCACGCCGAAATGGCCCTATCGGCGTGCCGAAGGGGCGGGGGCGCACCACTCGCGCTCCCCGCTCTCCTTGTCATCGGGGTAAAACCCAAAAGCCAGTTCGGCAGTCACATTAGCCTGGAATTTGCACGCGAGTTGGGTGCTGGGTCGCTGCCCGGCGCGTGATCACGAAGCCCTTTTTCCTGGCGAAGGGAAAAACTCCTATAGGCGTATAAATCCTTCGTGATCATGCCGAGTCTCCGATTCGGGGCCGGATAACAGCAAAAAGCGGGCGCGCATAGAACAGCGGCATCTCCACGGAGGCAGCCGATATCGCGCCATTCCCAGCCGGCAGCGCCCGAGGCCCTCATCGGAGGCGACCCGCGGGCGTGAGGATGTTTGATCTTTTGTGATGATGGGGAGTTCCGCTGAGGTCGGCGTTCGGTTATCCGGGCAGTGGCCTTGGCGGGGGGATACACGTGGTGCGGAAGTTGTTGGTTGTCTTTGTTATGGGACTGCTCGCGTTGACGGTGGCGTGCAGTTCCAGTAGTTCGAGCACCAGTGCGTCGGAGACCGGGACGGCGGCGGCGGTGGCGGCGGGGACGTGCCCGACCTCGAACACCGTGAAGTTCGCCAAGACTAAGTTCGTGGCCGACGCGGCGCTGGCCGGCGGCGCGTTCAAGCGCTACATCTACACGCCCGCCAAGGACGGCAAGCTCAAGAAGGGCGCCAGCGGTCGGGTGCTCGCGCTGATCAAGGCGGCCGCGGCGGGCGCCTTCGTCATCAATCGGCTGAAGGCGGCCAAGACGGCGGCCCAGGGCAACCCGACGCTGTGCAAGGTCTTCGTCGCGCCCGCTGCGAAGTTCACGGCCGCCCTGACCGGGCTGGTCGGCAAGGCCAAGAGCGGTGGCATCAACCCGTCCGACGTCGACCACGCCTCGAGCGCGCTGACCGACGTGCACAACGCGGCTACCTCCGGCGGCGCCACCTTCGCCGACAACGCCAACGCCAGCATCAGCGGCTAACTCCAGCCTCACGATCACCCGCGGTCGGACGCTCGGCGGTCCCCAACCAGTCCGACGAGCGCCCGACCCAGATAACAGCAAGAAGTCCCAAAGATCGTGGAAGGTTTTTTCCTGCGGAAGAAATGCACGCGCATGGCGCGCCTTTCTACCAAGATCTTTTGCGCGCTGCCCCTGTGCGTCCCGTCCCTGGTGCAAACGCTAGTCCCTGGTGTAAAAGGGGCGGGTGTTGCTGGATAGCCACTCGGCGATGACGTCGGGGCGGCGCTCGCCGCCCTCATGGTCGCCGCAAGGCTCGCCGTCGTCGGCGGGCTCGCCGGGGAAGACGACGTCGACCGGGTAGGGGACGTGCAGTGGCACCAACGCGACGGCCGCCACCAGCGCGCCGATCACGGCCCGGTGGGCGGCCTCGCTGGCCGGGTCGTCGAGGGCGACCGCGATCACCAGCCCCTCGCCCCGGTCGGGGACCGAGAGCCAGGCGCGGGAGGCGGAGCGCACGAAGGGCAGCCGCCGCAGCCGGGCCCGCGCCTTGTCCATCAGGGCAATCGGCTCGGTCGGGGGATGGTCGAGGCCGATGACCGCCGGGCCCCGCTCGCCGAGCCTGGCCAGGTAGCTGACGGCCTCCGGGTACAGCGGGAGGCCGGGCGCTCCGTCGGGGTTGAGCGCCAGGCCGAGGCCGGCCGGCAGCCGGCCGGCGAGGCCGGCCGCCGGGACCACCACGTGCGGCACCACCCGGGCGTCGCCCGCCCGCTGCCACTGCCGCCCGCTGCCGGAGAACCGGAACTCGTCGGCCGCGTCCCCGCTGCGCGCCTCTATCTCGACGTCGTCCGCCCACCTGGTGAGGCGCTGCACCGAGGTGAAGCAGGGCACGAAGTCGATGTCGCTCTCGGCGTAGCCGACCAGCGGCAGCCGGACCGCGGTGCCGTCGGTAAACGGGCGTTGCCGGACCGGCAGCGGCACCCAGAGGCGGGTGCCTGCGAGCTCGGCCAGCAGGGCGGGCAGCTGACCGGGGTCCGCGATGACCGAGGCGAGGATCCGCTCGATCGACTCGCCCGAGGAGTACCTGCTTTCGCGCGAGTCTCGCAGGCCCCCCCAGGCAACCGCGCCGGGCCGGATGATCGTGCCGCCGTGCGCCATCGCCTGGGCGGGCACGATGTCCCGCAGCGGCCGCGCGGGAATGACGTCTGGCAGAGGCTGCACGGGGGCGGCCGCAGGCCCGATACCATGGCGGCCTTGGCCATCGGGCGCGCCTTCGGGGGGTACGGGGGGCCAGCGGCCCCCCGGAAGGTAACGCCCCTGACCGTCGCCTGGATCGATCGGGAGCATGTCGTGGCTACCTCGTTGCTTTTGCGGTGCTTGTGACAGTTGATTCGCGTGGTGCAGTTGAGTTGTACGCTCAGTAAACACGATGAGGCAGTGAGTAGTGAAGAACGTGGCTGGTAGTGGTGGTAAATGGCTGGACGTTTCGGCTGAGCGACTTCCCGGCTGGATCGCCTCATTCGCCGTCAGACACGGGGTTTCCGACCCAGGGGCGGCCTCGGGCGAGGCCCTCACGGTGGCCGTCGGCGATGATCATGTCTCCTTCACCGCACAAGATGGCGCAGTCGCGCAGTGTTACCCTCCGTTTCCGCCTGCCGCCGGGATCACCGCGCTGCTGGAGGAGGTAACGCCGCCTGCCCGCCTGGATGACCCCGCCGTCCCTCCGGCTGGGCTGGACGACCCGGCCGCCATCGCCGAGGCGCTGGCCGCCCACGCCCGCAAGCCGCGCACCGTCGGCGTGCTCCTGGTCCGCCTCGGCGGCTACGCGGCCGGGGTGTTCACCGGCTACCCGCCCGTGCTGGGGGCGGCCAAGGTCGGCTCGCGCCTGGTGCACGGCCGCAGCGCGGCCGGCGGTACG
>Ga0208220_1000512_pt1 | contig 16286 bp, 13 predicted proteins | sample NGESurdeep092012_9_FD_184484 | JGI IMG/M metagenome (GOLD analysis project Ga0208220, IMG submission 184484) | Arctic peat soil microbial communities from Barrow, Alaska - NGEE Surface sample F53-1 deep-092012 (SPAdes) | ecosystem: Environmental > Terrestrial > Soil > Wetlands > Peat ... | reverse complement strand
AAGTCGATGCCGTAGAAGCACGGCCACTTGACCGGCGGGGACGCGATGCGGACGTGCACCTCGAGGGCGCCCGCCTCGCGCATCATGGCCACGATCGCCTGCTGGGTGTTCCCCCGGACGATCGAGTCGTCCACCACGACGATCCGCTTCCCCGCGATCACGTCTCGCAGCGGGTTCAGCTTGAGCCGGATGCCGAGCTTCCTGATCGTCTGGCTCGGCTGAATGAACGTCCGCCCGACGTAGGAGTTCTTGACCAGCCCCTGCCCGTAGGGGATGCCGCTCGCCTCGGCGTAGCCGATCGCGGCGGGCGTGCCCGACTCCGGCACCGGGATCACCAGGTCCGCGTCGGCCGGGAACTCGGCCGCGAGCCGCCGCCCGATCTCCACCCGGGTGACGTGCAGCCCCCGACCGCCGATGGTGGTGTCGGGGCGGGCGAGGTAGACGTACTCGAACAGGCACACCTTCGGCACGGCCGGGGCGAACCGACGCGACCGCAGTCCGCGCTCGTCGAGCACGATCAGCTCACCGGGCTCGACCTCGCGCACGAAGGAACCGCCGACGATGTCGAGCGCGGCGGTCTCGCTCGCCACCACCCAGCCGCCCGCTCCGCCGCCGAGGCGGCCGATCACCAACGGCCGGAAACCCTGCGGGTCGCGCGCCGCGTAGAGCGTGTTCTCGTCCATGAACGCGAGCGAGTAGGCGCCGCGGACCATCGGCAGGATGCGGGCGGCCGCCTCCTCGACACCGCCGTAGGACGCCGCGCCCCCGGCGATCAGCTCCGTCAGCACGTCGGTGTCCGAGGTGGCGTGCAGGGCGGAGTAGCCGCTCTCCGGCGGCAGCATGCCCGCCAACTCGCGGGTGTTGGTCAGGTTGCCGTTGTGCCCGAGGGCGATCGAGACCGTGGGGGTGGAGCGGAAGGTCGGCTGCGCGTTCGCCCACACCGGCGCGCCGGTCGTGGAGTAGCGGCAGTGCGCCACCGCGATGTCGCCGCGCAGCGCGGTCAGCGAGGGCTCGTCGAAGACCTGGGCCACCAGGCCCATCTCCTTGTGCACCACGATCCGCCTGCCGTCGCTGACGGCAATGCCGGCCGACTCCTGGCCGCGGTGCTGCAGGGCGTGCAGCCCGTAGTACGCGAGCTTTGCGACGTCTTCGCCGGGAGCCCACACGCCAAAGACGCCACAGGCATCTCTCGGCGGGCGGTCGTTGGGATCGAGATCGTGCGTAAGACGCCCGTCTGGCTTGGCCACGACATTAGTCTATTTGCTCTCCTGACCTGCGGACACCCGCCTACCCCGGAAACAGACGCCCCCCTGGTCAGGTCAGCGGCAGGTGCTCCGACAGGTCAGCGCGGGCGCCACTCGCCCGGACGACGCCGGACCGCACCGCCTCGGCCCAGCCGAGCCGCCCGGTCGCCAGCCGGATCCAGGTCAGCGGATCGGTCTCCACCACGTTGGGCGGGGTCCCTCGCGTGTGGCGCGGGCCGGCCACCACCTGGACCGCCGCGACGGGGACAACCCGGACTTCCACCGAACGGCCGGGTGCTCCGCGTTCCAGTTCGACCAGGAGGTGGCGGGCGGCCGACCTCAGGGCCGCCTGCGGCGGTTCCTCCCCCCGGTCAAGGGCAGCCTCCACCAGCGCCACATTGGCCTCCCCGTCGGGGTCGGCCTTGCGCGGCGGCATCGAGGGCAGGTCAGCCGAACAGGGCCGGGAGGGTGGCGGCCCAGACGCGTTCGAGGTCGGCCAGCGGAACCTCGAAGGCGTTGACGACCGTCAGCGTGTCGCCTCCGGTCCGGCCGAGCACCGTCGCCGGCACCCCGTGCTCGTCGCACAGGTCGGCGAACTCGTCTTCGCGGCCCGGAGCCACCGAGACCACCGCGCGGCCCGAGGACTCGCTGAACAGCGCCGTGAAGGCGTCCGCAGGCGGTTCCGCCGCTACGCCGGCGCGGTTGTCGAAGCCCGCCAGGCTGATCCAGCAGCCGACGCCCCCGCGCAGGCAGGACTCCGCCAGGGCCACCCCGAGGCCGCCGTCGGAGAGGTCGTGGGCGCTGGCGAGCACGCCCGCCGCGGCGGCGGCGGCGATGAGGGCGGCGAGGTTCCGCTCGGCGTCGAGGTCGACGGCCGGCGGGCGCCCGCCCAGATGCTGGTGGACGACATCGGCCCAGGCCGAGCCGCCGAACTCCTCGGTCGTGGTGCCGAGCAGGACGACCCGCGCCTCGTCGGCCGGGAAGCCGACGCCGAGCCGGCTGCGGACGTCGTCGTGGACGCCGAGCACGCCGATCACCGGGGTGGGGCGGATCGCGGTGCTGCCGGTCTGGTTGTACAGGCTGACGTTGCCGCCGGTCACCGGGATGCCGAGCGTCTTGCAGCCGTCCGCCAGGCCGCGCACGGACTCGGCCAGCTGCCACATGACCTCCGGGTCCTCCGGGGACCCGAAGTTCAGGCAGTTGGTCACGGCGACCGGGCGCGCCCCGGTCATGGCGACGTTCCGGTACGCCTCGGCCAGCGCCAGCTGGGTGCCCCGGTACGGGTCGAGCAGGCAGTACCGGCTGTTGCCGTCGGTGGCGAGCGTGATGCCGAGCCCGGTCTCCTCGTCGATCCGGACCAGGCCGCCGTCCTCCGGCATCGCCAGCACGGTGTTGCCGCGCACGATGTGGTCGTACTGCTCGGTGACCCAGCGCTTGTCGGCCAGGTCAGGCGAGCTCAGCAGCGCCACCAGGGTCTCGCCGAGCGCGAGGCCGCCGACCGGGCGGGCCAGCCCCTCGGGGCCGTCCTCGGCCAGCGCGTCGAGGGCCGCCGGGCGGGTCATCGGGCGCTCGTAGACCGGGCCGTCGGCGGCGGTCCCGGGCGGAATCCGCACCACCGTGGTGCCGCGCCAGGTCATGGTCAGCAGGCCGTCCCCGGTCACCTCGCCGATCACCGTCGCCTGGACGTCCCACTTGGCGCAGACCTGCATGAAGGAGTCGATGAGATCCGGCCGGACGACCGCCATCATCCGCTCCTGCGACTCGCTCATCAAGATCTCGGCCGGGGTGAGGCTCGGGTCGCGCAGCGGGATCGCGTCCATGTCGACGCTCATGCCGCCGTCGCCGCCGGCCGCCAGCTCGGTGGTCGCGCAGGCGATGCCCGCCGCGCCCAGGTCCTGAATACCCTCGATCAGCCCCTGCGCGTAGAGCTCGAGGCAGCACTCAACCAGGAGCTTCTCCAGGAACGGGTCGCCCACCTGGACCGACGGGCGCTTGGCGGCCTTGCCGTCGGAGTCGCCAAACGTCGCGCTGGCCAGCACCGACGCCCCGCCGACGCCGTCCGGCCCGGTCCTCGAGCCGAACAGCACGACCTTGTTGCCCGCGCCGTTGGCCACCGCCGCCTGGAGGTCGCCGTGCCGCATGAGGCCCACGCAGAGCGCGTTCACTAGCGGGTTCCCTGCATAGCAGGGGTCGAAGACGAGCTCGCCGCCTATGTTGGGGAGGCCGAGGCAGTTGCCGTAGAACGAGATCCCTGAGACGACCCCGGGCAGCACCCGGGCGGTGTCGTGCGCGTCCGCCGGGCCGAACCTGAGCGCGTCCATGACCGCGATCGGGCGCGCGCCCATGGCGATGATGTCCCTGACGATGCCGCCGATGCCGGTCGCCGCGCCCTGGTGGGGCTCGACGAAGGACGGGTGGTTGTGGCTCTCGATCTTGAACGTGACCGCGTAATCCTGGCCGATGTCCACCACGCCCGCGTTGGCGCCGATGCCCGCGAGCAGGTGCCGCGCCTGGTCGGCGTCGGGCGCGAGGTTGCGCAGGTGCACCTTGGACGACTTGTACGAGCAGTGCTCGCTCCACATGACCGAGTACAGGGCCAGCTCGGCGGCGGTGGGGCGACGGCCGAGGATGTCGCGGACCTTCGCGTACTCGTCCTCGGTGAGGCCGAGCTCCTTGTAGGGCTGCTGCTGGTCGGGGGTCTGCTCGGCGACCTCGACGGTGTCCTTGTCGCTCACTGCGCCACCTCCGCCCCGGCCGCGAGTCCCGAGCCCGCGAAGGCCGCGACGGCCGAGGTGAAGAAGCCCAGCCCGTCGGCCGAGGGGCCGGTCAGCGGGTCGATGGCGTGCTCGGGGTGCGGCATCAGGCCGACCACGTTCCCTTCTTCGCTGCAGATCCCCGCGATGTTGCGGGCGGCCCCGTTGGGGGCCTCGCCTGCGTAGCGGACGACCACCCGGCCGGCCCGCTCCAGTTCGTCCAGGGTGGCCTCGTCGGCCGCGTACGCGCCCTCGCCGCTCTTGAGCGGCACCGTGAGCTGGCGTCCGGCCTGGTAGCCGGATGTCCACGGCGTCGCCGTGTTTCCCACGATCAACCGCACGTCGGTGTGAATGAAGCGGCGCTTGGCGTTCCTCGTCAGCGCGCCGGGCAGCAGGTGCGCCTCGCACAGGATCTGGAAGCCATTGCAGATGCCGAGCACCGGGAGCCCCGCCTTCGCCGCCGGTATGAGCTCGGTCATCACCGGGGAGAAGCGGGCGATCGCGCCGCATCGCAGGTAATCGCCGTAGGAGAAGCCGCCGGGGAGGATCACCGCGTCCACGCCGCGCAGGTCCCGGTCGGCGTGCCAGAGCGAGACTGGCACCGCCCCGGCGTAGCGCACGGCGCGGGCCGCATCGGTGTCGTCGAGGGAGCCAGGGAATGTGACAACGCCTATCCGCACGTACTGCAGCCTACCCGGCAGCGCCTGCACTCGGCGAAATGTCCCAGCTCAGCGGGACAGGACGACTACGCGCTGCGAGCGAGGGGCGGGTCCCAGGCGATGCGCTTGTCGAGCACCACCCGGGTGCCGCGGCCCGGTGCGGTCCGCAGCGTCACCTCGTCGACGCAGGCGCTCATGATCGCGAAACCGCGCCCGGACTCGGCCAGCGCCGCATGGTCGGGGGGTTCGCTCGGCGCCGTCTCTGGCACGGCGCGGGCGCGAAGGCCCCGCCGCCGGACGCCGCGGGGCGCGCGGCAGCCGCGCCCGGCGTCGGTGACCTCCACCCGGCAGGCAGCGCCGTCCACGGTGGCCGCGACCGTGAACGCCGCGGCGGAGTGGCCCGCGTGCAGGACCACGTTGGTGCAGGCCTCGGTGGCCGCGAGCAGGATGTCGGAGACTGAGTCCTCGTTGACGCCGACCCCGCGCAACGTATCGCCGAGCACCTGGCGCATGACCGGGACGCTCAGCATCTCACGCTCGAACACGAGGCAGAACCTGACCTTCGGCCGCCCATCTCGTCGCTGCGTTCTCACACCACAGGGATTTCCCGCGACACGCGGTAATAATCAATTTTTTTGGTCCGGGACTTGACAGGTCACTCCGTGATATGCAAGGAGAACTCTTCGATCACCGGGTTGGCCAGCAGCTCGCGCGCTATCTCCTCGACGGTGGCGAGCGTCGCGTCGTCGGCCGGCCCGTCGAGCTCGAGCTCAAACCGCTTGCCCTGGCGCACTCCGGTCACGTTCCCGAAGCCGAGGCGGTGGGACGCGCTGAGCACCGCCTCGCCCTGCGGGTCGTGAATCTCCGGCTTTAGCATGACATCCACGATCACTCTGGCCACGTATCCCTCCAAGGCGAACAGGGCATATAACGTCAGGTGCAAGAACTACACGCGTCCCGCCGAGCGGCAACCGCCCATGAAGCGTACAGCCGACGGCGGGACGTCAAGCCTGGTCAGGTCGGCGACGGCGACCCCACCGCCGACCACACCGAAGGGAGTGTCAGGTGACCACTGAGACTATCCAGCTTCTTACCCCCGAGGGCGAGCGGACCGATCACCCCGAGTACCCGCTCGGCGACGTTGACATCAAGGGCATGTACCGCGACATGGTGCTTGTCCGCCGAATCGACACCGAGGCAGTCGCGCTCCAGCGCCAGGGCGAGCTCGGGCTGTGGCCGCCCCTGCTCGGCCAGGAGGCCGCGCAGATCGGGTCGGGCCGCGCGCTGTCCCCGCGGGACATGGCGTTCCCGTCCTACCGGGAGCACGGCGTGGCCTGGTGCCGCGGCCTCGATCCGCTCCGCCTGCTCGAGCTCTTCCGCGGCGTCAACCACGGCGGCTGGGACCCGGAGGAGCACAAGTTCCACCTCTACACGATCGTCATCGGCGACCAGACCCTGCACGCCACCGGCTACGCGATGGGGATCAAGAGCGACGCGGCCGAGGATGAGGCGGCCATCGTCTACTTCGGCGACGGCGCGACCAGCCAGGGCGACGTGAGCGAGGCGTTCGCCTGGTCGTCGGTCTTCAACGCCCCGGTGGTGTTCTTCTGTCAGAACAACCAGTGGGCGATCTCCGCCCCGGCCGAGCGGCAGAGCCGGGCCCCGATCTACCAGCGCGCAAGCGGCTTCGGCTTCCCTGGCGTCCGGGTCGACGGCAACGACGTGCTCGCCTGCTACGCGGTGACCAAGCACGCGCTGCGCGCCGCCCGCGAGGGCCAGGGCCCGATGCTGATCGAGGCGTTCACCTACCGGATGGGCGCCCACACCACGACCGACGACCCCACCAGGTACCGGCTCTCGAGCGAGCTCGAGGCCTGGCGGCTGCGCGATCCGATCGAGCGCGTCCGCTCCTACCTGGCCCGCACCGGCGAGGCCGACAGCGCCTTCTTCGAGGAGGTCGACGCGGCCGCCGACGCCGAGGCGGCGCGACTGCGGGCCGCCGTCCTGGCGCTGCCCGACCCGGCCCCGCTGTCGCTGTTCGACCACGTGTACGCGGGCCCGCATGCGATCCTCGACGCCGAGCGCGCCGAGTACGCGGCCTACCTGTCAGGATTCGACGAGCCCAGCGTAGCGGTCGCCGGGACGGTTGCCGGGGGCATGGAGGCAAATCGATGAGCTCGATCACTCTCTCCAAGGCGCTCAACGCCGGGCTGCGCAAGTCGCTCGAGTCCGACCCCAAGGTAATGATCATGGGCGAGGACGTCGGCAAGCTCGGCGGCGTGTTCCGGGTCACGGACGGCCTGCAGAAGGACTTCGGCGAGCACCGCGTGGTCGACACCCCGCTGGCCGAGGCCGGAATCGTCGGCACCGCGATCGGCCTGGCGCTGCGCGGCTACCGGCCGGTGTGCGAGATCCAGTTCGACGGCTTCGTCTTCCCCGCGTTCGACCAGATCGTCAGCCAGCTGGCCAAGATGCGGTACCGCTCCGGCGGGGCCGTGGCCCTTCCGATCGTGATCCGGATCCCGTTCGGCGGGGGGATCGGCGCGGTCGAGCACCACAGCGAGTCCCCCGAGGCCTACTTCGCGCACACGCCCGGGCTGCGCGTCGTCGCCTGCGCCGACCCGGCCGACGCGTTCGCGATGATCCAGCTCGCGATCGCGGCCGACGACCCGGTGGTCTTCTTCGAGCCCAAGCGGCGCTACTGGGACAAGGCCGAGATCGACACCTCGGCCCCGCTCGAGTCAGCGCTCCCGCTCGACCAGGCGCGGATCGTGCTGCCGGGAGACGACGTCACCCTGCTCTGCTACGGTCCGCTGGTCCGCACCTGCGTCGAGGCGGCGCTCGCGGCCCGCGGGGACGGCCGGTCCATCGAGGTGATCGACCTCCGCTCGCTGTCGCCGATCGACGTCGCCACCATCACCGCGTCGGTGGCGCGGACCGGACGGTGCGTCGTCGCGCACGAGGCGCCGGTCTACGCCGGCCTCGGCGCGGAGATCGCCGCCCGGGTGACCGAGCGGTGCTTCTACCACCTGGAGGCCCCGGTGCTGCGCGTCGGCGGGTTCTCGATCCCCTACCCGGTGGCCAGAGTCGAGGATCACTACCTGCCCGACCTGGACCGCATCCTGGACGCGGTCGACCGCACGTTCGCCTTCTGAGCTCGGAGAAATCAGCATGAACAAGGAGTTCAGGCTCCCCGACGTGGGGGAGGGCCTCACCGAGGCCGATATCGTGTCCTGGCATGTCAAGCCGGGCGACACGGTCACGATCAACCAGGTCATCGTCGAGATCGAGACGGCCAAGGCGGTGGTCGAGCTGCCGAGCCCGTACGCGGGCACGGTCGCCGCGCTGCTGGTGGCCGAGGGTCAGACCGTCGACGTCGGCATCCCGATCATCACGATCGACGTGCCCGTCGCGGGCGAGGCCCCGGCCGCCGACGCCGCCCCGCCCGAGGCAGAGCCCGAGGCGCAGCAGCGGCCGCCAGCGGCAGCGGCAGCGCCCGCCCCGCCTGCTCGCCAGCCGGTTCTGGTCGGGTACGGCGTCAAACCGGGCTCGACCAGCCGCCGGCCGCGCAAGGGCGCGCCGACCCGGCCGGGCTCCTACCCGGCCTCGCCCGCAACGCCGGTGAACGGCGGCCCGCTCCCCGGAACCGGGCCGGCCGGGCCGGCCGGATTGGTCCCGCCGCCGGGCGCCGCTTCCCTCGGCCGCCCGAGCACTACCCGCCTGGCCAAGCCGCCGGTGCGACGGCTCGCCCGCGACCTCGGCATCGACCTTGCCGGGCTGACGGGCAGCGGGCCTGAAGGGTCGGTCACCAAGGAGGATGTGCAGAAGGCGGCAGGCGAAGCAACGGTCCGTTCGACACCTCGGTCTTTCGAGGAGCCGAGGGCCGGCTCGCACGCCGTCGCCGAGCTCAGCCCGGCAGCACCCGGGGCCTCGCAGGAGCGCATTCCGGTGCGCGGGGTGCGCAAGCACACCGCCGCCGCGATGGTGGCCAGCGCGTTCACGGCGCCCCATGTGACGGAGTTCCTCCAGGTCGACGTCACCGAGACGATGGCCGCGGTCCGCCGGGCCCGCGAGCTGCCCGAGTTCGCCGGGGTCAAGGTATCGCCGCTGCTGTTCGTGGCCAAGGCGCTGCTGGTCGCGGTGCGGCGGCACCCGATGATCAACTCGTCCTGGGACGAGGCCGCGCAGGAGATCGTGGTCAAGCGGCCGGTCAACCTCGGCATCGCCGTCGCGGCCGAACGCGGGCTGCTGGTGCCGAACGTGAAGGGGGCCGACGCGCTCGCGCTGGCCGACCTGGCGCGGGCGCTTGACGCGATGGCGTCCACCGCGCGGGCCGGGAAGGCGACGCCCGAGGACCTGGCCGGCGGCACGATCACGATCACCAACGTGGGTGTGTTCGGGGTCGACGCGGGTACGCCTATCCTGCTGCCCGGCGAGGCCGCAATCCTGGCATTTGGACAGGTGCGCGACCTACCATGGGTGGTGGACGGCGCGCTCGCCGTGCGGAAGGTAACGACCCTCTCGCTCTCGTTCGACCACCGGATCGTCGACGGGGAACTCGGCTCGGCCGTGCTCCGCGACGTGGGCTCGATGCTGCAGGACCCGGTCCGAATGCTGGCTTGGTCGTAGCGGCCCTGCTGCGGGTCCTGAGCGTTCCCTCAGCCGACTTGCAGGCGCAAGAAGGAAGATGGATGGCATGACGGTGCATAAGCTGCGCGACGCGGTCGTGGTGATGGCCGGGTTCCTGGCGCTGATCTGGGCGCTCCAGGTATTCAACTGGGCCGACGGGTACCGGCTGGACGCGGACTTCGGCATCCTGTCGCACCACCTCGGCAGGCTGCCGGACATCTTCACAGCACCGTTCCTGCACGTCTCCTGGCAGCACATCGAGGGCAACAGCCTCCCGCTGTTCGTCCTCGGCGTGCTCGCCGCCTACCGGTCCATCGCGCGCTTCCTCGTCGTCTCGCTCATCGTGCTGGTGACGAGCGGCATGGCGGTGTGGCTGTTCCAGTCGGGCAACGCAGTGACGGTCGGGGCGTCCGGGCTTATCTTCGGATATTTCGGATACGTCCTCGTTCGCGGCTTCCTCGACCGGAACCTGGTCGACATCGGCGTCGGGGTCGTGGCGGGCGTCCTCTACTGGACGATCCTCCAGGTGGCCATCCCCGGCACGCCCGGCGTGAGCTGGATCGGCCACCTCGGCGGCCTGGTCGGCGGCGTGATCGCGGCCTGGGTGGTGCGGACCCGGACGCCGGTCTCGCCGCGCCCCCGCCCGGCCGCGGGCGGGGCCTCCGGCGGGCCGTCCGGCCGGCCCTCCGACGAGGACAAGGCGATCGCTGACCTGCTGCGCGATCTTGAGGGCAAGCGCCGGTAGGACAGCCGATCGGCGGTAAAAGCAAAGACTGCGCGCGCCCGGGCAACGTCCCTGGCGCGCGCAGTCTTTGCGTTAGCGGGCGGCGGAGCTAGAACGCGCCCTCGGGGACATCCATGAGGTCGGTCGTGGTCTGCTCGATGATCTTCCTGTCGCTCTCCAGGCGCGGCAGCACCGTCGCGGCGAAGAACTTGGCCACCGCGAGCTTGCCGGCATAGAAGTCGCGGTCGGCGTCGGCCAGCGTCTCGGCGTCGTCGAGCGCGCGCAGGGCCACCTCCGCCTGGCGGCCGAGCAGCCAGCCGATGACCAGGTCGCCGACGGCGAGCAGCAGCCGGACCGAGGTGAGCCCGACCTTGTAGACCTCCTCCGGCCGTTCGAGCGAGGCCACCGCGAAGCCGCTCATCGCGGTCAGCGCCGCCTGCACGTTCGCGAGGCCCTCGGCGACGGCGGCCCGCTCGGCCTTGAGCCGGCCGTTGCCGTTGTCGGCCGCGGCGAAGGCCGCGATCTCGGCCAGCAGCGCCGCCATGGTGGCGCCCTGGTCGCGGCCGATCTTGCGGAAGAAGAAGTCGAGCGACTGGATGGCGGTGGTGCCCTCGTACAGGGAGTCGATCTTGGCGTCCCTGATGTACTGCTCGATCGGGTAGTCCTGCAGGAACCCGGAGCCGCCGAGCGTCTGCAGTGAGAGCGTCAGCGTCTCGTACGCGCGCTCGGAGCCCACCCCCTTGACCAGCGGCAGCAGCAGGTCGTTGCGCGCGGCCGCGGCCGCGTCCTGCTCGCCGCCCGCCGCCGCGAGCTGCACCGCGTCCTGCTGCGTGGCCGTGTAGAGCATCAGTGCCCGCAGCCCCTCCGCGTACGCCTTCTGCTGCATGAGCATCCGGCGCACGTCCGGGTGGTTGATGATCGTCACCCGGGGCGACGTCTTGTCGAACTGCCTGGCCAGGTCCGGGCCCTGCACGCGGCTCTTGGCGAACTCGAGCGCGTTGAGGTAGCCGGTGGACAGCGTCTCGATCGCCTTGCTGCCGACCAGCATCCGCGCGTGCTCGATGACCGTGAACATCTGCCTGATGCCGTCGTGGACGCCGCCGACCAGGGTGCCGACTGCGGGCCGGCCCGGGTCGCCGCCGAACGTCAGCTCGCACGTCGTCGAGACCTTGAGGCCCATCTTGTGCTCGAGGTTGGTGACGCGGGCGCCGTTCCGCTCGCCGAGCGAGCCGTCCTCGTTCACCAGGTACTTGGGCACCAGGAACATGGACAGGCCCTTGGTGCCGGGTCCGGCCCCCTCGGGCCGCGCGAGCACCAGGTGGAAGATGTTCTCGGTCATGTCCTGGTCGCCGTTGGTGATGAACCGCTTGACGCCCTCGATGTGCCAGCTGCCGTCGGGCTGCTCGATCGCCTTGGTCCGCCCGGCCCCCACGTCGGAGCCGGCGTCCGGCTCGGTCAGCACCATGGTGGCGCCCCACTCGCGCTCGACCGCGAGCTCGGCGAAGCGCTTCTGCTCGGGGGTGCCGAGCGTCCACAGGACGGTCGCGAACGACGGCCCGTTGGAGAACATCCAGGCGGCCGGGTTGGCGCCGAGGATGAAGCTCGCGGCCGCCCAGGACAGCGACCTGGGAACCACGGTGCCGCCGAGCTCGGGCGGCACCGAGAGCCGCCACCACTCGGCGTCAAGCAGCGCCCTGAACGACTTCTTGAACGACTCCGGCATGGTCACGTTCCCGGTCGCGGGATCGAACACCGGCGGGTTGCGGTCGCCGTCGACCAGCGAATCGGCCAGCGGCCCGGTCGCGAGCCTGCTGACCTCGGCCAGCATGGCGCGCGCGGTTTCCTCGTCCACCTCGGCGAAGGGCCCGGCGCCCAGGATCTCCTGGCGGCCGAACACCTCGAACAGGTTGAACTCGATATCCCGGAGATTGCTCTTGTAGTGGCTCATGTACACGCTCCGCCTCGTCGGTGCCTGATTACATGTTACTCGCTAGTAGCATTCCGCGCGCGGCCGGCCCGCCCGCTATTTCCGCTGCGGTCGCCCGGACCGACTGCTACAGTGCGTCAGAAGACGATGACGGAAGCCAGCCCCTGTTCGCCTGTTTCAGCACTTTTGAGGCACAAAGGACCCCTTGGCATTAGGCTTCCGACTCGTGACGGACGCACGCGACCCCTCGGCAGGCATCCCCATGCGGCAGCCTAGCGATGGCATGCCTCCCCGGCAGCCGGGTGGCGTGTCCTCAGCCCCCCCGTTCTCAGCCGACCTGCCCGACCGGCACCCGAAGGCGCGCGCTACCGGCAGCTTCGACGCCTTCGGTGGCGGGAACCTGCCAGCCCGCGGCCCGGGCGGACCGGGGCGGGGAGAAGGCCAGCGTGGCGAGGCCCAAGAGGCATTCCCCGTGCGCCAGCCGACCGCGCGGCCGATGCGAACAAGCAGCGGCCGTCACCGCCGGGCGGTGCCCGCCAGCCTGCCGCAGACCGCGCCGGCCCTCGTGCTCGCCGTTCCCGGCACCGACACCGACCTGACCTCCGGCCCGGCCGGCGAGCTGACCGCCATCCTCCGGGTGGACAACCCGGCGGTGGAAGTGCGGGCCGCGCGCATCGACGGCGGCGGCCCTGCCGACCCCTCCGACCTGCGGGCGGTACTGGCCGACGTGGCCACCCGGCGGCCCGACGGCCCCCCCTGCGCGGTGGTGATCCCGCTGATCGCGACGGTCAACCCCCCGGTGATCACCAGGCTGCGCGAGTCGGTGGCCGCCAGCGGCGTGAATGCCCTCGTCAGCGGCTTCCTCAACTCGAACGCGATGATCGCCGAGGCGCTGCACATCAGGCTGGCCGAGGCCGGCCTCGCCCGCGCCGACCGGGTGCGCCTGTTCAGCATCGTCACCGCCGCCGACGGCGTCCTGATCGCGACATCGGGCGGGCCCAACGGGGCCGCCTCGGCCAACGTGACCTCGGTGCTGCTCGCCGCGCGACTCGCGCTGCCGGTCATCACCGCGTCGGTCGACAGCGCGCCGACCGTCCTCGACGGCATCATGCGGCTGAAGGAGATGGGCGTCAACCGGCTGGCGATCGCCCCGTGCTTTATCGGCCCCGAGGTCGCCAAGTTCGACCTGGATGCCCTGCTCGCGCTCGGCGCGGAGTGCGCGGCGCCGATCGGCGCGCACTCCAACATCGCCAAGCTCGCCGCCATGACCTACGGGCAGGCGCTCAACTCGCTCGGCGTCCCGGTCGGGTCGGACCAGGACCGGCACGGCCAGCACGAGTAACCGGCCGTGGTCCGATGCGTACGCATAGGACCAACTAGGAGATCTTTCGGCGTATCCTCGCAACCGTTGACGCTTTGCTGACGTCATAGCTGACAGCAGAGTCAAATGCTTGTGATTGTGGGGAATCGTATGCGCGCGGTATCCAAGGCGCTCGGCGCCATCATTACGGCGGCGGCCCTCGCGGCCGTGGTGCCGGTCGCGGCCAGCGCCGTCACCGCCAGCCCGGCCGCGCCCTCGGCGGTCGCCGCCGACAGCCCGGCCGGCTTCATGTATGGAACCGACAGCTGGCCGGCGACCGCCCTGCTCAGCAACCCGTACCGCGAGCCCGTCCTCTGGGGCCCCTACGGCGGCTACATGGGCATGGCCGGGAACTGGGCCCGCGTGGAAGGGTGCAAGACCGGCAACTTCCTCGCCTGGTCCCCGACCAACAGCGCGGAGGCCGACGCCAACTTCACCAAGAACCACGTCGGCGTCGGCACCGGCGTCTACTGGTACATGGGCGGTCCCGGCGTCGACCCGCACTGGAAGGGCACCACGGCGGAGGCCTCCAGCTGGGGCGCGGCGCAGGCAGCGGACGCACTCTCGGCGATGAAGAGCCTCAAGGTGACCTACTCGGTGGTGTGGGCCGACATCGAGCTGCCGGGCATCCTCCCGGCCAAGGACAACGGCTGGAACAGCGTCTACTCCTCGCCCTGCAGCGAGCACGTGATCCACACCTCCGTCCCGGCCGCCGTCGACCGGGCCGAGTTCAACGGGTTCGCGAACTACATCACCGCGCACTCGAAGTACAAGGTCGGCGTCTACTCCTCGGCCCCGGTCTGGAACAGCATCTTCGGCACCGGCAGCTCGGGCAGCATCCCCAACACCTACGAGTGGACCTACCTGCCGGAGACTTCGACGGTGACGTCCTCGACCGAACCGAGCGGCTGGTGCCTGCACAACTCGAAGACCTGTGCGCAGTTCTTCGGCGGGCAGACCAGCTCGAGCAAGTACGCGCTGATGTGGCAGTGGTCCGGCGGCGGCGGTATCACCAACAAGTACGGCTGGGACTTCGACCAGATCGACCTCAACCGGATGAAGTAGCGCCGGCCCCGCTCACGGGACCGCAGACGGGCCCCGCCGACATCGCGTCGGCGGGGCCCGTTTTCACCTCTGGCTCTGCGTCTAGTTCGCGGTGCCAGCCAGCAGCGGGTCGAGCTTGAGGGACGGGTTGTCGCGCTTGATCGCGTTCAGCCGCCACTTGTCGGCGAACAGCGCCAGCAGCGCGCCGTCCAGACGGCGGGTCAGGACCTCCGCGCCGCGCGCCCCCGCCAGCGCAGTGATCCCTTCCTCGTCGGTCAGCCGCGCCAGCCCGTAGCCGAGCAGGTCGAGCTCCGAGCGGGCGCCGAACTCGTGCTCGAGCCGGTGCAGCACGACGTCGAACTGCAGCGGCCCGACCGCCGCCAGCACCGGCGCCTGGTCGCCGCGCAGGTCGGACGCGAGGACCTGCACCACGCCCTCGGTGTCGAGCTGGTCGATGCCCCGCCTGAACTGCTTGTACTTCCCGGCGTCCTTGCAGCGCACGACGCCGAAGTGCTCGGGGGCGAACGACGGGATGGGCGGGAACGCAACCGGGACGTCCGCGTAGAGCGTGTCCCCCGGCCGCAGCGCGCCCGCGTTCACCAGCCCGATCACGTCCCCGGGGTACGCCGTCTCGACCGTCTCGCGTTCCTGACCGAACATGGCCTGCGCGTACTTGGTGGCGAACGGCCGCCCGGTCGCGGCGTGGGTCAGCACCATCCCGCGCTCGAACCGCCCGGAGGCGACCCGCACGAACGCCACCCGGTCCCGGTGGGCGGGGTCCATGTTGGCCTGCACCTTGAACACGAGCCCGGAGAACGGCGCCGCCACGGGCCGCTCGTCGCCGTCGACGGACGCGCGCGGCGTGGGCGCGGGCGCCAGCTCGCACATCGCGTCGAGCAGCCGCCGCACCCCGATGTTGGACAGGGCCGCGCCGAACAGCACCGGCGACGACTCCCCGGCCAGAAACGACTCCATGTCAATGTCGGCGCCGATCTCGTCAAGCAGCGCCAGTTCCTCCTCGGCGGCGTCGTAGGCCGCCCCCTCGCGCTCGCGCGCGTCGCCAGAGGAGAAAACCTCCTCGAGGGCGCGCCCGGCCCCGCCCGGCGTCCGCGTGTAGGCCGTGTACACGCCGGTGGCGCGCTCGACTAGGCCGCGGAAGTCGCCCGCGATCCCCACCGGCCAGTTCAGCGGGGTGGGCCGCAGCCCGATCCGCTGCTCGATCTCGTCAAGCAGCTCGAGCGGCTCGCGCCCGGGCCGGTCCCACTTGTTCACGAACGTCACCACGGGCACGTGCCGGGACCGGCACACGTCGAACAGCTTCAGCGTCTGCGGCTCGAGGCCCTTGGCCGAGTCCAGCAGCATGATCGCGCAGTCGACCGCCTCAAGCACCCGGTAGGTGTCCTCGGAGAAGTCCGCGTGACCGGGCGTGTCGAGCAGGTTGAGCACGTGCCCGTCATAGTCGAACTTGAGCACGGCCGACGTGATCGAGATCCCGCGGTCCTTCTCCATCGACATCCAGTCCGAGGTCACGCCGCGCCGTCCGGCCTTGCCGTGCACCGCGCCCGCGCTGTTGATCGCGGCCGCGTGCAGCGCCAGCGCCTCGGTCAGGGTGGACTTGCCCGCGTCGGGGTGGCTGATCACCGCGAAGGTCCGGCGTCTGGCCGCCTCATCGCGTACGACCAGGTCCGACGAGGACCGCTTCTCAACATTTGCGACCGACACCGCGGCAGTACTCCTTAGCTCAGCACGTCTCACTCAGCGCGACGCCCCAGACTCCAAACAGGAGAAAGTCAAGATCTATTCTCCCGAACGGACGCGTGGTTCCACGCCAACGCACCATGACCGCCACCGGCAGGGCGACCCGAAGTCAAGCCCGCCCAGGCGGCCGCAGGAATCTGCCCTACCCAGCCCCCAACCTTACCCGACGGCCGCTACGCTCCCCCCGC
>Ga0208220_1000510_pt1 | contig 16304 bp, 17 predicted proteins | sample NGESurdeep092012_9_FD_184484 | JGI IMG/M metagenome (GOLD analysis project Ga0208220, IMG submission 184484) | Arctic peat soil microbial communities from Barrow, Alaska - NGEE Surface sample F53-1 deep-092012 (SPAdes) | ecosystem: Environmental > Terrestrial > Soil > Wetlands > Peat ... | reverse complement strand
CGCATCGTTGTCGATCGTGTGCTCCCCCGCTGCCGACTCAACCACGATGCCACAATGCCCGTGGTCGGTGTATTCGTCGAGGCACAGATCGGCCATCAGCACCGTCGCGTCGCCGACCTCGCTGACGAGATCGCGCAGCGCCACCTGCACGATGCCCGAAGGGTCATCAGCACCCGAACCGCGCGCGTCCTTATGCGCCGGTATGCCGAACAGGATCAGCCCGCCGACACCGTCAGCGACCGCTTCTGCGGCAGCCTTTCGCAACGAGTCACGCGTGTGCTGGACGACTCCCGGCATCGACGCGATCGGTGCGGGCTCGCTGATGCCTTCCTTGACGAACAAAGGCAAGACAAGGTCGGACGACGACAGCCGCGTCTGCGCGACCAGTCGGCGCAACGCAGGAGTGCGCCGCAACCGGCGCGGCCTCGCCACGAGACCCGACATCGAGACCTACCGAGCCTTGCGTCGCGAGCTGGCGCGCGGCCGTCCGGGCTTGCCCGTCCACTCACCACTGGCTTCCGCAGCCAACCGCTGCGCCAGCCCGTAGGCAGCCAGTGCGTCGGCGAGGCACTCCACCGAAGGACTCTCGGCAAGAACGTCTACTCGCAAGCCGTGCTCTTCGGCGGTCTTTGCCGTCTGGGGTCCGATGCAGGCGATCACCGTCGTCGCGTGCGGCTTGCCCGCGATTCCGACGAGGTTGCGAACGGTCGATGACGACGTGAAGACGACCGCGTCGAATCCACCAGTCTTGATGGCCTCGCGAGTAGCCGCCGGCGGCGGTGCTGCACGCACCGTGCGGTAGGCGGTGACGTCGTCGACTTCCCAGCCCAGTTCGACCAATCCGGCGACGAGTGTCTCTGTTGCAATGTCGGCACGCGGGAGGAACACCCGGTTGATCGGGTCGAGCACATCGTCGTACGGCGGGAACTCTTCCAGCAGACCTGCCGCGGACTGCTCACCGACCGGCACGAGGTCGGGCTTGACACCGAATGCCTGAAGCGCCTCGGCTGTCTGCTCACCCACAGCCGCCACCTTGATGCCGGAGAAGGCGCGTGCATCGAGGCCGTACTCCTCGAACTTCTCGCGCACCGCGCGTACAGCGTTGACCGACGTGAACGCGATCCACTCGTAGCGACCCGTCACCAGGCCACGGACGGCACGCTCCATTTGCTGCGGAGTCCGTGGCGGCTCGACCGCAATCGTCGGCACCTCCGCGGGCACCGCGCCGTAAACCCGCAGCCGGTCGGACAAGTCGCCTGCCTGCTCCTTGGTACGCGGCACCAGGACACGCCAACCGAACAGCGCCTTCGTCTCGAACCACGACAGCGCACCCCGACTCTTCACGACGTCACCGATCACCAGCACGACGGGACCCGCGAGTCCGGCGGCCTTGACGTCGGTGGCAAGCGCACCCAACGTCGAAACCACCGTGTGCTGGTCGGTTGTCGTGCCGGCCCTTGTTGCTGCCACTGCAGTATCAGCCGCACGCCCGCCCTTGATCAGCGCGTCGGCGACAACTGCAGGCGACTCGACGCGCAGCACGACGAGGGTCGGGTGACCAACAGCTGCAGCAGCCCAATCAGGGCCGGACGCCGACGGGCGCGCGTCGATGACACGCACCTCGCGGTGCTTGGAGTCGACCAGCGCGATACCGGCGTACGTCGGGACCGCTGCTGCAACGGGAACGCCTGGAACCACTTCGACGCCGAGCTTGGCCTTCGCACACGCGGCGGCCTCTTCGGCACCATCGCCATCGAAGAGCGGATCGCCCATGAGCAACCGCACGACGCTCTTGCCACCCTTGGTCGCATCGACAATCACCTTCGTTCGGTCGGCGAGCGTCTGCGACCGATCGCCGGCCGACAGATCGATGACGATGACGTCAGCGCGACAGTGCTTGGTCAGATCAGCAGAGAGCGGCTCGTCGGCGATCACGACGTTGGCGCGGGCAAGTAACTCGACGGCGCGCAAGGTCAGCAGACCTGGATCACCCGGGCCGGCGCCAACGAAGGCGACCGTGCCGAGGTTGCGCGGCGCGGCGGCAGCTCGCGAATTTTGGAGCGCGGCGGCAGGTCGCGCGTGCTGCGGCGCAGGAGCGCTGGTCTGCCGCGCGGCTGCGGTGCCCGTGTTCTTGGGCGTTGGACTCATCGTCGTCCTGTTCTGTCATAACTCACTGGATGTTTCAAAATCACTGGGTGTTTCAAAATCACTGGATTGTTCCCATCAGTGCGCCCGCGCCGCGCGCAAGGAGATCGGCAGCCAACCGGCGTCCGATCCCTTCCGCGTCAGTCGCTGCCCCCTGCGCAGAGCCCCGGATCGCAGTTACGCCGTCCACGCTGACGACCACGGCGACCAGATGCAAATTGAGAGCCGCGTCAACCTCGGCAAATGCCCCGACCGGGGCGGTACATCCCGCCTCGAGCCCGGCAAGCACGGCGCGCTCTGCGACGACGGCCGCATGGCTCGCGGCGTCATTGAGCGGTGCGAGCAGCTCGCGAAGCCGCCCGCCGGGCTCGACGTCGGTGGCCCGACACTCGATGGCGAGCGCACCCTGGCCGGGCGCCGGGAGCATGACATCGGGGCCGAGCAGCTGCGTCGCCTCGTCGAGGCGACCAAGCCGAGCAAGACCAGCGGCCGCAACCACGATCGCATCGAGCCCGTGGGCACCGGCGCGGGCGACCCGGCCGATTCGCGTATCAACGTTGCCCCGCAACGGCTGGACGTCGAGATCGGGGCGGACGGCGAGCAGCTGAGCGGCACGACGGGGCGAGCCGGTACCAACGGCAGCCCCGGGCGGCAACGTTGACAGCGTGAGCCCATCGCGGGCCACCAGCGCGTCGCGTGCATCTGCTCGCGGCGGCACGGCGACCACCTCGAGATCGGCCGCCGGCTGGGTCGGCAGGTCTTTGAGCGAGTGCACGACGATGTCGACACTGCCGTCGAGCAGCCGGGCGCGCAGTTGCGTCACGAAGACGCCAGTGCCGCCGGATTCGGTCAGCGGGCCGGTGCTGCGATCGCCTTCGGTCGTCACGCCCACGAGTTCGACGGTTGACCCGCCTGCTCGAAGCGCGTCAGCCACGAGCGTCGCCTGAGCCATCGCAAGATTGCTGCGCCGAGTGCCGAGACGAAGCACGGTGGTCGGCCTGGCGGCGGGTGCTGAAATCGGGCTCACCGTTGCTCATCGGGCGGGGTCTCGTCGTCAGCTAGGTCAGTGGCGACTAACGCTGCAGGCGCCGACGGGTCAAGGTCGAACAGCCGGCGCAATGCCTCGGGATACGACGTCGGTCCGACGGTGTCCGCGAGCTCCTGAACCCGCACAGTTGGCGCGTGCAAGACCTTGTCGACCACGCGTTGCATAGTCGCCGCTATCTCGGCCCGCGCCGCGTCGTCGAGGTTCGGCAGCCTGCGCTCGAGCCGGTGCAGTTCCGCCGCAACCATCTGGGCGCCCTTGTCGCGCAGCGCGACCACGGTCGGCGCGACCCCCGAAGCCCGTCGCGCGCTGACGTACGCGGCGAGTTCCATGTCGACGATGCGGCGCGCCTCGAGGACATCATCTGCGGCCACGGCGTTATCGACCAGCGGTGCCAACGCGTCGATGTCGAACAAGGACACACCAGCCAGTTCGCCCACACGTGGGTCGACATCGCGAGGAACGGCGACGTCCAAGATGAAGAGCGGGCGGGCGGCGCGCACTGCCATCGCCCGCTGAACCACGTCGGCCGACAGCACCTGGCTATCGGAACCCGTGCACGTGATGACCACGTCTGCGTCGGCGATCTCATTCTCGAGATCTGCCATGGCGGCAGCCCGGCCACCGGCTCGAGTGGCCAGCAGTTGCGCGCTCAGCATGGTGCGACTGGCAACGACCAGATCACCCACACCGGCCGTGCGTAACGCAGCCACTGCGATTGATGCCATCGAGCCGGCCCCAACTACGACGGCGTGCTGTCCCTTCAGACCGCCTGGTGCGCCTAGCCGCAGTCCTGCCTCGACCAAGGTGGTGCCGACTGCGTCGATGCCGGTCTCCGCATGGACTCGCTTCGCCGCATGCAGTGCCCGCTCGATGACATCGTGCAACGTGCTTCCGGCGTCACCGCGGTCTCGAGCAGTGCGAAATGCCGCCCTTACCTGTCCGAGAATCTGGTGTTCGCCGACCAGCATCGAATCAAGGCTCGAGGTCACCGAAAAAAGGTGCTGCGCCGCACGGTCCTCGTAATGCACGTACACGTGCGGCGATAGCTCGTCGAACCCGACGCCGGTGTGACGGGCCAGCAATTCGGAGAGTGCCGCAACCCCTGCGTGGAACTTCTCGACCGACGCATACAGCTCGACCCTGTTGCAGGTCGACAGCAACATCGCCTCATCGACGGCCGGCGCGGCCACGACATCGTCGAGCAACTTGCCTGCCGCATCGACCGACAGCGAGGTTCGTTCGAGCAACGGCAATGGTGCACTGCGGTGCGAAAGACCGACGACAAGGAGGCTCACAGCGACACCGCCGCGTCAGCAGCGCAGGTCACGCGACGTTGTTCGTGGAACGCAAGGATCTGCAGTTCGGTGGAGAGGTCGACCTTGCGCAGTTCGACGTCGGGCGGAACGGTCAACACCGTCGGCGCGAAGTTCAGAACGCTGCGGACACCCGCGGCCACCAAGCGATCGGCCACTCGTTGCGCAGCACTGGCTGGTGTGGTGATGACCCCGATCGCGATCCGGTGCTCGGCGATAAGCCGTTCCAGGTCGTCAAGGTGGTGGACGACCAAGCCGCCCACGCGCTGCCCGACCTGCGCTGGGTCGGCATCGACAAGGCATGCGGCGCGAAACCCGCGACTGGCGAAGCCGCCGTAGTTCGCGAGAGCTCGACCGAGGTTGCCGACCCCGACGATGGCGACGGCCCAGTCCTGGGTCAGCCCGAGTTCACGCGAGATTTGGTAGACGAGGTAGGCCACCTCGTAGCCGACACCTCGGGTGCCATACGAACCGAGGTGCGAAAGGTCCTTGCGAAGCTTGGCCGAGTTCACCCCCGACGCCACGGCGAGCTGCTGGGAGGAAACGGTCGTCACCCCACGGTCGGCCATGGACTGCAGCGCACGCAGATACAAGGGGAGCCGAGCTATCGAGGCTTCTGGGATGCCCCGCACCTGGGAAACGGGGACCTGGGTAGCGGCGCTCGTTCCAGGCGCGCTACTTATAGGTTCACGATCGGCAGACACGGCACTTCCAGACAGGCTGGCTCGACTGCTTCGGAACTTCTCCGGCTCGGTGCCCAGGGTACGTGTTTGTGAACGGGTGCACAAAAGCGCCGATCCCCGCCGCGGAGCGGCCAGAATGTCACCGCGTGAGGGCGGCCCGAAGTCGATCTTCTGAGACCCGCCAGAAGTCGACCTGGACGCCGTCGACTTCCACCACCGGGATCGAGTCCCCGTACGCGCTCAAATCCCGCGGGTCCAGCGTGATGTCGCGCTCGGCGTAGCGCTCGCCGAGTTCGGCAGTGACCTTCTCCACCACCGCCCTCGCGGCGTCGCACAGGTGGCAGCCGGGCCGGCTGAAGAGCACGACCCGAGCCCGCGGATCAGGCGGCAGCGCGCTCAAAGAGTCGGTATTGGTCACGCCCGTCAGGTTAAGCCGCCCCTGTCAGTAGGCCGTCAGGGTGATGTTGCCGGGGCATGTCCGTTTTGTCCCCTTTGCCGTTCAAGCGTTTTGCGGGGGTCGCCGACCTATAAGCCATGACCACTCTCCGTGTTCGCCGTACGGCTAGATGGGTCGCAGCTCTGTCACTGACAGTGACAGCGCTCGTGGGCTCAGCCGCTTTCGCCAGCTCCGCACTCGCGAGCCCTGCTGGCGATCTGGCCACCGCGACGAACAGCGCCCGCGTCTCCGCGGGTCTTCCGGCACTCACCGAGAACGCCCAACTCGACGCGGTTGCCCAGGCGTGGGCGAACAAGCTCGCCGCCGCCGGTGTGCTCTCCCACAACCCCGCCGTGCGGACACAGGTCACCAACTGGACCGTCCTCGGGGAGAACGTCGGCATGGCCGGCGACGTCCCCACCGTGCAGAACGCGTTCATGCACAGCCCCGAGCACAAGGCCAACATCCTTGACCCGCGCTACACGCAGATGGGCGTCGGCTCCGCGACATCGATTTATCCGTCCTGCGGGTGCCCGGTGCTCTGGGTCGTCGTCGACTTCCGCCGCCCGGTGACCGTCACGACCGCGCCAGTTGCCCCGAAGGCGCCGGCGCCGGTCAAGACAGTTGCCCCGAAGCCGGCGACCACGAAGCCAGTGGCCGTGAAGCCTGCCGCGGTCAAGGCCGCGCCCAAGGTCACCGCGGTGACTCAGCACGTTGCGACCGCGGCCACCGTCACCGTTCCGGCGGCTGCGGCACCGACCGCCGTCCCGTCTGCGACTGCACTTCGGTCACAGCTTGCGGCCTCGGCCACTCCAGCCTCGACCGGTGACCCGGTCAGTCGGATGCTGAACTTCGCGACGGTCCTGTCGCAACTGCCGAACTAACCCCTACTTCTTGTTGCGTCGCTGAACGCGCGTGCGCTTCAGCAGCTTGCGGTGCTTCTTCTTCGCCATCCGCTTGCGGCGCTTCTTGATGACCGAACCCACGACCGAACCCACTTCCTCTGGGGCTGCGCCCCAATTGTCGTGGGCCTGTGCCCACATTCAAATTGTCGTGGGGCTATGCCCACGTTGCATGACTGACGGGCGGCCCCGTACCAACCACCTGCGTTGTGCCCACCTGCGTTATGGCAAGCCTAACCCGGCCGGTCGCGCGCGATCGTGCGGCGACTGGGTGGGGGTCGGTCAGCCAGCCTCGATGAACGCGTCGCGCAGGTAATCGTGGACTGCCTGCTCCGGGACCCGGAATGAGCGCCCGACGCGAACCGCGGGCAACTCTCCCGAATGCACCAGCCGATACACGGTCATTTTCGACACGCGCATGAGCGCGGCGACCTCCGCGACCGTGAGGAACCGCACTTCGGCCAACGCCTTGTCGCGCGGCCGTTCAACTGCACCCATGACGCACCGAACTCTCAGCACGCGACGGGTGCCGGCTTCCCCACCGGCAGACGATCACGCACGTGCGTGACCGAGGGTAGCGATGTTGGGGCCAGTGGGGAAGGGCTGGTCCCCCGAGGCGACCCGCAGGCGGCCGGTGGAGCGTAACCAGCCGATTTCGGCAACGCTCGGTGACGGAAACCCCAAACCTCAGGCTGCGGTCGAGAGTTAGCCGTTGTGATCGCCAGCAGCTTCGAGGTCGCAGGGCCGCTACCCGAACGCGGTCGCCAACAGGAAGCTCGTGAGTGGCCCGTAGAGGTGCGGCATGACGTTGTCGTCCAGCGGGACGCAGACCGTGACATCGCCTTCGGCCTCGCCGACGAATAGCGCCGGATCGTTGGAGTCGGCGAAGCCGACGCACGCAACACCCGCCCGGCCGGCCGCACCCGCAAAGCCGTGATCGGCAACCACGAGATCCGGTGCGGCCTCTCCCTGGTCGGTAAGGGCGCGCAGCATCAACTCCATCGGAGTTGGCGAGTGGGTATGCAGCAGGTTGGCTCCCTGACTGGCCACGCTGACCCCGAGTACGTCCCGAACATGGCGCTCATGCATCCGCCCCGCGTAGTCGACGTGCTCCCACATGGCGGGCGGGGTCAGCAGCGTGCAACCAGCGGACGCGAGGGCTCTGGCAATCTCGAGATGGACGACGAGCACGCCGGTCGGATGCCCAGTGGCCACCAGAACGCGAGCCTTGGTCGCCGCAGCTGTGCGCAGTTGCGCAGCCATCGCCTCGAGGCGTTCGACGGTCAAGGCCGCATCGATCGTGTCGGCGCCGGAGTCATGGAGCGGATCCGCCGAGACGCCGCACCGCCCCGCCATCAAGGCCAGGACGTCGTCGAAGGTCCAGGCCCCGCGCGGCTCCAGACCAAAGAGGTAATCGGGATCGCGCGCGGCCATGAGCCGATAGTTCGCCAGATTGGCCTCGCGCGGCGTGGCGACTGGGCCGGCGATCCGAGCCACCGAAAGGTATTCGAGCAACTCAGCGCGCGAGGGTGCAGTCGGCAACGCGGTCACCAAAAACCGCCGATGAGGAGCCCATGTGCTGGAAATGTTGCATTCATGGTCGCCAGGATCGCGCGGTCGACGGGATCGCCCGGATCGTGGCCCCCATCGAAGCTTCGATAATCGCCGGACCCACCGTCTGTCATTGATTCCGGAGCCGGTCCGCCGGTGCGTGCGCGCGCGTTCGCCTGCCAGGCCACCGGCGTTGGCGTGGCCGGATCGATAGGCGCCCCCGCCGCGATTGCCAGTAGGTGGGTCCAGGTGCGGGGAACGACCTGCGCCAATGCATAGCCGCCACCACCAACCGCGACCCATTGACCGCCCGCGACCTCGTGCGCAAGGTCGTGCAATGCCAGGTGGGCAGCCCGTTGCCCATCGACAGTCAGAGCAAGCTGCGCGAGCGGGTCCAACCGATGGGTGTCGCAGCCGTGCTGGCTGACGAGAATCTCCGGTGAGAAGCTTCGCAGCAGGGGCGGGACGACGGCGTGGAATGCCCGCAGCCAACTCGCGTCATTCGTGCCCGGCGGCAATGCCACATTCACCGCGTAGCCGCGCGCCTGCGGACCACCTGTCTCATCGGGGAAGCCAGTACCAGGAAACAACGTCCGCCCGCTTTGATGCAGCGAGATCGTGAGCACGCGCGGATCGTCGTAGAAAGCTGCCTGCACTCCGTCACCGTGATGAACATCGATGTCGACGTACGCGACCCGTTGCACACCCTGTGCCAGCAGCCATGCGATGGCGACTGCAGGATCGTTGTACACGCAAAACCCAGATGCTGCAGCGGGCATCGCATGATGCAGGCCACCCGCCACATTGACTGCGTGCATTGCACGTCCTTCGTAGACAGCGCGAGTAGCTGCCAGCGTCGCACCCACAACCCGAGCCGAAGCTACATGCATTCCGTCGAAGACCGGAACATCCGGTGTACCGAGTCCGAACGCCACATTGCCGACTTCGTCTTTGACTGCCGCAAGAAACGCCTTGGTGTGCACGAGTTCGAGCATCGAGTCGTCGCAGGGGTCCGGCGGGGCCACCGTCACATTCGGCGCATCGAGAACGCCCAATGATCGCGCCAAATCAATGGTGAGCACAACACGCACCGGCGCGAGCGGGTGATGCGCGCCAAAGTCATACGCCGCGAGTTCATCGGACCAGACGACAGTCAACGGGTGCATGAGATCAACAGTAGTGAGCAGGCGCACACACTATTCGCCGGCGAGCTCGCGCGACCTGTCGCGCGCTGCTTCAAGAGCGGCCAGGAACGCAGCGCGGACGCCATGGTTCTCAAGCTCGCGGATCGCCGAGATGGTGGTCCCGGCCGGTGAAGTCACTGCCTCTCGCAACGCCACCGGGTGCTCGCCGGTTTCGCGCAGCATCACCGCCGCACCGTAAACGGTCTGCACGATCAGCTCGTGCGCGACGGCGCGCGGCAGCCCCAGCAGGATGCCAGCGTCGGTCATTGCCTCGACCAAGTAGAAGACGTACGCCGGCCCGCTACCCGAGAGCGCGGTAACAGCGTCGAGCTGAGATTCGGGAAGGCGCACGACCCTGCCGACCGGCCGAAAGAGCGCCTCGGCCCGGTCAAGGTGTTCCGCCGACGCATGCGCGCCAGGAGCTACTGCGCTCATGGCCTCGCCCACCAGCGCCGGAGTGTTCGGCATGACCCGCACTACCGGGACGCCGGCGGCAAGGCGCCGTTCGATCGCGGCCGTCGTGATACCGGCCGCGATCGTCACGATCAGGCGGTCAGGGGTGACCACGGGTGCAAGCTCGGCTAGCAGCGCGTCCATGTCCTGCGGTTTGACCGCGAGCACGATGGTCTCGGCCTGATTGGCGGCATCTGCATTGCTCACTGACTTCACGCCATAGCGCTGCGAGAGTTCGTGCGCCCGCTCTTCATAGCGTTCGGTGATGATGAGGTCGTCGGGGCTGGTGCCTGCCTTGAGCAGACCGGAGACCAACGCCTCCCCCATCTTGCCCGCACCAATCACCGCGATCATCTGCTCACTCATCCCTTGCTCGCTACCGCTCGAAGAAAGAACGCAAGATTGGCGGGGCGCTCTGCCAGCCTGCGCATGAGGTACGGGTATGACTGCGTGCCGTACGGCAGGTACACGCGAATCTTCTCACCACGCGTAGCCAACCGACGTTGCTCATCGGGTCTGACACCGAACAACATCTGGTATTCGTACTCACCCTTCGATCGTCCGGCCTGGACAGCCATCACGCCGGTGACGGCAACAAGGCGAGGGTCGTGGGTCGCGACCATCGGATAACCCTTGCCCCGCATGAGAATTCGCAGGCACCGCACGTAGGAGAGGTCGACGGCGCTTCGGTCCTTGTGGGCAACGGACGCTGGCTCGTTGTAAGCGCCCTTGCACAGCCGAACTCGGCTGCCCTCACCGGCGAAGTCCGCGCAATCGGCCTCTGTCCTGAGCAACGCCGCCTGGAGCACAGCCGCGACGCTCGGAAAGTCCTGGCGCAGTTCGCGCACCGCCGACAGCGTCGCGTCGGTAGTCGTGTGATCTTCCATGTCGACGGTCACGGTGGTGCCGGCCTCACGCGCCGCGGTACACACGGTGCGGGCGTTCTCAAGGGCGATCTGCTCGCCGTCCTTCTCCAGCGCCTGCCCGAGCGACGACAGCTTGAGTGAGACTTCACAGAAGTCGGCAAGCCCGGCGTCCGCCAGTTCCTTCAGCAACCACACGTAAGCCGCCGCGGTCGCCTCGGCCTGTGTCGGGTCGGTCGTGGCCTCGCCTAGCCGATCGATACTGGCGAGCAGCCCGGCCGCGACCAGCTTCCGGCTTGCCGCTAGCGCGTCACCAACGTCATCGCCTGCAACGAAGCGGTCGACCACATGCTTGGTCAGCGGGACAACCTCGACCCCTCGCTTGACGCGCGGGCTGGCGGCGGCCGACAGCAGCAAGCGGCGCAGCACGTCGTCGTCCTCCGATTTTCTCAGTTTCTTGTACGGCGGCGGGTCAAGGCTACGCGTTCTGGGGTGCGGAGCCGCCGCGGCGTCGTGGGTGTCGCCTCGTGTGGTCAATGTTCTGGGAGGGGTTGCGGCAGCGAATTGGAGTCCTGATTTATCGGTACCAATCGGGCGCTCCGATGAAGTTCAGGTGAATTCAAGGCAGCGCCTCTCCCCACAGCCGGTAAGGCAGGCAACGATCGAGGCGAGCCGGAACAGCGGGCGAACACGAGGAGCGCGTCGCATGTCGGTGGACCAGTCGGTAAATCAGGAAGCGCGTGGTGAGGTACTCGAGCAGCAGTTGGGCCGGGTAGCCGACCAGCTGACGAGAAAGTTTGCGGACCGCGCCGACCAGGTCGAGGTTCACGACGCGGTGTTCCGCGAGGCGAGCAGGTATCAGGGCGCGCGAGTCACCCAATACATTCCGGTGCTGGTGCAGCACACGGTCCAGGAACGGCTGCGGCAGCGTGGACCACGTGCAGTGGGCTCGACCAGCTAGCTAGCCGTCGATCTCGATGCGTTCCAGGGTCACCCAGATATAGCGGGACGCCGGGTTTTGGTCGGCGGTCGCTCGGGCTCGCAGGACGTGGTTGCCACGCGGGAGCACCGGCGACTGCCAGAACATGCGGTTCTCCCGGGACGTCCCGTACTGATCAATGATCGTCTCCGGACCGTCGTCGATCGACAGCGCGACCATCCCGTGGTTTGACTCCGCGAAGCCGTAGTAACGCGCTCGGGTGCCGACGAACCGTACGGTCGCGACCCCGTTCTCCATCCCGCAGTAGGAGTCACTTCCGCTGCTCTCGAGGTTGGCCTTTGAATGCCGCCAATCCGATGAGTACTCGATCTCATTGACGCCCGCGCCGAACACGTAGTGGTACACGGTCGTGGTGCTGCCTACGGTCTTCACCCCAGTGCCACGCAGGTCAACCTCCGCCTCGACGTCGAGCTCGGCCAGCGTGAATCGGTAAGGGGCCAACACCTGCGTCAACGAGTCTTCGATCCGGGCGAGTTCCGCTGCGACGCTGCGCGCGTGCGCGCCGGCGTAAGCCGTCAGCCGGATGTTGCTGACCAGCGCCGCGACGTTCTCCGCAAGTTCAGCCGAACCCATCGCTGCACTGGAGGTGTTACGGCCGATCTCTGCCGTCGTCGCAGTCTGCTGATCAACGGCAGAGGCGATTCCGTGCTGGTTGTCGTTGACTCTGACCATCGTGTCGGTGACCCGAACCATCGCGGCCGCGGCTTGCGCGGAGCCCTCCTGGATCGAACTGACTGAAGCACCGACATTTGCTGTCGCCGCACCGGTCTGTTGCGAAAGTTGCTTGACCTCACCCGCGACAACAGCGAACCCGCGGCCAGCCTCGCCGGCCCTTGCCGCCTCGATCGTCGCGTTGAGAGAGAGCAAGTGAGTCTGCGTGGCGATGTTTCCGATGAACCGCAGGACTTCCTCGATGTGGTGCGACGCAACGGCGAGATCGGCCACGGTCGCGTTTGCGGCGTTGACCTCGTCGGTTGCAGCGGATGCCACCGACGATGCCTCGGAAGCGTGCCGGGCAACTTCTTGAATCGTCGACGCGAACTCGTCGGTCGCTGCCGCGATCAGTTGAAGACTTTGCGAGATCCCCTCGGCAGCTCGCGCGGCGGCGGTTGCCTGTGCTGCCGTTGTCTCTGTGGTGTCCAAGGACTTCCACGCCATGTTGTCGACGTCATGCCAGCCGACGTTCAACGCGCTCTTCGCGATCTCGATGCGGGTGAGTGCGACGGACAACGCACCGGTCACTTCAGCTATCGACGCACCAAGCGGGCGCCAAGCGCTGCCTTTCGGCAAGACGACCGGACGCGCGAGGTCACCCTTGGCGATGGCACTGAATGCGGCGACGACGGCCTGCTGGGCGCGGTTTCGATCGGCGATCGTGCGTGCCCACCCGATCAGGGCAGCCAGCAGCGCAACCGACGTCACCACCGCGAGCCACGCCATTTACGCCTCCATATCGACGCCATCAACTAGCTCAGCTATCGACATCGGTTCGGACGGCTTGAGTGCCCAAGCGTGCGCCGATAACGGGACAATCCCCGCGTTTTGCCTAGGCGGGCATGCGGACGACGGCAAGCTGGGTCACGAAAGGCTCGCGCAGCTGACCACTGGGAAGCAGTTCGCGCTCGCGCTCCACGAAAGCCGCCGCGCCATCGGCTCCGAGTTCCTCGATGTAGGACTTCGACCGCACCTCGTCGAGGATCACCTCCATCGGCACCGTCCGGTCCCAACCGATGCGCGCGGTCTCGACGTCGAGGTTCTCAAACGCTGACGGGATCGATCGCCAGGCGGCTGCAAAGTGGGCTCCGACGACATGCTGGCCCGCGACGCGCAGTCGCGCGCGATGTTCGGCCAGCCACTGTTCGCCATCCTCGTCGGGCGTGTTCCACCAGACGGCGAGCGCACCACCTGGGCGTAGGACTCGCAGCACTTCGCCAGGCGCGCGGTCAAGATCGACCCAGTGCCACGACTGGGCGAACGTCACGAGGTCGAGTGATCCGCTCGCGAAGGGCAGCTGATTTGCATCAGCGAGCACGACCGGCGTGCCGGGAGTGCGGCTGCGCAACGTGTCGAGCATCGCTGCTCCGTGGTCGACCGCGACAACTCGAGCACCGCGCTCGAGCAGGCTGCGCGTGGAGATACCGGTGCCCGCGCCGACATCGGCCAGCACCGCCCCCGCGAGGAAGCTGCCCGACATCTCCTCGATCGCGTCGAACAACGCGTCGGGATAACCAGGGCGGCCGGCGTCATACACCCGCGCGACTGCGTCGAACCGCGACCGACTCATCGGGACGCGGCCGTCGTCGTCACGCCGTCGTCGCCGCGAGGGCGTTGCGGGTGAACGCGAGCGATTCGGCGAGGTCGGCCACTCTGTCCTCGTGCGACGCGGCCCTCCGGGTGTTCACCTCAAGGACGACCACCCCGCCGTACCGCTGCGCCGCCAACCGTTGCAACAGCTGCGCACAGGGCTGCGTACCCCGACCCGGCACGAGGTGCTCGTCGTTTCGCGAGCCGGTGCCGTCAGAGAGATGGACGTGCGCGAGCCGTTCGCCGAAACCCTCGAGGAGCACGAGCGGGTCGGCGCGCGAAACGGCTGCGTGCGAGACGTCGAGTGTGACGTGTGGGTAGTCGGCGTCGAGCAACGACCAGGACGGCGAGTAGACGCCAACCTCAAGGCCACTCGGGCCTCGTTGCGGAAACATGTTTTCGACTGCGAACACGATGTCGGTTTCGTCGTGCATCGCCAGGATGCCGCCGGTGAATGCCTTGGCGTAGGCGCGTTGCCAACGAAATGGTGGGTGGGTCACCACAACCTTCGCGCCGAGTCGTTCTGCAGCGATCTGCGAGCGCATCAACTTCGCCCACGGCTCTGTCCCCCACACCCGCTGACTGATCAGCAGGCACGGCGAATGCACGGAGACCACCGGCAGCTGGTGGTAGTCCATCAGCCGGCGCACCGTGTCGAGATCTTGACTGACGGGATCACCAGACACCATCAACTCGACGCCGTCGTAGCCCAGTCGGGCGGCGACCTCGAACGCGACCGCAGTCGATTCAGGCCACACTGACGAGGTCGACAGAGCCACTGTCGGGCTGGCGGTCACCCGTTCCAGTGCTGACCCGTCCGATTCAGTGCTCACTCCCCGAGCCTACGACGACGCAGGCCGACACACCGGCCGGTGCACATCGGCGTCCGGCTCGTATGGGTTGGGGCCTAGTCTTTGCGCATGCCAAGCAAGCCACCACAGAAGTCGAGGACCCCGGGTCGAGCCGAACCGGCGCACCCGACGATCCCGACGCAGTCAGTGCCAGGCAGCGCCGCTGCCGGTGAGCGCACTCCGCTCCCGGAAACGGGTCTCGACTTCGCGCGCGAGTGGGTCGAGTTCGTCGATCCTGCTGACGCCGAACAGATCTTTCGCTGTGACCTGACGTGGCTGACGTCGAGTTGGGGATGCATCTTTGGCAACGGTTGTCATGGCATCGTTCCGGGTCGGGCGGCCGACGGCTGCTGCAGCCACGGCGCTTTCTACTCAGGTCGCGACGACGAGAAGCGCGTCCGCAAGTTTGCCGAGCAACTCACACCGGAAAACTGGCAGTACTACAAGAAGGGCCAGAAGGGCTTCACCGAACTCGAGGACGGGAAGCGACGCACCCGCAGGGTCGACGGTGCGTGCATCTTCTTGAACCGTCCGGGTTTCGAGGGCGGCTCCGGCTGTTCGTTGCACAGCCTCGCGTTGACGATCGACCGGCACCCACTGGAGACCAAGCCCGACGTGTGCTGGCAGCTCCCGATCCGCAGAACGTTCGATTGGGTCGACCGACCTGACGAGACCAAGGTGCTGATTGTCACGATCGGCGAGTACGACCGCAGGGCCTGGGGCTCGGGCGGACACGAACTCACCTGGTGGTGCACGAGCTCACCAGAAGCCCACGGCGCACGTGACCGGGTCTACGTCTCCTATGGTCCTGAGCTCACCGAGTTGATGGGGGTCCAGGGCTACGCAGAGCTGGTCGCGCATTGCGAGCGGCGAATCGCGTCGAAGACGCCAGTGGCCCCACACCCGGCCGACCCCAAGTAGCCGATTCGGCCGCACACCTTTTGGGTGGCCGGAGATCGTCTGGCTACGGGCCGCCGGCTGGCTACGGCCTGCCACCACAGCAGCCGCCGTCGTCCACCGGCGACATCTTGCCGAAGTAGTAGCAACACCCCGCCCCGCTGCGACCAGGATTGTCGTGACGCGGCACTAGCCTGCAGGCATGCCCAAGAGCACGACGTCCGGCAACACCAAACTGGCCTTTCGCTGCGGTGAGTGCGGTTGGGAGTCGCTGAAGTGGGTGGGCCGCTGCGGTGAGTGCCAGGCATGGGGCACCATCGAGCAACCCGGACTGCTTCGACTTCGCAGCGTGGCGGCAACATCAGTCACTGCGGCCGCGCGCCCGATCGGTGAGATCGACGCCGAATCGGCCCGCAGCGTGCCGACCGGAGTCGACGAGCTTGACCGGGTGCTCGGCGGCGGCCTCGTTCCTGGCGTCGTCGTGCTGCTGGCCGGTGAACCGGGGGTGGGCAAGTCGACCCTGGTTCTCGATGTCGCCTCGAAGTTCGCCACTCCCGGCACCCGCACGCTCTACATCACCGGCGAAGAGTCGACCGCACAAGTGCGCTTGCGCGCGGGTCGCATCAAGGCGCTGTCGCCCGACCTCTTCCTAGCCGCCGAAACCGACATCGGCG
>Ga0208220_1000509_pt1 | contig 16353 bp, 16 predicted proteins | sample NGESurdeep092012_9_FD_184484 | JGI IMG/M metagenome (GOLD analysis project Ga0208220, IMG submission 184484) | Arctic peat soil microbial communities from Barrow, Alaska - NGEE Surface sample F53-1 deep-092012 (SPAdes) | ecosystem: Environmental > Terrestrial > Soil > Wetlands > Peat ... | reverse complement strand
CTTCACGCTGCTGCAGGCTTATTTTGAGTTCGCGCAATACTTTGTCATCTGGAACGGAAACGTGCCTGAAGAAACTTACTTTTACCTGGTTCGAGAAAGCGGTTCGTGGTGGTGCGTCAGCATGGTTTTGATTTTCGGCCATTTTTTACTCCCGTTCATCTTGTTGCTGCCGGTTCACGTCAAAATGAATTTCAAAATCATGCTCCCGGTCTGCCTGTGGGCGTGGCTGATGAATTTCGCGGATTTGGCGTTCAACATTCTGCCCGTGCTGCACCCGCACGGCTATCCGTTCAAATGGATATGGCTGCAACTCGGCTGCTTTCTTTTCATGGGCGGATTTCTGGCGCGCGTGTTCTTGAAAAAATTCCAGGGCCATCCGCCGTATCCGCAACGCGACCCGCGCGTGCTTGAGGCGATGGGCATCGCACACGTTGATCCCGAAGAAATGCCCGACACTTTGCCGGAGGTGGCCAGTGAATAACGAAAATACAAATCACGCGTCCGGCGCGGCCATTGGCTTCATCGCCGCAAGCTTGATTTTCATCGCGCTGGTCGCGATTGTGAAATTCTCGGTGCGCGTTCCGGCCATTGACGCCGACCGCGCCTCGGCCATTTCCAGGGCGCTGTATGAGATTCACACGAATGAGGTCGTGTCGCTCAACCACGTCGGCTGGGTTGATCAGCCGCGCGGCATCGTGCGCCTGCCGATTGAAACCGCCATGCAAATGGTTGAGAGACAAACTCCTGAAAGTGCGCGCGCGGATTTGATTTGGCGCGCAGAACAGGCGGGTGCGCCTTTGCCGAAACAACCGGCCAAACCGAATCCATTTGAATGAACGACATTAACACCCAAGACGCCGGAGCCGGGACGCCAGACGCGATGATTGACGCCTCCTGCCGCGTGCCGCTGCTCGCGCTTTTTGGAGGCGCGGCATTGTGGCTCGTCGTCGGGCTGACGCTCGCGCTGGTCGCCTCGCTCAATTTTCATATGCCGGAAAAATTTGGGAATTGCGCGTGGCTGACCTATGGCCGCGTCCAGCCCGCCGCCAACGACGCAATCCTTTACGGTTTCGCGATTCCCGCCGCGCTCGGCGTCATGCTTTGGATTTTTGCGCGACTGGGAAGGACTGAACTCGTCCTGCCGCTCGTGCCCGTTGTCGCCGCGAATATCTGGAATCTCGGCGTGGCCGTCGGCCTCGTTGCAATCCTGATCGGCGACAGCACCAGCTTCACCTGGCTCGAATTTCCCCGCGGCAGTTCGGTTTTGCTTTTTGCCGCGTTTCTGCTGATTGCCATTTCCGCCGTCGCCACGTTCGGCGCGCGACGTCGGCGGGAATTGCATCCGTCACACTGGTTTCTGCTGGCGGCGCTGTTCTGGTTTCCGTGGATTTATTCGACGGCAAATCTTTTTCTCACCGCCCATCATCCCGTTCGCGGCGTCACGCAGGCTGTCATCGGCTGGTGGTTCGGGGACAATCTGGTTTTCGTCTGGCTCGCGCTGGCCGGCATCGGCACGGCGTTTTATTTTCTGCCGAAACTCGCCGGACGCCAGCTGCAAAGCCACTACTCCGCGCTTTTCGCTTTTTTTACGTTGATGCTCTTCGGAACGTGGTGCGGAATTCCCCAGGGAGCGCCGGTGCCCGCATGGCTGCCTGCGTTGAGTTCCGTCGGGTCTTCGCTGACAATTGTTCCGCTCATCGCCATCGCCATCATTTTTGTCAAAACCATCTGCGACTCGACCGTTTGTTGCAAAGGCGGGCCGCTTTGTTACATCAAATTTGGAACGGTTGCCTTCATTTTGTCCGGTCTGATGCTCATCGCGTCGGCCTGTCCGCAAATCAGCCGCGTGACGGAATTCACCTGGTTCGGTCCGGCGCAAATCCAGTTGCAACTCCTCGGCTTCTTCGCCATGACGATGTTCGGCGCGGTTTATTACATATTGCCGCGCACCACCGGTTTTGAATTTCCGTTCCCCAAACTCGCGCGCGTCCAAAACTGGTTTTCGCTGGCCGGCCTGGCGCTTTTCATTTTGCCGCTGGCCGTCGGTGGTGTGGAGCAGGGGATGAAGCTGCAAAATCCACAAATTCCCTTCGCCGACATTTCAAATTCGTCGCTGATGTTTTTGCGGGTGAGCACGACCGGCCAGTTGCTGCTGCTGCTCGGCGGTTTGATTTTCGCGCTGAACGTCTTTGGGCTGACGTTCAAATGGAAAATGGCCCTGCTCAAATCGTTGATCGCCGCCATCAAGTCGCCGCTGGAAATTGCGGAGGTGAAATCATGAAGACCGGCTTTCATGTTTTTCTGGCGGCGCTCATCGCGCTCGGCGCTTCGTGGTGCGGCTTTGTGCTTGCGCCGGTTTTGCAGCTTGGCACGGAGAAACAGGCCGCCGTTCTCAATTCGTCCGACATTTATCCGATTCAACGACCCGGAGACGCGACGCTTGGCCTGCAGGTTTATCGCGCCAGCGGCTGCGCCGCCTGCCATACGACGCAGGTTCAGCAGGACGGAGTCTCCTGCGAAATTGCGCTGACGAGCCTCGGCAAAAACCAGCCGCAAGAATTCAAAAAATTCATCGCCTCGCTGCTGGAATTGCCGCTGCTCAACTCCCGCTCCAACTCCGTCACCGCCCAGTTGCAGGACTGGAGCGGCGCCGTGCCGCAAATCATCGTCACCAACCTGGACGCGGACGCCGCCAACGACCTGCTTCAGCACATCAACGCCGCCGGCTGCAAGGCCGAGGTTCATGTGGTCGCCACCGGCACGGACACCGCCCGCAGTTGGGGAACGCGCCGCAGCGTCGCCGAGGATTTCCTGTGGGACGACCCCGTCCAACTCGGCGACATCCGTATCGGGCCGGATTTGGCCGATGTCGGCGCGCGTCTGGGCAATGCGGACTGGCAGTTGCTCCATCTTTACGCGCCACAAAGCGTCGTGAAAGGTTCCGTGATGCCGCCGTTCCGTTTTCTGTTTGAAGTTCATAAGGAAAAAATCGCCGGCGTGCCTTCGCCGGACGCCTTGCATTTGCCGAAGGAACTCGCGCCGCCCGCCGGTTTTGAAGTTGTCCCGACGGACGACGCAAAAAATCTCGTGGCGTATTTGTTGAGCCTGCGCGCCGACGTGCCGCTGTATGACGCGCCATTCACGGCGCTGCAAGCTCCAACCAACGCCCCTTCAAATAAAAAATGAGCGACGAACCGAAATTCTCTTCAACTCAACCCGACGCCGGGCCAACGGCGGCGCGCTCGACCTTGCCGATGTGGATTTTTTCGCTGACGGTTGTGCTGCTCTACCTCGGCGCGGTTTATTTCGACCATCATGGCGGCTGGTTCGACGCGAGGGTTTATGGCCCCTATGCCTCGGCGGAGGAACTGGATTCCTATCAGCCGAAATCGGGCGCGGCTGCGGTTCTCGCGCAGGGCAGGAAGACCTACGAGATGGTTTGCGGCATTTGTCACGGCGTTGACGGGCTTGGCAAGCCGGGGCAGTTTCCGCCGCTGGCCGGCTCGGAATGGGTCAACGCCAAGGGCGTCCAGCGCCTCACACACATTCCGCTGACCGGGGTCACCGGCCCGATCACAGTCAAGGGGGAGCAAATGAACTTTCCAGCCGGGATGGCCGCAATGGGCGCGGCGCTGTCCGATTCCGATCTCGCCGCCGTGCTGACCTACATCCGCAGTTCGTGGGGAAACAAAGGCGGCCCCGTCACCGCCGACGATGTCAAAAATGTCCGCGCGGAGATTGGCGGTAATGCACAGCCGATGACCGGCGATGAAATGATGAAGATGCCGGAATGATTTCCGCCGCCTGAAGAAAGGTCATTTGCCAAAAGAAAACAGCCGGAACGAAATGGTTTCGCTCCGGCTGCCCTTTCGGACTCGGTTACACAGGTCAGTTTTGAACCGTCCGAAAATCCCTTCAAGTCGCCATGACGCCCACCGCATTGCTCCAGGCACTTTGACCTGTGCTGCCGCCCAGCGCACAGATTTGGATCAGGTAGGTTTTTCCCGGAGTCGTCGGCGTGAGCAATATGCGGCGCGCGCCGGTGTAATTGACGCCCGTGTTCGTCCATGTCGCGCCGTTGTCCAGGCTGAATTGCAATTGATACATCCGCCCGTTCAGCACCGACGTGCCGCGCACCGTCAGTTGTCCGCTCACGCTGTTGTCAATGCTGTTGATCGCGGGGGTGTCCAGCGGGCCGGGCGTGCGGTTGGTGCTGACAACTTCGTAGCCGGAAGTCAGCAACGTATGCAGGTCGTGGCGCGCCAGACCCTGGCAATACAACGCATCCTGCACCAGCGCATCCAGCAGCGCCTGACGTGAGATGTTTTTGGCGAGCGTGCGGTCGGTGCCCAGCTTGCGCGCGGCGGTCATGTCCGCGCTGAACGTCGTCTGCAACGTCGTGAGTTGCGCCGACGTGACCGGCGGTGTCGTGAAAACCGGATGGGCCGTCAGCGCGTCCGACACGTCCAACGTCAGGTTGCAGACGTCATTGTCCGGCCCTTTGGTGAATCCGGTGTAGATGCGGAAGTTTCTTACAGGTGTATTTGGCATAACTGTTCGCTTTCTCTTTAATGGTTATTATCGAGAAGCTTCTTCGGGACGACCTGTAATCTCGCGGAAGTTTCGGAAAAATAAATAGCATCGCCCGTGCCAAACCATTTTGACCCGGAAAACCGTGAAACTCCGCTGGCACCGGGCAGAAACTCATTTCATGCGTGTATAAAGACGGGACAATGGCAGTTTTTTTGACAAGACAAATAGTTGCGTTTTTAATCCGCAGATGACGCGGATTTTCGCAGATAAAGAAAAATCTGCGTGAATCTGTGAAATCTGCGGATAGTTTAACTTTTTTCCCACCTGAAATGCCGCCAACCCTGCCAGCAACGCGCCTCTGCAAACCTGAAACATGATTTTCAAAACAAGAAACGCTCCATGTCTAACTTGGAATGCCCCGTTCCAAACAAGAAATGCCGCATTTCAAACAAGGAAAACGACCGGTCAAATAAGAAACGTGCCTTTTCAAACAAGGAAAGCTCCGTTTCAAATTTGGAATGCTCCTTTTCTAACAAGAAATGCGACGTTTCAAGTTAGGGATGCGGCGTTCCAAATAAGCCGTGCCGCATTCCAAACAACGAAACTGACCGTTCAAACAAGCAAAGCGCCGTTCCAAACTAGAAAAACCACGGTTCAAGTTCGATTGATTGCAATTCAGGCAAGGTCATTTTCTGCGTGCGCTGCGGACACGGTAGAGGCGTTCCGTGAAACCGCCTTTTTCCACGAAGTTTTCTCCAGCGTTGCTATCTGGCGGTCCAGAAGGCTGCACGCTACCGCGAGCAGCGCCAGTGCGCCATTCGCGCGATCTCTGGAAAGGTGGACACCGTGAACTGAATGGACTTTGTGGACTTCAGTCCAACCTTACCCCGTCTAGATTGTCCATGCCGTCCATCCTGTCCATCATGCACCGCCTGCGCCCGGGGAATTATGAATTGCCTGAGATATGCCTCCTCCTTTTCCCCGCCAAACGCCAGCGCGGGAAAAAAGAGCAAGGCAATCAGAATGAAATTCAAATGTTTCAAAAATCGCTGCCGATGGGCAAACTGTTTGTATGCGTGGTTAAATATTTTCGAACCGACTCATAGGCGGGGGCATTGGTGCCAGAAAATGCGCCATATTCCCCGGCTTTCAACTTTTCCATTTCACGGACATAGTTGGTGAGAGCTATGCGTCCGTTGTTCTCAAATCGAACCAGATAAAGCTGGTTGGTGGCTCCACGGTCAATGGCTTTCAAACATAGAAGATATGAAAAGGCTCTTTCATCTGAATAACCCTGTTCCCATGTTCCCGAAACGTATTTGACAACTTCCACTTCGACAAAAAACATGATTGCGCCACCGATGACGATTCCAGTCAGCAACGTCCCCAAAACGGCAAACCACCGTATTGAAACGGCCAGCGAACCGCCTGCCGCCGCCCCGGCGAGCGCGCCCAGGATTGTCAAAACGGTGAAAAGATGTCCGCCTATTGAGCGTCCAAAAGCTATTTCAAAATCAAAAGCATAGTCGCCGACAATTTGCCGGACTGCCGGTAATTTAAGAACAAATGTGGCAAGCACCGCTCCGCAAATTGCGCCAAGAAAAATTCCGAGCGCAAATCGTGTTCTTGTTTTCATAGAATTCAAAAATCACTGCCGATGGGCAAAAGTCCCTTTGAGTATGAAATCAAACTTGAATCAATGCCTGAAACTTCAATGACCACTGTTTTCAGTTTTGCACGGGAATCGTTATCATCCAGTTCCTTCGCTGTAACATCCTTGAGATACCATGTGATTTCGTAGTAGGGCAGTCTTCCGCCATAATCGTCTTCTCCGCCAGACCAGTAGCATTGAAGAACTTCCGGCGGATAAAAATCCAGCGAATGAAAGTTTTCCTCTTTGTGGCCAAGCAACTTGAAATACTTTGTGGCCAAGATTGCGGCGCTGTCTTTGTTGAGTTTGTTCTGAAGACTGAGTGCCTTGACGGCATCAATTTTCGCTTTTGGCGCATTAACCAAGTTGTAATAAGTTTTGATGGGGCGTTGAAACCAGTCAATTTCAGTCTTTTCTTTTTCCGTGTAAAAACCAAAAGCGCAACCATTGGTAAGCCTCATCTCCGCCGTGCATCCCGGGCGGTCATTGAAATAACCCACCTTGTAACTTTTGACCTGATTTGTTCCGAGTGGAAAGTTATTGGTTTGACCAATCCGCTGTAAAAATTCCTGTGCCAAAGGAATCATTTTCTCCTTGAGATATGTATCCTCCTTTTCCCCGCCAATGACGAGCACGGGGAAAAGGAGCAAGGCTGCAGCAGGAATCAAGACTATGTTCTTCATGGAGTGCTATATTGTAACGAACCATTGCCATACCAAATAATCGGCACGTTGTTTAGCACCGATGGATCGTATTGATAGGCTATTTGTATAGCACGAGCGAGCGTTACATCACCATTTCCCCCATCCATCCAAGCTGTCCAGAATTGCAGCGACCAGTCTATGTGCGAGCTGTCAAACTGGAATGTCACCGGACCGCTCCAGCCCATGAAGGCGCGCTTGTGAAGCCCGGCCTCGTTAAGAGCCAGACCCGAAACGGACTTGGGTATGCCAAATGCCTCGGGAAAATTTCCAAGGGCAGTGTTGCAGCCATCCAGAAAAACAAAGTTGAACGGCTTGTCCGTGACCATCGCCGGTTTTCCCGCAAGCCTTCCCCAAGTGGAATTCAAAGAAGGCAGGAATAAATTCCCAAGCTGTGCCCCCACGGTTTTTGCGCCTATGACCGCAGTCTGCGTGCCTATGGAGTTGCCGGTGGCGCTGCCATGCCCGTAAAAGTAAAATGCAGTTGCATTCGGGTCGGCAAACATATTGGTCAAATTATAAACATCACTGTTGGCTGTAATTAGTATAACGCCGCCACCGCCATACACGCCACGGTTATTACCCACCGTGCCGTCCGCCTCACCGATAAACTGCGCAATCGAATTGCAATTCTGGCCGATTGTGTTATTAAACCCACCATTAATCGGCACGCGCGCCACAATAGTCTGCCTGCTGTTCCACTGATTTTCCCACCAAACCAAGGTTTTGGTTGAACCACTTCCGTTGTTTGAATTGGCATTAGGACTTGCCGTTCCCGCAGCCGTGCTTGAAGTCGTGCCCGACGTTTTATGAGTGGCAACGAACATTTCACGCGCCGACATTTTTACCGTGGTCGTGGCGTAGGGGTCGTTTGCCGGTCGGTCTGGCAACGTCGGATATATCAATTTATCTTCTGGCGTAAGCTGGCTGTAAATTTCCAACATTCCCAGATAAGCCGTCAACGGGTTCGGCGCGGGCTTTTGCACGGCAAATTCCGGCACACCATGCGGGTTCGTCGTGGTAGAAACCGAGGTTGCGTTCAAAGTGCTTGAGAGGCTTGAAGCCATCATTGGTGAGGAACCGCCTGATGCCGTCACGTCCACCGTGATCTGGTAAAGGTTTTCAACCGGCAACGACAGGCCGTTGTCATCCGTGCCGTCCCAAGTTGTAGAAATGTTCCCATCCGGGGTTGAGCCGATAATGGTGCGGACAATCGTGCCATTGGTGTCCATCACCGAAACCAGCCAGTCGGCGGGATAAATGTCCGACGTCACGTCAATCGGCACGAACGAGTTGAACATGGAACTGGCATCAAGCCAGCGAACCGGATTTTCAAAATCCAATGTAATCGGACTGGAAAGCGTCTCGTTGTTCGCCGTGTCCACAGCCCCAGCATACAGCGTGTGCGAGCCGTTGGCAAAGTGGGTCGTGTCCAAGATAAATTTGATGCCGCCTGAATCAATGAATCCGACGAGGGCATCGTCCAGATAAAGGTTCGCGCCTTGCATTTGGGTGCCAATTTGCGCGCCTACTCCAACGCTAATCTCGCCGCTGACGACTTGATTATTCGTCGGCGAAAAAATCTGGACGGCGGGCAGAGTGCCGTTCGTCGGGATTTGAACAATGAAAAAACCAACCGGCGTGTCTGTGGTGGATGAAGCGACAGATATGTTTGTGTCGTCCGAAAAAGCATCTTCCAAAGGTGTCCAAAGCGAAAGGTGTGTCGCGATGTCGGGCGTGAACAATACGCGATAAGCTGTGCCCACTTGATTCGTCCAGTTTAATTGAACCGTTGTTGGCGAATCGTTTGTGATGCTCAAATTTGGCGGGGTTTGGGCGTGAAGTTTTGAAGTCAGGCAGCAGGCGAATACGCAACCCACTATCAGCCTTCCGATAAGTTTATTCGTGGTTTTCATAGTTTTATTTTTTTTCCGGGTCTTTTTTTGCCCGGACTCGAACCTCCTGCCATTGCCTGAAAGAGAAAGCGCGTCACCGATACGCCCTCTCCGAGGCCACTACCACGCGGCCCAGCTGAAAAGCACACCGGGACGCGCCGCTTGGGCGCGTCGAGGCAAACTTTCAGCTATGAAACTTGTGGTAGTGTTTCGAAGAGATTCGAGTCCTCGCAACGCAAAGACTCAAACCAAAAGTGAAAACTGCACTTTTGGCTGATGTAAAAGAACTGTCAAAAGATTTAGCCGATTGCAGAAGTTTGACAAGATTTATTTGCCAGAACAACCGCTTGAAATTGAACGGCGGCCTTCGCCGCGATGAAGTGGCTTCGTCCACGCAGGCGGGTCGAGATAAATGAGGTCAACGGATTCGTCCGCAAGGTGCTCGCGGAGGACGTGGAGATTAGGACACTGCCCGGTTGAAATGCCTTTACCAGACGGATCAGGTGATGCAAAGTGGCTTTGTGAACCCACGCCGACCGCTCCTCCGTCCAGCCGGGGAATTGATTCCTGCCGCCTTCACGCTGATTGAGTTGCTGGTGGTGATCGCCATTATCGCCATACTGGCGGCGATGTTGTTGCCGGCGCTGGCAAAGTCAAAGCTGCAGGCGCAAAGGATTGCCTGCCTCAATAATTTGGAGCAGATGTCGCTTTCGCGCCAAATATACACCGACGACAATCAAGGGAAATTGATCTTGGCGTTGGCGGACGAGACAAGCGTGGATATGACCGTCGCGATCGGCAATGCCCGCTCATTGATCTGCCCTTCGACGCGAGTGAGACTGACCTCGCCGTCAGGCGATGGGTGGGGCACTGCCGATGCCACGTATTACGGCTCGAAATCCCCGTCGCCAACCACACCGGGGAGCTACGCCATCAATGGCTGGCTTTCGTTGAGTCACACGCCGGTGAACACGTTTCCGCAATTTTTCTTCAACAAGGAGTCGGATATCAAGACCCCTGCCTCTACACCGCTTTTTCAGGATTCAATCTGGTATTACGTGTTCCCGCTGGCAACAGATCCCACGCTCAATCCGTCAGACCTTTACGACGGCTACTTCGGCCAACGTTCCGGGTGCCGGCATAGCATGGGACTTTGTTTGATTGACCGGCATGACAACCGTCCTGCGGCCGGCGCGCCGAAGGCTTATCGTTATGCCAGCGGCCAGATGCTTCCCGGCAGGATCAACATGTCGTTCGCCGATGATCATGCTGAACTCGTGAAGTTGAACGACCTCTGGAATTATACATGGCATCGTGGTTGGGTCGCGCCGAGTCAGCATCCTTAAGATCGGAACAAAATCCCGCGCCATTCACATTCACACAATCGAATGCCAATACGTTGAATGAGCGGTTTTAGCGGCGAAGATTTTATCGCAATAAATTGGAAGCGGGCAGGACTGGCCCGGCAAAGCCAAAAGCCTGTCAAGGCCGGGTGAACCGGCGCGAGCGAGTCCATCTTCAAAGATGATTTCTGGATCCATCGTGATAAAGATTCTGAATTTCCGGTGGCGACAACGTCCGGTTAAAAAGCAGCACTTCATCAATGGCACCGTCGAACACATCACCTACCGGGGACTCCGACTCGTCAGCGCCGATAATGACCGGGTGTCCGGGCTTGTTTTCAATTCCACCGGAATAAGGGTAAGTGGCAATTATGGCCCCGTTCAGGAAAACAGTCATTACGCGCCCGTCATACGTCATGGCCACCTGATACCATTGATCCTTTTGCAACTGGGGCACTTTGAAAGCGGAGGCGGTGTATCTGCCGTGAGCCCCCAGGTCGGCTTCTACGCTTGAGTCGCTGTTGATGCGCACCAGCCAGGAAACATAGGGGTATCGCCAGTTCGGCCCATTCAGTGCCCGGCCGGCAATGGTCATGCCTTTTTCAAACGAATGTGCCGTGAACCAGGCAGAAACAGAAAATAACTTCGTGATGCGCAGTTGGTTTGAATCTGTGACGATGAGATAATTTTGCTCGCCACGGCGGACTTTGCCGGGGGCTCTGACTGTCAGGGAATTACCGGCGAGCACATTAAGATGTTTGTCGCTTATGTGAAGGACTGGCCGGCGTTCAAGAAAACACAACACACCGATCACTACGGCCGCTAGTAGCAGCGTGGCTGCGCCGATAATCATCAGCAAAAACAACTTGCGGTTCCTCTTTGGATCGCCGGTTTGCTGATGGCTTCCCGCCGAAGATTCCGTGTCAGTCGTGCTCAAAGGAAATGATTGGTTGCATGATCTTGTGGGTTGAATTTGGGATTGTCGCCGCAATAGAGATGGTTCACTGGCGCAAAAGTGTGCGCGGGAAAGGCCACGGCGTCAAATGTGTTCAATGGTTTTGCGCGACTCGATTTCTGAAATTGCCCATCGCGCGTGTTCGGCAATCAACAGTTCCGGGTCAGTCGCGGCTTTATGCAAATGGGGCAGGGCGGATCCATCGGCGACATTGCCCAGGGCAACGCAGACGTTTCGCAAAAGACCCCGCCGCTTCGTCCGCAAAACCGGCGAGGCGGAAAAGCGCAATTTGAAGTTTGCTTCATCGAGTTGCAGCAATTCAATCAAGTCCGGCTGCTCCAAATCTTTTCGCGCGTGCGACTTCATCAAGCTGCCTTCGCGCGCAAACCTGTTCCACGGACAAACCGCGAGGCAGTCGTCGCAACCGTAAATGCGGTTGCCGATGGCACGGCGAAATTCAATCGGAATCGGGCCTTTGAGTTCAATGGTCAGATAGGAAATGCACTTGCGGGCGTCCAATTGAAACGGCGCGGTGATGGCGTTGGTCGGACAGGCGGATATGCAGCGCGAACAATTTCCGCAGTGATTTTTTCCCGGCGCGTCCGGCTCAAGTTCCAACGTAGTCAAAATTTCTGCGAGGAAAATCCAGTTGCCAAGTTTGCGGCTGATAAGGTTTGTGTGCTTGCCGACGAAGCCGAGTCCGGCGCGCTGCGCCAGGTCGCGTTCCAAAACCGGTCCGGTGTCCACATACCAAAGCGAGCGGATCTTGCGGTCGGCCACCAAATCAATGTGGTTGGCCAACAACTTTAAGCGCTGGGCCAGGACATCGTGGTAATCATCAAACCTGGAATAACGCGCAACAACGCCGAATCGCTGGCTTCTGGCTTCTGGCTTCTGACTTCCGCCATGGTAACCCGCCGCCAGCGCAATCACGCTTTTCGCGCCGGGCAAAACTTTTTGCGGGTCAATCCGCTTCGGCGCATTACGCTCCAGCCAGTTCATTTCACCGTGCCGTCCTTCTTCGAGCCATTTTGAAAACTGCGGCGCATTTTCCGGCGGAGCGGCGGAAGTGAAACGGCAGTCGTCGAAGCCCGATTCCAACGCGCGCTGGCGGATTTTTTCCTTCATCGGGCGGCTTCGAGGCGGAATTGATGGATGACCTGCTGCGCGACCTCGCGAAGCGAGCGCAGTTCCGTGTTCAACAGAACATCCGCCTGCTTGTAAAACGGCTCGCGCGCGGCGAGCAGTTCGTGGATTTTTTTCTGCGGGTCGGGATCATGCAGCAACGGGCGGTGCGACTGGTTTTTCACGCGCTCCCAGATTTTCTCCGGCGACGCCCAGAGGCAGACGACGAGTGAGTGGGTTTTGAGGCTGGCGAGATTCGCGGGATTCGCAGGCAGTCCGCCGCCGGTGGCGATGACGGTTTTCGTGCGATCCGCAAGCCCGGCGACGGTCTTTTCCTCGAGCGCGCGAAAGGCCGGCTCTCCGTCGGTCTTGAAAATGTCGCTGATGACGCGTCCGGTGCGGGACTGGATCAGTTCGTCCGTGTCGAGATATTCGAAATGCAACTGCTCGGCAACGAGCCTGCCGACGGAAGTCTTGCCCGTGCCCATGAAACCGATGAGCGCGAGATTGACGATGCGGCGGCCGCTTTGCATGAATTCATTGAATCAAATTTTCCGCGTCTGGACAATTTATGATTGGCATTTAGATTTGTCGCAGTGAAAATGCCGCCGCTCATCCTTGCCTCCGTATCGCCGCGCCGCGCGGAACTGCTCCGGCAACTGGATTTGAAATTTGAGGTTGTGCCAAGCGATGCGGCGGAAATGTTTGATGAGCAACTTTCACCGCGCGAGCTTTGCCAGCTTAACGCGCATCGCAAGGCCCGCGCCGTCGCCAAGAAAATTCCCGACGCGCTGGTGCTGGGCGCGGACACGCTGGTTTTTCTTGAACGTGAAATCTTTGGAAAGCCGCACAATCTGGATGAGGCGAAACAAATGCTGGCGAAACTTCAAGGCCGCACGCACCAGGTCGTCACCGGGGTCAGCCTGATTCATTTGCGCGGACACCGCGAACGCATTTTTGCCGTCAGCACCGACGTGACGTTTCGTCCGCTGTCGGCGGAACAAATCAGCGATTATATTTCAAGGATAAATTCGCTGGACAAGGCCGGCGCCTATGCGATCCAAGAACACGGCGACAAAATCGTCGAGGAAATTTCCGGCTCTTACAGCAACGTCGTCGGTCTGCCGCTGGAAAAATTGAGCGGGGAATTAAACGCCTGGAATGCGCTTTGAGCGAACCCGTTAAAATGTGCCGGCGGCTTTGGACGAGGCGTCTATGGATCGTCCACCGCCACACGATAGAACATGGCTCCGACGCCGGTTAAATCGCGCAGGTCGGTGAAGGTGATTTCGCCGCCCGTGCCTGCGATGCCGTCGCGCAAAATTGTCCAATTGCCGCTCAAACTCTCGGCCCATTCAATGCGATAGGTCCGTCCGACGGCGGTGTTGAAGACAATTTGCGGCGGATTTTGCGCCGGTGCCATTTGGACGGCGAACGTGGAATTGGTGTCCAGCGGATCCAGACCGGCCAGATAGTCCTGCCATACCTGCAAACCGTTTCCATTCGGGTCAAGCAGCTCCGCACTGGCGAAATTCGTCGTGAATCCGTAACCCATCAGCCACGGTATTGGTGTGCCGTGCGGTGGCGGCACGGCATAAACTTTGATGAAGTTGGTGGCGTTGGTCAGCGTGAAACCATAAAAGTTCGTGTTGAGGACGTTGGTGTAAATGGTGTTGTCCACGTCAAACTCGCTGAAGGCGTTGCTTGCTGCGATGGAATCGCGGAACGAAAATGACAGCAGATTGCCAAATGATGCAAACGGAATGCTGTCCGCCGAATTGGGACTGCTCAAGAGCGCCCATTCGCCGCCCGCGCCGTCGTTGGTTTGCGACAAGGTCCAGCCGTCGAGCATTTCGCCGGGGTTGGTGGATTCCAAGTTCAACGACGCCGGCCAGTTCGCGCGATAATGCAGGCGCAGTTGGCTGATGTATCGCGGCGCGTAAGTGGTGCGCAAGGTGATTCCCGCCGGCTGCACGTCGGCGTCCGACACCAGGCGCAACGAGCCGGCCAGGATGTTGCCCGCGTAATGGGTCGGCGCAAAGGGCGAAATGATGTAATTCGTCGTGTAAACAGTGACCGGGTTTGTGCTAATGGTTCCATCCGTATTCGTGACCGTCACATAATTAGTGCCACTGATGAACGGCGGCGGATTGGTCGGCGAGAAGGCGGTCAAACCCTGGTAACTGATTTGGAACGACGGATTAAAAGAACTGGCGGAACGCTTCAGGGTCGCCCACCGCAAAACGTATTCGCTGCTGAGATCCTTGCCAACCTCGGCAAAACCAAGGGCCAAATCCGCCAGATTTGTCGCCGCATAATACCGCCCCATGGTTGAAGTTGTAATGTTCTGGAGTGTGGTCGAGTCCAATTCGTCGCCGAATCCGACGGCGTAAATCTGCACGTTGGCGTTGGTCGCCGCCGTGATTACGTTGTTAACAGTGTTGAAGCTGGAGTCATCCTGACCGTCGGACATGAATACAATGTAGTGATCCTCATCGCTGTTGGCTGGACCCAAAGCGCCAACCGCCGCGACCAAAGCATCCCATGCGCGAGAGCCAGCCGAAAAGTCCTGAACGTAATTGGTCCAGATGCCCGCAATGGCGCTGTCCAAGAGATTTTTGTCGGTGGTCAATGGAACCACCTGCTGGGGCACCTCGTCGTCCCGGTGAAATTCATAAACGCCAATTTGAGTATCCGCAGGCTGTTGATTGACGAAATCCTGTGCTGCGGCGACTTCGGCGTCCACCGCATCTGAAATCCCGTTGCTGTTGGCATCGCCATTGGCCATCGAAGCGACGCTTTCGGTGAAATCAAGAACCAGGTAGCCCTTGAGCACTTTGGAGCCTTGACTGTCCACGCGCTGGAGAATGACGGAGGTTTCCGACGGGCTGACCGGCTTGTCATCTTCAAATGCCGTCACAGTCATCAAAGACGGCAAAGCGACGACCGCGTGACTCGTCGCGGGATTGGTGCCGTCGCGCAGTGAAAACGTGAATTCCAGCAGATAGGGCGACGAGTAATTAGTCATGACATCGGCAATGGCCAGATCGGTGATAACCATGTTGGTGATGTTCAATTGCAGCGTGGCAGTTCCGACTCCCCATGCGTTGGCGGCAAACAGCGGAATGTTGTAATTGCCGGCGTAGAGCGGAGTGCCGGTAATCGCGCCCGTATTGGTGTTCACCGTAAGTCCCATCGGCAAGTCTGTCGCCCAAAGTGTCATCGGCGAATTGCTTGCCCTGATTGTATAACTAAAATTCGTCTGCTCCTCCGCGCCCCTGGCCGTCAGCGAACTGGTGATGACCGGCACACTGGTCGCCAGATTCAACGTCAGCGTCCGGCTGTCGGAACCGAACATATTCGTCACGCCAATGGTGACGGCGAACGAGCCGCTGACCAGCGGCAGGCCGGAGATGACGCCGCTGGCCGCGTTCAGGGTCAAACCAACTGGCAACGGGCTGGCGCTGAACGAAACGGGATTATTGCTGGCCACGATCGTATAACTGAACGATTGGCCCTGCTTTCCATTTTTCACGAGCGAACTGGTGATGCCCGGCACGTCAGAAGATAAATTCAATGTCAGTGTATTGCTGTCGCCTCCGTAGGCGTTGGTCGCGCCAATTGCAATTGAGAAAGTGCCGCTGACCAATGGAATGCCAGAAATCGCGCCGTTCGTCGGATTTAGGCTCAAACCGTCGGGCAACGGGCTGGCGCTAAACAAAGCCGGGTCATTGCTGGCCGTAATCGTGTAGCTGAACAAAATTCCTTGCTGGCCAATCGCGTTCGTCGCGCTGGTGATGACAGGAATATCATCCGCCAGTGTAAGCATCAGATTTTCCGCCGCCGTCTGCGCGCCATTTGTGGCGAATAAAGTAATGTCGAAAACACCCGAAACCGACGGGACGCCTGAAATCGCGCCGTTCGTAGAGTCCACACTCAAGCCGTCCGGCAATCCGCTCGCGCCAAACGTGATGGGCGGTGTTCCGGTGGCGGCAATCGTATAATCGAAAGCAAACCCTTGTTTTCCAGCCGCGTTGGTCGCGCTCGTGATGACCGGCGGAATCAGCGCCACTTGCAGCGTTGCGACCAGGCTTGTGATTGCGCCATAAACATTGGTCACAACAATGTCGTAACTGCCCGAATCGTTTGT
>Ga0208220_1000508_pt1 | contig 16358 bp, 16 predicted proteins | sample NGESurdeep092012_9_FD_184484 | JGI IMG/M metagenome (GOLD analysis project Ga0208220, IMG submission 184484) | Arctic peat soil microbial communities from Barrow, Alaska - NGEE Surface sample F53-1 deep-092012 (SPAdes) | ecosystem: Environmental > Terrestrial > Soil > Wetlands > Peat ... | reverse complement strand
GCGGGCTGAACGAGAGCCGCCCCGCGGCCTCGTCCAAGTCGATGACGAACCGGTCCCACAGGCCGATCCCCACGTGGGCGACCGACTGGGTCCGGCGGACCGTCGCCCGGGTCGGGCCGAGCTCGAGCGCCCCGATCTGGACCTCCGGAACGTCGACCGTGAGGATGTCGTCGGCGCCTCCGCCGATCCCCAGCGCCTGGCCCCGGGAGACGACCGGCCATTGCGGTCCTTGGCGATACGTGGCGTAGCCGAACGAGAGGATCGATTGGTCGCCGGTATCGAGCAGCGCGCGCGCGCCCTGCGGGCCGAAGCGCGCCTGCACGATCGGTGAACCCGACGCGAACGTCACCCGGACCGCGGTGCCGGCGGGCGCAGCCCCGCCGCTCGGCAGGATGCGCGCCGTGCGCGCGGTGCGATCGAGCACGAGCCGGACTCGGCCCAGCAGATCGCTGCCGACCACGACGTCGAAACGGGCGGCGCTGGTTTGGGGGACGACCGCGAAGCGCGGGCGTTCGAAGTGCGCCGGGCCGAGTTCGAGCGGGCCTGCTTCGACGAACCCCGTCGCGAAGCGCCCGAGCCCGACGATCTCCATCTCTCCGTGCGGTTCCAGCTTGAGCGCCTCGGCGAACGCCAGCGTCATCGCGCTCGGAGTGGCGCCGCTGTCGAGCATGCAGCGGGCGCTTCGGCCGCCCAGCGTGCACGGCACGATCGGGATCGGGTCGGCGCCGAGCTCGAGCGGCGCGCCCGCCGAGATCGTCGGCCAGCCAACGATCGCCGAGGGCATCGCGATCGCCCGCCCGGCGCGCGGCGCGCAGATCCTGGCCGCCGTCCGCGACAGCGGCGGCACGATCGTGACCGTCACCGACGACCAGGTCAACGCCGCCCACGCCGCCCTCGCCCGCGCCGGCCTCTACGTCGAGCCGACCGCCGCGGCGTGCTGGGCGGCACTGCAAGCCGGCCTGATCGACACCAGCCTCCGACCGGACGGCGGACCGAGCGCGATCGCGCCGCTCTGCGGCAGCGGCCTGAAATCCAAGCCTCCGGCCGCGTCGGCCGGCTGAAGCGCCATTCGTCTTGACGTCCGACCACCGAAGTCAGGCGGGCAGCCGCCAGATGCGCAGGACGTTGTCCGGGAGCCACACCGAGAAGCGCCCGGCAGGAGAGGCCAGCGCGAGGATCTCCCGCACGTCAGCCTCGAAGGCGTCGCGGCTGTCGCCGAACAGGTGCGGCGCGGTCGAGGAGGACGAAAACACCCAGGCGACCAGGTCATCGGCGGTCTGCTCGACGGCGCGCTGGTCGGGCACCGTCACCGTCTCGGCGGGCAAGAATCCGGCCTGGCGGAACACCGCGTCCTCACCGTCGGGCGAGGTGTTGCGGATGCCGCGCCCGGCCCTCCGGTCATCGCCCAGGTACCGGCGGCGGAGCTGGTCGAGGGCGTCGCCGGGCGGCGGCGGGAACGCAAGCGCGCCCCGCCCGCTCTCGGCCGCCCGCTCGCCGGCCCGGTAGGCGGGCGCGTCCACCTGCACCACCGCCGCGCCCGGGTCGAGCATCGTCGCGACCGCCGACGCCACCCGGGGCCGGTCCATCCAGTGAAACGACGCGGCGAAGGTCACCGCCCGGAAGGCGCCAAGGCCGGCCGGCAGGTCCTCGGCCCGGCCGCGCACCCAGGCGGCGTTGCCGACGCCCCGCCTCGCTGCGGCCTCGGATGCCTGCGACAGCATCTCCGCATCGGGGTCGAGGCCGACGACCGCCTCGAACAGCGGCGCCAGCTGCAGGGTGACCGTTCCCGGCCCGCAGCCGACGTCGAGTAGTCTCCCCCGCCCGTCCAGGCCCAGGCTGCGGGCGAAGACGTCGGCCAGGCCAGGCGCGTACGGCAACCGACCTTGCTCGTAGTACCCGGCGGCCCCTGCGAACAGGGACTCGTCCCAGCTCCAGGTCTCCCACCCGCCCGGTGTCGCGTTCACGCCGTCAATATAACCCCGGGCTCCTGCGGCGATAGCGGGAGCTTGGTGACTCGCAACGTTAAAGGATGAGGTCAGCGCACGTAGCGCAGACTGAGCTGGTCGGTGTGCCCTGCCCAGCTCAGGTGCAGTGTCCAGCAGCCCGGCGCGGGCATGTCAACGTACGACGGTCCCGGGCCGTCAGGCAGGCGCACGGTGGCGGTGCGCGCGCTGCCGGCCAGCATGGCCCGGATGGTCATCGCCCCGGACGAGACCCGCGACACCCACAGGATCTTGTTGGCTCTGTTCGGCAGTGCCGGCGCATGCAGCGCGTCGGGCGTCGCCCAGAGGATGGCGACGATGTTGCCCGCCGTGCCGATTACGTGCGGCATGGGAAGATCTGGCGGAGTGAATCCGGACCGCGCCCAGACCGGAAGCGGGCCGACGGGCGGCTGCCCCACGCAGCCGTCGGCGCTCGCGGGGGAAATCTGCGCCAGGGGCGACTGCGCTGCCGATGGCACCCGCGGCGTCTGCTGCTGGGGATTACCGCTGCATGCCGCCGACAGGAGCGAGACCGCCACCGCCGCTAGCGCGACAAGGTACCGGGACCTCATAGCCGGATGGTACGCCGCTCGTGGCGCAGCGGCTAGTAACGCACGCCTGGGATAATTTTCTCATCCACGCCATGACAACCATACCCGCAATAATGCCGAGCATAAATGCCAGCCAGAATTCAGGGAAATTAATGTCCCCGCTCGCGGATGCTAGAGCCATAGCCGTAGTCATTGGGTATCCTTAACCGTTGACCGCGCTTCATGCGGGCAGCTTTACCGCGGTCGCGCGCCTGTCCTGGCCGGCAGCTTCCTCGGGCAGCCCGTCGGGCATATTCCCTCGTCACGATTCGGCTAACCCTGCCGTGTCTCCGGTCGCTTAGTCGGCTCACGTGCCGATATAGGCCTATTTCTGTTAGCTGACTTTAATGGGCGTAGTTACCGGCGCTATTTGCCGCTAAGTACACCCAATCCTGCGTTGCTGCGCCGGCTGGGGCGGCGGCGTGCTGGTAGCGGCCCGGGGTGACGCCGTAGTAGCGGACGAACCAGCGGGACAGGTGGCTCTGGTCGGCGAAACCGGCCAGGGCGGCGGCGTCGCTGATCGGCGTTCCGGCCGCGATCAGCGCCCGGGCCTCGCGCAGCCGGAGCTGGCGCTGGTAGTCGCTGGGCGGCATCCCGTAGACGTGGGTGAACGCGCGGTGCACCGCGAACCGGCTGCGGCCGGTGACCGTGGCCAGGTCGTCGGCGGTGATGTCGTCGCGGTAGCGGCCGGCGATCAGGTCGCGGGCGCGGCCGGCGACCCGCCGGGCGTCGGCCGGGCGCCGGTGCACCGACCCGGCCTCCGCCGCCAGAACCGCCGTAAGTCCCGCCGTCCGCGCCGACGTTCCGGACTGCCGGGCCGCGGCCAGCACTACGCCGGCCAGCAGCTCGTCGCGGCGCAGCGCGGTCGCGTCGCCCAGCAGCGCCACGTGCAGGCGGCGCAGGCGGGCGGCCAGCACCGGGTCGCTCAGCACCGGCTCGGCGAACAGCGGCAGGCCGACCGGGCGGCCGGCCGTGTCCGCCAGCACCGCTGAGACCAGCTCGGGGCCGATGTGGATCATCCGGTAAGTGAAGCCGAACCCGTCGGTGGCCTGGCCGTCGTGCGGGTCGTCGGGATTGAACGCCATCACCATCCCGGCCGCGCTCGTGTAGGCGGCGCCCCGGCAGGTGAACGACTGCGCGCCCACGTCGGTGACGCCGAGCGAGTAGGTCTCGTGACTGTGCCGGTGGTAGACATGCCGCTCGAAGTGCGCGTGCATCGCCTCCAGGGGCGAGTCGGCCGCACGCCAGTAGCGCGCCCAGTCCCCCGTCACCACCTCCGCTGTCACTGTTCCATTCTCGCCGGCCGGCCCGCACCAGCGTTCAAGACCGCCGGCCGGGCAAGCGCCAGGATGGGCGGGTGAAATTCGACACCAAGATCGCCATCGCCGTCACCGAAAGCCTGGCCGCCTGGCAGAAGCTGAACGTGACCGCGTTCCTGGCCAGCGCCGTGGCCGGCGGCGCCCCCGAGACCATCGGCGAGCCCTACGAGGACGCCGACGGCAACGCCTACCTGCCGATGTTCCGCCAGCCGGTGCTCGTCTACGCCGCCGACGCGGCCGCCCTCAGCCGGGTCAGGACCCTGGCCGTCGGCCGTGGCCTCGCGGTCGCCGTCTACATCGAGGAGATGTTCAAGACCGGCCACGACGAGGCCAACCGGGCCGCCGTCAGCGCCGTCGCGGCCGACGACCTGCCGCTCGTCGGGCTGGCGGTCTACGGGCCGAGGAACGCCGTCGACAAGGTGATGAAAGGACTTCCGCTGCACCCGTGACACGCGGGTAAATAACGTGACACCGGCCGCGTCGGCCCTCAATGATGGGCCGTATGACTGCGACCATGATCGAAGTAGACGGCGGCACGGTGTGGGCGGACGACACCGGCGGCGACGGGCCGCCGCTGGTGCTGCTGCACCCGGGCGTCGGCGACTCGCGGATCTGGGACCCGGTGCTGCCCGCGCTGGCGGCGACGTACCGGGTGATCAGGTACGACGCCCGCGGCTTCGGCCAGTCCCCCGCCCCGACGGCGACATTCTCGCTGTTGCGCGACCTGGTGGCGGTGCTCGACCACTACGGCATCAAGCGGGCGGCGATCGTCGGCTGCAGCCAGGGCGGCGGCAGCGCGCTTGGGCTCGCCCTCGAACAGCCGCAGCGGGTGCCCGCGCTCGTCCTGCTCTGCCCCGGCATCCCCGGGATCCCGCTCGACGATGACTCGGATGAGGGCGCCGTCCTCGGGGCCGAATGGGAGCGCGCCGAGGCCGCCGGCGACGTCGACGGCCTGGCGAGCGTCACCCAGCGCGTCTGGGGCCGGGCGGGCGCCACCCCGGAGGCGATGGAGCAGTTCCGATCGTCGGCCCGCGCCGTCTTGTCCACCGGCGACCTCGAGCAGGAGGACCCGCCCGTCTTCGACCGGCTGGGCGAGATCTCGGTGCCGGCGTCGCTGCTGGTCGGCGACGCCGACTTCCCGCCGCTGATCGAGGCGGACAAGGCTGCCGCCGCCCGCATCCCCGGCTGCGAGCTCATCCTTGTCCCGGGCATGGACCACCTGCCACCGCTGCGCGACCCGGACCTGGTGCTTGCGACGATCACGAGCACGCTCGCCCGCGCCTCCTGGTAACGCCAGCGTCATCCGCTCAGGCTGCCCGCGACCGGCGTGGAGTCGGCGGTGGGGGCGGAGGGCACGGTCCGTTCGGACAACTGGTTTTGCTGGTTTTGATCTTCCCGGGCTGCTGTTGACACCCTGATGATCCCCTGGGCGGTGAGCACGCCGATCACTAGCAGCGCCGCGCCCGCCAGTTCGGCGCCGGTGGGGACCTCGCCCAGCAGCGGCCAGGAGGCGGCCATGGCGACGACCGGGGCGAGCAGCACCCACGGCACGACGTTCCCTGACGGGTACTTCGACAGCAGCCGGTTGAAGACCGCGTAGCCGATCAGCGAGCACAATCCGGCCGTGTAGACGGTGGACAGCACGCCGTTCCAGCCCAGGTGGATCAGGCCGTGGCCCATCGCCGCGGGCCCGTCGAGCAGCAGGCTCAGCCCGACCAGCGGCACCGGGACGACCGTCGCCGACCAGACCGTGAGCGCGAGGCCGCCCGGCGCGTGGGAGGCGCGGGAGACGACGTTGCCGACGCCCCACGAAAGGCCGGCCAGGAGGCAGAGGCCGAGGGCCGCGAGCGGCGCCTGGCCGCCGAGGCCGAGCGCGACCACGAACAGCCCGGTTACGCCGAGCGCGGTTCCGATCACCTGCGCGCGGGTGGGGCGCTCGCGCAGGGCCAGGCTGGCGATCACGATCGTGAACACCGCCTGCGACTGGAGTACCAGCGCGGCCAGCCCTGGCCCCATGCCCAGGTGCAAGGCCAGGTAGAGGAAGCCGAACTGCCCCAGGCTCATGAACGCGCCGACGGCGGCGACGGTCCGGAACGGCACCGGCGGGCGCTTGACGAAGAAGCAGGCGAGGGAGACGACCGAGAACCGGATCGCCGCGAACAGCAGCGGCGGCACCGTCCCCATGCCCCAGTCGATGACGACGAAGTTGAAGCCCCACAGGGCGGCGACGAGGACCACGAGGAAGGTGTCACGACGGTTCACGCCCCCAACGCTAGGGCGGCCGACGATGAAGCACCAGCGAACGTTCCTACCGCTGATTGTGTAGCATTGCTTCATGATTGACCTGGTGGCACTCGACTCGCTGCGCGCGGTCGACTCCCGCGGCTCGGTCGTGGCGGCCGCCGACGCGCTCGGCTTCACCCCGAGCGCCGTGTCGCAGCAGATCAAGCGGCTGGAACGGCAGACCGGGGTGCCGCTGCTCGAGCGGGTCGGCCGGGGCGTGATGCTGACCAGGCACGGCCGGCACCTGGTCGAGCAGGGCACCCGGCTCCTGTCCGACCTCGAGGAACTCCAGTCGGGCCTGCACCGGCAGGCGGGAACGGTCGCCGGGCACGTGCGCCTGGCGGCCTTCTCGACCGCGATGCGGGGGCTGATCGCGCCCGCGCTGCCGCCGGTGCTGGCCGCCCACCCGGGGCTGCGGGTGAGCCTGACCGAACGCGAGCCGTGGGACGCCGTCGACCTGGTGGCGAGCGGGCAGGCGGACCTGGGGGTGGCGCACAGCTGGGGCGACGTCCCGCTGGCGATCCCCGCGCACGTCGCCAGGACCACGATCGCCAGCGATCTGGCCGACGTGATCGTCCGGCGCGACCACCCGCTGGCAGACCGGGCCGTGGTCACGCCCCGCGACCTGGCGGCCGAGGACTGGATCGGCACCCCCGAGGGGACGATCTGCCGGCAGTGGCTGCTGCGGATGTACGACGGGACCGGCGCCCTGCCGCGCATCGCGCACGTCTCGATGGAGTTCGACAGCCACCTGGCGCTGGTCCGGGCCGGGCTCGGCATCGCGCTGATCCCCCGGCTCGGGCGGGCGCCGCTCGGCCCCGACCTGGTCGCGGTGCCGGTCGACGACCCGGTGCCGTGCCGCGAGATCGTCGCCCTGCACCGGGCCTCGATGTGCGACTCCCCGGCCATCGCCGCGCTGCTGGCGGCGCTGACCGGGGAAAGACCGCCCGAGTTGTAATCGGCCCGGCCGCTGACCAGACTTGGCGTCATGAGCGCTGACGTCACCCCGTTCCTCGTTGACGTGCCCGAGGCCGCGCTGGCCGACCTGCGCGAGCGGCTGCGCCGCGCCCGGTGGCCAGAACGGGAGACCGTGACCGACTGGTCGCAGGGGACACCGCTCGGCTACGTGCGCGAGCTGTGCCAGTACTGGCTGATGGAGTACGACTGGGCGGCCGCGCAGGCCCGGCTCAACCGCTTCCCGCAGTTCCTGACCCGCATCGACGACCTCGACATCCATTTCACGCACGTCCGGTCGCCGCACGCAGGCGCCACCCCGCTGGTCATGACCCACGGCTGGCCCGGCTCGGTGGTCGAGTTCCGCAAGGTCATCGAGCCGCTGACCGACCCGGTGGCGTTCGGCGGCGGCGCCGCCGACGCGTTCCACGTGGTCTGCCCGACGCTGCCCGGCTACGGCTTCAGCGGCAAGCCGGCCCAGCCGGGGTGGGGCGTCGAGCGGATCGCCGACGCCTGGGACCAGCTCATGGGCCGGCTCGGCTACCCGCGCTACGGCGCCCAGGGCGGCGACTGGGGATCGCTGGTGACGGCCGCGCTCGGCCGCCGGCACCCCGGCCGCGTGCTCGGGGCGCACCTGAACTTCGTGGTCGCGTTCCCCGACCCCGGCACGATCAGCGACCTGACCGAGCGCGAGCAGGCGGCGCTGGCGGCGAGCGGCCGGCACCGCGCCCAGGGCGCCGGGTACGCCGCGATCCAGTCGACCCGCCCGCAGAGCATCGGCTACGGCCTGGTCGACTCCCCGGCCGCGCTCTGCGCCTGGATCGTGGAGAAGTTCCAGGCCTGGAGCGACTGCGACGGCGACCCCGGCACCGTCTTCACCCGCGAGGAGCTGCTCGACAACATCATGCTGTACTGGCTGGCCGGCAGCGGGGCGTCGGCCGCCCGGCTGTACTGGGAGAGCTACGCAAGGGGCAGCTCCAACCCGGTTCCCGTCCCGGCCGGCTGCTCGATCTTCCCCAAGGAGATCTACCGCCCGTCCCGCCGCTGGGCGGAACCGCTGTTCTCCGACCTGCGCTACTGGAACGAGCTCGATAAGGGCGGTCATTTCGCGGCCCTGGAGCAGCCCGCGGTGTTCGTCGACGAGGTGCGAGCGGCCTTCCGGTCGTTCCGGGAGTGACCGGCGCCGGGGGCGCGGCCGGTGCCGGAGACGGCAACCCCGGTCAGGATCAGCGCGCCGCCGCCGAGCATGACCAGGCTCACCCGCTCGCCGAGGAACGCGGCCGCGCCGGCGACGCTGACGACCGGCTCCAGGTAGAGCAGCAGGCTCACCTGGGCGGCGCCCCCGGACAGGGCGGCGACGTTCCACAGCAGCAGCCCGGCCGCGGTGCTGCCGAGGGCGAGGAACGCGAGCTCGGCCCAGACCGTCGCCCCGAGATGCGTCAGGCCCGCTCCCGGCAGCGTCCCGACCGCAGCGAGGTAGGGCACGGCGCCGGCGACGGTGGAGGCGGCGGTCGCCGGGATCGCGCCGAACTCCTGGCTCAGCGGGCGCATGACGATCGTGTAGGCGCCGAAGGCGAGCGTGCCCGCCAGCACCAGCCCCGCCCCGGCCAGCACCCGGTCACCGCCGGCGCCGCCGATCGCACCGGGGCCGGCCAGCACCCCCACCCCGACGAGGGCGGCGGCGCTGCCCAGCCATGGCCGGACACCGCTGCGCTCCCCGGTGAACAGCCGGCCGAGCACCAGGACCCACACCGGCTCGGTCGCCAGCAGCAGGCCCACCGTGGCGGCGGGCAGCCAGCGCAGCCCGAGCGTGACCGGCAGGTTGTACCCGACGAGGCCGAGCAGGCCGGCGGCCAGCAGCCGTCCGGCCGAGCGCGGCCGGAGTTGCCGGAAGACCGGCCACGCCCACGGCAGCAGCACCAGCGAGGCCACGGCCAGCCGGATCAGCAGCAGCGGCAGCGGGTTCAGGTGGCCGACGGCCGCCCGGGTGGCGACCGGCGCGAGCCCCCACAGGCACACCGCCGCCAGCCCCGCGCCGAGCGCGTCACGTCGCACTGGCTCTCCCCTCCGGCCCTTCTCTTCCGGCTCGTCCGGCCGCCTGCCGACAGTCTGCTGTAATGGTCTTATGCAGTTCAACACTTACACGGTGGCGGGCGCGCACATCGCCGCGTGGCTGGTCAATCACCCGGCCGGCGAGGCGGCCGCCCTCGCCGCGGAGTTGCACCGCCACCAGGTGCACGGCGCCCTGGCCACGGCGGCGGAGGCGGCCGCGCTGCGCCCCTGGGCGGCCCGGCTGCGGGCGGTGTTCGAAGCCACCGCCGTGGCCGACAAGGCGCGGCTGACCGACGCGCTGCTGGTCGCCGCCGACTGCCGGCCCCGGCTGGTCAGCCACGGCGGCGGCAAGCCCTTCCACTTCCACTACGCGCCGGTCGAGACCGGCCTATCGGCGCGGGTCCGGGCGCTGACGGCGGCCGGGCTCGGGCACGTGGTCGACGGCGGGGGCGGCGCCCGGCTGCGGGCCTGCGACCGGCCCGGCTGCGACGTCGCGTTCATCGACACCTCGCGCAACGGCCGCCGCCGCTTCTGCTCCGTCCGCTGCGCCAACCAGGTCAACGTGGCCAGCCACCGGCAGCGCCAGCGGGCGGCCGGGCCGCTGCCTGAAGTACGGGCACGATGACAGATGCGGCGGCCCGGTCATGGCGTCCATCGTCCGCGAAGCGGTCATCGAGGCGCCGGCTACCGGCCGGCGATCTCCTCCGGCGGCAGGGCGGACAGGATCCGCGCTACCCGGAGAAAGGCCAGCCGGTCGGCGGGCGCGAGCCGGGCGAGTACCCGCTCCTCGTTGGCCTGGATGGCCGAGCGCGCGTCCGCGCGGACCTGGCGGCCGGCCGCGCTGATCGCCAGCAGCCGGATCCGGCGGTCGGCCGGGTCCGGCTCGCGGCTGATCAGCCCGGCCCGCTGCAGCTCGTCCAGGGTGGCGATGATCCGGGTCTTGTCGGCCCCGATCGACTGCGCCAGCGCCGCCTGGGTGCGGGCCGGGCCGTCCTCCAGCGCGTTGAGAACGACATAGCCCCACATGGAGATCCCGTGCCCGGCCAGCACCGGCAGCTCGGCCGCGACGAGCGCGCGCGTCAGCGGGTGCAGCATCGCCGCCAGATCCGGCCGCTCCCCCTGCTCGCGCCGCTGGACGCGTTGCTCCGTCATGGGACGAACATACACGTTGACAGATGATAAGCATTAGCCGATGATAAGCACATGCATACAAACTCTTCGACGGGCATCATCGCGCTCGACGCGCAGGCGGTACGCGCCAGCGTGAAGCTGGTGGAGCAGGCGACCGCGCGGGATCTGGCCCGGCCGACGCCGTGCGCCGACTGGACGCTGCACGGCCTCCTGCGGCACATGATCGCCCAGCACTACGGGTTCGCGGCCGCCTCGGCCGGCGACGGCGACCTGGCGCAGTGGATGCTGCGGCCGCTCGGCGACGACCCGGTCGCCGCCTACCGGGCCGCGGCCGGGTGCGTGCTCGACGCCTTCGCCGCCGACGGCGCGATCGACCGGGGGTTTCCGCTGCCCGAGATCGCCCGCGACCTCATGTTCCCGGCCCGGCAGGCGATCAGCTTCCACCTGGTCGACTACGTGGTGCACTCCTGGGACGTCGCCCGGACCCTCGGCCTGACCGTGGACCTGGACCCCGCCCTGCTCGAGACGGCCCTGCTGGTGGCGCAGGCGGTGCCGGGAGGCGCCGCCCGGTTCGAGCCCGGCGCCGCGTTCGGCCCGATGACCGACTGGCACGGCGGCAGCGGCGACACCAGCGGGTCCGACCTTGACCAGATCGTCGCGCTGCTCGGGCGCTCCCCCGACTGGCAGGCCGGATAGGCCGGATCACCGTAGGCTTTTGGCGAAATTGAGGGCACGATGTAGCCATGTCGATCGCCATCACTGAAGAGCACCGCGCGCTCGCGCAGACCGTCTCCGACCTCCTGGCCAAGCACCAGACCCGTGCCGCCGCCCGCGCCCTGCTCGACGCGGAGGCGGAACCGCTGCCGGACTTCTGGGCCGAACTGGCGGGACTCGGCCTGCTCGGGCTGCACATCCCGGCCGACCACGGCGGCTCCGGGTTCGGGCTGTCGGAGACGCTGGTCGTGGCCGAGCAGATGGGGCGGCAGCTGGCCCCCGGCCCGTACGTGCCGACGGTGATCGCGAGCGCCGTGCTGGCCCGCGCCCTGCAGGTCGGCGCGGTGCCGGCCGGCACCGCCTCAGCCGGGCTGGCGGAGCGGCTGCTGTCCGGCCTGGCCGACGGGAGCGTGGTCGGCGCGGTCGCCCTCGGCGGCGACGTCGCGTTCGCCGGCGACACCGTCACCGGGGACGCGGGCGTCGTGATCAGCGGCCACCTGGCCGACGTGCTGCTGGTCCCGGTGGGCGCCGACATCGCCCTGATCGAGCGGGCGGCGGGCGGCGTCACCGTCACCGTGCCCGCCAACCTCGACCAGAGCCGCCGCGCGGCCCGGGTGCGGCTCGACCAGGCGGCCGCGGTGCTGCTCACGGGCGCGCGCACGGCGCTGACCGACGCCGCCAGGGCGGTGTTCGCGGCCGAGGCCATCGGGATCGCCACCGAGACGACCCAGCAGGCCGCCGAGTACGCCAAGGTGCGGGTCCAGTTCGGCCGCCCGATCGCCACCTTCCAGGCGGTCAAGCACCACTGCGCCAACATGCTGGTCGCGGCCGAGCTCGCCACCGCCGCGACCTGGGACGCCGGCCGCGCCGCCGACGCCGCCGACCGGGGCGGCGACGGAGACGACGACCAGTTCAGCTACACCGCCGCGATCGCGGCGACGCTCGCGATCCCGGCCGCGGCCGACAACGCCAGCCTCAACATCCAGGTGCACGGCGGCATCGGGTTCACCTGGGAGCACGACGCGCACCTGTACCTGCGGCGGGCGGCCGCGGTCGCCGCGGTCGTGGACGCGGAACAGGCCGCGGCCGAGGTCACCGGCCTGGTGCGCAACGGCGTCCGCCGGGCGGCCGCGATCGACCTGCCCGCCGAGGCCGAGCCGATCCGGGCTGCGATCGGGCCGGACGTCGAGCGGCTGGCCGCGCTGAAGGGCGCGGCCCGGGCCGAGGCGCTGATCGAGACCGGCTACGCGATGCCGCACTGGCCGCGGCCCTGGGGACGCGACGCGGCCGCGCTCGAGCAGCTCGTGATCGAGCGGGAGTTCGGCGCGGCCGGGATCAAGCGCCCCGCCCTCGGCATCACCGGCTGGGTGATCCTGACGCTCATCCAGCACGCGACGCCCGACCAGGTCGCGCGCTGGGTCCGCCCGGCCGTCATCCAGGAGGTCATCTGGTGCCAGCTGTTCAGCGAGCCCGGGGCCGGCTCGGACGCGGCCGGCATCAGGACCAAGGCCGTCAAGGTCGACGGCGGCTGGCGGATCAGCGGCCAGAAGGTGTGGACCAGCGGCGCCCACCTGGCCAGCTTCGGGTTGGCCACCGTCCGCACCAACCCGGACGCGCCCAAGCACCAGGGCATCACCACGATGGTGATCGACATGCACGCGCCCGGTGTCACCGTCCGCCCGCTGAAGATGCCGACCGGCCACTCGGACTTCAACGAGGTCTTCTTCGACGACGTGTTCGTGCCGGACGCCGACGTGGTCGGTCCCATCGACGGGGGCTGGACGGTGGCGCGCGCCACCCTCGGCAACGAGAGCGTCAGCATCGGCAGCGGCGACGGCGGGATGTCGCTGCCCGGCGCCACGTTCATCGCCCCGTTCGACGCGCACCCGGAGCGGCTGACCGGCGGGGCCAGCCGGGTCGGCCGGCAGATCGCCCGCATCCAGGCGATGGGGGCGCTGAACCTGCGCAGCGCGTACCGGGCGGTGGCGAACGGCGGGCCGGGGCCGGAGGGGAACGTCGCCAAGCTGCTGCTGGCCGAGCTCGGGCACGAGGCGGCCGCGATCCTGGCCGAGCTGGCCGGGCCGGACGGAGCGTTCCTCGAGGGCGGCGGGGCGATGGCCGCGACCCTGGTGCTGATGAACCGGGCGATGTCGATCGCCGGCGGCACCTCGGAGATCAAGCGGAACCAGATCGCCGAGCGGATCCTCGGGCTTCCCAGGGACCCGCTGATCAAGTGAGCCTCAGCCGGGATGCCGCTCCGCCCGCAGCTGCCGGCGGAGCAGCTTCCCGGTCGGGGTCCGCGGCAGCTCGGCCACGAACTCCACCGACCGCGGGCACTTGAAGCCGGCCAGCCGCCCCCGGCAGTGCGCGATCAGCTCGGCCGCCAGCGCGGCCGGATCCGATTCGGGCTCGGTCGGCTGGACGACCGCGAGCACCGACTGGCCCCTGTCCGGGTCGGGCACGCCGATCACGGCGACGTCGGCCACGGCCGGGTGCCCGATCAGCGCCTCCTCGACCTCGCGGGGGTAGATGTTGACGCCGCCGGAGATGATCAGGTCGGTGCGCCGGTCGCTCAGGTACAGGAAGCCCTCGGCGTCGAGGCGGCCGATGTCGCCCAGGGTGGACCAGCCCTGCTCGCTGCGCGAGCCGGCGGTCTTGTCCGGGTCGTTGCGGTACTCGAACGCGCCGCCGTCGAAGTAGATCAGCCCGTCCTGCCCGACCGGCTGCTCGGCGCCGTTTTGGTCGAGGACGTGCACGGTGCCGGAGATGCCGCGGCCGACCGAGCCCGGATGCGACAGCCAGTCCTCGGTGCCGATGACGGTCATCCCGTTGCCCTCGCTGCCGGCGTAGTACTCCCAGATCACCGGGCCGAACCAGGCGATCATCGCCTGCTTCACGTCGACCGGGCACGGGGCGGCGGCATGGATCACGATCTTGAGGGTGGAGACGTCGAAGGCGCGGCGGGCCGGGTCCGGCAGCCTGAGCATGCGGATGAAGTGGGTCGGCACGAACTGGGTGTGGGTGACCTGGTGCGCCTCGATGGCGCGCAGGCACCCGGCCGGGTCGAACCGGTCCATCAGCACGACGGTGCCGCCCGCCCGGTGGGTGCCCATCGAGAAGCCAAGCGGCGCCGCGTGGTACAGCGGCCCCGGGCACAGGTAGACCGAATCGGGCCCGAACCCGAAGACCAGGCGCATCACCAGGTCCAGCGGCACGCCCGCGCCGAACGGGGGGAACTCGGCCGCCCGCATGATCCCCTTCGGCCGCCCGGTCGTGCCGGAGGAGTAGAAGACGGTGCTCCCCTCGACCTCGGCGCCGCTGTCGGACCCGGGCTCGATCGGCTCGGCCGACAGGCCCGCGATCGCCGCCTCGTAGCTGGTCACGCCGGGCAGGTCGGGCCGCTCGCCGCCGGTCAGGAACACCCGCACGCCGGGAATCCCGGCGGCCGCCTCGGCCGTCTCCGGCGAGGCGAACAGGACCGTCGCGCCCGAGTCGGCGACGATGTAGGCGGCCTCGTCGGGGGTCAGGTGCCAGTTGACCGGGGTCCAGTACGTGCCCGCGCGCTGCGCGCCCCACGCGATCTCGAAGTACTCGGGCCGGTTGGCCAGCATGATCGCCACGCGATCGGCGGCGCCCACGCCGAGGCTGGCGAGCAGCCGGGCGACCTGGCGGCTGCTCGCCTCCAGCTCCCCGTAGGTCACCAGCCCGCTGCCGTCGGCCATGATCACCGCGGGCTTGCCCGGCGGCACGTCGGCGATGACCGGCGAGCGTTCCGCCGCTTCCTGCTCGGGAGAGGCGGCAGCCGCCTGCTCGCCAGCGAGCTCCATCTGATCTCCCTCGCTCAGCTGCGGATCCCGAAGGGCGTCACAAAGCGAACGTAACATCGTTCCGCCGGCGCCTCCTAGTGCCTGCAGTGACCAAGCCTCACGGAAGGGGCGGGACCGGGCTCAGCCAGCGGCCGCCGGCCGGCGGGCCGCCGTCGCCACCAGCGTGGCGTAATCCATCGTGAACGCGCCGCCGAGCGCGTCCACGGCCGCGCCGATCCCGGCCAGCAGCTCCGCCTGCACGTCCCGTGGGAGCAGGCTGTGGCCGCCGAAGGTGGGCACCTGATCCAGCCACTGCGCCCGGGTGTAGGGCCGGGACCAGTCGAACCGCCACGTCTGCGGGTCGCGGAACGCCCCCGCCCGGCGCATCCCGTCGGCGGCCGTCTCGCACATCGCCAGGTACTGGACCGATGCCGGCCGGGACCAGAAGCCGGCCGCCATCGGCGAGTCGGGCACCACCCGCTGGTAGACCGCCCCGAAGGCCTCGCGCAACTCGGCCGGCGGATCGAACGCGTTCCAGAAGACCGCCAGCCGCCCGCCCGGGCGCAGCACCGCCGCGGCCTTGGCCGCCCCCGCCGCCATGTCGACCCAGTGCCACGCCTGCCCGGCGATGACGGCGTCGAACGTCCGCCCGGCCGCGTCCCACTCCTCGAACTTCGCCACCGCCACCTCCAGCCCGTTCCCCCGGGCCAGATCGGCCATCCGAGGATCGGGATCAACGCCTAGCACCCGGCAGCCGGCCGCCTGGAACAGCCGGGCCGATATCCCGGTGCCGCAGCCGGCGTCAACGACGTCGCGCCCCGGGCTCCCGGCGACGATCCCGTCCACCATTGCCGCCGGGTAGCCGGGCCTGGCGCGGTCATAGCGGCCGGCGTCGGCGCCGAACGACTCGGCCACCCGCCGATGCCGGGCGGCGGCGGCGAGGGTGACGGCGGGCGAAGGCGCGGACGAGCCTGCCCCGGCAGGCTCCGACGGTAGAGTGGTCATGCGCCCACTCTAAGTGGGCACGTGCCCACTTGCCAGGGTTGTTCGCGCACGGTGAAGAACGCGGAAGGACGACGGGATGCCGACGGGGGTGGCCATCCGCGACCCGCGCGGCCAGCTGTTCGACGCGGCCGAGCGCGTGCTGCTCCGCGACGGGCCGGGCGGCCTGACCAGCCGGGCGGTCACCGCCGAGGCGGGGGTCGCCAAGGGCGTGCTGCACCGCCACTTCGCCGATTTCGACGAGTTCCTGGTTGACCTCACGCGCGCCAGGATCGACCAGATCACCGACCAGGCCGCCGGGCTGCGGGCCGCCGCCGGGACCGGCACGGTCGCCGGCAACCTGGCCGCCGCGCTCCCGGAGCTGCTCACCCCGGAGTACCTGGCGCTTATCCGCCTGGTCATCGCCCGCGACGAGCTGCGCGGCCGGCTGCGCGCCGCCACCGGATCCCGGATCCCGCTGCTGACCGAGTCCACCGCCATGATCGCCGGCTACCTCACCGCCGAGCGGGAACTGGGCCGCATCGC
>Ga0208220_1000506_pt1 | contig 16384 bp, 14 predicted proteins | sample NGESurdeep092012_9_FD_184484 | JGI IMG/M metagenome (GOLD analysis project Ga0208220, IMG submission 184484) | Arctic peat soil microbial communities from Barrow, Alaska - NGEE Surface sample F53-1 deep-092012 (SPAdes) | ecosystem: Environmental > Terrestrial > Soil > Wetlands > Peat ... | reverse complement strand
CCCGGCGCGCCGCGCCGGGAAGCCGACGGCACAAACCGCCGCCGGCTCTAAAGACATGCCCGGCTAAGGTTCTATTTTCGGACCAGAGTCGCCCCGGTCCGTTCCCCCACCGCATTTTGTTTCTGCTGTTCCTGTTTGAATTTTGATCTTCTTGAACGGTGATGTGAACCGGTTGAGAGGCATCTCGACCATGAAATACCCGGCGCGCACATAACCGCAAACATGCAATTAGAATTCGAACGGCTAGCGCTGGTGTGCCCATTTATGTGAAGAATGCCTGTGATTCAGACGGCATTCGATTGCAGCACCGCGGGCCTGGCTAGCGCAGATCCAGCCGGGTCCGGGCAATCTGCTGGCCTGGCCGCTCCGAACTGAAGCCGTGATGATCAGAGGGAACCAAGTCAGCCTGCGGCGCGTGCTCCGGCTCGCGAGCCGGGGCGCGCTGGCCGGGCTCCTGTCGGCGGCGGTCGCGCTCGGGGTGGCGGAGCTCGTGGCCGGGATCACCGGCCCGCTCAGCAGCCCGGTGATCGCGGTCGGCGGCGTCGCGATCAACCTGACGCCGGTCCCGCTCAAGGACTTCGCGATCGCGCACTTCGGCAGCAACGACAAGAACGTGCTGCTGGCCGGGATCGTGGTGCAGCTGGCGGTCTTCGCCGCGGTGATCGGGATTCTGGCCGTTCGCTGGCTCTGGGTCGGCCTCGCGGGGCTGGTGGTGTTCGGCGCGCTCGGCGTGGCCGCAATCGTGAGCCGCTCGTCGGCCCTGTCGGATATCGCGCCCACGCTGATCGGGGTGGCGGTCGCCGCCGTGGCGATGGTCTTCCTGGTCCGGGCCGCCCGGATGGAGCCCGAGCGGGCGAGCGCCCTCACGGCCGCGGGGTCGGCGGATCCTCAAGCAGACCTCGCGGCTCCAGATCTTCCTGTCCTCCAGCCGGGGATGCGGGTCAACCGGTTGGAGGACAGGAACCAGGCAGCTCAAGCGCCCAGCCGGCGGCGGTTCCTCGCCCTCGGGGCCGGGGCGGCGGTGCTGGCGGCGGGGACCGGTTGGGCGGGCGAGCAACTCCTGCGCCGGTTCAACGTGACCGCGCTGCGGGCGGCGGTCCGGCTGCCGCGCCCGGCCGTCGCAGCAGCGCCGGTGCCGGCCGGGGCCTCGCTGAACGTCTCGGGGATCACTCCGTTCTTCAGCTCGAACAACAGCTTCTATCGGGTCGACATCGACCTGGTAGTGCCGCAGGTGTCGCCGCAGGACTGGACGCTGCAGATCACCGGGATGGTGGACCACCCGATCGAGCTCACCGTCGACGACCTGCTGCGACTCCCGCTTATCGAGCACGACATGACGCTGGTCTGCGTCTCCGACGCGGTCGGCGGCCCCTACGCAGGCAACGCGCGCTGGCTTGGCGCCAGCCTGCCGACGCTGCTGCGGAAGGCGGGCATCCAGCGGGGCGCCGATCAGGTGCTGTCGACCGGCACCGACGGCATGACGATCTCCACCGCGGTCGACACGATCCTGGACGGGCGGCAGGCGCTGATCGCGGTCGGCATGAACGGCCAGCCGCTGCCGACCGAGCACGGGTTCCCGGCCCGGATGCTGGTGCCCGGGCTGTACGGCTACGTGTCCGCGACCAAGTGGGTCACCAAGCTCGAGGTGACGACGTTCGCCAGCCAGCAGGCCTACTGGACCCAGCGCGGTTACGCGCTGCAGGCGCCGATCAAGACCGAGGCCAGGATCGACGTGCCCAGGCCGCTGGCGCAGCTCGCCCCGGGGCGGATCGCGGTCGGTGGGGTCGCCTGGGCGCCGCACCGCGGCATCTCCCGGGTGCAGGTCAAAGTCGACAACGGGCCGTGGAACAGCGCAAAGCTGGCCGCCGCGGACGGCACCGACACCTGGCGGCAGTGGGTGTGGGTCTGGGACGCGCCGTCCGGGCTGCACACCCTGCAGGTCCGCGCCACCGACGGCACCGGCGCCGTCCAGACCCAGCGCGAGACCGGCGTGTTCCCGAGCGGCGCCACCGGCTGGGACTCGGTGGTGGTCACGGTGACCTGACCGGCGTGCGCCGGCGGCCCCTTGGCCGGCGCACGCTTCCCATCAAGTAGCACCTCATGAGTTATGTATCTCAAGACGAATAACACGACGCATCCATCCAAGGAGTCACCATGCAGTACCGCATCCTCGCCGCATCCGTAGCCGCCGCAGGCCTGGCCGTCGGCGCGGCCGCGTGCAGCAGCTCGCCCAGCTCAAGCACCTCCGCCACCTCCACGCCGTCGTCGGCGGCGTCGTCGCCGATGCCGTCCTCGCCCGCCTCGGCCGCGTCCGGCGCGGCCGCGTCGACGACGTCCGACTTCGGTTCCGGCTGCGCCTCGGTGCCCAAGTCGGGGGCCGGCAGCTTCACCGGGATGGCCACCGCCCCGGTGGCGACCGCCGCGTCCGCCAACCCGGTCCTGTCCACCCTGGTCACCGCGGTCAAGCAGGCCGGGCTGGTGAACACGCTGAACTCCGCGGCCGGCATCACGGTGTTCGCGCCCGACAACGCCGCGTTCGCCAAGATCCCGGCCTCGACCCTCAAGTCGGTGCTGGCGGACAAGGCCGAGCTGACCAAGATCCTCACCTACCACGTGGTGGCGGGCCGGGTCACCCCGGCCGAGCTCGCCTCGGGCAAGACGCTCAAGACCCTCGAGGGATCGACCGTCAGCCCGGCGATGATGGGCACCAGCTACACCGTCAACGGCGCCAGCGTGGTCTGCGGCAACGTGCAGACCGCCAACGCCACCGTGTACGTCATCGGCAGCGTGCTGATGCCCAAGTAGAGCTCACGCCCGCGCCGCGCCGACGCCCGAGCCCCTCCGGGACGGTCGCGCGGCGCGGGCGTGCCAGACCCCTTAGTTGAGGATCACGAGCTGCTGGGTCGCCCTGGTCATCGCGACGTAGCGGTCGACCGCCCCCTCGATGCCGGCCCCGAACGCGTCCGGGTTGACGAGGATGACCAGGTCGAACTCCAGTCCCTTGGCCAGCTCCGGGGTGAGCGACCGGACTCGGGCGGTCGGCCGGAAGGCGGGATCGCCGATCACGCAGGCGATCCCCTCGGCGTGGGCGGCGAGCCAGCGGTCGAGGATCTCGCCGAGCTCGGCCGCCGACCCGTGCCGGACCGGGCGGCCGCCGCTGCGGATCGAGGTCGGCACGTTGGCGTCCGGGAGCACGGCCCGGATGACCGGCTCGGCCTCGGCCATGACCTCTTCCGGCGTGCGGTAGTTGATGCTCAGCGAGGCCATGGTGATCCGGTCGAGGCCGACCCGCTCGAGCCGTTCCCGCCACGACTCGGTGAAGCCGTGCCGGGCCTGAGCGCGGTCCCCGACGATGGTGAAGCTCCTGGACGGGCAGCGCAGCAGCAGCATCTGCCACTCGGCGTCGGTCAGCTCCTGCGCCTCGTCGACGACGATGTGCGCGAACGGGCCGGCCAGCTGGTCCGGATCGGCGTCGGACAGCGTGGCCTCGTTGACCAGGGCGTCTTGGAAGTCCTCGCCGCGCAGCATCGTCACCAGGCCCATGCCGTACTCGTCGTCGGCGACCTCGATCAGGGTGTCGACGACCCGGTCCATCTGCTCCCGCTCGACGGCGGCGGCCGCCTCCTGACGGCGCTTGCGCCGGGCCGCCGCCGGGTCGCCCAGCCGCTGCCTGGCCGCGTCGAGCAGCGGAAGGTCGGAGACCGTCCAGGCCTGGCCGTCGTCGCGCTGCAGTTTCCGAACTTCCTCGGGGCTGAGCCAGGGGGCGCATTTGCGCAGGTAGGCGGGGACGGTCCACAGGTCGGAGACGAGATCGGCGGGCTCGATCAGCGGCCACGCCCGGTTCAGGGCCGCGCGCAGTTCCCGGTTGCCCTGCAGCGACCGGCGAAGCTGGTCGGCCGGGGCGTCGCCCTCGTGGTTCTCGACCGCGATCGTGAGCAGCTCGGCCCAGATCGCCTCGCGGCCCTCGTTGTGCGGGGTGCCCGGCTCGGCCGCGTCGAACGCCTCGGCCCAGTCGCCCGGAGTCAGCTGGATGCCGGACCACGGGGTCTCGACCGTCATCGGGTGCGCGGGCGGGTTCTCGTAGAACCGGACGGCCGTCTCGATTGCCTTGACCAGGTCGGCCGACGACTTCAGGCGCGCCACCTCGGGGTCGGCCTCCGGGGTCGCGGCGGCGCCCTCGGGGACCAGATCGCGCAGCGTGCAGGTCTGCACGCCCTCCTCGCCGAGGCTGGGCAGCACGTCGGAGACGTAGGCCAGGTAGGGCTGGTGCGGGCCGACGAACAGCACCCCGCCCCGGCGGTGACCGAGCCGCGGGTCGGAGTAGAGCAGGTAGGCGCAGCGGTGCAGGGCGACCACGGTCTTCCCGGTGCCGGGGCCGCCGTCGACGACGAGGGCACCGCGCGAGCCCGCCCGGATGATCGCGTCCTGGTCGGCCGCGATCGTGCCGAGCACGTCGCGCATCCGGGCCGACCGGTCGCCGCCCAGGCTGGCGATGAAGGCGGACTGGTCGTCGAGCGCCGCGTGCCCGTCGAGCGCGTCGGCGGTGAACACCTCGTCCCAGTAGTCGCCGATCCGGCCCCGGGTCCAGCGGTAGCGGCGGCGGCTGGCCAGGCCCATCGGGTTGGCGTGGGTCGCGCCGAAGAACGGCTCGGCCACCGGGGAGCGCCAGTCGACCAGCAGCCGCCGGCCGGCCCGGTCGGTGAGGCCCAGGCGCCCGACGTAGACCGGCTCCTGGCTGCCTCCCCCGCCGTCGTCGGCGCCGACCATCCGCCCGAGGCACAGGTCAAGCCCGAACCGGTGCAGGGTGCGCAGCCGGGCCGAGAGCCGGTGCACCTCGGTGTCGCGGTCCATCGCCTTCTGCCCGATGCCGCCGGGCGCCCTGAGCTCGGCCTCGAGGCGGACGGAGAGGTCGGCGATCGACTGCTCGAGGGTGTCGGCGATCGCGGCGAAGTGCCGCTCGTCGGCGGCGATCAGCGCCGAGTCGGCCTTGGCGGCGAGACGGCCGGGAAGGTCAAACGCACTCGTGGTCAATGGGTTCACCCGATCAGCTCCGATGTTTCCGCAGGTTCTGGCTCTGCAGGCGCTAGCCTCGGCGGGCGACTCTACGGCACGACCGGGGGCTTGCGGCAAGCCCCGGGGTCCGCTATAAGTTGAGAGTGGAGGGGAGTGTGGGTCTCCCTCCCCCCATTATCCCTACGGACGCGTGTGGATCTCCACGATCGGGACGGTCGTCGGCTGCTTGGTCCCGCCCGCAGGCTCGATCGTGACCGCCAGCTGGTCGCCCGGCTGGACGTCGGCGGCGAGGACCGGCGAGGTAGCGCCGGCGCTGCTGCCCGGCAGCAGCCCGACTGAGCGGGCGCCCGCCGGGCTGATCACCCAGAGCTGGTAGACCTTGGCGTCGCTGGGGGCGGGCAGGCCGGCGGCGGTGATGACCGCCTCGCGATCGTGCCGCGAGACGACGGCGGTCACCGTGCCGCCGACGGCGGAGCTGCCCAGCTGAATCTGCGCGTCGGAGGCGGACAGCACCGAGGCGACGTTCTGATTGGCCGACTGCGCCTGCTGAAGCTGATGGCGGGTGCCGACCTGAAGGACGGCCAGCGCGACAATGGCGGCCGCCATCGCGGTCACCGCGATCGGGCGGGGCAGCCTGCGGATCAGCCGGCGGCGGCGCCGCGGGCCGTCGGCGCTGATCAGGCGCACGCCGGACGGCGGGAGCTGCCTGACCCGGTTGACGGCGTCGAGTACCTGGTCGCGCACCCACGGCGGCGGCGCGATCGCGGCCGCCAGGCCGAGCCTGGCCGCGGTCTCCCGCAGCCCCCTCACCTCCTCAGCGCAGGACGGGCAGTGGTCCAGGTGCCGCTCGAATTCGTCGAGCTCGTCACCGGCCAGCGCGTCGACCGCGTAGGCACCGGTCAGCAGGTGCAGGTCGTGGCTCTGGACGCTCACGGGGCCACCTCCATGCAGTCGCGCATCCGGATAAGGCCGTCGCGGATGCGGGTCTTGACCGTGCCGAGCGGAAGGCCGAGCAGCCCTGCCACCTCGGGGTAGGAGTACCCGCCGTAGTAGGCGAGCTTGATCGCCTCGCCCTGGAGCCCGCTCAGGCGGCCCATGCACCGCCGCACCCGCTGCCGGTCAAGCTCCATGTCGACCAATTCGAAGACGTCCTCACTGGTGCCGATGTCCGGGGCGACCTTCTGCTCCCGGGCGGTGGCGGCGTTCTCGGCCCGGACCCGGTCCACCGCCCGCCGGTGCGCGATCGTCATCACCCAGGCGGCCGCGCTACCCCGGGCGGGGTCGAAACGGGAGGCGGAGCGCCACACCTCGAGCAGGACCTCCTGGGCGACCTCTTCCGACTGGGCCGGATCGCGCAGTACCTTGCGCGCTACCCCGTAGACCGGACCCGCGAGCTGGTCGTATACGGCCTCGAAGGCCGCGTGGTCACCGCAGGCCACCTGGGCCAGCAGTCCCGCCAGATCGTGGCCATGCCCCTCGGAATGGCCGCGACCGTGGGGCTGCTGGCCCACCGATGGCGTGTTCATGTCTGGTATTCGGGGCCGGGCGGCACCTGGATTGGTGCCAGAATCGCCGCACGCGCGCTCCAGGGCCCCCGTTCGGCCCGGCTACGGTCAGAGACTCGGTGTATCGTTCGTGCCAGAGCTGGCTATCTAGCCGCCGGGCCCGGACCTCGCCTTGCTGCCGATGCAGGAAGGCCCGTATATGTTCAGCGTGCGGCTCAGCAGCTGTAACTGCCCTGGCCACGTGACCGTTGCCCTGCACGGTGAGCTTGACCTGGTGGACGCCTCCGACGTCGAGGTGGCGCTGGCGGCCGCGTCCAGCCTTGAGCCGCTGGTCATCGTGGATCTGACCGGGCTGGCCTTCATTGACGCCAGCGGCGTGGCGGCGCTGGCGCGGGGCCGGGACTATGCCCGCGGCGGCGGAGGCGAACTGCTCCTGTCCGCTCCCCAGGAGCAGGTGCGGAAGATGCTGGCCATCATCTTCCCGGCCGGGGACTTCTTCGCCTCCTCGAGCCCGGCCGCCCCGCCCAGCCGCGACCCCTGCGGCTGCTTTTAGGCGTAGGGTTTCAGCGCAGACGCTGGCGAACCAGCCTCTTGGCCTGGACTCCGCCTTGCTGCTGAGGCGGGGGGCGGTTCCACACGGGTGACGGGCAACCGGCTGGGCATGATCTGGGAGCTGGTAGCGGAGCAGGCGGCCGGACACGGCTCAGGGATGTCGGCCGGCGATGCGTGCGCCGCCGCCGTGGCCGGGGTGCAGGTCACCGGAGCCTGGCTGAGCGCCGGGAACGGCGTTGCGGGGGGTCATCTGATGCGGGCGACCGATGAGGCCAGCCGGTGTCTGGCGGAGTTGCAGCTGACCCTGGGAGAGGGACCGTCGCTCGACGCGTTCGCCTCCGGCGGGCCGGCCCTGGCGTCGGATCTGGCGGACGGGGGACGCGGGGCTGCGCTGGCCCGCCTTCGCGACCGCCGCCAGCCAGGTCGGCGCGGCCGCGATATTCGCGTTCCCGCTGGCAGTCGGGGCGATCCGGGCCGGGGTGCTCGGCCTGTACCGGGACCGGCCCGACCCGCTGTCCGGCCGCCAGCTCGGCGACGCCCTGCTGTTCGCCGACACCGCGACCCTGCTCCTGCTCAACGCCGCCGACGGGTCGTCGGTGGCAGAATCCGACCGCCAGCCGGCGGATTTTCCCTGGCGTCGAGCGGAGATCGACCAGGCCACCGGCATGCTCACCGAGCAACTGGGCGTCAGCATCGCCGATGCTTTCGCCCGGTTGCGAGCCTATGCTTACGCTAACGACCTGCGGCTGGGCGATGTCGCTAACGACATTGTCGCTCGTCGCCTGCGCCTGTACCCCGGCCCCGGGCCGTCCCCAGATAGTAACGCGTGAGCTGAGAGGGTGACCGGGATGGACGGTCAGCTGTTGTCGGAGACGTTCGTCGAGCTGACGGACACGATGATCGCCGACTTCGACGTCATCGACTTCCTGCATCTGCTGACCGACCGCAGCGCCCGGCTGCTCGACGTCGCGGCGGTGGGGCTGCTGCTGGCCGACCCGCGCGGCGAGCTGCGCGTGGTCGCCGCCTCGAGCGAGGCGGCGCGGCTGCTCGAGCTGCTCCAACTGGAAGGCGACCAGGGCCCGTGCCTGGACTGCTACCGGTCCGGGGTGCCGGTCACCTCGGCCGACCTCGGCGCAGACGGACGCTGGCCGCAGTTCGAGGTGGCCGCCCGACGGGCCGGATTCGGCGCCGTCCAGGCCCTCCCGATGCGACTGCGGGACCAGGTCGTCGGCGCCCTCAATCTGTTCCGCGACGCCCCGGGCGGCTTCGACCCCGAGGACGTGCGGGTCGGTCAGGCGCTGGCCGACGTGGCCACCATCGGCCTGTTGCACGAGCGCAGCATGCGCCGCAGCGACGCGCTCAACGAGCAGCTGCAGTCCGCGCTGAACAGCCGGGTCGTCATCGAGCAGGCCAAGGGCAAGCTGGCCGAGCGGCTCGACCTGGACATGAACGAGGCGTTTATCGCGCTGCGCGACCACGCCCGCTCGCACAACCGCCGGCTGTCGGAGGTGGCCCTGGCCTTCGTCGATGGCACCGAGACCATCACCGGCCAGGCTGCGCGAGCGGACGAGCTTTAGCTCGCGGCGCTAATCGGCGAGGGCCAGCGACGCCGCCAGGGCGGTCGCGGCGGCGGTCACCGACCGGCACAGGCGGCTGGCACGGGCGATGTCGGCGGGCTCCGGCGGTCGGCCGACGCCGAGCTCGGGCCGGTGCTCGGCTCGTCCCCCGTAGCTGAGCGGGCCGCCCAGCCGGACCCCGAGCGCGCCCGCGAAGGCCGCCTCGCACCAGCCGGCGTTCGGGCTCGGATGCCTCGGCCCGTAGTCAAGCGCGATCCGCCAGGCGGCCGCCGGGCGGCCGCCGACGACCGGGGCGCAGGCCGCCGCGAGCAGCGCGGTGACGCGGGCGGGGGCCCAGTTGACAACGTCGTCGAGGCGGGCCGAGGCCCAGCCGAACTGCTCATAACGCGGCGAGTGATGCCCGACCATGGCATCGAGGGTGTTGGCGGCGCGGTAGCCGGCCAGGCCCGGCGGGCCCGCCAGCGCCCCCCACAGCAGCGGGGCGACGATCGCGTCGGCGGTATTCTCCGCTACCGACTCCACCACCGCCCGGGCGATCCCGGCCCCGTCGAGCTCGGCCGGGTCCCGGCCGACGAGGTTCGGCAGCAGCCGGCGGGCGCCGGGCAGGTCCCCCGCCAGCAGGGCGCGGTGAATCCGGGCTGCCTCGACCGTCAGCGACCTGGCCCCGGTGACCGCCCAGGTGACCGAGCCGGCCCAGGCCAGCCGGGCGAGCGGGCGGTGCAGGGAGATCCGCGCGGCCGCCAGCGCGGGGCCGATCGCCAGCGCCTCGCAGCAGGCGGTGAAGACCACGCCGCGCGTCCTGGCGTCGGCGTAGACGCCGCGCTCGATGAGCGTCGCGGCCCGGCCGAACAGCGCGACCGGATGGCCGCGGCGGGGATCGCCGACCAGCGCGTCGGCCAGGACGCCGGCCGCGATGCCGACCGCCAGCGGCCAGTCAGCGGCTTTCACGGTTCCGGCTTTCACAGTCCCGGCCGGAGGCTGGGCAGGCCGGGGGTCGGGCCGTGCTCGATGAGCCGCAGCAGGGCGGCGGTGTCAAGATGCTCTTCGACGGCGTCGGCCAGCGTGTCGAACTGCGCCTGCCGGGCGGCGGCGAAGGAGGTATCGGGCGCGGGGGCGAAGTTCCGGCCCGCGAGCCGGGCGGTCTCGGTGAGATAGGCCCGGCGGAACGCGTCGTTCTCCAGGATCCCGTGCCACAGGGTGCCGCTGACCGCGCCGTAGCGGCAGCCGTCGAGCGCCGCCGCGCCGCTTCCGCGACCGCTTCCGGCCGGCTCGGGGCCGGCCGCCTTGCTGGTGAACCAGGGCTCGCCGCCGCGCACGTCGACCACGCCGTGGTGGATTTCGTAGCCGGAGACGGGGATCGCCGCCGCGTAGCCGGCCGGGCGGCCGAGGGTCTTGTCGACCGCGAAGCGGGTGACCACCGGCAGCAGGCCTAGTCCGGCGAAGACGCCGCCGTCGGCCACGCTGCCGTCGGCCACGCCCGCCGCGCTCTCGACGTCGTCGTGGATGACCGTGCCCAACATCTGGTAGCCGCCGCAGATCGCCAGGATCGGCTTGCGGTCCGCCGCCCGGCGCTTGAGCGCCGTGTCCAGGCCCTGGCCGCGGAGCCAGCCCAGGTCGGCGACGGTGGCCCTGGTGCCCGGCACGACGACCAGGTCGGCGTCGGCCAGCTCGGCCGGGGTGGTGACGAACCGGACGGCGACACCAGGCTCGAGCGCGAGGGCGTCGATATCGGTGAAGTTGGAGATGCGGGGCAGCCGGATCACGGCCACCCGCAGCATGTCTCCCCGCGCGCCCGTCGCTCCGGCGGCCGGCCGGATGGCGTACGGGCGCTCGGTCGCGACGGCGTCCTCCGCGTCGATCCAGATCCCGTCCAGGTACGGCAGCACCCCGAGGACCGGACGGCCGGTCAGCTTGCCGATCTGGGTCAGGGCGGGGTCAAGCACCTCGCGGTGGCCGCGGAACTTGTTGATCACGAACCCGCTGAGGTGCGACTGGTCGGCCGCGTCAAGCAGCGCCAGGGTGCCGTAGAGGGCGGCGAAGACGCCGCCCCGGTCAATGTCGCCGACGACGATGACCGGCAGCTTCCTGGCCCGGGCGAGGCCCATGTTGACGATGTCATGGCGGCGCAGGTTGATCTCGGCCGGCGAGCCGGCTCCCTCGCAGATCACCACGTCGAACCGGGAGCGCAGGTCGTCGTAGGCGTCGAGCACGGCGCCGAGCAGCCTCGCCCGGCCCTCCCCCGATCCCCAGTAGCCGGCCGCGCTGGTCTCGCCGACCGCCCGGCCGAGCAGGACGACCTGGCTGCGGAGGTTGCTGCCGGGCTTGAGCAGCACCGGGTTCATGGCGGCCTCGGCCGGCACCCCGGCCGCGGCCGCCTGCATGGCCTGGGCGCGGCCGATCTCGGCCCCGTCGGGCGCGACCATCGAATTGTTGGACATGTTCTGCGCCTTGAACGGCGCCACCTGCACCCCCTGGCGGGCGAGCCAGCGGCAGATCCCGGCGGTGATGACGGACTTGCCGGCATCGGACGTGGTGCCCGCCACCAGCAGCGAGCCGCTTGTTGGGGGCACGGTCCCGCTCCTTCCCGAGCCGTCGGCGGCAATCCACCGCAGAAGCTACCGTAACCGGTGCCGCGATAGTGTGCTGTGAATGCACGCACGTGAGAACGACGACCTCGCGCATCACGGCGATGCCGACCTCGTTCCCGGCCTGGTCGACCTCGCGGTCAACGTCCGGTCGGCGGGGACGCCCGGCTGGCTCGCAGCCCATATCCGCCAGGCGGATCTGGCCGCCTACCCCGACCAGCGCGCGGCGGTCGCGGCGGTCGCGGCCCGGCACTGCCGGGCGGCGGATGAGGTGCTGCTCACGGCCGGCGCGGCCGAGGCCTTCGTGCTGCTGGCGCGCGCGCTCCGGCCGCGGCGCGCGGTCGTCGTCCACCCTCAGTTCACCGAGCCGGAGGCCGCCCTGCGGGCGGCCGGGCATCAGGTCGATCAGGTGATCCTGCCGTTTCCGTTCACCCTCGACCCGACGCTGGTTCCGGACGACGCGGATCTGGTCTTCATCGGCAACCCGACCAACCCGACCTCCATCGCCCACCCCCGTGACGTGCTGCTCCGGCTGGTTCGCCCGGGGCGGATCGTGGTCGTCGACGAGGCCTTCGCCGACTGCCTGCCGGGCGAGCCGGAATCGCTCGCGGGCGACGCCGATCTCGGCGGGCTGGTGGTGATCAGGAGCCTGACCAAGACGTGGGCGCTGGCCGGGCTGCGGGTCGGCTATCTGCTGGCCGCACCGGAGGTCGTCCGGCTGCTGGCGGCCGCGCAGCCACCGTGGCCGGTCTCCTCGCCTGCGCTGGCGGCCTGCGTGGCGACCGCGTCCGAGGCCGCGGCCGGCGAGGTCGCGGCCTGGGCTCGGGGCCTGGCCGGTGAGCGCGCGCACCTGCTGAGCCGGCTGGAAGGCATCGACGGCGTGCTTACGGTGCCGACCGCGGCGGCGTCGTTCCTGCTGCTCGACACCGGGATCGGCGACGTGCGGACCCGCTTGCACCAGCACGGCTTCGCCGTCCGGCGCGGTGAGACGTTCCCCGGCTTGCGGCCGGGGTGGATCCGTGTCGCCGTTCGCGACCCCGAGACCTCCGACCGCTTCAGCGCCGCGCTGCGGGAGGTGGCCGCGGGGCGGCCGGCCCGCCGCCCGGTGCCGACGGCTACCGAGACCTGTTCGCGTCTTCCTGGCCGGCGGGTCCTCGTGCTCGGCGGCAGCCGGTCGGGGAAATCGCGGCATGCTGAGCAACTGCTTGCGGGCGAAGATCGGGTGACCTACGCGGCGACCGCTCAGGGCGACGCCGCCGATGCCGAATGGACGGCGCGGATCGAACGCCACCGCGCGCGCCGCCCGGCTCGCTGGTCCACGGTTGAGACGGCGGACCCGGCCAAGCTGATCCACCAGGCCGACGCCGGGGCGCTGCTGATCGACAGCGTCACCACCTGGCTGGCCCAGGTCATGGACGAGTGCGGCTGCTGGTCGGAGGTCAAGCCGGAGGACGCGGACGCGCGGCTCGGTGACGCGCTCGACACGCTGGTCGCCAGCTGGACGGCGGCAGCGGTCACGGTGGCGGCGGTAAGCGACGAGGTCGGCAGCGGCGTCGTGCCCGCGACGGCGTCGGGGCGGCGGTTCCGTGACGCGCTCGGCGAGCTCAACCAGCGGCTGGCGGCGACGGCCGACGAGGTATGGCTGGTCACCGCGGGGATACCCCGGCGGCTGCGATGAACTCATGGCTGGCCCGGTCCGTCAGCATGTTCACCATCGTCCCGGTTCGGGTCCCGGTCGATCTGCAGCCGGGGGACGGGCTCGGCGCGCTGCTGTGGCTGCCGGCCGTGGGCGCCTTCGCCGGAGCGGCGGCCGCGCTCCCGGCCTCGGCCATCCGCGCGTGGGCGCCGCACGCGGACCTGCTCGGCGCCGTGCTCGCGGTCGCCGCGCTCGCGCTCCTGACCCGCTGCCTGCACCTGGACGGGCTGGCGGACACGGCCGACGGCCTCGGCAGCGGCGCTCCGGCCGCGCGGGCGCTGGAGATCATGAGGCAGTCCGACATCGGCCCGTTCGGCGTCGTCGTCCTCATCTTCGTCCTCGGCGCCGACGTCGCCGCGCTCGGCTCCGGGCAGGGCGGGCCGTGGACGCCGGTCGGCGTCCTGGCCGTCGCCGCCGCCACCGGGCGGGTCGCCGCGGTCCACGCGGCCGTCCGCAGCGTTCCATCGGCCCGAGGCTCCGGCTTCGGGAGCATCGTGGCCGGCCGTGTGTCGGTTGCGGCGGCGGTGGGCTGGACGGTGGGGGTGCTCGGGCTGGGCGCCGCCGTCGCGGTCGGCCTGTCCATCCCGGTCGGCTGGGTGCTGGTCCCGCAGGCCGTCGCGCTGGCCGCGGCCTCCCTGTTCCGGATGCACGCCGTGCGGCGCCTGGGCGGCGTCACCGGCGACGTGTTCGGCGCGCTGATCGAGGCCGGCACCACGGTCACGCTGATCGGCGTGGCGCTGCGATGAGCGAGAAGGGGGACGCGCGGAGCTGGCCGCGCCCGGTTCCGCTCGTCGGCGATCCCACATCGGCGGCCGACCGGTCGGCCGACCCAGCCGGCTGGTCGCTCGGCCAGCCGGCGATCGACGCCCTGCACACCGTGCTCGCCGCGCGGCGCGACGTCCGTCGCTACCGGCCTGATCCGGTGCCCGCCGACCTGCTCCGGCAGGTGCTGACGGCCGGCCATCAGGCGCCGTCGGTCGGGCACTCGCAACCGTGGCGGTTCATCGTGATCAGCGAGCAGGCCAGCCGGGACCGGGCCGCGCTGCTGGCGGACCGCGAGCGGCTCCGGCAGGCGGACCTGTTCGGCGCCGACCGCCGCGCGAGGCTCCTCGACCTGCAGCTCGACGGCATCCGGGAATCGCCGGTCGGCATCGTCGTCGGCTGCGACCGGCGGACGCCGGCCGCCGGGGTGCTCGGGCGGGCCGGCTTCGCCGACGCCGACCTGTGGAGCTGCGCCTGCGCGATCGAGAACATGTGGCTGGCCGCTCGCGCGGCCGGCCTCGGCCTCGGCTGGGTGACGCTGTTCCAGCCCGCCGACCTGGCCGACCTCCTGAACCTGCCCGACGGCGTCGAGACCCTCGGCTGGCTCTGCCTGGGCTGGCCGGACGAGCGGCCTCCCGATCCCGGCCTCGAACGACATGGCTGGTCGCAGCGGCTGCCACTGGACGACGTGGTGATCAGCGAACGCTGGCCCTCGGTCGGCGAGCCGCCCCGGCCCCCCTCCCATCTCGCGGGCCCGGACCAGCGGGCGGTGGTGGCCGGCCGGGATACCGGAGATGACCGGCTGACCGTCCCCGGATCGCTCGGCGTTCTCGACACGGCGGTCAACCGCGTGCTCGCGCTCAGCCCGGCCACCCCGCCGACGGGCGGAACCCTGATCGTCGCGGCGGCCGACCATCCGGTCACCCGGCATGGGATCTCCGCCTTCTCCCCCTCGGTCACCGCCGATGTCCTCGCCGCCACCCGCGACGGGGTCTCGCTCGGAGCCGCGACCGCCCGGCAGGCCGGACTGCGGGCGGAGGCGGCGCACGCCCGCCCGGCGGGCCCGGCGGGCGACCTCGTCGAGGCGGACGCGATGCGCCTCGACGACGTCAACCGGCTCATCGAGCAGGGCAAGGCCCTGGGACGCCGCCTCGCGGACCACGGTCTCATCTGCCTGGGCGAGGTCGGCATCGGCAACACCACCGTGGCCGCGGCGCTGAGCTGCGCGCTGCTCGACCTCTCCCCCGAGACCGCCGTCGGTCTGGGTGCCGGCGCCGACACGGCGATGGTGCAGCGCAAGCGCGAGGTCGTCACCCGCGCCCTCGCCCGGGCGCGCGCCGACCACGGTGCCGAACTGCGCGACCCGCGTGTCCTGACGGCGGCCCTCGGCGGACCGGAGATCGCGCTGCTGACGGGCGTCACCCTCGCGGCGGCCGAACGCCGGGTCCCGGTCGTGCTCGACGGCCTGGTCACCTCGATCGCGGCGCTGCTCGCGGTCCGCCTGGAACCGGCCGTGCAGAGCGCGCTCATCGCCGGCCAGCGCAGCCGGGAGCTCGCCCACGCCGCCGTCCTCGACGAGCTCGGCCTGGAGCCGCTGCTGCAACTGCGCCTGCGCTCGGGCGAGGGGGTCGGCGCCTGTCTCGCCGCCCAGCTGCTGCTCACCGCGGTGCGAGCGCGGCAGGCCACCGCCATGGTCGGCCGGGTCGAGTTAGCCGCGCGGTTGGGCTGGGGTGGGGTGGCTTCGGGATGATGAATTTGATCTTTGGATGGTGACCGGGAATCAACCCACGGGCCTACGCCGGTCAACCCAGGAGCCGATGACGGCGCCTTGGCCGAGGCATACGGTGAGCGATGTCTGTCCGGCAGCTTCAGTCGGAGGAATCGGAGAAGCGGCATGCAAGCGCTCAAACTCGCCATCGGCTGCGCGTGGCTGGTCTTCTGGATCTACTGGCTGGCGTCCGCCTCCACCAGCAAGGCAAGCGTCAGGGGCGGGTGGCGGACCCGGCTGACCGGGGTGAGCGTGATCGCGGTGATCGTGATCGCCGGCGCCTTCGGCAGCCAGGGACTGGCCGTGCACAGCGTGATCCTGGCCGCAGTAGGAGCGGTGCTGTTCGTCGGCGGTATCGCGCTCGCGGTCTGGGCCCGCCTGCACCTCGGCCGGAACTGGGGGATGCCGATGACGCAGCGGGCCGAGCCCGAGCTCGTCACGTCCGGCCCCTACCGATTCGTCCGTCACCCGATCTACTCGGGACTGCTGACCGCGATGCTGGGGACGGTGCTGGTCAACAACCTGCTCGGCCTGATCGTGGTCGCGGTGCTGACCGCGTACTTCTACTACTGCGGGACGGTCGAGGAACGGAACCTCGCGTCCACGTTCCCCGCCGCCTACCCGGAGTACCGGAGCAGGACGAAGATGCTCATCCCGTTCCTGCTCTAGGAGAGCGAGTGCGGCGGACTCCTACGGAGTGTCGTACTTCCCGGGGGCCGTCAGCGGAGAAGGTCACCGGCGTGAGTAGATTCGACACAGAACGAGAGGAGGTGCGCGCGTGGCCATTGCCGCACTCGTGCTCTGGATATGCACCGCCGCCGTTGGCACCTACCTGCTGGCGACGGCATCCCCTTACGGGAACACCGAGCCCGCGCCCTCGGAACCGGTCTCCGTGCCGGCCGGGAAGCCCTCGGCCTCGCCCGCCG
>Ga0208220_1000504_pt1 | contig 16409 bp, 15 predicted proteins | sample NGESurdeep092012_9_FD_184484 | JGI IMG/M metagenome (GOLD analysis project Ga0208220, IMG submission 184484) | Arctic peat soil microbial communities from Barrow, Alaska - NGEE Surface sample F53-1 deep-092012 (SPAdes) | ecosystem: Environmental > Terrestrial > Soil > Wetlands > Peat ... | reverse complement strand
CGGCGCCGGGAAATCGAGCCGCATGGGCGGCCCGAACAAACTGCTGGCGGAGATCGGCGGCAAGCCGCTCATCCGGATTGTCGTCGAGCAGGCGCTGGCATCGCAGGCGCGGCCTGTGATCGTGGTCACCGGTCATCAGCGCGACCGGGTCGAAGCGGTGCTCGCCGGGCTTCCGGTCAAATTCGTGCACAATCCAAATTTTGCCGACGGTCTCGGCACTTCGCTCAGAGCCGGCATCGCGGCGCTGCCCGCCGAGGTCGACGGCGCCATTGTCTGCCTCGGCGACATGCCTCAGGTCGATGCCGCTTTGATCGATCGCTTGATCGGTGCGCTCGATCCCGACAAGGGCGCGCTGGTGGCGGTGCCGACCATCGACGGCAAGCGCGGCAATCCAGTGGTCTGGTCGCGCCGGTTCTTTGCCGATCTCACGGCGGTCGAGGGTGATGTCGGGGCGCGCTATCTGATCGGACGCTATCCCGAGGCGGTCGTTGAGGTGCCGCTGACGGGGACTGCCGCACTCACCGACGTCGACACCCCGGAAGCGCTTGCGGCGGTGCGGGCGGAGCTGGAAAAGGCTTAGCGCGCGAACGCATCACTTCCCAAAGGCGTCGGCGCTTTAGCCGTGAGGCGTGCCTTTGGTCAGGATCGGCGGTGGCGACGATTCGGCGGCAGGCGCCGCTGGCGACAGCACAAAAGTGACCCAGGCGTTCCAGCCTTGCGGCCGGTCCTCGGCGTCGAACTCCTTATACCCTTTCAGGTTCAGATAACCCTGCATCCCACCCACGGGAAAAAGATATCCGATTTGTGGTCCGAGGCCGGCAACGCGTGACTTGAAGGGGCATAGGATCGGTGCGCAACCGCTGTCGGCGGTGAGCTGCTGGAAATAATAACCGACAAGGCCAATCTGCAATTGCTTGGATACGAATTTCGACAGCCCCACATCGAGATGGGAATCGATGCCATTGGTGTAACCGGTCGATTGATTCTTGAAATTGCCGGTCAGTCCGAAAGTGGCCGAAAATTCGTTTCCGGCCTTCGGATCGAAATAGGTATAACCCGCGCCGCCGTCTATGGCGCCGTGCCCGATCCCGAGGTTCGCCAAATCGGTCGAGTCATATTTGCCGACCGGGATGTCTCCGGTCAGGTAGGTCATGTAATTATTGACGCCAGCGTTCCAACGCACGGCGAATTGCGGAATCATATCGCCGAACGCGATGGCGTTTTGCTCGAGAGCGACGGATTTTGTGAGCGGACCTGGAGTCACCGTGGCCGTCGCATTCAATGCGGTGTCGTTGCGGCCATAAATCCCGACAAGGGTGGCGGAGGCCTGACCGCCAAGGAACGGCGTCGCGAAAACATAGCTCGGCGCCAATATCCCGAGATCTCCCGTTCCGCTGACATTGGCGTTGATGTTGACATTGATGGTCGGATTGAATTTTCCGATGGAGATTTCACGGGAGAGGCCGACGGCGCCGCTCGCCGCGACACTGGTGTGATAGTAGATCGAGGCAAGCGCCCACCCCGGTGTTTGCGGTGTCGCGGCCATGCTGCCGAAAAAGCCGGGCAGCCAAAAACTAATTCCGTTTTCGTCGGCAGAGGCGATGTTCGCTGAACATGTCAGCGCGGCAAATGTAGCAATGATAGCGGCGAGACGAATCTCAGCGCGCCGTCGGCCGATCAACTTCTGACCGGTTGCGGTGGCGAAAACGCGTAACGTGCAAAGTTTTGGTCCCATGAGCGCCTCCGGAGCCTCGTTGGCCCGTTCTGCTCAAGGCAAACATCGTCGCGGCGATAAGCCTAACCCACTTCGGCGCGCGTGACATCGGACTGCCCGCTTAATTCTGCCTGGTCGGGAGTAGATTTGGCCGCGGCGTTGCTCGCGGACCACAGCGGCCATCGAACACTCTGCGAGAGCTGGAGTGTCGGTACGATGATTGCCGGGTCAAACCAATGCAATCTCATAGAGTGCGCTGCACAAAAGTTCCATCACGCGTTTGTCAGGTTCCATTGGAAATGACTATCGATAAACTTGCGGGCGCCGGGCCGTAAATTGTGACGAAAGTAACAAATGAAAAGGCCTTTGTTTGCAGGAGATAATTAGATTTTTGGTAAGGGCCCGGCGCGACAAGTGTGAGGCTGAACTCGTGTAACGCGGGGTGCCCGTGGGCGACAGTGCAGTTGCGTCATTAGAGCGAGCGGAGAAATCGGCGCCGCCGCATATGATCCGGATTCCAGGCGGCAATTTCCGCATGGGGTCGGACAAGCATTATCCGGAAGAGGCGCCGGTTCATCGCGTCAGCGTCGACAGCTTCTGGATCGACCGCACGCCGGTGACGAATCGGCAGTTCAAGGAATTTGTCCGCGCCACGGGATACGTCACCGTCGCCGAGATACCGCCCGAGCCCAAGAATTATCCGGGCGCGCTGCCGAATATGCTCTACGCCGGCTCGCTCGTCTTCACGCCGCCGCAGCGTCCCGTCGACCTGAGAAACTGGGGCGAATGGTGGAGCTTCCAAAAGGGCGCAGACTGGCGGCATCCTTACGGACCGAAGAGCAACATCAACGCTCTGGACAATCATCCCGTCGTGCATGTCGCGTTCGCCGATGCGCTCGCCTACGCCGGATGGGCGGGCAAGGACTTGCCGACCGAGGCTGAATGGGAATTCGCCGCGCGCGGCGGTCTCGACGGCGCGGAGTTCGGCTGGGGCGACGATTTCACGCCGGGAGGGCAACATCGCGCCAACACCTGGCAAGGAAATTTTCCGCACGAAAACCTTTGCAACGATGGTTTTGAACGCACGTCGCCGGTGCTGACATTTCCGGCGAACGGTTACGGCGTCTACGACATGATCGGCAACGTCTGGGAATGGACGGGCGACTGGTATTCGCAGGCTCATGAAGCCGACGTGCCAAAAGCGTGCTGCATTCCGGAGAATCCGCGCGGCGGGCGCGAGGAGGCAAGCTACGACCCGCAGCAGCCGAAGATCAAAATTCCACGCAAGGTGATCAAAGGCGGCTCGCATCTGTGTGCGCCGAATTACTGCCGCCGCTATCGCCCGGCCGCGCGCCACGCCGAAGCGGTGGATACGTCGACGAGCCATGTCGGATTTCGGTGTGTCGTCAGGAAAGGGAGCGATCAATGCCAGGCGACGATAACGGAGATAGACCGAGCCTCGTGAATACCAGGCGCACGCTTGCCGCTCTTTACGCGGCGCGGGTTCCCGTTGCCGCGAAAGTGGCGTGAGTGATCGACACAATCGTGCCCTCAGGGCCTGCCTGAATTTCAACGCTGGCACCAAGTTCTTGCGCGAGCGCCTTGACTATGCCCGTGCCGAGCCCGGTTTTTGGTTGGGCAAAGACGCCGTCCGGCCTGCCAACTCCATTGTCGGCAACTGAAAGTTTCCAATTCGTTCCATCGACATCATAGGCGATGTTGATTTGGCCTTTCATGTTTTCGCTAGGGAACGCATGCTTTAGAGCATTCATGACGAGTTCGGTCGTGATCAAGCCAATACTCTCAGCCTGACGGGAACTCAAGCGACCTCCCGAGCCCACGACTTTCATGGTGATCGGCCGGCTGCCTCCAATCATCGAGGTTGCGAGGGCCTCGCTCAGCCTTGTGAGATAAGGGACCATTTCAATAGGGCCTATTATGCCCGACGCATTGAGCTGTTGTTGAACGGTCGCGATCGATATGACTCGATCATGAGTGTCCTGCAAAAGCAGGCGCGTTTCTTCGGAGCTGACCGTGTTTGCCTTCGACAAAATAATGCCTGCAATAATTTGCAGGCTATTGGCAATGCGGTGCTGAATTTCGTCGAGCAAGGTCTCCTTCTGTTTCAAGAGCTCGTCTTTCTGGCGCTCCAACAGGCGCCGTTCGGTGACGTCCTCGATTCCAAGAAGTATTGTTGTGTCGGCGCCTCCCTCGTAGAACGCTTGGCGAGCGTTCAAGCGCATGGTGCGGTGTCCGAGGTTCGGGAACTCATGCTCGACCTCGTAATCCTCCATCACGCCGTGTTCCGGAATGATTTTATCCAGCAGCACGCGAAGTTTTGGAATATCCCATTGTCCGTCACCTAACGCGTAAAGAAGCCTGCCTTGGGTCTCCTCGGGATTCACCTTGAATGCCGAATAGAAGGAGCGGCTCGCAGCGATCACGCGCAACCCTTTGTCGAGTACGATGACCGGTTCTCGCACAGTGTCGACGATGCTCTGAGCCAGCGCGCAGGCATCCGCGGCGTTGGTAAATTGCCTTCTGAAATTGGTCTTCTGCATAAATCCTGCGCGAAGTTTCCCACGTGGTTGAAAAACGAAACCGATCGGCATGACCGTGCTTCGATATCGAGTGAAACGCGGTCGAGAACAACTCAAAAACTATGGCTTGTCCGGAAGGCCGGTCTGTATCGCATTGACCGCTAATTTTCTTTGCGTATGCGTTGCAAACCTCGCATCGAAGTTTGCAATCATCCTACCAACGCGACGTTGGACGAGCAGATCGGCCGAATAGTCCGGCAGCCCTATTGCCGGGGACCTCATCCACGCGCGCAAATCCTCGCCTAGCGTATCGCTTTCGATTGTCATGGTGATCCTTCGCCATGACAACAAGGTCGGGGATGATTGGTTCAAGTCCTCACCGTTACCTTGGTCGACCGCAGGAACCAATCTGCCGGCCGATCATTACACCTGCGGTCACGGGACGCGTTGTGTCTCGAAGATCAGAAGCCCCAGCCCCAAGCCCCCCAGCCCCCCTGCTGGGGCTTTTTTTTGGGCACCTCAATTGGCAATCTTTCAGGCATTTTGAACCTCAGACGGGATGTCTCTTTTTGGTCCTTAGCGGGCCTGCGTCCGTTTTTTGGTCAAAAGCGGACATTGGCAAGCAACGCCTCTACCGGCGAGGCGATCAACAACGTGGCCGCTTCCGCTTGCGCTCCAAATGCGACCTCCCGCGGCAAACCGTTGAGGAAGGTTCGAGCGAAATTGCTCACTTCAATTTACAGAACTTGGCGAAATGCGGACAGCTGCTGGATGGCAAGGGCCACTACCTATGGAACTCATCGCCGGCGAACCGGTTGGTCACGAGAGGTAACGATCTTCCATGACCGAGCACCACTCCGAGATACGAGTTGAGAAAACCGTGACCGAGGCTCGCGCCGGCGTTACCGGCCACCATGTCCGCTATGTGCTGGCTGCGAGTCTGATGGGCGTGATGATATTTTTTGTAGGATTGTTGTACTTCTGGACCACCTGAAACCAACATCGTCAATGGAGAAATCCAATGGAATTGATCTTAATTATTGTCGTTCTGGTGCTGCTGTTTGGCGGCGGCGGTGGCTACTGGGGTCGCAGTCGCGGCTTTTGGTGACCTGACGCGTTCCCAGGCTCGGAGCTTTAGTAGAACGTCGGACGGAGCCGATTTTAGGAGCTCGGCAGGTTGGCCGAGCTTTTTGTCTAAGCCAAAGGGCGATCACCAGCACGCACACTCCATCGTGCTGGTCCATGACGCCTGCCGCTGAGGAGCGCGCGTGGTCAGTCGGGCAGTGTCACCTTGTCGATGGCAGATGAATTGGAAGGGCGCCTTCTCCGGCCGCAGCATCCTTTCGGTCGAGATGCTGGTAGGTACAAAGGTCAACACATATGAGTAGCCCTCCCGGACGAATAGAGAGCCACCGTTTTCAAATGCGGGTGTCTGCTGTCTTCCTGAAATCAATTGATCGCTGGCGACGCTCTCAAACTGATAAGCTGTCGCGCGCCGACGCAGTCCGCCGCATTGTCGAACAGGCTCTCGTCGGCAAAGCCGCGCCGGGACAACGCAGCAAGGAAGCTGCGCGCAAGGCCTCTCATCTGGCGGCCCGTGCGATTGAAGGCCTCGGCGATAAATCGCAGCCGGTAGCGGAACAGCAACGACGGAAGCGAAGACTGATCCGCGGGCCTCATGAATTTCGCGACATTCGAGACGATCAGCCCAAAATAAGAAATTGAACTTCACTTCTATTTCATCATCCCGAGGCAGTCGTCGAGGTGCCGCTGACCGGGACAGCCGCGCTTACCGATGTCGACATCGTCGATGGATTGCGGTTCTTTATCGGCGATGTCATCGCGAACCGAGATAGCGGAAGATGGTTTGCTTCCACCAGCCGCTGTGTATCGCGTCAAGAATTGCCACGTCGAGCGCTCTTCTGAGCGGACTATTGCTCGGTATGGCGAATGCATATTCCTGGGGATCAAATGTAGCATCGACCAACTCGATCGAGGACGAATAGCTTTGCTGGATGGCCCAAGCCAGCAGCGGTTTGTCATAAACAAACGCATCGAGCTTGTGCGCACGCAACGCGTCGAGGCCATCCTGCAAGGTCGCGAATTTTTGGTAGCTTATTCGCAGACGATTGAACGTGTCCTCGGTCGAAGTTCCGGCTATTGCTCCGACATGAACGATCGCCAGATCGCTGACGCCGTGCACTGTACCCTGAAGGTGCTTTATCGTCAGTGTCGACGTGATGCTTGCCGTGAACACGGCAATGGTGACGATCGAGCCGATCATCCACACGATTGCCACAACGCGTCCGGGAAGAGTGCGCGGGCCGAAATCCCCGGTGACACGTTGCGTCATCGCCACCGTCGACCACCAGACGCCCGAGCTCAGTCCTTTCGCCACGCTGCCGCCGAAATCTTCATTGTGTCGCCGCTCAAAGAGCCAGACGAGAAACCCGACGGCCAACGCAAGGCCAACCAAGGCCATGATCGCTTGAGCAAATCCGAACGATGTCAATGTGTGGATAATCGGCAGCCAGCTTGCCTCCCCGCCGGTCGGGACCGCGATGCCAAGCCCCGTTGCGTAGAAGGGCTGTGTGAAATCCAGAATTCGCTCGCGGTCGGCTGTCACGGTCAAGGTCGCCACGGCGACATCGAACTTTCCCGCAGCAATTCCATCAATCAGCGCTTGCACGCTCGGCACCTCGGCGAACCGGTAATGCAGGTGCAATTCATCGGCAACGCGACGCCAGAGATCGATACTGATGCCTTGCCAAGTGCCGTCGGCAGATTTCATTGCAAAGGGCGGCGCTTCCTTGGTGGCGACGACCAATTCCCCTTGTGATGAAACGCCGGCATTTTGCGGCGTCTGTGCGCGGCATGGTTCAGCGAAAATCCACAGAGTGCCGATCAACAACGCGCCGATTATTAGCAATACACGCATTGTGACCCGCCCCGGGACATCCAAAAACTGCAATCTAGCATTAAACCTCGATCATACCGTGAGGTCGATTGGCGCGGACTACGCCCGTCGCGGATTGTCCCAAAGTGGCTCCGTCAATGACGGCTACAATCGTTCACCATCTTGAAACCCTTCCCAGCTAGCTTCTGCCGGTTCCTCGGGGGAGGGGCCGCATGGCCAGGATTTTCAAGTTTGCGCGGAATTTCGTGCTCGCGGTCGCGGGCTTTGTGCTGCTGATCATCGCGATCGGCACCGCCCAGGCGGCCGGCGCGCTCGCGGTCGGGGTTTGCGGCGCCTACGGCTACGGCTTCGACTACAGCAAGGTGACGGATGCCCGCGCCGCGGCGATGCAAAAATGCTCCGGCGGCCAGTGCAAAGTCGTCGGCGTGGTGCGGCGCGGTTGCGCGGCCATGGCGGTCGACGCCAAGAACCCTTGCGGCTCGTTCGGCTGGGCGATCAATTCGCATCTCGGTAAGGCTGAGAACGCCTCGATGCAGCGCTGCTCCCAATTCGGCGGCAAGGATTGCGTGGTGCGCGCCTGGGCCTGCGACGAGAAGGGCTGACGTTGCGCGTTCAGTGCGTACTGGCGGCGATCTGCTGAACGATCGGCGCCCACTTCTGCTGCTCACCTTGAATGAAGGCCAATAATTCTCCGGGCGACATCCGCCGGTCGTCGCGGCCAAGGTCCGCAAGCTTTTTGCGGATATCCGGATCGCTCATCGCTTTGATCAGATCGGCGTTGAGCTTTTTCACGATCGCATCGGGCGTTCCCGCCGGCGCCATCAAAGCCTGCCAGCCAACGGATTCATAGCCGGGTAGGGTTTCGGCGACCGTCGGCACGTTGGGTAACGCCGGCATCCGGCTGGCGGAGCCGACCGCGAGGGGAAGGACATTGCCGGCCTCGACCGCGCCGGCGATCCCCGAATAAGCGTCGAACACCAGCGCGACGCGCTTGCCCATCATGTCGTTGATCACCTGCGCCGTGCCGCCCGAATAAGGCACCATCAACAGTTTGATGCCGGCCTGTTTCTGCAACAATTCGCCGGTGAGATGCGTCAATCGTCCGATGCCGTTAACGCCGAACGACAGTTCGCCGGGTTTTGCCTTGGCCATGGCGATCAGATCCGGCAGCGTTTTCACGCCAAGCCAGGGCGCTGCCCCGATGAACATCGGCGCGCCGCCGAGATAGCCGACCGGCGTGAAATCCTTCGGGACCTGGATCGGCAGATTGTCCGCCGTTCCCGGCGCCGCTACGAAAGCGGAGACCGCGACCACGCCCAGCGTGTAGCCGTCGGGGGCTGCCGTCGCCGCGGTACGCGCGGCAATGGCGCCGCCGGCGCCAGGCTGATTCATCACCACGGCTTGCTGGCCCCAGATCCGGCTGAGCCCCTCGGCGATGATCCGCACCGGGACGTCGATGGCGCTTCCCGGTGCGCCATCCGTGATGATGCGGACCGGATGGGTCGGAAAATCCTCCGCCCGGGCGAACCCGGTCAGCAGAGGGAGCAAAGCCACCGCCGCAGCGATCATCCGTGGTGCGAACATCTGTCGTTTCCTCTGTCTGGAAAAAATATAATTCTGCGCCGGCAGCAGGTTAGCTGACACAAATTGCACAAACCCCAGGCAATTTCCACTTGAGCCTTGAAAATGACTGACTGGTCAGTCATGTAATAGCGATGACCAAGATGCCCAGGCGAAGTCTGAATAAGCCAAAGCAGTCCGTACGTAGCCGCGCGGCAGCTCAATCCCGGCAGAGTGCACGCGCCACCAAGGCTGCGGCGCGGCGCGACGCGATCTTCGACGCGGCGCTCGACGAATTTTCCGCGCGCGGTTTCGAAGCGGCGCGGCTTGATGACGTGGCGAAGCGGGCCGGCGTCGCCAAAGGCACGATCTATCTGCACTTCGATGACAAGGAAGCCCTGTTTCAGGAACTGATCCGGTCGCGAATGACCCCTGTGGCCGGCACGATCGAAACCGCCTTCGCGACTGACCTGCCGTTGCGCATCATTATCGATCAGACGATCGAGATTCTTGTTCGCGAAATTTTCGGCACGCGGCGCATACAGGTGATGCGGCTCATTATCAGCGAGGGGCCGCGCTTTCCCGCGCTCGCCGAGTTCTACTATCGCGAAGTGCTTGCGCGAATCCTTGCGGCGGCGGATGGGCTGTTTCGCCGTGCGCTAGAGCGGGGCGAGCTTGCCGACGACACCCTGATCCGTTTTCCGCAATTGTTGGGCGCCCCCGCCGTCATCGCCATCGTGTGGAGCGGATTGTTCGATCGCTTCGAACCGCTCGATGTGCGCGCCATGATGCACGCCTATTTCGACAGGCTGCTCGCCGCACGGGGGCCGGCATGACGATGCGCCTTGCCGCTGCTGCGGCCGTCCTGCTCGCGCTCCTGCTCGCGGGCTGCAACAACAACGACAACACCTATCAGGGTTGGATCGAGGCCGATCTCATTTTTGTCGCGCCCGATGAGGTCGGTCGCGTAACGACGCTTTCGGCGCGCGAAGGCGACACGGTCAAGGCCGGCGATCCGCTATTCACCGTGGACGACGATCTGCAGCAAGCCGATCTCGCCCAAGTCAAAGCCTCGGTCGTCAATGCACAGCAGACCTTCGATCGTGCGAGCCAACTCGCCAAAAACGGTGCCGGCACGCAGAAGGACCTCGATACTGCGGTGGCGGTGCTGCGCGACGCACAGGCGCGACTCAACTCATCGCAGACTAGGCTCGCGCGTCGCACCGTTTTCAGTCCGGTATCGGGCACCGTCCAACAAGTTTATTACCGCGCGGGCGAAATGGTGCCGGCCGGACGCCCGGTATTGGCTTTGTTGCCGCCGGGCAATATCAAGGTGCGCTTTTTCGTGCCCGAGGCGGTACTGCCGCATTTCGCCTACGGCGATACGGTGAAGATCGGTTGCGATGGTTGTGATCGGAATCTTACTGCGCATGTGAGCTTCATCGCCCGGCAGTCCGAGTTCACGCCGCCGGTGATCTACAGCCTCGAGGAGCGCGCCAAGCTCGTCTTCCTTATCGAGGCGTTGCCGGGAAAGCCGGGCGATCTCCGCGTCGGTCAGCCGGTCGACGTAACACTGCTGCCGCAGCAGCCGGCGCAGACACCGCCTCCGGTAGCGGCACGATGAGCGCCGTGCCGCAGCCGCGGCCCAAAGCTACTCCTAAAACGGCTTCCGACATCGTCATCGACGTGCATGGCCTTACAAAATCGTTCGGCGGCCACATGGTGGTGCGCGACCTGTCGATCCAGGTTGAGCGCGGCACGATTTTTGGTTTCATCGGACCCAACGGTTCCGGCAAGACCACGACCATCCGCATGCTATGCGGCCTGCTGACGCCGGATGCGGGCAGCGGGACTTGTCTCGGCTACGATATCCGTAGCGACGCGGCGAAGATCAAAATCAGCGTCGGCTACATGACGCAGCGTTTTAGCCTCTATGAAGATCTTTCCGTGCGCGAAAATCTGGAATTCGTCGCGCGCATTTACGGCCTGCCGCATCCGGCGGCCGTCGCCAAGGCGACGATCGCCCGGCTTGGCCTTGAAGACCGGGAGGAGCAAGTCGCGGGAAAACTTTCGGGTGGCTGGAAGCAGCGGCTCGCGCTTGGCGCCTGCACGCTGCATGATCCAAAGCTGCTTTTGCTCGACGAGCCGACCGCGGGCGTCGACCCCAGAGCGCGCCGCGATTTTTGGAGCGAGATTCACGCGCTTGCGGCGCGCGGCCTCACCGTTCTCGTCTCCACGCACTACATGGACGAAGCCGAACAATGTCACGAGATCGCCTATATCGACCTTGGCGAGGTGCTCGCGCGCGGCACGGTCAGCGAGGTGATCGCGAATTCGCACCTTACGACCTTCACGGTGGACGCGCCGAAGCACGAAAACCTGTCGGCGCTTGCTGACGAGATCAAGAAGCTTCCGGCCGTTGAAATGGTGGCGCCGTTCGGCACCAGCCTGCACGTGTCCGGCCGCGATGGCGCGGCCCTTGAGGCGGCGATCGCGCCCTATCGTGACCGCCCGGCGCTCGATTGGAAGCGCTCCGCTCCCTCGCTTGAAGACGTCTTCATCGATCTCATGGGCCGGACCAAGGACAAATCCCAATGAGTGCGCTCGCGGTGGTCGGGGCCAGGCTGGGGACGATGATCGGAGTGGGCGGCTTCTGGCGCCGCGTCGGGGCCATGTTGCTCAAGGAGATTCTGCAGCTGCGCCGCGACCGCATCACTTGCGCCACGATGATCTCGATCCCGCTTCTGCAGCTCGTGCTGTTCGGCTATGCGATCAATACCACGCCCCGCGATCTGCCGACTGCGGTTCTGCTCCAGGAATCGAGCGACGTCGGCCGCTCTATTCTGGCCGCATTGCAAAACACCAAATACTTCAAGGTCACGCAACAATTGCGCGACGAAGCCGAACTCGACCAGGTGCTCGCCTCCGGCAAGGTGCTGTTCGCAATTGAGATCCCGGCCGGCTTCGAGCGGGCGCTGCGGCGCGGCGACGATCCGGCGCTGCTCATCGCCGCCGATGCGACCGATCCGGTGGCGACCGGTTCGGCGGTTTCGGCGCTGTCGCAGGTGATCGCCACCGCCCTCGCCAACGATCGTGGGCTCCCCGCCGTGAGCCAGCCGTTGTTCCAGATCCGCACCCATGCGCGCTACAACCCGGCGGCGGTGACGGCCCTCAATATTGTGCCTGGCCTGCTCGGCACCATTCTCACACTCACCATGCTGATTTTCACCGCGCTCTCGGTCACGCGCGAGATCGAGCGCGGCACCATGGAGAGTCTGCTCGCGATGCCGATCACGCCGCTGGAAATCATGCTCGGCAAGATCGCGCCCTATGTCATGGTCGGCTTCGTGCAGGCGGCGCTGATCCTCGGCGCCGGCGTGCTCTTGTTCGACGTGCCGATCGTCGGCAACCTCGGGCTTCTCGCTGCGCTGACCACGCTGTTCATCGCCAGCAACCTGGCCTTCGGTTACACCTTCTCGACGCTGGCACAGAACCAGCTCCAGGCCATGCAGATGTCGATGATGTTCTTCCTGCCCAACATGATGCTGTCTGGCTTCATCTTTCCCTTTCTCGGGATGCCGCGCTGGGCGCAAGTGATCGGCGAGTTCTTGCCGTTAACGCATTTTATCCGCATCGTGCGCGCCATCATGCTCAAGGGCTCCACGCTGGCTCAATTGCAATACGATACGCTGGCGCTCGCAGGCTTGATGGCTGTTGCGATGACGATCGCGGTTACACGTTTCCGCCGCACGCTCGACTAGAAATCTCGCCGATGGCTCTCAATATTTCGCGCTGACGCCGAGGCGCAGATAGGGACCGCTGCGCTTATCGGTATCCATCGCCCAGCCGCCGCCCGCCGACCATTCCATCGCGTTGAAGCGAAATGCGGTGATGTGGGCGCCGAATTCCAGTTGCTGGAAGTCACCGCACCACAGCGCCGCGCTTTCCGGCCCGACAAACATGGCATCGAACACGCGCCAGCCGAGCGCCGCGCGCACCGATCCGGTCGGTCCGATCGAGGCGATTGAGCCGTTAAGGGAGGCCATGATGTTGGCGGTCGGTTGGTACCAAATTTCGGTGGCGAATTGGCCGCCGGCATAGAGCCGGTGCAGCCTGCTGCCGGGGTCGTAGGGCGAGAGCCGATAATCCTGCACGACAGGTCCGGCGAACACGCTGACGGTGAGCCCGTCGCGTGTGAACCGCCACCCCGGCATGGCGGCGGCCGACAGCATGGTGCCGTCGATACCGCTCTTCAGGTCGCCGGACGTGTAGGTATAGCGGCCGCCGTTGAGCAGCACTTTGAGCGCGAAACCGCTGGTATCGAGGCCGGCCGGAGACCACAGAGCGCCGCCGTAGAGGAATTGCCCGTACCGCCAAAGGTCGGTGCCGCCAAACAGGAGAAAGGCCGGCGCGGTGGGTCCGGCTTGCGCGCGGCCCGGCGACAGACACAAAACCGCACTGGCGACGGCGACCGCCATCGCGGCAACTCGTGACCCGAACACTGAAGGCCCCCGCGCCTCGAACAACTGTAGAGTGTAGTTCTATTATTTACTCCAAAGAAACGCCGAGAAGCGCGAAGGTGGGGGCGATTACCCGCAATGGTTGGGCAGAGCGCCGGTCTGCCCTGCGCGATTGGCGTATGTCGGGGTGCGGCTGCGCGCTATAAATTCGCAACTTCGACCCGGGAATCGCGACATGGCAATTTCAACGACGACAGCCTCTTTTGCTTCTGAGGAAGCATCCGACCTTTCGCGGCGGCGGCTCGCCATTGGGTTTCTCAATTGGGCGCACGCGCTCGATCACTTCGTCATTTTGATCTACCCGACCGTCGTCATCGAACTCGAGGTGGTCTACGGCCGCTCCTATTCGACGCTGATTGCGCTCGCGACCGCGTCGTTCGTAGCCTTCGGCTTGTTCTCGCTGCCGGCGGGCTGGCTCGGCGACCGTTGGAGCCGCCGCAACTTGATGGTCGCGTTCTATGTCGGCTGTGGTGTCTCGCTGATCGGCGCGGCTTTCGCGCCGTCGCTTACGATGCTGGCGGTCGCGCTGTTCGCGCTCGGCATATTCGCCGCGATCTATCACCCGGTCGGCACCGCGATGATCGTCGAGAATGCCACCGTGCGCGGCCGGACCATGGCGTTCAACGGCGTCTGCGGCAATCTCGGCGTGTCGCTCGCGGCAGGCATCACGGCGACGTTGACGGCGGCGCTGTCCTGGCGCGGCGCTTTTTTCGTGCCCGGCGTGGTCTGCATTGCCACCGGCGCGGTCTACCTCTGGTTCGTTCCCGACGAGAAGCGGCACGCGGCGTCGCGCTCGACTTCAGCCGATGTTGTTTTGCCCAACAAAATAGCCGCGATGATTTTCGTGCTCTTCGTCGTGGTCGCGCTCAGCGCCGGGCTGGTTTTCAACACCATCTCGATCGCGTTGCCGAAGATCGTCGACGAGCGCGTCGGCAGCGGCATTTCGCTGATTGAAGTCGGCGGTTTGACGACTTTGGTTTTCCTCTGCGGTGCGGTGGCGCAAATCACGGTCGGCCGGCTGGTCGAGCGCTTCCGGCTGCATATCCTGTTCGCGAGCCTCGCCATCATGCAGTTTTGCGGCGTGGTGTGGTCGGCTTATGCCAGCGGCGTGACGCTCTTGTTTGCGCTCGCCTTCACCATGGCGGCGATCTACGGCCAGATCACGGTGAACGATCTCATCATCGCGCGTTATACCGCCGACGCCTGGCGCAGCCGCATTTACGCGGTGCGCTACTTCCTCACCTTCATGATCTCGGGCGTCGCGGTGTCGATGATCGCGTTACTGTACGGCCGCGGCGGCTTCGGTCTGGTGTTGGGCGCGACTGCGCTCGTCGCCATGGGCTTCCTCGTCGCGGTCATCGCGATCGCGGTCATCGCCAATGGCGTGGAAAGGTCCCGCCTGCCGCAGCCGGCGGAGTGACGCGTAGCGCAATAACGCTGCCGCAATAACGTTGCTTAGGTGGCCGGGTGCCGCGCGGCGAGCGCCATGCCGATCATGGCGGTGCCGCCGAACAGCATGTTGATGCCGACCAGAAGGCCGAGCGCCCAGGTCGCCGATCCCGGCAATCCGGCGAAAATGATGCCGGCGAGGATGAGGTCGACGATGCCGCTCATCAGCATCCAGCCCCAGCGGCTGGAGAGCTGCGCGCGATGCTCGACGGCGTACATCAAGGTGGCGATGCCTTCGACCAGGAAGAAGGCGATCAGCACCAGCGTGAGCGACAGTGTGCCGCTGATCGGCCAGCGGATCAGAATGATGCCCGCCGCGATGCCGATGACTGCGGAAAGTAACGCCCACCAGAAGCCGGGGGCGCTGCGCATCCAGAATGTGGTGACCAGACCGACGCCGCCGCTGATCAAAAACAGCCAGCCGATGACGAGCGTGAAGGCTAGCGTCGCCACGACCGGCACGATGATCGCCGCGGCGCCGAGCACGAGCAAAATGATGCCTTCGCCCAGGAACAGCCCCCAATGGGCGTGGATCGCACTGGCGAACGCGCGTTGCAGGTTGCCGTTGCCGGCGGGTTGATTCATGGTCATCGCTCACTCCCTGAAATTGGGCCGCCACGTCTTAGGCCATTGGGGCGTTGGTGTTTTGCACCTCGGCGTCTGAGGCCTTGGCGCCCCATTAACGGATTGGAAACCATTCGCGGCCGTTAGTGTTACACGAAAGCCAGCCTTGCATAACTGCTATATAGCGCCTATGTAGGCTTTGCGACGTCGAGCTTAAGGGCTCCGCCGCGGGACGGCCACGGTTACGATTTGGGCGACGCCGGATGTACGCGCGCTTTGTCGCAATTTGTGGCCGTTAGCTTTTGGCCGTTAGCATTTTCAGCACCGCCAAATATGACAGTCGCGGTGATCGCGTCACGGACATGTAAACGCGACCCGTCGCGGAACTGAAATAATCGGTGCGGCCCTTCTGACGATCGCTTCGTTGCGTCTCGTTGATCCGCGGGACCAACCCTATCGCTCCGGCGGACGCGTGAATTTTGCCGTGCGCTTGTTGCCGACCTCGTCCTGGTTTGACGCTTGGAATCCCGGCGGCAATCGCCGGACGGACTGGGAGTTTGAATGCAGGTGCGCCTCCTGATTGGTTGTATTTCTGTCACAGCCCCCTGGAATCCTGCTCAAATGCCAACGGATTCAACGGCAATCGGCTGAGGTTGCGTTGCGCTGTCGCGGCGGTCCGGAATAATCTGACGGCAACGGGAATCGTGGATCGGATCGCGGGGGCGCGCGACATCGATCGCTGGGGCATTTGCAATGCGGGGTTCATCGCGCGCCGGTCTGCCGAGGCTCAGCCATCTCTTGGCGTCGAGCTCGGTCGCCGCGATTCTGATCGGCGGCGGCGCGCCGGCATGGGCTGCCTGCACACAAGTCGGCGCTGGCGGTTACAACAATCCAGGCGCCACCACGGTCGCCGGCCTCTGCGTCACCAATACGAACGTTACCGGCAGCATCGACAATTCGGGGACCATCAGTCCCTCCGGCATCAAATTCACCAATGGCACGATGACGGGGCAGATTTTGAGCTCCGGCACGATCAATGGCGGCATTTCGCTCGATAGCGCCAGCAAGATCAGCGGTACCAATACCGACATCAGTGTCATCGGCCCGACCTTCACCGGCGGCATCAGCAATGCGGCCGCGCTGTC
>Ga0208220_1000502_pt1 | contig 16425 bp, 12 predicted proteins | sample NGESurdeep092012_9_FD_184484 | JGI IMG/M metagenome (GOLD analysis project Ga0208220, IMG submission 184484) | Arctic peat soil microbial communities from Barrow, Alaska - NGEE Surface sample F53-1 deep-092012 (SPAdes) | ecosystem: Environmental > Terrestrial > Soil > Wetlands > Peat ... | reverse complement strand
GGTCGTCGCCGGGCGCGGGGGCAGCGGCGGCGGTTGCACTCAGACCTCCCACGGCGGCCGAGGCGACGATGGCACCGGTCGCGAGTAGGCGTGTCGACAGGGCCATCCACCGCTTTCCCGGTATCGGTGAGCGCAGCGATCCGGCTGTTTTCCGCATGGGATTGACCCTCCGATTCGACTGGCTCACGACTCGGGGATGAGCTGGAATGTCTGGGCGGTGTCACCGGCGGTGCAGGCCCATTGCTGGAGTTGCGTGCCGTTGGATGTCGAGCGGTTGGTGACGTCCAGACATTCATTGCCGCTGTTGCGGGCGGTGAAGGTGTAGGTGCCGTTTGATTGCGGCGTGGGCAGCCACTGCTGGTTGGTGCCGCCGGTAGCGCTCCACAGCTGGATCGGGGTGCCGTTGCTGGTGGCGGACGTTCCGCCGGTGACGTCCCATGCCTCGCTGGGGGCGTTGCGGGTGACGACCTGGTAGTAGCCGCCGCTGGTGGGCTGGAACTGCCACTCCTGGTTAGTGCTGCCGGGGTAGCAGGTCCACTGCTGGACGGCGGTGCCGTTGGAGGTGCTGCCGTTGGTGTCATCCACACAGTCGCCGCTATTGGTGTTGACGACCTCGTACCACGCGCTCGAGCTGATACCGCCTCCGGAGGACGCCGACGTCGTGACGGTCGCGGTGTTGGAGGCCGTGGAGGTGTCACCGGCCGTGTCGGTGGCGGTGACGTTGTAGGTGTAGGTGGTCGAGGGGCTCAGGCCGGTGTCGGTGTAGCTGGTCTCGGTAGTGGTGGCTACCTGAGCGCCGTTTCGGTCAATCGCGTAGGTCACCGGGCCGGATCCGCCGGTGGAGGCGCCCCAGTTCAGGGTGGTCCCGGTGGTGGTGGTGTTCGATGCGGTCAGGTTCGACGGGGCGCTGAGCGAGCCGCCGGTGCCGGTGGAACCGGGGGTCCAGGTGAACGTGGCCACCGCTCCGGCGGGCAGGGTGTAGTTGAAGTACTGGCCGTTCTCGTCCACCCCGAAGGTGTTCGCGCTCGACGTGTTCGAGTTCAGCACGACCAGCGCATCGGAGCCATTGGGGTTCTGGAAGGCGACGTCCTCGACGTTGCCGGAGCCGAGGGTGTTGGAGCCGATGCGCACCGCGCCGGGTTTCACGAACTTGCTGACCTGCCCGAGGCTGTAGTACTCGGCGTTGTACGTCGCCGTGTCGGCGGAGTTGTCGACGGTGACCAGTGCGGTGCAGGTGGTGCAGTTCATGCTCGGCCCGCCGCTGGGGTTCAGCGCCATGTTCCAGGTGACGACGGACTTGCTGTAGTTGCGGATCCCGTCGATGACGAGGTTCTCCAGCTCCCAGTCGAGCGTGTCGGCAAAGGTGTTTGACGGGTTGGAGGACTGGCTGCCGGAGCATTCGGTCTCATAGGTCCCGTACGAGGGGTACTGCGCCGCAACCGTGGACTGGGCGCTGGGGTCTCCGGCATAGCAGTGCCAGGCGGTGCCGGTCACGTACTGCGCGGCCGACGAGTCGCCGAGTACGGTCTCCGGGAAGCTCGGGTCGTTCCAGTTGTGGTCGTAGTCCAGGATCCCGGTTTTCAGCCCGGCCGCCTTGATCGCCGGTCCCAGGTTGTCCGCGATGAAGTTCGCCTCTTGAGTCGAGGTGAACGTCGATCCCGGATAGTTCGACGGCGAGTACTCCGGCTCGTTCTGCGGAGAGATCAGCGAGATGGGCACCCCGGCCGCGTCGTAGGCCTGGATGAACTTGACCAGGTAGTTGGCGAGGACCTGGTAGTCGGCGCTGTTGAGGGTGCCGCCGATCATCGAGCCGCTGGTCTTCATCCAGCCTGGCGGGCTCCACGGCGTGGCCATGATGGTGATAGCCGGGTTGATGCTCAGCGCCTGCTGGAGCACCGGGAGGATGTAAGCCTGGTCGTGCGCAATGGAGAAGTCGGCCAGCGCGGGATCGGTCTGCCCGGCGGGCATGTCGTCGTAGCTGAACAGCGACTGCGAGAAGTCTGACGCCCCGATGGGCTGCCGCAGGAAGTCCAGGCCGATCCCCTGGTTCGGATCGAACAGCTTGTTCATGATCTGGCTGCGCAGCGGCGAGTTGTAGACCAGCCAGGCCGAGGAGTCGGTGAACGAGGCGCCGAAGCCGGTCATGGTCTGGTAGGTGGTCGACGGGCTGACGGTGATGACCTGGCCCTGCGAGCTGGACCCGGACGCGAACGACGCTCCAGTCTGCGGAGCCAGCAGCTGGCTCTGGCTGGCCGTGGTCTCCCAGACGGAAACCGCCGGCCCGGACGCGGCCCGCGCTACCCCGGCACTCGTCCCGGCGAGTCCCGCGGTGAGGAGTGCCGCCGCGCCCAGCGATGCCGTCATTTTTCTGATCCGAGTCATGGTCCTCCTTCAGAACCCGCCGAGGGTGACGTGCTATGAAACACTATGTAACGATCTGAAACATTTCCGCTACGATGATGTAAGCATCGTGAAATAGGGCTGTCAATACTCTAAAACCAGAGATGGCAACCATTCGGCGGTGGACTATGCTGACGGGAATGGAACAAAAACGTGTAACAAAATGAGCAGGCCGCCCAGTCGGCGCGTTACCGTTCGTGGCCTCGCCGCCGAGACGGGTGTATCCATTGCCACCGTGTCGCGAGTCCTCAATAACCAGGCTCATGTAGCCCCGCAGACGCGAGAACTAGTCCAGCGGGCGGTCGAGCGGCTTAGCGCCCAGACGCCCGGCCCGCAGAAGGTCCCAGGTCGCGTGGCGCAGGGCGCCGTCTACCTGCGCTGCCCCTATCTGCTGACCGACTACTTCGGCCTCATCGTTTCGTCCATCGCCGAGACGTTGGAGCTGCACGGCAGGCCCTTGCTGCTCAACGCCGGAGAAGCCGCGCAGCAGGCGACCGTCCTGCCTGCACTCGCTTCCCGGCCCGGCATTGGCGGCGCCATCATCGTGCTGCCGCCTGAGCCGAGCGAGCAGCTCGTTGACCTGCGAGCACGCGGGTTCCCGTTTGTGGTGGTGGATCCGCGCGCCCCGATGCCGCGCGACATTGCGGCCGTGTCGGCGGCGCACTTCGCCGGTGCCCGCACCATCACGAGGCATCTGGTCGACCTAGGGCATCGGCGCGTCGGCGTGATCGCGGGACCCCACAACTGGCTCGCGAGCGATGCGCGTCTCGCCGGACACACGTCGGCTCTGGCCGATGTCGGTGTGCTGCCGGACCCCGAGCTGGTCCGGAGCGGCCAGGCGACCGCGGAGTTCGGCTACTACGCCGCTAGCGAGCTGCTTGCCCGGCCGCAGCGGCCGACCGCGCTCGTCGGGTTCAACGACAAGGTCGCCGTCGGTGCCCTGGCTGCGGCTGCCCAGCATGGACTGCGCGTGCCCGAAGATCTCTCCATTGCCGGCTTTGACGACATCGACCTCGCTCAGGCCACTCGTCCCCTGCTCACAACCATGCGGCAGCCACTGCAGGAAATGGGCCGACTCGCCGTCAGTCTGCTTATCCGGCTGATGGAGCGCCAGCGGCTCGACGCGCTGCACGTCGAGCTGGCCACGGAACTAATCGTCCGCGACTCCACCGGCCCCGCTCCACTCGAGTAATCAGGCGACCTCCTCCATCGCCTGGGCGAACTGGGCCTGGTAGAGCCGCGCGTAGGCGCCGCCGGCCGCCACCAGACCAGCGTGGGTGCCCTGCTCGACGATGTGCCCGTTCTCCATCACCAGGATCATGTCGGCGTCGCGGATGGTGGACAGCCGGTGGGCGATCACGAAGCTGGTCCGGCCCTGCCGCAGGGACGCCATCGCGTGCTGGATGAGCACCTCGGTCCTGGTGTCGACCGAGCTGGTCGCCTCGTCCAGGATGAGCACGGCCGGGCGGGCGAGGAAGGCCCGGGCGATCGTGATCAGCTGCCGCTCGCCCGCGCTGACGTTCGTGCCCTCGTCGTCGAGCACGGTGTCGTAGCCGTCCGGCAGCGTCCGCACGAACCGGTCGACGTAGGTCGCCTTGGCCGCCTCGACGACCTGCTCGTGAGTGGCGCCGAGCGAGCCATAGGCGATGTTCTCCTCGATGGTGCCGCCGAATAGCCAGGCGTCCTGGAGCACCATGCCGGTCAGGCCGCGCAGGTCCTCGCGGCTCATCTGGGCGATGTTGACGCCGTCGAGCAAAATCGCGCCCGAGTCGATCTCGTAGAACCGCATCAGCAGGTTGACCAGCGTCGTCTTGCCCGCGCCGGTCGGCCCGACGATGGCGACGGTCTCACCGGGCTGCACGGTGAGCGAGACATGCTCAATCAGCGGACGGTCCGCTGCGTACCGGAACGACACGTCGTCGAACTCGACCCGGCCCCGGACGTCGTCCGGCCGGACCGGCTCGGCCGCGTCGGGCGCCTGCTCCGGCGCGTCGAGCAGCGCGAACACCCGCTCGGCGGAGGCAATGCTCGACTGCAGCAGGTTCGCCATGCTCGCGACCTGGGTCAGCGGCTGGCTGAACTGCCGCGAGTACTGGATGAAGGCCGTCACCGCGCCGATGGTGAGCGAGCCGCTCGCGATCAGCAGGCCGCCGACGACCGCCACCAGCACGTAGTTGAGGTTCGACATGAACATCATCAGCGGCTGGATCGTGCCGGAGATGAACTGCGCCCGGGAGCTGGCCGCATACAGCGCCTCGTTCTGTTCGGTGAAGGTCGCCATCGCCTCCTCCCGCTGGCCGAACGCGGTCACCAGCGCGTGCCCGGTGTACATCTCCTCGATGTGGCCGTTCAGCCGACCGGTGAACTTCCACTGGTTGATGAACTGCGGCTGCGCCCGCTTGGCGAGCTTGCGCATCGCCACCACCGAGGCGGGCACGGTGACCAGGGCGATCAGGGCCAGCTGCCAGGACACGATGAACATCAGCGCCAGCACGCCGACGATCGTCAGCAGCGAGGTGACCAGCTGGCTCAGCGTCTGCTGGACGGACTGCTGCAGGTTGTCGATGTCGTTGGTGACCCGGCTGAGGATCTCGCCCCTGGACTGCTTGTCGAAGTAGCTCAGCGGCAGCCGGGACAGCTTTGCCTGCACCTGCTCGCGCAGCCCGAGCACCGCCCGCTGGACCATGGTCGCGGTCAGCCGGCCCTGGAACAGGGCGAAGACCGAGGCGCCGACGTTGAGCCCGATCACGAGGACCACAATCTGTCCCACGTGGCCGAAGTCCACCCCGCGATGCGACTCGTAGCCGTCGAACACGAGGTTGATCGCCTCGCCGAGCAGCCGGGGCGCGAGCACCGACAGCGTCACGCTGGCGACCGCGAGGGCCAGCGCCAGGATCGTGAACAGCCGGTACGGGCGGAGCAGGCGGAGCAGCCGCATGCCCGAGCCCTTGAAGTCCAGCGCCTTCTCGGTCGACATGCCGCTCATGAAGCGGGCGGGACCGGGACCCCGCATGGCGGCGGTGGCCGGGCCGGGCCCGCGCTCGGGCGTCGCCCGCTCCCCGCCGGCTCCCGCGCCGTTGGCTTCCGTGCTCATGCCGCGGCCTCCTGCTCGGTCAGCTGGGACAGGACGATCTCCCGGTAGGTCTCGCTCGACTCCATGAGCTCGTCGTGGGTGCCGCGGGCCACGATCCGGCCCGCGTCAAGCACCAGGATCTGGTGGGCGTGCCTGATCGTGGCGACTCGCTGGGCCACGATGATCATCGTCGCGCCGGTCACCTCGGTCGCCAGGGCCGACCGCAGTCGCGCGTCGGTCGCGTAGTCGAGCGCCGAGAACGAGTCGTCGAACAGGTAGATCTGCGGCTGGTGGACCAGCGCCCGGGCGATGGCCAGGCGCTGCCGCTGGCCGCCGGACACGTTGGTGCCGCCCTGCGCGATGGCCGAGTCCAGCCCGTCCGGCATCCGCTCGACGAAGTCACGGGCCTGGGCGATCTCCAGCGCGCGCCACAGGTCCTCGTCTCCTGCCCGCTGGTTGCCGTACCGCAGGTTGCTCGCCACCGTTCCCGAGAACAGGTACGGCTTCTGCGGCACCAGCCCGACGGCGGCCGACAGCTGAGCCGGGTCGAGTTCCCGCACATCGACGCCGCCCACGAGCAGTGACCCATCCGTGACGTCGAGCAGCCTCGGGATCAGGTTGACGAGCGTGGTCTTGCCGCTGCCGGTGCCGCCGATGATCGCCGTGATCCGCCCGGGCAGCGCGGTCAGGCTGATGTCGTGCAGCACCGGCTGCTCGGCTCCGGGAAAGCGGAACTCGACGTTCCGCAGCTCAAGTCGGCCGGGCTCCGGGCCCGCGGGCAGCGGGCTGGTCGGCGCGGCGATGCCCGGCTCGGTGTCGACGACCTCCATGATCCGCTCCGCGCTGACCTCGGCCCGCGGCACCAGCATGAACATGAACGTCGCCATCATCACCGAGGTCAGGATCTGGGCCAGGTAGGTGATGAACGCGGTCAGCGCGCCGATCTGCATCGTGCCGTCCGCGACCAGGTGCCCGCCGAACCAGACCACGGCGGTGGTGGACAGGTTCAGCACCAGCAGCACCGACGGGAACATCAGTGCCATCAGCTTGCCCGCCCCCAGCGAGACGTCGAACAGCTGGGTGCTCGCGCCGGAGAACCTCTCCCGCTCCTGCGGGTCGCGCACGAACGCGCGGATGACCCGGACACCGGTGATCTGCTCGCGCAGCACCCGGTTGATGTTGTCCAGCCGCTCCTGCATCTGCCGGAACAGCGGCCGCATCCGGCGGATGATCAGCGCCAGGATGACGGCGAGCAGCGGCACCGCGACCAGCAGCAGCGACGACAGCGGCACGTTCTGGTTCAGCGCCAGGATGATCCCGCCCACGCACATGATCGGCGCGGACAGCAGCAGGGTGAACGTCATCAGCGCCAGCATCTGGACCTGCTGGACGTCGTTGGTGGTCCTGGTGATCAGCGACGAGGTGCCGAGATGGTTCACCTCCCGGTCGGAGAACATCAGCACCCGGCCGAAGATCGCCAGCCGCACGTCCCGGCCGAGGGCCATCGCGACCTGGGCGCCGTAGTAGATCGCGCCGATCGCGCAGATGATCTGCGCGAGGGTGATCGCCAGCATCCAGCCGCCAGTGACCAGGATGTAGTGCGTGTTGTGGAGGATCACGCCGTTGTCGATGATGTCAGCGTTCAGCGTCGGCAGGTACAGCGTGGCCAGCGTCTGCGCCAGCTGAAGCACCAGCAGGAGCGTGAGCGGCTTGCGGTACGGACGCAGATAGAAGCGCAACAGGCGGATCAGCACGGGACTCTCTCATCCTCCGTCGGGACGTTCGGGTGCCTGTCGACTTTAGTCGTTCCGCAGCCCCGGCCTGGACAATTGATCTCGCGGCGAACCTGCTGGCCATGGGCATTGGGTAACGTCGGCTGATCGGACCGGATACCGGGCTGGTAGCGAAGAGAGGCAGGAGGACGGATGGACGACGGACTTCCGCTGGTCGGCGTGATCGGCGCTGGCACCATGGGCGCGGGCATCGCCCAGGTGGCGGCGATCGCGGGCCACCGGGTGCTGCTCGTCGACGCGGCCGAGGGCGCGTCCGGGCGGGCCATCGACCGGATCAGGGAGCGGGTCAAGGCCCAGGTGGCGAAGGGACGGCTGGACGCCGACCCCGACGCGCTCGACATCGCCCCGGCCGCGATCTGCGACCTGGCCGGCGCGGGCGTGGTCGTCGAGGCCGTCCTGGAGGACCTCGAGGTCAAGCGGGCGCTGTTCGCGGAGCTCGAGCAGGTGGTGGCGGCCGACTGCCTGCTGGCGTCGAACTCGTCGTCGCTGACGCCGACCGCGATGGCGGCCGGGCTGGCGCACCCGGAGCGGCTGGTCGGGCTGCATTTCTTCAACCCGGTTCCGGTCATGCGGCTGGTCGAGGTGATCTCCGGCCTGGCCACCGCGGCCGAGGCCGCCGACCGGGCCGAGGCGCTGGCACAGGCGTGGGGCAAGACCGTGGTCCGCTCGGCCGCGACCCCGGGCTTCATCGTGAACCGGATCGCCCGCCCGTTCTACGCGGAAGCCTGGCGTCTGCAGGAGGAGCACGCAGCCGACCCCGAGGTCATCGACGCGGTGCTGACCGGGGCGGCCGGGTTCCGGATGGGGCCGTTCGCGCTGATGGACCTGATCGGCCACGACGTCAACGAGTCGGTCACCCGGTCGGTGTGGGGCTCGTTCGGCAACGATCCGCGGTTCGCGCCGTCGCTGGCCCAGCGGAGCCTGGTCGAGGCCGGCTGGCTCGGCCGCAAGACCGGCCGGGGATGCTACGACTACGCCGACGGAGCCGCCGCGCCCGTCCCGGACCCCGCCCCGCCCCGGTCCGGCCCCGCGTTCGTGATCAGCTACGGCGATTCTGGGCTGGGGCAGCTGCTGGCCCGGTCCGGCGTGTCCGTGCAGGAGGCCGGGTCAGGACGGGGAGAAGACGATCGTGGTCTGGCGGAGCTGCCGGGCGGCGCGGCGCTGGTCCGCTGCGCCGGCCTGACCGCCAGCGCGCTGGCCGCCGCGGCCGGACGGCCGGTGATCGTCGTCGACCGGACGCTCGACGACGCCACCGCCACCGCCATCGCGGTGGCGCACTCGGCCGGCTGCCCGGCCGACGACCTCGACATGGCGGTCGGCCTGCTGCAGGCGGCGGGGCTGACCGTTTTCGTCATCGACGACGTGCCCGGCCTCATCGTCACCAGGACGGTCGCGATGCTGGCCAACCTCGCCGCCGACGCCCTGGCGGGCCGGGTCGCGAGCGCGGCCGACATCGACACCGCGATGCGGCTCGGCGTCAACTACCCGCAGGGGCCGCTGGCCTGGGCCGGCCAGTGGGGGCTGCGGACCGTGCTGGCCACCCTGGACGAGCTGGAGAGCTGGTACCGCGACGGGCACTACCGCCCCAGCCCGCTGCTGCGCCGCGCGGCGGCGACGAACGGAGCGCTGTCATGAGCACCATCGAGGTACGCGATGAGGGCACCGTCCGCTGGATCGGCCTCAACCGCCCGGATAAGCGCAACGCCATCGACCAGGCCATGTCGGAGGAGTTCGGCGCCGCGCTCGACGACGCCCGCCGGCAGCCGTGCGTGCTGATCGTGCACTCGACCACGCCGGGGATCTTCGCCGCGGGCGCGGACATCGCCGAGCTCCGCGACCGCGACGCCGACGCCGCCCTGCTCGCGATCAACGCCGGGCTGTTCGAGCGGCTCGAGGCCCATCGCTGGCCCACGATCGCGCTGGTCGACGGGGCCGCCCTCGGCGGCGGGTGCGAGCTCGCGCTCGCCTGCGACTTCCGGCTGGCGACCGAGCGCGCGGTCTTCGGCCAGCCCGAGCTCAGCCTCGGCATCCTGGCCGGCGCGGGCGCCAACTGGCGGCTGGCGCAGCTGGCCGGCCTCGGCACCGCCCGCCGGATGCTCTACACCGGGGCGCGCCTGACCGCCGAGGAAGCGCTGCGCGCGGGTCTCGTCGACGAGGTCGCCGACGACCTAACCAAAGCGGGCCGGGACATGGCCGCGACGATCGCCAAGCGATCCTGGCGGGCCCTGGAGCTGACCAAGCTCGCGCTGCGCAGCCAGCGGCAGGCCACCACCACGTTCGACCTAGCCGCCCAGGCGCTGCTGTTCGGCACCGAGGACAAGTACGAGCGGATGACCGCGTTCCTTGAGCGCAAACCCGGGTGACGCCGCCCATCCGGTTATGCCAGCATGGCCGGATGGATCAGACCGAGGCACGGGCCTTCGCCGACCAGTGGGTCAAGGACTGGAACGCCCACGACGTTGACGCCCTGCTCGCGCACTTCACCGACGACGTCCTCTTCACCTCCCCGGTGGCGATCCGGGTGCTCGGCGGCGACGGGGTGATCCGCGGCAAGGAGGCCCTGCGGACGTACTGGTCCGAGGGCATCCGCCTCATCCCTGACCTGCATTTCGAGGTGCTGGCCGTCTATGTCGGCATCAGCACCCTGGTCATCAACTACCGCAACCAGGCCGGCGGCGTGGTCAGCGAGGTCCTCACCTTCGACGGCGCCCTGGTCAGCGAGGGCCACGGCACCTACCTGGCCCCGGCGGTCTGATATTTCAGGCGGCGGGAAGGGTTGCGCCGCCGTCGGCCAAAGCGCTACAAGGAGGTGTTGGATCACTAGCTATTAGTGGAACATCGGTCGGCGCCGTCGCCGGCTCCGCACCGAGGAGGCAGCAGATGGCCACCAACGCCGCCAGCGCCGGTCCCTTGTTCGCCTCGCCCAGCATCACCGCCGTCGACCCGGGCGAGCCCCGCGCGGACGGCAGCCTCATCCTGCGCCTGGCTCGGCCGGACCTACGGCGAGGCGGTCGCGGCGGCCGACGCGATCGGCCAGGCACTGCTCGACCGCGGGCTGGGCCCGGGCCGTCCGCTGCTGCTGCTGTCCGGCAACAGCGTGGATCACCTGCTGGTGACGCTGGGCGCGATGACGGCCGGCGTGCCGGTCGCCCCGGTCAGCGTCGCGTACTCGCTGCAGAGCCGCGACCACGCCCGGATCAAGGCGATCGCCGAGCTGATCCGGCCGGGGGCGGTGTTCGCCGAGGACGCCGGCCGGTTCGGGCCCGCACTGGACGCCCTCCCCGAGATCGCGGCCATCGTCAGCCGCGAGACCAGGCCCGGCTCCGAGCAGCTGGCCGACCTGCTCGACACCGAACCGGGCCCAACCGGGCACGAGGCATTCGACAAACTCGACGGCGACGCGGTGGCCAAGATCCTGTTCACCTCCGGGTCGACCGGCACCCCCAAGGGCGTGATCAACACCCACCGGATGCTGGCGGCCAACCAGCAGATGATCCGGCAGGCGTGGCCGTTCCTCGCCGCCGAGCGCCCGGTGATCGTGGACTGGCTGCCGTGGAGCCACACGTTCGGCGGCAACCACAACGTGAACCTGGTGGTCACCTCCGGCGGCACCCTCTACGTCGACGCCGGGCGCCCCGCCCCGGGCCTGTTCGCGCAGACGGTCGCCAACCTGGCCGACGTCCCGCCGACGATCTACTTCAACGTCCCCGCTGGGTACGCGCAGCTGGTGCCCGCCCTGGAGAACGATCCCGATTTCGCGAAAAGGTTCTTCTCCCGGCTGCGGCTGCTGTTCAACGCCGCCGCGGCGCTGCCGGAGGCGCTGCGGGACCGGCTCGGCGAGGTCGCCGAGCGGACGACCGGCTATCGGGTTCCGGTCACCGGCTCGTGGGGCGCGACCGAGACCGCCCCCGCCGTGACCTCGGCCCACTTCGACTTCGCCGACGCCCGCTGCATCGGGGTGCCGCTCCCGGGCACGCTGGTCAAGCTCGCCCCGGCCGACGGCGCGTACGAGATCAGGGCCAAGGGGCCGATGGTGACCCCGGGCTACTTCGGTCAGCCCACGCTGACCGCCACCACCACGCCAGCGCGGCCGCCAGCCTCGGCGCTATCGCGGCATCACCGTCCACGGCGGCGTCGTGTTCCAGGGCCCAGTCCAGTGCCCGGCGCAGGGTGGCGCCCTCGGCATCCAGCCACCGGGCAGCGGCCACCTCGCCGGTGCCGGCCGCCAGCCCCGCCAGGGCGTCCTCGGCCACCCGCAGCGCGTAGCCGGCCAGCGCGCCGGCCGCGGCGTCGCCCTCCTCGCCCGCCTCAGCGAGTAGCCCCGCCGCGTAAGCCCGCAGCGTCTCCAGCATCACGTAGCGGGAGCGGCCATCCAGGCCGGCCCTCGGCGGGACCAGCAGGGAGCAGTCCACTAGATGCAGCACAGCCGGCCCGGCGTCGGCCCCGCGACCGCCTCGGCCGCCTCCAGCGTGAACGGACCCGGCAACACCGACAGCGCGCGGAACACCCGCCGCTCCCGTTCGTCCAGGAGCCGGTAGCTCCATTCGACGGTGGCCGCCAGCGATCGCTGCCGAGCCGCCGCGAGCCGGTCTCCCGCTTCCAGCAGGGTGAACCGGTCATCGATCCGGTCGAGGAGCTGAGCCACGCCCAGCGCCTCGACCCGTGCCGCGGCCAGTTCAATCGCCAGCGGCATCCCGTCCAGCCGCGCGACGAGCCGCGCGACCAGCGGCGCGGTCGCCTCGTCGAGCGCGAAGCTCGCGTCGGCCCGGCGGGCCCGGTCCGCGAACAGCGCCACCGCCTCCGACCCGCCCGGATCGGCCGGATGCTCGGGGTCGGGCAGCGTCAGCGACGCCAGCCGGTACCGTGCCTCGCCGGCTATCTGCAGCGGCTCCCGGCTGGTGGCCAGCACCCGGATGTCATCGGCGCCGAGCAGCAGCCTGCCGCACAGCTCCGCCGCCGCGCCGATCACGTGCTCGCAGTTATCCAGCACCAGCAGCAGCTGCCGACGGGCGAGCGCATGCGCCAGCGCATCGGCCGCCGCCACCGAGGGCAGCTCCCGGACCCCGAGCGCCGCCGCCACGGCCGTCGCCACCTGGGCCGGGTCCTGGACCGCGGCCAGCTCCGCCAGCCACACCCCGTCCGCGAACCGGCCCGCCACCTGCCTGGCGACCTCGCCCGCCAGCCGCGTCTTGCCGGCGCCGCCCGGCCCGGTCACCGTCACCAGGCGGTACTGACCCAGATGACCGGCGATCTCGTCCACCACCGGGGCCCGGCCCACGAAGCTAGTGAGGGCGGCCGGAAAGCCGTGCACGCTCCCAGCGGCGTCGATCACCGCAGACGGCTCCACAGCGGCAACCATAACCGCCGCCCGCCACCGCCGTACGGCCGTCGGCCCTGCTGTCACGAGGTGTCACTGGCTCCGGGCCCAGAAACTCAGATAGCTGCGGTGCAGCCAGTCGTCGACCCAGCGGCGGTCGGGCTGGTCGGCGATGGCGGGGTTGCCCGCCAGCCGGATCAGCCGATCCTCGGCGTCCGCGATCGTGTCCAGGACCTCGTCCAGGGGCCGCTCGCCGCGGCGGATGGAGCGCAGGTCCCAGGCCGTGTGCCGTTCGTACTGCGCGAACCGCACCGAGGGCTCCAGCCCGCCGCTGCCGTTCGGAACCCGGGCCAGCCCGGTGACGAACTGCCGGGGCTCCAGGCACAGGCCCATCTCATCGCGGTCGTCCTGCCCGGCAATCGACGTGCCGTGGACCCGGACCCGACCTGAACCCGCAGGATCATGCCCTGCTCGGCGATCGCACGGGCCTCCTGCGAGGCATGCGGATGCGTAAATCCGGTCGGCAGCGCGGTGGAGCCCGGAACCGGCCCGGGCGAGATGACAGTCACCGTGTAGTTGTAGCCGCGCCCGGCGCGCGGTGTCACGCTATTTATGCCAAGAGCGGGCAGGGGCTGCGGTCGATCCGAGGGCACTGCGATCGAATCGCTTCGATCACGACAAATGGCGAGCTTCTCCAATAACATTGACTGTGGGCTATATCACCAGCTTGGACTCACAATCCAGCGATCAAATTCTTGACTCGACGACCGGCCAAAGCTATCGTCGACTTGCGTCGAACCGGTTCGAATCGAGGAGGCGGGACGCTTCCCCCTTTGGTGCACGGAACGCAAGGAGCCTCGTCGGTGAAGAGCGCCGCATGACCTCGGCCTCGATCGCGCGCAGGGAAGAGGCGGCCGGGAGCGAGCCGCGCTCTCGCCCGGCCAGCATCCACGATGTCGCCCGCCTGGCGGGCGTATCGAACCAGACGATCTCCCGGGTGCTGAACGGGCACCCAAGCGTGCGCGTGTCCACCAGGGATAGGGTGCTCGCCGCGATGGGTGAATTGCGCTACCGTCCCAATCGCGCGGCCAGGATGCTCGGCACCCGGCGCTCGCAGATCATCGGGGTGCTGGCGGAGGCGGGCCGATCGCGCAGCGGGCAGGCGAGCAGCGTGCGTGCGGTCGAGGAGGCAGCCCGCGAGCGCGGGTATTACGCGTCTGTCGTGTACCTGGGGTCGTCCGCTCCGGCCGCGATCTCGGCCGCGGTCGAGGACCTGCTGGCCCAGGAGGTAGAAGGGGTCGTGCTGGTGGCGCCGCAGGCGACGGTGCTCCCCCGGATCGTCCCGCTGCTCGCGCAGATCCCGATCGTCACCTCCCTCGGAGAGCTGCAGAACGCAGCCGGGACCCCCGACTGCTCGGCCGACGCCGCGAGCGGCGCCCAGACGGCGATGCGCTATCTCATCGGACAGGGGCATCGGCGCATCGTGCATGTCGCCGGACCGCCCGACTGGCACGACGCGCAATCACGGCTCGGCGCCTACGAGTCGGAGCTGTGGTCGTCGGGCCTTACGGCGCTGCCGCCTGTCTTCGGTGACTGGAGCGCCGACTCGGGGTACGCAGCCGGGCGCGCGCTGGTCCGGGATCGGGCGCGACCGGAGGGGCCGCACCGGGGATTCACCGCCGTCTTCGCCGCCAGCGACCAGATGGCGCTCGGTTTGATGCACGCCTTCCGCGAGGCGCGGCTGGACGTCCCGGCCGATGTCAGCGTGGTCGGGTTCGGCGACATCCCCGAGGCGGCGCATTTCTGGCCGCCGCTGACCACGGTCCGCCAGGATGTCGGGGAGCTGGGCCGAAGCCACGTCGCCGCGCTGATCGACGCGATCGGCCGGGTCCGGGACCCGGGTCTCGCCGCCCCGGCGACAGCCGCGGCTGTGCGGGTGGCCGGGCCGCGGCTGGTTATCAGGAATTCGGTCGGGCCGGCGTCGGGCCGACCCCGATGGGGGAGGGACGACCCGCGCGGGTCGTCCCTCCTGGAGTTAGCTGGCCGTCAGGATGCCGTGAGCCTCCACAGATGATCGTTGAGATTGGGGTCGCCGAAGTTCAGGATCGGCTCAGCGGACAGGATGGTCCCGTTGTTGCCGTTGCCGGAGGAGTCGGTCACGGTGGTGCCTCCGGTCTCGTCGAACGTGTAGTCCACCACGTTGCCGGCCCCGGCCACGCCCGTTGCGAGAGTGGCGACCTGGGCCGCGCTGAGCGGGCTGTTGTAGATGTTGAAGTCGTCCACGCTGGCGTCGAGGAAGGGATCGCCGGCGTACTCGGACCGGCCGATCCAGTCCTGGGTGGTCGTCCCGAGGTCGGCGGGAGTGATGGTGATATCCGGGTTGGTGCCGACGGGCGTCCCGTTGACGTAGAGGGTTCCGGTGGTGCCGGACACGGTGACCGTCAACAGCGACCAGGTGTTCAGCGGCAGCAGGCTGGTTCCGTTGATCTGCTGTTCGCCACCGGGGCCGCTGGTGGTGATCGCGAACCGGACGTCTGTCCCGTCGCTGATCGTCAGGAACATGTAGTCGGTCGTGCCGGTGCCGAAGTCGAACAGCCGGGACCAGGTGGTGTCGGCGGTCGGATTGACCCACGCGGAGACCGTGTAGTCGCCGGTGAGACCGCTGACGATGTCGTTCGGCATCGCTATGTACTCACCGTCCCCGCTCAGGTGGACGGCATTGCCGATCTTCCCCGGCACCCGAGCGCCGGCCGCGCCTCCGGAGCTTTCTCCGTCCGGCCACTGGATCGTGAGGGCGCCGGCCGCAGTGCTCGAGTCGGTGACGCCAAGCACCAGGCCGCTGTTGTAGTTGGCGAGCTCGTAGTGGCCGTCGCCGTCAGGGATGAGCTGCCAGAGCTGGTCCGGGGTGGATGCGTCGCCCGAGACCAGCTCGTTCGCTCCGCTGGCGACGGATTCGCCGCTGACGCCGAGGAGCAGCCCGCTGGCCTTGTTGACGATCCGGTACAGGCCCGCGTCCGCCGCGGCGAGCTTCCACGTCTGGGTCTGGCTGCCGTCGGCGGCGGCCTGGTCCACCAGCGTGCCGGCGAACGTCCCTCCGTTCTGGGTGTCGAGATTCAGGCCGCTGCCCAGGTTGGTGATGGTGTACTTGCCGGCCAGCAAGGTGGTCGAGCTGGGGCGGGCGGGCGTGATGACGAGGTGGTACCCGTAGGTGGGATTCATCGAGACGGGTACCGTGATCGAGCCGTCGTGGACCGGGTAGGTGGTGTCGGAGATCGTGATCGGCCCGGCCACGGCCGTGGTCCGCCCCGCCGACGGGGTGTACTGCAGCTGGACGTTGACCTGCGAGCCGAGGCGGAGCGATTTCAGCCCGTGGACGGTGACCGCGGTCGCGCCGGTGCCGCCGCCGAAGATGACGCTGACCTTGTTGCGCGCGGGGTTGACGGACGCCGCGCCGTCGAGGCCGACCCCGGGGGTGCCGGGGGGAACGACGGTGACCATCGTGCCGGTCATCTGCCCGTACCAGTCGTAGAGCCAGTAGGCCCCGTTGGGCGCCGCGCCGGTGTCAGTTAGCAGGTCGCCCAGGGTGCCGTAGTGGTTCCAGAAGGCGAGCTCGGCGTTGCTTACCCCCGAGCGCTCGAAGTTGGCGATGTAGCCGGCCAGGTCGCCGGGGACGCCGACCTGGCCGGGCTCGCCGTACTCCTCGATCGCGATGGCGCGCGGCTTGATGCCGAGGCTCTGCTCGATGGTCTTGATCTCGGCCACGTCACCGGGGATGCTGCCCGCTCCGTCGAGCTCGTGCCAGCTGAGGATGTTCGGCACCGTGCCGCCGGCCTTGGCGGCGG
>Ga0208220_1000500_pt1 | contig 16449 bp, 16 predicted proteins | sample NGESurdeep092012_9_FD_184484 | JGI IMG/M metagenome (GOLD analysis project Ga0208220, IMG submission 184484) | Arctic peat soil microbial communities from Barrow, Alaska - NGEE Surface sample F53-1 deep-092012 (SPAdes) | ecosystem: Environmental > Terrestrial > Soil > Wetlands > Peat ... | reverse complement strand
GATTTTTTCATGGCTTTCTCCAAGTAGTTTTTTACTGCGATACCAATTGCTTCACTTATCAATGGCGGGACGGCATTTCCAATCACTCGGAACTGGTGTGTGCGTGCGATGGGAAACTGAAACCAATCCGGGAAACTTTGGATGCGCGCCGCTTCGCGCGGCGTGAGCGAGCGGTTCTGCGTCGGGTGAATGAACATCAAACCGTCCTTGCTCAAATGGGCGACGATGGTGGAACACGCCTCGTTCCGGTGCTGACGGGTGTAACGATCTTTGAAAGTTTCTCTGTCGTAGGGGAATTCGAACGGGACGCCCCTGTCCATCGCCTCCTTGGAATTTTCCCCCTCTTTCAACAAGGCAAAATCTCTCAAGTCTCGCTCGCTGTGCGGTCGCGCTCTGTGGGCGGTAAGTTTCTCCGTGCGGCGAACTTCCAGAACATTGTAAAGATAGCGACGGCCAAATCGCTCGACATGTGCTTTGCGGCGCTCCATGTCGTAATCACAATTTTCCTCGCCCTCGCCAGCCTTGAGGGGCGGCAGGTCACCGATGGCTTCCCACAATGGCGGATGATCACAGGCGCGCGGCGCAGGTTTAATTTCCGAGTGAAAATAATCCGGCAGGGCGAGACGTGTGCCGATGAAAAGTTGACGGCGGCGTTTTTGTGGCAGGCCGAGTTCAACACAATCTTCAACTTGGGCATGGACGCGATAGCCAATCGCCCGCGCTTCTTTTTGCACCCGGATGAAATATTCGCCGCCGGATGCCGAGCGGATGCCAAGCACGTTTTCCATCACGAAAACTTTGGGCTGAAAAAAATCAACATAGCGCAGGAATTCTTGGTAGAGATGTCGCCGTTCATCTTCCACGAGCCGTTTGCCGTTATTTGCTCCGTCCACCTGACGCACTGCGCTGAATCCCTGACACGGTGGCCCGCCAAAAATCACGTCAACATCTTTGGTGTTGATCAGCTTCGCCAAACCTGCGGGAGGAAATTTGGTCAGGTCTCGCTCCAATGCTTGCGGAACGTCCGGGAAATTCGCCTTGAACACGGTGAGCGCCTCGTGATTAAAATCAATCGCCGCCAAGCATCGGAAACCAGCTCGTTCCATTCCCAAGCTGAAGCCGCCGCCGCCACAAAACAGGTCTATGCAAGTTCTCGGGTTCATTGATTTCGCAATCAAAACTACCAACACGGTAAATTTTTAGCCATCTTAACAAAACAGTTTTTCGATTCCAGGCTCAAATTGCATGAAAGTTTAGCCGCCTCCACCACGAGAACCATTTCGCAATCGAACCATTGGCCTCAAGCGGCGGCAGCGTCACTTGTCGGAATCCCTTTTCACAATGCACCAGCACACATTCATGGTCGCGGAGTTTGCGAAGTTTGTAGGATTTGATTTTATGCTCTTCGGTTTCGGAATAATTCACGTTGCGTTTTCCGGCACTCGAACCCCAAGAGCGTTTCATCACAAGTTTTTTGCCGAGAAAATCGGCGGATTGAACGGCGTCCGCTTCATCAGCAGAACGAAAAATCATCCGGTTGCGAAGATTCAAGGTCAGCACTTTGGATTTGTCAGCGCCCAAAGGCGGGATGAGCGACGTGGTGGACTGTGCGGCGGCGACAATCGTTGCGCCCGCCTCGCGAATCACGTCCACGCAATTGTAATCGCTCGTGCCGTCCTCGCTGGCGGTCATAAACCGTTGCGCCTCGTCCGCCCACAAGATGAGCAAATTATTTTCGCCGCGTTTCGTCTTTGCCTCGTCAAACCGGCGCAAGCAATGATTGTAATAAAGCAGTTTCAAAAATGTGTTCACATAGCGTCGTTCGGTCTGGAACTTTTGCGGCATGGTGACGAGGATGATTTTGCCATTGTCAATCGCCGAGAACTGGAACGTGCTTTCCTTGGCGCAAAAAATCTCGGCCACTTCGGGCGTGAGAAAGTATTGCAGATAATTTCCGATGGTTTCTTTAACGCCGCCAAGCTGCTCCGCCGGTTGTTCGAGGAAACGATGTTTGAAATGGTCGTGAAGCACGCGGCGGCGCGGCGTCTGCAAATCCAATGCGGTCAAAAATTCCAATGCCTCGTCCAATTTTGGTTTGCTGGAAAGAATATTGAACGCGCCTAAAAGCGTCACTGGCTCACTCAACTCGGCGAGCAATTCCAGCGCATGAGCGATGTGGGTCTGCGCCTGACTCTTGAAAAACCCTTTGTCACCGCCCTGGCCGAGACTGGTGGCCGTGTCCACGACAAATTTGGCGTAAGTCGTGAACGGGATGCTGCGGTCGCCGGTGAGATTGAACCGATGAAGCGGTTTCCATTCTTCGCCCTTGTCGTCGGTGCGGATTTGCAGATGAATCAAATACTGCTCGCGGTGATAATGATGCGCCATTGCCGAAAGTGTTTCCCAATAAACGCCTTTTTCATCAATGCACAGTCCACCCCATTTCTCCTCGTTTTGAAAAACTTGATGGGCAAGTTGATTGATGCCGGAACTGGTTTTGCCGCTGCCGGTGTCGCCGGTGATGAGCCAGCCACGGCAGAATTGGTTGCGTTTCCAAGTCAGCCCGCCAAGTTGCGCGACATGGCGCTTGCGTAAGAGCAAAAGTCGAACCGTGACGATTATCAGCAGAATGGAATAGCCAAGCCAGAAAGCGCGCAGCGACTTGGACAACGCCGAAAAATGGAGCGTGGGGAATGGGACAAAATCGAGTTTCATAGGAATCTTCCGATGAGAAAACCGGCGAGCGCGGCGGCGAGTGCCGCGAAACTGGCGGCTGGCAGATCAACCGCGCGGGCTTCTTTCGATGCTTTGGCCTTCAAGAGCGTCGTCGCCTCCACCAGCACGGCCATGTCCGTGCGAAATTCATCAAGCGAGGGCATCTGACGGTGGCGCAGCGCGTCCCAATGGATTTGATGAATCCGAAACAAATCCATCAACAATAAAATCGGGTCGTCGTCTGCGACTTTATTTTTTTTGCGCCACTCGGCGATGGCCTGCAAATAATCGTCGTCAAAATCGGGCGGGGTTGGTTTGTCAGGTGCGCTCATGATTTTGTGGGGAGTAACAGTTCCGCCGCCGATTCGATTTCGCCATAAAGTTTTCGCTGCCACGTTTGCAAACGCTGGCGATCCAACAGATGCAGTTGCCCGGCGGCGATGGCGGCGGTGATGGTGAGATTTTTATGGCTCAATTCCTCGACGAGCCACGGCTGCAATTTTGTCATGGTGATTTCCTTCGCGCCGAATTCCTTTTGCAGCTTCTTTTGGATGACCGATTGGTCGTAAAGTGCGAAATTGTCGTTATGAACCTTGTTACGCAAAACGAGGTAGGAGCAGGTGTTTTTCAGTTTGTTCACAATGCGCTGAAGCTGGTCAATGCTGTCGGCCTCCTGATTGACCGGCATGACGAGCGTGAGTGCAGCGGACAGACTTTGGAGCGTCGGCTGCAATTCAATTTCGTCGAAATAATTGAAAAACACCTCGGTTGACGCCGCGCGGCAGTCCACAACGACGAGATCAGTTTTTTCCAGCGCACGAATCATGGAGTCGAGGCCGCGCGGATGCGCCAAGTCCAAAAACGCGGCGTCGCCATGAAAGCGTTTCAACGTGGAATTTTCGTTGTCACAGTCACAGGCGAGAAACTGGATTTTTTTATCTTTGAGGTATTGGACGAAGTTGACGGCAAAGAAACTTTTGCCGACACCGCCCTTGCCGTTAAGGATTAAGACGAGGCGTTTAGTCATATTGTTCATCTGGTTTTAGGAGTTCAACTTTGGCGATATGCGGCCCACGCGACGTGAACGAAGCATCGTCGGCAGGCACAGGTGTTGTCTTGCCGGTGTTGGCCGGCGCGGTTGGTAACATGGTTTTAGACGAAGCATCCGGCGCGTTTTTTGGCGAAGCAGGACGGTTGGCATGACGTGAAGCACTTCGCTTGGCGGATGACTTGTGCGTGAGCTTCTCTTTCAAAACGCGGTGGCAGAAGTTGGTCACGCAAGTGTCCGAAGTGGCGATGCCGGTTTGCGTGAGCAGTTCGCTGATGGCGCGATAGGAAATGCCGCGCTTGCGAAGCGCCGCGATGTCATCCTTCAGTGTCAACAAACGCGAAGCACGCGACTTGGCGGTGGGCGTGTAATGTGACGCGGCAGCGCGGAAGCGATTCAACGCCTCAAGTGGGATGGCACTTTTATTCATACGCAACGAAGCATTGGCGTGGCGGAATGGTTGGCGGCAAGCGAAGCAGCGAACGAAGCGGATAGCGTGGCACTTGTGTTGGCAACTAGGTTGGCATCAGACGAAGCACCCATGTGTGCGCGATGGTTGTCAATTGACTTGGCGTTCGTAGCGCAAAGCGCGAAGCACAGAAACCTTAATTTATTAAGGGGTAACGCGTGCCTTGTCTCAAATGCTTTTTTCATACTGATTGCGAAACATTCTGTCTCCGTGCTTGCAACAGTTCGTCTCGCCAGTTTTTTAACTGTGTGGAGACCTTTTCGATGGGGCTGGTTTGCTCAATGGTTCGGGCTTCAATGTGTTCGGCATACCTGTCGCCCAATTCCGTATTCGGCAGTTGCATCACGGAATGAGCGGCGTGTTCGTTGATGTGCTTGTCGAGCATCTTCAAGACTTCGATGGCGGTGCGGATTTCAGCGGTGGTGGGTGTGAGCATAAATCAAGGTGAGTTGCGCCGACTTTCTGGCTTTGGTTCAAGGGACATGGACTGGTTCGTTTTCATGCCGCGAGTGAACCAGTTTTTGCCGGTCGCTTTGTTTGGAAATCGAACAAAATGAAACCGGGCCTTTGGCAGACTGTTTGCTGTGGTCACGGCCAAGACGCAATACAATTTGAAGAACGCAAAGGAATACTTTGAGGAACACCTTTGCGTCGGTGATTATTATGATGAAGGGCAGCGGGTGACAGGCCAGTGGTTCGGATCGGGTGCGGAACGGCTCGGTCTGTCTGGCAAGGTCGGTGCGGAAGCATTTCTGCGTCTCTGCGAGAACCTGCATCCGGCTTCGGGCGACACATTGACGCCACGCCTGAATACCATGCGGCTGGACAAGGCCGGGGGCAACGCCACCAATCGCCGGATTTTTTACGACTTCACGTTCTCGCCGCCCAAATCGGTTTCGGTCGCGGTGCTGGCCGGCGCGGATGGCCGGATTTTGGAAGCCCATGCCCAGGCCGTCCGTTCGGCGATGAGGGAATTTGAGGCATTTGCCACAACGCGCGTGCGGGTCGGCAAGGCGGACTGTGACCGTGCCACCGGCAATTTTGTCGCCGCCATGTTCACGCATGAAACCTCCCGCGCCTTGGACCCGCACCTGCACACGCATTGCGTCGTTTTCAACGCAACTTTTGATGCCGCCGAAAATCGGTGGAAAGCTCTGCAAAATTATGAACTGCTGCGGGCGCGGAAATTCGCCGAGAACGTCTATTACCATGAACTCGCCCGCAACCTGCGCGGGTTCGGTTATGAGATTCGCAACCTGGCGCGCGGCGATTTTCAAATCGAAGGCATTTCGGAAGCGGTCTGTGAACGCTTTTCCAAGCGGGATGCGGAAATTGACAGGGCATTGGCGAAACTGCTGGCCGACAAGCCGGAATTGACGGGCGCAAACTTCAAGGCGTTGCGCGCTCAACTGGCGGTCGAGACGCGCGCCAAAAAACAAAAGGATTTGAATCGGGCGGAATTGCGGATGCTATGGAACTCACAATTGAATGAGACCGAACGCGCTGCCTTGCGCCAGCCTCCGAAACATTCGGAAATAATCACTGGCAACCGAATGAGCGTGGGTGAAGCCGTGCAATGGGCGGAGGATCATCTGTTTGACCGCAATTCAGTCGCGCTGGAATGTCAATTATGGCAACAAGCATTGGAACGGGGGCGCGGTGAAAATATCTCGGTGGATGAACTCAAAGAATTTACGCGCCGGCGTCCGTATATTCGCAACCCGGAGCGTCCGGCTGAAGTGACGTTGCGCGAAGTGCTGTTGCGTGAGATGGAAATTGTTCAAACCGTCAAGGATGGCGCGGGCAATTGCCGGCCACTGGTGGAACATTCTTACGCGGCCAATCCAAAGTTGGATGAAGAGCAACGGCTGGCTTTAGACACGCTTCTGCGCTCTACCAATGTGGTTTCGCTGTTCCGTGGCGGCGCGGGCACGGGCAAAAGTTTCGTCTTGCGCGAACTGGTCGAGCAAGTCCGGCAATCGGGCAAGGTCGTGGTCGTCCTCGCGCCGCAACGCCAGCAAGTCGTGGCGATGGAACAGGCGAAATTTCCGTCACCAACGACTGTAACAAATTTCCTGCTCAAACGTGAGTTGGTCGAGGGCGCTGTGGTCGTGGTGGACGAGGCCGGGCAGATTGGCGGTCGTCAAATGTTTGAACTTCTCCGGCTGGCACGGGAGCGTAATGCTCGTGTGATTTTGTCGGGCGACACGCGCCAGCATGGGGCAGTCGAGGCATCCGATGCACTGCTGGCCATTGAACGGTATTCCGGGGTCAAGCCGGTCGAGCTTCACACGATTCGCCGCCAAGACCCTGCGCTTGGCCGCAGTAAAAAAGAAAGCTCCAAGATCAAACAGTATCGCAAGGCGGTTGAAGTGGCGGCGGCGGGAAAGCTCGCCGAATCGTTTGAACGGCTGGACAAAATGGGGGCGGTGGTCTCCTGCGGGTTGGGCGAGCAAGCCGGTAAGCTGGCCGATGAATACGTCCGGCTGGCGGAAGAAAAGGCTTCCGCCGTCGTGGTATCGCAGACCTGGGCGGAAGTGCATCGCGTCAATTCAAAGGTGCGTGATGGGCTTAAAGGGAAGGGATTGCTCGGTGCCAATGATGTCACCGTTCAAGCATTGGACAAGTTGGATTTAACGAACGCGCAAAAACGCGATAAGCGATTTTATCCGCAGGATGCGGTGATTGTGTTCAATCAGAAAGTGCGGCAGACCGAGCCGGGAATGCGCGGAAAATTGGCGGGCATCGTCGAGGTCGGTGTGCTGGTCGAGATTCACGGTAGAACTGTCACGGTCGCCAACAAGGTGTTGGATAAAATCAACGTCTGCCTGCCGCGCGAAATTCCCATCGCGCAAGGCGACAAATTGCATCTCAAGGCCAATCGCAAGCTGGCCTCCGGCGCTCGTGTCATCAACGGCGAATTGGTCGCCGTCAAATCAGTTCACACCAATGGGAACATTGAATTAACCGACGGCCGTATTTTGGACAAAAGTTTCCGTGAATTTCTTCCCGGCTATGCCGTCACGTCCTACGGTTCACAGGGCAAGACGGTGGATTACGTTCTCTTTTCGGATTCCACCATCAAGACGGCAACCAACGCGCAACAATGGTATGTCACCATTTCGCGCGGGCGACGCGGCGTCCGCATTTTCACGCCGGATAAGGAGCAACTGCGGGAAAATCTGGCGCGTTCCGGTCACAGACCTTTGGCGCTGGAATTTGCCGGTGGCCTGCGCCCGCTCAAACACAATCCGCTTTGGGATCGGCTGCATGGCTGTCTTCTGCGGTTTGGCCGACATGCCGCCGATACGTTTTGCCGGTTGAAACAAACCCGGCGTCATTCTCAACCAGGACAAAAACATGAACACCAAAACGCCCGAATGTTACACCACTGATACCCAAGCGCGTTGCTTGCATGTTGAAATAGCAACGCATCGCTTTCTTGCGCTGCCACTGGATCAATTCGTCTTCGCCGAATTATTCATCGAGGAAAAGGAGCAAAAACTCCGCATAGTTTTTTCAACCCATGAAATTTTGGTTTTTGGCCTTGTGTTGCGGCGCGTTGAAACGGCCATTTGCCGATTGGAATTGTCCGGCCTGATGAAATTGCCGGAGAAATATCATGCGCTGATTGCCGAAAACCAGCCGAAGATTCGGGACATTGTGGTCACGGAAATCAAGCCCGGTGCAGAACCGAGTCAGCTTAATTGATCATCAATTCATCAGCTCGAGGCTTCGGCCTGCGGTTCGGTGAACGGGTAAGTGGAGCGCAGGCGCAGAGACGCAGGAACGGAGCGAAACGACCGTCGCCGAAGCGCAGGCGGAAAGCCCGCCGATTCTTCGCTGCTAACTGATGCCGCTCGTGAAGAACGCGCTTTTTTGCGAACGGAACGGGCGGGAGTCGAAAGGGGGACAGGGCCGACCGTCAGCCCGTGAAGGTGAAGCAAGGAAGCACGTTGGTCACGGCGGGAAATGTTTGCCATGCCTACGTTCGTCTGGCAAGTGCTTTGGCGACCACCTTGAAATTCGTGAATCGCCATTTGGCCCCATTGCCGACCAGTGAAGCACGCTTCTACAATGCTCCACCGCACCCGAACCACGGCGTGCCTGACAGATTTTCTTCATGCGGCTTCCGCTTCTTGCTTCTTTATTTCACTGAAGGATGGCGTTTTCGTTTGTGCTAGATTTTGTGCTAGAGTTGCATCTTTTTCGAGGCTCGTTGAGATACTTTGAAAAACTGTGAAAATACGATTCTATTCAATAGAATCAATTATTTCTGCGTTATTCGAGCAACGCAAAGTTATCAGGAGAAATCCCTAAAAAAGCAATTTTGAGTCTAGCGCGTCTGCCAATTCCGCCACATCGGCCACCAATAGTCCCGATACCATATCAGCGAAAACCGTTTTGAGAAAGCCAAAATTAACACCGGCACGATTCGCAAAAAAATATCTACAGACTTTTGCAGGACTGTTTTTATTTGTGAGAAGGCGGCAAGAAAGATAATCTGCTCAACAACACCGGGCTTTCATATACCGCTGCATGAGACATGAAAAATCCCGCAGGCATTGCGGCAGTCAAAACGGATGTTCGCGGGTGAATTATCACCGCTTGAATTTCTCAAAAGTATGGACCGGAAATGATCGGGGCCATCACCGGGCTTGCGCCCATATTGCAATCTCGCGGCGCAAGGCACTCCTAAAGCTTCAATCCACACTTTCCAAATGATCCTGCGCCAAAGCCTCAAATAATCAGGATTGAATTTGTGCCGCGACTCATTATCGTTCAATCATGCGTCGGCTATTGATGATTCTGCTTTTGCTCGGCTCGCTGTCGGCGGCGTTCGCTGCTGACACCGTGACAGGCAGTGTCGTCAAGGTTCTGCCGCTGTTTCTCGACCTCAAGGGCCACGACGCCGTTTCGCCCAGCCTCTTCGACCGTGACGCCTACCAATTTTATCTGCGCCAGCACACAAATGAAATTTCCGCCGTCCGCTTTGACGTTTTGTGGAAAGCGGCGAACGCGAAAGATTCAAAATTAAAACTGCGCGCTGAACTTCGCGGCGTCGGCGCGGGCGGTCTGCCAAAGCAAACTGTTTTGGAAACCGAAGTCACGCCGGGATTTTTCCGAAGCTGGACTGCGCTGACGCTCGGCGGCGACGACTACAAACATTTCGGCGAAGTCGTCGCCTGGCGCGTCACGCTCTGGAACGGCGACACATTGCTCGGCGAACAAAAATCATTTCTCTGGTGAGCGCGATTCCAGTCAAAATCATTTGCGCCTGCGGCCAGAAATACGCCTTTGACGTTGAGCCTGTCGGCGGCAAAATGCCCGTGCCGGTTTTTTGCCCGTCGTGCGCGCGAGAAGGCACGCGCGACGCCGAGCAGTTCATCGCAAAAATTCTCAACGCCAAGACCCAGCCGCTGCCGCCACCCGCCGTCAACACGCTTTTGAATTCCGCCGCGCTCGCGCCGCATTTCGCGCAGGCGCTCAAGGACGCCGTCGTGCAGGAACTCGCCGCGCAACGCCGCGAACTTCTCGCCGCGCAGCACACCGCCGCCGCCGAACTCACCGAACTCGCGCGCCGGTTGGAGCAGGTTCAAACGCCGCTGCTCGAACGCCTTCGCGCCTACGAGCAGCGGATTTCCGAACTGGAAAAGGAGCTCGGCGAACAGTCGAAGGAAAACCGCGAACTGCTGAAAATGAAAATTGATTTGCTGCGCGAACAGATTGAAAAAGAGCGTGTCGGAAACAGCCGGATTAATTTCAATTGAATTTATGATTTACGATTGATGATTTGAAAAATCCAACCAGGCGGTTTGCTGGCAAATCGCAAATCATAAATCATCAATCATAAATTCTTTTTATCCTGCACGAGCATCGCCTGCTCGTAGCACTTCAAAGATTCCTCGTAACGCCCCAGCTTGTTGAGCAGACCGCCCTTGTGCAAATACGCCGTGACCAGCAAGGCGTCGGCGGAAATCGCGCGGTCGCAAAACGCCAGCGCCTCGTCCACGCGGCCAAGTTTTTCCAGCGCCGACGATTTCTTTACAAGCGCTTCCGCATTTTGCGGCTGCGCGGACAGGAGTTTTTCAAAACATTCCAGCGCCTTCTGCGGTTCGTTCGCGTCGAGAAATTTCTGGCCGTCCGCAATTAAATCATCCGGTTTCGCCGGCGGCTCGGCCAGCAAACGTCCCCCGCTTTCGAGTTCCAGAATCCGTTTTTCCAGACGGCCAACCACGTCGAGCAGCCGCGCGTTGGAAGTTTCCACCGTCGCACGCCCCGGCGCGGCGAGTTGATGGACACCCTCGCCCGCCTCGATCAGCGCGGCGTGATGCGCGGAGATTTCCGCCAGTTGCGAAAACGCGCGCCACTGGAAATATCCCATCAAAAGCAAAATGAGCAGCCCCGCAAATCCGAACGAGCCGATGAGATACAAAGTCAGTTGCTGCGTCCGCCGCGCGGTCTCGGCGTCCGTCGTGCGCTGCGCGGCGATGGTCTGCTCCAGTTGTGCGATGCGCGTGTTCATCACGTCGGAATTGCTTTGCGCCAGCGCGGAATTTTCCTCGCGGCTCTGCTCGATCTGCAATTGCGCCGCGTGCAACTGCGCCTGCAATTGCACAAGGCTGTTCGCCACCTCGTCTGCGTTCGTGGAAATGGAGTTTGCCTCGGCAGAAAAACTTCGCGCCGCAAAGAACGCGGCTAGGCAGACCATCGAAATTATTTTTAGAAAGCGCAGCATGAGCCGACAGATGAAACCAGCCGCAGCCTATTTTTTCAAATCAAATTCAATCCGCGAGCGCGAGCCGGTCTGGACGTTGTCCATTTCCATCATTCCGACCTGCCACTGGCCGTCCACTTTTTTGAAATCCTTCGGATAAAATTCCTTGAGCTTCTTGCCCTGCGCGTCATAGGCATAAGCCTGCACGATGCCGAGCGTCTCCTCGTCAATCCACGAATCCACGCGCGAATAGCCGTTCGTGGACGGATTCGGATTCGTGCTTTCCAGGACTTTGCAAATGCGGCCACGACTGTTTTCCATTTTCAAAATTTTTTGGTCAGGCCAATGGAAAAATTCCAGACCCAGATCGGCCAGCCAAAAATCAGAATGACAAAATGGAAACATTGTTTCGCTGTTGGAAATTGACGCTCCTAAACCATGGTCTACAAAAGTGATATAATTGTTCGGCTCGCGTTCGAAATGTGTAATTGAAAGTATGCAAACAAAAATTGGCTGATCTGGGTTCGGTTTTTGAGTTGAATCGTAAATGCTACTCCAATTTGTGGTTTCGACAATTACTGTAAATTTAACCGGATAATTTGTGCGATTGCCCTTTTCATCGCGAATTTCCAAAACGCCAGTATTCGTTAGACTTTCTCCAGGACGTTGTTCCAAAAGTTGCCGTGCAAGATTGCGTCCTTGAATTTCCGCATCAGACAAATCATTCGTCGTTTCCGCCGTCGCGCCAACGGCAAAAGACAATAAACAAATGCTCACGCAAAGGCGCAAAGGCGCGAAGAATGGTTGCGCTTTTGACATCTGGATTTCTTTGCGTCTTTGCGTCTTTGCGTGAGCGTCTTTCAAAATCATTTTTATTTCGCTTCCAGCGCGAGCTGGATCGCCTCGGAAATCTGCCGGACGAAATGCACTTTCAATTTCCCGCGCACTTCCGCCGGAACGTCCAGCCAGTCCGATTTGTTTCCCTCCGGCAAAATCACCTGCTTCACGCCGAACCGCGACGCCGCGAGGACTTTTTCCTTGATGCCGCCCACGCGCAGCACTCGCCCGCGCAGGCTGATCTCGCCCGTCATCGCCGTGTCCGAACGCACGCGCCGCTTGGCCAGCAGCGACGCCAGCGCCACCACCAGAGCCACGCCTGCGCTCGGCCCGTCCTTTGGCGTCGCGCCCGCCGGAACGTGGATGTGCAGATCAAATTTTCCGTGGTCGCTCAAATCCAAGTCCAGTTTTTTCGCCTGCGAACGCAGATAACTCACCGCCGTCTGCGCGCTTTCCTTCATCACGTCGCCGAGCGAGCCGGTCAAAAGCAATCCGCCGCGCCCGCGCATCCGCGTCGCTTCAATGAATAAAATTTCGCCGCCGACGGGCGTCCACGCGAGGCCGGTGGCGATGCCGTATTCGGTGATTTTTTCGGCGCTCTCGGAAATGAACGGCGCGTGGCCGAGATAACTTTCCAGCTCGCCCGCGTCGAGTTTCACCATCGTGGCCGCGCCGTTTTTGGAAACGATTTTCCGCGCGGCCTTGCGCGCGAGCGCGGCAATCTCTCGTTCCAATTGCCGGACGCCGGCTTCGCGCGTGTAGCTGCGGATGAGTCCGCGCAGCGCGGCATCGGAAAATTTCACGTCCTTCTTCGTCAGTCCGTGTTCTTCAATCTGGCGCGGGACGAGATAGCGTTTTGCGATTTCCAGTTTTTCCGATTCGGTGTAGCTCGGCAGTTCGATGACTTCCAACCGGTCGCGGAGCGCGGGATGAATCGGCTCCAGCCAGTTCGCGGTGGCGATGAAAAGCACGCGCGACAAATCGAACGGCAAATCGAGATAGTGATCCGTGAACGTGTGGTTTTGCGCGGGATCCAAAACTTCGAGCAACGCCGCCGCCGGGTCGCCTCGAAAATCCGCGCCGACTTTGTCCAATTCGTCCAAAAGAATTACGGGATTGCGGCTTTCGACGCGGCGCAGCGTTTGGATAATCCGTCCGGGCATCGCGCCGACGTAAGTGCGGCGGTGGCCGCGAATCTCCGCTTCGTCACGCATTCCGCCGAGCGAAATCCGCGCGAATTTTCTGCCAAGCGCGTCGGCGACGCTTTTGCCGAGCGATGTTTTGCCGACGCCAGGAGGTCCGACGAGGCAAAGAATCGGGCCTTTGATTTCCTTGCGGCGTTTGATGACGGCGAGAAATTCCAGCAGGCGGTCCTTGATTTTTGTCAGGCCGAAATGCTGTTCGTTCAGGATTTTTTCGGCAGCCTTCAAGTCCAGCTTGTCCTCGGTGGATTTTTCCCACGGCAGCGCGAGAATCCAATCCAAATAATTCCGTGCGATGCCGTATTCGGCGGCGGCTGGCGGCGTCTGCTGCAACCGTTCCAGTTCCTGCTCGGCAGCTTTGCGGACTTCGGCGGGCAAAATCGCGGCGTCAATTCTTTCGCGGAGCGATTTTGTTTCGCCCGCGCTCGGCTCGCTGTCGCCGAGTTCGCGCTGGATGGCGCGCAACTGTTCGCGCAGGAAAAAATCGCGCTGCGTCTTGGCGATTGAGGACGCAACATCGCTCTGGATTTTTGAACTCAACGTCAAAACTTCCTGCTCGCGGTTGAGCATCGGCAGCAATTTTTGCAGTCGCTCACGGACGGAAATTGTTTCGAGCAATTTTTGCCGGTCATCGAGGCTCAAATTCAGATTTGCCGCGATTAAATCCGCGAAATGGCCGGGATGCTCGGTGTTCAGCGCGGCGATTTTGACCTGGTCGGTCAGCGCGGTGGACATTTTGGCAATTTCTTCGAACTGCTTGTGCGCGTTGCGGAGCATGGCCTGAAGCTCGACGGAATTTTCCGTTTCGTCGCGCAGCAATTCGTAGCTCGCGCGCAGGAACGGCGCGGGCGGCTTGAAATTTTTCAGCCGGATGCGCCAGAGTCCCTCGACGAGCACGCGCACGGTGCCGTCGGGAAATTTCACCATTTTGGAAAGTCGCGACACGCAGCCGACCTCGTGCAAATCCGCAGGCTGCGGCTCGGCGATCTCCGGCTTGCGTTGCAGCACCGCGCCAAACAGCCGGTCGCCCGCGATGATTTCGTCAATGAGCTTGAGGCTCGGCCCGGTCTCGACAAGCAGCGGCACGATCGCGCCGGGAAAAATCACGATGTCGGAAAGTCCGAGGACGGGCAGGCTGTCGGGCAGCGAACGCGAAGAGATCCGCGGCGGCGCCTCCGATTTTTCGGAGGCTCCGAGGATGCTGATAAACTCCGTCTCCGGCGATGTCGTCGTCGTGTCCACAATTATTAGATGCCTTGCGCCGGAAAAGATTCGCGCGCAACCGGCTAGCTCCCTTCGCTGACCGGAACCTTGGTCGTCTTGGAATGTGAATGAAGCGCGACCGGAACGTCAATCCGCAAAAAGCCGTTCACATAAACCGCCTTCGCCTGGCCGAGGTCAAAACCCTGCGGCAGTTCAATCAGGCTCTCGAACGGGCCGTAGCTGATTTCCATGACGAGAAAGGTGCAATGCGGCGGGCGGCAGCAATCGGGGCGCGTCCCGGAAATCCGCAGGCGGTTTTCGTCGGCTGTGATTTCGAGGTTCTCGCTTTTCATGCCGGGCAGCTCGACCTTGACGACAAGGCCGGTGTCGGTGGAATAAACGTCCGTGTTCGGCACCCAGCGGCCGTTGTCCGAGCCGTGGCGACCGCTCACCGCCGAGCCGCGCGAGATAAAATGCAACGTTGAACTGACTTTGGTTACGGCCATGATTAAAAATTGTAGCGCAAAATCCCAAACAAGCAAGCAGGACAGCTTGCCAAAGATCCGCGCTGGCAACATAACTGCGAACGCCGATTACGCAAATAAATTCTCAAGATTGCAACCAAACCGTTCTTGTTTTGCCAATCGCAATTAAAGCTGCGCACGCAAAAGACTTTGAACTCCGGACGCAGAACCATAAACTTGCCGCATGGCAAACCCGTTCCGCCACACGCACCGCGTCACCTACGCCGAATGCACCGTCGGCAACCACGTCTATCACTCGCGCTATTTCGACCTGCTTGAAGCCGCGCGCGGCGAATTCATCCGCTCGCTCGGAGCGACAGTTTTGCAATGGCAGGAAAACGACATGATTTTTCCCGTCATCGAGGCGCGGGTGCGCTACAAATTTCCCGCGCGCTATGACGATCTGCTGGCGGTTGAAGTCTGGGTGACGGCCGTTGAAAAAGTGCGCCTGAATTTCGGCCACCGCATTTTGAACCAAAACGAAAAACTGATTCTCGAAGCGGAAACATTCCATGTCTGCACCGGCGTTGACGAAAAGCCAAAACGCCTGCCGGAAGAATTGGCGGAAAAATTGAAGCCGTATTTGAAAGCGACAATTGCCAGCGATTAAAAGGGCAACCGCGAAACTGAAGGGACAATGAATGGCGCAAATGACCTATTTATCTTGAACAAGATTTTTGAGAAATTGTTCGACTTCATGAGTATCTTGATCTTTTGGAAAATATAAATACCCGACAGAAATTGATCCTGAATCGGGCGGCCACAAAGATGATGTAGGCTTGCTTCCTATGCTGGTTATATTTGTCTCTTGTTCAAAAAGTTCGTCTCTGGCAATTGGTTCTTGCCTCAATGTGACTGTTCTTATGACAAAGCCATGAGGAGGAGGAACATCTCCTTTAAAATCATCAGGATTTATACGGGGAGGATTTCCCGGTTTTGAAATTAAAGTTTGTTCGTAATAATCCCAATCTTTCGCAACTTCATTCGTGCATGCGGGAATTGTAAAAATTCCATTTGTGTCCGTCAAAACGGTCACAAGATATACACTCCTTACCTCATGACCTTCAGGAAATCTTGGAAGGCTTATGCTTCCTAGAACCTGAACAGCTGCACCGACAATCGGCTTTCCTGTGTAATCGTCTATTACAAGTCCCGATGAAGAAAGGCATTTGTAACGAACTGCCAAGTTTGAAATGGAAGAGCCAGAAGTTAAGGCCAAAACTAAAGACAAAAATATGAAAAATGCGCCCAGTTTGTTCCGTTTCATATTTGGGACATTAAAATTTTTGCTTTTTGTTGTCCAGTTTGATTTGAATTCACTTCGCCCAGCGCGTTTTGAAAATTTATTCGCTTATGGCAAATCCGTTTCCGGCTTGCACCCTTCGCCTGTTTGTGGGATTATCCCATTATGAAGCTTGTGGCAGATTCTCGCGGGCGGCTGACGGCGGCGGATTTATTCCGTCCGAACACGGCCTTTGACGCCTCGCCCCAGCCGGACGGCAGCATCCGCATCGTCGAGCTGGTTGAAAAAGGAGTTCCCACCGTCCGCGCCGTGAAAATGAAAAAACGCTGGGTCGGAAATCCGTCGGTGAAAATTGACCGGCGCGCAATTGTCGAATCCATCCGCCAAGACCGCGAGTCACGATGAAAACTTATTGGGATTCATCGGCGCTGGTGGAAGCCCTGCACGATCGAACTCTCCGCGACAGAATCCGTCCGCATTCTGCGGTGAC
>Ga0208220_1000499_pt1 | contig 16450 bp, 13 predicted proteins | sample NGESurdeep092012_9_FD_184484 | JGI IMG/M metagenome (GOLD analysis project Ga0208220, IMG submission 184484) | Arctic peat soil microbial communities from Barrow, Alaska - NGEE Surface sample F53-1 deep-092012 (SPAdes) | ecosystem: Environmental > Terrestrial > Soil > Wetlands > Peat ... | reverse complement strand
GCGAGCCGATCTCCTGCTGGTGCCCGCCGCGACGGCACAGGGAACCGTCGTATTCCTCGTCACCCCGGCCGACGACGGCGTCACGGTGCAGCCCCAGGAGGTCACCGGCGGCAGCGCCGGCCGGGTCGAGCTGGCCGAGGTCGAGCTGCCCGCCGACCGGGTGCTCGGCAGCCCCGCGGCCGGCGCGGAGATCACGCACTGGCTGGTGTCCCGCGGCACCGTCGGGCTGTGCGCGCTCCAGCTCGGGGTGGTCGAGCGGGCCCTGGAGCTGACGTCGGCGTACGCGCAGAGCCGGGTGCAGTTCGGCCGGCCGATCGGCAGCTTCCAGGCCGTGGCCCAGCGCCTGGCCGACGCCTACATCGACGTCGAGGCCATCCGGCTCACCATGTGGCAGGCTGCCTGGCGGCTGTCGGCCGGCCTGCCCGGCGACACCGAGGTCGCCACCGCCAAGTTCTGGGCCGCCGACGGGGGCCACCGGGTCGCGCACACCGCGGTCCACGTGCACGGCGGAGTCGGCGTCGACGCGAGTTATCCCCTGCATCGCTACTTCGTCGCGGCCAAGCACAACGAGTTCACGCTCGGCGCGGCCACCGCCCAGCTGCGCCGCATCGGCGCGGCGCTCGCGCGGGCCGGCTGACCGCCGGACTGGACACGGGCCGCGTGCCAGCGCTCCCGCGTGCCAGCGATGGCGGGTGAGGGTGGGTTAAATCTGTGGCTTGGCCGGAGGGAGCCGGGTTAGGTTCCGCTCATGGAGGAGATCCACGGAACGTGCCAGGACCGGTTCGGTGCGGTGGGCCGGGCGTTGGCGGACTCGCTGAATGCCGACGACGTGGGCGCCTCGGTGGCGGTGTATGTGGACGGCGAGCCGGCGGTCGACATCTGGGGCGGGTACGCCGACGCGGCCCGGAGCATCCCGTGGCAGCGCGACACCATCACCAACGTCTGGTCCACCACCAAGACGATGACGGCACTGTGCGCGCTGATCCTCGCCGACCGCGGCGATCTCGACCTGGGCGCGCCGGTCGCCAGGTACTGGCCCGAGTTCGCCGCCGCGGGCAAGGAGGACGTGCGGGTGCGGCACCTGCTGTCCCACACCGCGGGCCTGCCCACCTGGGACGAGCCGATGACGGTCGACAACCTCTACGACTGGCCGACCGCCACCACGCGGCTGGCCGCGCAGGCCCCCCGCTGGGAACCGGGCCGGGAGGCCGGCTATCACGCGCTCACCCAGGGCTTCCTGGTCGGGGAGGTTGTCCGCCGGGTCACCGGGCGCAGCCTGGGCGTCTTCTTCGCCGAGGAGGTGGCCGGCCCGCTGGGCGCCGACTTCCACATCGGGCTGCCCGCCGAGCACGACCACCGCGTCGCCCCGGTCATCGCGCCGCCGCCAGCGCCGCCGGGCGACCCCGCCGCGACGGGTCCGCGCAGCGGGCCCGGCAACCCGCCGATACAGGCCGTCGACGCGAACACCGTGGCCTGGCGGCGCGCCGAGATACCGGCCGCGGGCGGACACGGCAACGCGCGCTCGGTCGGCGCCGTGCAGTCGGTACTGGCCTGCGGCGGCGCGGTGCGGGGCGTGCGGCTGCTGTCGCAGGCGGGCTGCGAACGCGCCCTGGAGGAGCAGTACAACGGCCCGGACCAGATCCTGGGTATGCGGATGCGCTACGGCATGGGTTACGGCCTGCACGGCGGCCAGTTTCCCAACCGGCGGACGTGCTTCTGGGGCGGCTGGGGCGGCTCGATGGTGCTGATCGACCTCGATGCCCGCATGACGGTGTCGTACGTGATGAACCAGATGCTCGATCAGGGCACGCGCGGAGACGACCGGGCCATCCTCATCGTGCTGGCCGCCTATGAAGGGATCTCCGTGTAATCGACCGGGCCGTGCTGCCGGGCCGGGGGCCTGGTAGGGCTACCCGAGCAAGCCAACCATAAGCAAATCAGCCCGGCCGTTGCCGCCTCGGCCCCGCCCGCGCCGCCCGCCGGGCGGCCGTTATCTCTCCACAGTCGTGGGGCTCAGTGACGCTGTGCTCCAGTGCGCGGCGGGTGAGCACTCGCGCCAGGTGCTGCCGGAAGGCCCGGCTAGGCGCGGAGCAGGTCGACGATCTTGTCCAGGTGACGCAGGTCGGCGTGGACGGAGAACGTCGTGAGCACGGTCTGCTGCCACCACTGGAGCTCGTCGGCGATCTTGGGCCAGGGGCCGATCAGGGCGACGTCTTCCACCAGCCGGGTGGGGACGGCCGCGATGGCGGCCTTCTTGTCGCCGGCGAGGTAGAGGTCCTGGATCGTCCTGGCCTCCGCCTCGTATCCCATCCGGGCGAAGACCTGGTGGTGGTAATTGACGTCGCGCGCGCCCATCCCCCCGATGTAGAGCGCGAGGGACGGGCGGAGCCGGTCGGCCGCCCGCTCCAGGTCGTCGTCGACGATGATGGCCATCGGGCCGCCCACGACATCGAAGGTGTCGCTGGCGTGCCGGGCACCCGGCCGGGAGAACCCCTCGGCGAGCGCGGCGGCGTAGAAGTCGTTCATCTTGGGCGAGAAGAAGATCAGGTTCCAGCCGTCGGCGATCTCGGCCGCCAGCGCGACGTTCCGGGGGCCTTCCGCGCCGAGGTAGACCGGAATCTCGGCCCGGTACGGATGCAGGATGGAGCGCAGCGGCTTGCCGAGCCCCGTCCCGCCGGCGTACGGCAGCTGGTAGTGCCGGCCGTCGTAGGCGACCGGCTCGCGCCGGGAGATGATCGCGCGCAGGATGTCGACATATTCCCTCGTGCGCTCGAGCGGGCGCGGGTACGGCTGGCCGTACCAGCCCTCGACCACCTGCGGGTTGCTCGTGCCGATGCCGACGATGACCCGGCCCCGGGTGAGATGGTCCATCGTCATCGCGGCCATCGCCAGCGTGGCCGGCGGCCGGGCCGATAGCTGCGAGACGGCCGTGCCCAGGTGCACGTGCGAGGTGCGCGATCCCCACCAGGCCAGCGGCGTCCAGGCGTCGCTGCCGTAGGCCTCCGCGGTCCAGACCTGGTCGAGCCGCAGCCGGTCGGCGGCGGCGAACACCTCCGCGGCGTCGTCGGGCGGCCCGGAACTCCAGTAGCCGACGCTAGTGGCGATCTTCATCCGCGGCCCTCCCTGTTCACGGCCAGCACAGGTTTCGGCCAGCATGCGCCCGGTCAGCGCAGGCTGTCGAGCCGGGCCAGGGTCTCGTCGGCCTCGCGCAGCAGCGCCGAGATGACCTCGGCGACCGGGCGGACCTCGTTCATCCGCCCGACGATCTGCCCGACCGGCATCGGGACCACGTCCGGGCGGCCGGAGCGCATCAGCCGCTGGTGCGCGTCGCTCACGAGCAGGTTCTGCAGGGGCATGGGGAGCGGCTCGGGCGCGCCGGGTACGGCCCAGGCCTGCGTCCAGCGGTTCTTGAGCAGCCGGGCGGGCTTGCCGCTGTAGATCCGCGAGCGCACGGTGTCCGACGACGTGGCCGCCAGCAGTGCCTCGCGCATGGCGGGCATGGCCGAGGTCAGCGCGTACTCCTGTGTGGTGAGCCACGCCGAGCCCATCCAGACGCCGACTGCGCCGAGCGCGAGGGCCGCGGCGATCTGGCGGCCGCACCCGATTCCGCCCGCGGCGAGCACGGGGACCTCCGGGCCGACCGCGTCGACGATCTCCGGCACCAGCACCATGGTCGCGATCTCGCCGGTATGGCCGCCCGCCTCGTGGCCCTGGGCCACGACGATATCGACCCCGCCGGCGACGTGGCCGCGCGCGTGCACGGCCTTCCCGGCCAGCGCCGCCACGAGCATGCCGCGCTCGTGGGCGCGCGCGATGACGTCGGGCGGCGGCGGCCCGAGCGCGTTGGCGATCAGCCGGGCCGGATGCGCGAGGGCCACCTCGACATGCTGCCGGGCCACCGAGTGCAGCCAGCCGAGCACCCCGTCGCCGGCCGGCGAGCCGTCCGGGAGCGGCGGGACGCCGAGGCTGAGCAGCGTCTGCTCGACGAAGTCCCGGTGCTCGGCCGGAATCAGCTGGCCGAGGTCGATCTGGGTGCCCTCGGCCGGGACCTTGGCCGGCATCACGACGTCGACGCCGTACGGCCGGCCGCCGGTGTTCGCGTCCATCCAGGTCAGGGCCGCGTCCAGGTCGGCCGGGTCGTTGAAGCGGACACAGCCCAGCACGCCCAGTCCGCCGGCCCGGCTGATGGCGGCCGCGACGTGCTCGGACGGGGTGAAGCCGACGATCGGGTGCTCGATGTCGAGCAGCGTGCACAGCGTCGTCCGCACGGTTCTCCTAGGTGGTCGGCTGGCCCGTGCTGGCCGGGTGGCTGGCGGCCGGGGGGTCCGCGCTCGCCGGGTCACCGGCGGCCGGATGGCTGGCGGCATACCGGTGCGCCCATCCGTAGTCAGCCTTGCCGGCTGCGGTGCGGCCGATGGAGTCGACGAGCCAGATGCTGCGTGGCACCTTGTAACCGGCGATCTGGCCGCGGACGTGCGCATCGAGCGCGGCCAGGTCGATCGCCGGGCCCTCGCGCGGCTGCACCAGCGCGGCCACGCGCTGGCCGAGGCGCTCGTCCGGAACGCCGATGACCAGGACGTCGAAGACCTCGGAGTGCGACTTGAGCGCGCCCTCGACCTCCTCGGGGAAGACCTTCTCCCCGCCGGAATTGACGCAGGTGTTGCCGCGGCCCAGCAGGGTCACGCTGCCGTCCTCCTCGACCCGCGCCAGGTCGCCGGGGACCGCATATCGCTCCCCGTTGACCTCGGCGAACATGGCCGCGCTCTTGACCGGGTCCTTGTAGTAGCCGAGCGGCACGTGCCCGCCCCGGGCGAGCCGGCCGACCTCGCCGGGACGTGCCAGGCCGCCCTGGTCGTCCAGCACGATGGTGCCCGGGCCGGGCGTGACGGTCGGGCCCCCGCGCTGCTGGGCGCCGGCCGATACAAAGGTCAGCCCGGCGAAGCCGGTCTCGGAGGAGCCGATCGCCTCGGTGATCAGGACGTGCGGCAGCGCCGCGGTGCAGTCGTCCTTGACGGCAGGCGAGAACAGCGCCGCGCTGGACGAGATGGCGACCAGGGTGGAGGCGTTATAACCGCCCGTGCGGTAGGCCTCGACGAGCGGCCGCGCCATTGCATCGCCGATGATCACCAGCAGGTTGACCTGGTGGCGCTCGACCGCCCGCCAGATCTCGTGCGCGTCGAAGTGCGGCAGCAGCACGATGGTGTCCCCGGCGAACAGGCCCGCCAGCGTGGCCACCTGGGCGTTGCCGTGGATGAGCGGCGCCGCGCAGAGCTTGACCATCCCGTTCGTCTCCCGGCCCCGGCGGGACTGCTCCCACTCGTCCGCTAACGGGACGCCGGTGACGAAGTCGATGCCCCCGCCGAGGGTGCGCCAGATGTCTTCGTTGCGCCACATGACGCCCTTGGGATAGCCGGTCGTCCCGCCCGTGTAGATGATGTAGACGTCGTCGTTGCTGCGGGGCGGGAAGTCGCGCTCCGGCGAGGCGGCCGCCAGGGCGGCCGTGTAATCGGTCCCGGCTCCGATGTCGCAGTCGCTGCCGTCGTCGATCACCACGGTGCCGCGCAGCCCGGCGGCGGCCGCGGCCGCCGCGGCGACCCTCGGCGCGAACTCGCGGTCGTGCACGAGCGCGGTCAGGTCCGAGTCGGCGAACATGTAACGCAACTCGTTCTCGATGTACCGGTAGTTGATGTTGACCGCGGCGGCGCGGAGCTTGCAGGAGGCGATCAGCGTCTGCGCCGCCTCGACGGAATTGCGCGCGTAGAGCCCCACGTGGTCGCCGGGCCCCACCCCGATCCCGGCCAGGTGGTGGGCGAGCCGGTTCGCGCCCTCCTCGAGCTCGCGGTAGGTGACCTGGCGATCGCCGCAGGCCACCGCGATGCGCTCCGGGAAGGCGTCCACCGCATGCTCGACGATGTCGGCGATGTTCAGGGCCATGGGAAGAAACTAGAACGTGTTACCGTTTTGGGCAACCCTCCGCTGCGCCCAATATGAGGAGAATACGCCGTCGTGACCTCGACTCCCGCTCCTGCCGCTCCCCCTTCTGACGCCGGCACCGGGCCGCCGCACGCGCTGATCGAGCGGCGGGGGCAGGTCCTGATCGTCACGATGAACCGCCCGGCGGCGCGCAACGCGCTCAGCGGGCCGATGATGGCCCTGCTGCGGCAGGCCTGGGATCAGGTGGACAACGACCCCGGCATCCGGGTCTGCGTGCTGACCGGTGCGGGCGGCGCATTCTGCGCGGGGGCCGACCTCAAGGCCATGGCGAGCTCCCATCCGGGCGAGCAGTTCGCCGCCGCCGACACGGACCTGTCGGTGATCGCGGCCCTGCTCAAGGGGCGCCGCCTGACCAAGCCGCTGATCGCGGCCGTGGAAGGGCCGGCGATCGCGGGTGGCACCGAGATCCTGCAGGCCACCGACATCCGGGTGGCCGGCGAGAGCGCGCGGTTCGGCATCTCCGAGGCTCGCTGGGGACTCTTCCCGCTCGGCGGGTCGGCGGTGCGGCTGCCCCGGCAGATCCCGTACACGATCGCGGCCGACCTGCTGCTGACCGGACGGCACATCGGCGCGGCGCAGGCCCGCGAGATCGGCCTGATCGGCGAGGTCGTGCCGGACGGCCAGGCGCTGGCCAGGGCCCTGGAGATCGCGGACCTGATCGCGGCGAACGGGCCCCTGGCCGTGCGCGCGATCCTCGCGACGATGCGCGAGACCGAGGGCATGGCGGAGAACAAGGCGTTCGCGGTGGAGGCCCGGATCGGCATGGCGGTGTTCGCGAGCGAGGACGCCAAGGAGGGACCGCGGGCCTTCACCCAGAAGCGGCGCCCCGAGTTCCGCGACCGCTGACAGGACCCGCGGCCGGGCCGCCGGTTCAGATCGCCTGCTCGCGGTCCGCCCAGTAGGGATCGCGCAGCCGGCGCTTGTAGAGCTTGCCGTTGGGGTCGCGCGGTAGCTGCGCGATGTAGTCGATGGTCCGCGGCAGCTTGAACCTCGCTACCCGGCCGCCGAGGAAGGCCAGCAGGTCCTCGGTCAGTGCCGGGCCGGCCTGCACTCCGGCCGCCGGCTCGACGACCGCCTTGATCTCTTCCCCCCAGTCGTCGTGCGGGATGCCGAAGACGGCCACATCGGCCACCGCCGGATGGCAGGACAGCTCGGACTCGATCTCGGCCGGGTAGATGTTCACCCCGCCGGAGATGATCATGTCGCTGCTGCGGTCGCACAGGAACAGGTAGCCGTCCTCGTCCAGGTAGCCGATGTCCCCGACGGTGAACAGGTCGCCCGCCCGCGCGGCCCGCGTCTTCTCCTCGTCCTTGTGGTAGGCGAAGTGCGAGGTGCCCATCTGCAGGTACACCAGGCCCAGCTGGCCGGCGGCCACCTCGCGCTTCGCCCGGTCGAGGACCCGCACCTGCGAGCCGCGCCAGGGCAGCCCGACCGAGCCCGGCTTGCGCAGCCACTCCGGCGCGGTGATCAGCGTCCCGCCGCCCTCGGTCGCCGCGTAGTACTCGACGACGACGGGGCCCAGCCAGTCGATCATCCGCCGCTTGACCTCCGGCGGGCACGGCGCCGCGCTGTGGATCACGGCGCGCAGCGAGCTGGTGTCGTAGCGGGCCCGCACGTCGGCGGGCAGCCCGAGCATCCGCCGGAACTGGGTGGGCACCGCATGAGTGTGCGTCACCCGGTGGGCCTCGATCAGCCGCAGCGCCTCCTGCGGATCCCAGCCGTCCATGAGGACCACGGGATGCCCGAGCTGGATCGAGATCGCGGCGAAGTTCAGGACCGCCGTGTGGTACAGCGGCGAGCCGCACAGGTGGACGTGGTCGTCGTAGGGCGCCAGGCCGAACAGGCTGAAGAACCAGGTCGCCATCACCGCGGCGTCGTCCGGGTCCAGGCCGGTGAGCGGGCGGCGCACCCCCTTGGGGCGGCCGGACGTTCCGGAGGTGTACAGCATCGGCGCGCCGTGGGTCCGGGGGAACGGGCGCCCGGCCCGCCCGTCGTCGCCGAGCCGGCTCAGCGGCTCGAAGCCCGGTATCTGGCCGGCGGCGAACCGGGCCTTGATCCCGGCCAGGTCGGCGGCCGCCGTGGCGACCTCGGCAAAACGCTCGTGCGCCACGAAGGCACCGGCTTCGCTGTCGGCCAGGATGTGGGCGACCTCCGCGGCCACCTGGTGCCAGTTGACCGGCACCACGTACAGGCCGGTCTCGATCGCGGCGAAGTAGAGAGCGAGGGCGGTCACGCCGTTGGGCAGCAGGGCCGCCACCGCATCGCCCGCGGTCAGCCCGAGGGCCTGCAGGCCCCGGCCGTAGCGGTCCGCCTCGCTGGCCAGCTCGGCGTAGCTCACCACCCGGCCGTCCGGCTCGATGACCGCGGCCCGGTCCGGAGAGCTCGCGGCGATGGCCCACAGGCCGATGGCGTCCACGGCAACAATGTAGAACGCGTTCTACCTAATGAACAAGCTAACGGAGCTGATCGTTTGACGTCTGTTGCCGTTAATTGAAGGAACGTGTTTCACTCATACTCGTGAGCCAGCCGTTGCGAGCGCCGCTGGAGATCGGGTTCGACTACACCCGGTCGCTGGGACCGACACTGAGCCAGTTCATGACGGCCCTGGCCGCCCGGCGCATCCTCGGGTCGCGCGGCGCGGACGGGCGGGTGCACGCCCCGCCGTTCGAGTATGACCCGGTGACGTTCGCCCCGCCGCAGCAGCTAGTGGAGGTCGGGCCCGCGGGGACCGTCATCAGCTGGTCGTGGGCGTCCCGGCCGCTGGAGGGTCAGCCGCTGGCGCGCCCGTTCGCGTGGGCGCTGATCCGCCTGGACGGCGCGGACACGGCGATGCTGCACGCCGTGGACGCCGGCTCGGCCGCGGCCATGCGGACCGGCATGCGGGTCCGGGTGCGGTGGGCCGGCCGGCCGGCCGGCGACATCCGCGACATCGCCTGCTTCGAGCCGGGCGACGCACCCGGGCGGCCCCGGCCGGAGGCCACCGCACTGGAGACCACCGCATCGGAGACCACCGCATCGGAGACCACGGGGCCGGAGGTCGCCATGATCACCACGCCGGTCCGGCTGCACTACGAGCACACGGCGTCCCGGGGTGAGAGCAGTTACCTGCGCGCGCTGCAGGCCGGGCGGCTACTCGGGCAGCGCTGCCCGGTCTGCGGCAAGGTCTACATCCCGCCGCGGGGCGCCTGCCCCACGGACGGGGTCCCGACCACCGACGAGGTCGAGCTGCCAGATGTCGGCACCGTGACCACGTTCTGCGTGGTCAACGTGCCCTATCCGGGGCAGCGGGTCACGCCGCCCTACGTCACGGCGGCCGTGCTGCTCGACGGGGCCGACATCGCCTTCCAGCACCTCGTCCTGGGTTGCGAGCCGGGCGAGGTGCGGATGGGCATGCGGGTCAGGGCGGTGTGGAAGCCCCGCGACGAGTGGGGGACGACGCCCGAGAACATCGACCACTTCCGCCCTTCCGGAGAGCCGGACGCGCCGTATGAGTCGTATGCCCGCCAGCTGTGAAGGGCGGTTCCCGTGGTAGCTAACACCGTGGTAGCTGACATCGCCGTCATCGGCTTCGCCCAGTCCCCCTGCGTCCGCCGCGGCGACGGAACGACCAGCGGGGTGGAGATGCTCGTGCCGATCTTCCAGGAGGTGCTGGCGAGCACCGGACTGGCCAGGAGCGATATCGGCTTCTGGTGCTCGGGCTCCTCGGACTACCTGGCCGGCCGGGCGTTCTCGTTCGTCCAGGCGGTCGACGCGATCGGGGCCTTCCCGCCGATCATGGAATCGCACGTGGAGATGGACGGCGCCTGGGCCCTGTACGAGGCCTGGGTGAAGATCGCGGCCGGCGAGGCCGACATCGCGCTGGCCTACGGCTTCGGCAAGTCATCCGCCGGGGACCTGCGTCGCGTGCTCGCCCTGCAGCTCGACCCGTACCTGCTGGCCCCGCTGTGGCCCGACTCGGTGAGCATCGCGGCGCTGCAGGCCAGGCTCGGCATCGAGGCCGGCGCCTGGAGCGAGAAGGAGATGGCGCAGGTGGCCGCGCGCAGCCGCGCCGCGGCGGTCTCCAACCCCCGCGCGCAGCTATCCGGCGAGGTCTCCGCCGACGAACTGCTGGACCGGCCCTACATCGCCGATCCGCTCCGGGCCCATGACTGCGCGCCGGTCGGCGACGGTGCCGCTGTCGTGATCCTCGCCGCCGGCGACCGGGCCCGCGAGCTGTGCGCGCGGCCGGCCTGGATTACCGGCTTCGAGCACCGGATCGACTCGGCGTCGCTGGGCTCGCGCGACCTGACCACGGCGCCGTCCGCCGCCACCGCCGGGCGCGCCGCCGGCGCCGCGGGCGTTCAGGTCGCGGAGCTGCACGCGCCCTTCACCCATCAGGAGATCGCGCTGCGCGGCGCGCTGGGCCTGGACGACGACGTCCGCATCAACCCGTCCGGCGGCGCGCTGTGCGCGAACCCCATGTTCGCGGCCGGCCTGGCGCGCATCGGGATGGCGGCGCGCGAGATCACCGCCGGCCGCGCGGACCGCGCACTCGGCCACGCCACCAGCGGACCCGCCCTGCAGCAGAACCTCGTCTGCGTGATGGAGGCCCGATGACCGAGAACCACCGCACCGCCAAGCACCGGGCCGCCGTGCTCGGCGTGGGCCAGACCCGGCACCGCTCCCGGCGGGCCGACGTGTCCATCGCGGGCCTGTGCCGGGAGGCGGTGGACCGGGCCGTCGCCGACGCTGGCCTCGAGCTGGCGGACATCGACGCGGTCGTGGTCGGGAAGGCGCCCGACCTGTTCGAGGGCGTGATGATGCCCGAGCTGTACCTCGCGGACGCGCTCGGCGCCACTGGCAAGCCGCTGCTGCGGGTGCACACGGCGGGCTCCGTCGGCGGCGCGACCGGCCTGGTCGCGACCAGCCTCGTCCAGGCCGGCGTGCACCGGCGGGTGCTGGCGGTCGCGTTCGAGAAGCAGTCGGAGTCCAACGCCATGTGGGCCCTGTCGATCATGCCGCCGTTCAGCATGCCGCTGCTGGCCGGAGCCGGCGGGTACTTCGCGCCGCACATCCGCGCCTACATCCGCCGCAGCGGCGCGCCCGAGCACATCGGCGCGATGGTCGCGGTCAAGGACCGGCGCAACGGCAGCCGCAACCCGTACGCCCACCTGCAGCAGGGCGACATCACGCTGGAGTCGGTGCAGTCCTCCCCGATGCTGTGGGACCCGGTCCGCTATGACGAGACGTGCCCCTCGTCGGACGGCGCGTGCGCGGTGATCATCGGCGACCAGGCCGCGGCCGAGGCCAGCGAGGCCGCCGGCCGCCCCGTGGCCTGGATCCGGGCCACCTCCATGCGCACCGAGCCGACCATGTTCGCCGGCAAGGACCACGTCAACCCGCGGGCCGGCGCGGACGCCGCGGCGGCGCTCTGGCGGCAGGCGGGCATCACCGACCCGGTCGAGGAGATCGACGTCGCGGAGATCTACGTCCCGTTCTCCTGGTTCGAGCCGATGTGGCTGGAGAACCTCGGCTTCGCGGCCGAAGGCCAGGGCTGGCGGCTCACCGCCGCCGGGGAGACGGAGATCACCGGCAGACTTCCCGTTAATCCATCGGGCGGGGTCCTCAGCTCCAACCCCATCGGCGCCTCGGGGCTGCTGCGGTTCGCGGAGGCCGCCCTTCAGGTCATGGGCAAGGCCGGCGCCCACCAGGTGGCCGGGGCCCGGACCGCCCTGGGTCATGCCTACGGCGGCGGCTCGCAGTACTTCTCCATGTGGGTGGTGGCCGCGACGCCTTAGCCGTCGCCGCGTCAGCCGTAGCTGACCGGCAGCCTCTTGATGCCGTTGAGCCAGCCGGAGCGCAGCCGCTCCGCTTCGCCGGCCAGCCGGATGGCCGGCATGCCGTCGGCGATCGCGTTGAAGATCAGGTCTATCTCCAGGCGGGCCAGGTTCGCGCCGAGGCAGTAGTGGGCCCCGCTGCCGCCGAAGCCCAGATGCGGGTTGGGGCTGCGCAGGACGTCGAAGTGCTCGGGCTCGTCGAAGACTTCCTCGTCGAAGTTGGCCGACCGGTAGAACAGGCCGACCCGCTGGCCCGCCTTGATCGGCTGGCCGCCGAGGACGGTGTCGGCGAGCGGGGTGCGCTGGAACACCGTCACCGGGGTTGACCACCGGACGATCTCATCGACCGCGGTCTGGGGCCGCTCGGCCCGGAACAGCTCCCACTGCTCCGGGTGATCCAGGAAGGCCAGCATCCCGTGCGAGATCGCGTTGCGGGTGGTCTCGTTGCCCGCCACGGCCAGCAGGATCATGAAGAAGCCGAACTCGTCCGCCGAGAGGTCGCCGCCGTCGACCTGGGCGTGGACGAGCTTGGTGACGATGTCGTCCCGCGGGCAGCCCCGGCGGTCCTCCGCCATCGCCATGCTGTAGCCGACGAGCTCGGCGGCCGCGGCCTGCCCGTCCCCGCCGTAGTCCGGATCGTCGTAACCGATCATCTCGTTCGACCAGGCGAAGATCTTGCCCCGGTCTTGCTGCGGTATCCCGAGCAGCTCGGCGATCGCCTGGAGGGGCAGCTCAGCGGCCACGTCGGTGACGAAGTCGCCGACGCCCTCGGTCAGCGCCGTCGCCACGATCCGCTCGGCCCGGGCCGTCAGCGCGGCCCGCAGGTTCCCGATCGCCCGGGGGGTGAAGCCCCGTGACACGATGGCGCGCAGCTTGGTGTGCTGCGGCGGGTCGATGTTGAGCATGATGAGCCGCTGCATCCCGAGGTTGTCCGGGGTGACGCCCGCCGAGTGACGGATGATCGCGGTGTTCTCCCAGCTGGAGTAGAGGTCGCTGCGCCTGGATACCTCCACCACGTCCGCGTGCCTGGTGACGACCCAGTACCCCTCGTCGTCGAAGCCGGAGGCACCGCGCGGCTGCGGATTCCACCAGACCGGCGCGGTACGCCGCAGCTCGGCGAACTCCGCCGCGGGCACCCGCTGGGAATACAGATCAGGATCGGTGAAGTCGAAACCCTGCGGGATGCTCGGCTCGCTCACCACTGCCTCCGATATAACGTGTTCTACTTTGATTCAACCATGCAGGTTCGGCTTCGTGAACTCCCGATCTACCGAACTATGTAACACGTTCTACTATGAAAATCAGCCGACGACGGACGGAGGACGTGCGGTGGGGACTGCAGTGATCGTTGAGGCGGTACGGACTCCGATCGGCAAGCGCGGCGGTGCGCTGGCCGGCCTGCACGCCGCCGTGCTCCTCGGCGCCGCGCAGACTGCCCTCCTGGAGCGGGCCGGCCTGGAGCCCGCGGACGTCGAGCAGGTCGTCGGCGGCTGCGTGACCCAGGCCGGCGAGCAGTCTAACAACGTCACGCGGACCGCCTGGCTGCACGCGGGACTGCCCTATCAGGCCGGCTGTCTCACCCTCGACGCCCAGTGCGGCTCGGCGCAGCAGGCCGCCCACCTGGTCGCCGGCCTCATCGCGGCCGACGCCATCGACGTCGGCATCGCCTGCGGCGTGGAGGCGATGAGCCGCGTCCCGCTGCGCGCGGCCGTCGGCACGGACGCAGGCACGCCCCGGCCAGCCTCCTGGGACATTGACCTGCCCAATCAGTTCGTCGCCGCGGAGCGCATCGCGCAGCGGCGCGGGCTTTCGCGCGGGGATGTCGACCGGTTCGGGCTGCGCTCCCAGGCGATGGCCCAGGCCGCCTGGTCGCAGGGACGATTCGACCGCGAGGTCGCGCCCGTCAAGGCCCCGGTCCTGGACGCCGACCACCAGCCGACCGGCGAGACGCGCACGGTCGACCGCGACGAGGGCCTGCGCGAAACGAGCCAGGAGGCGCTGGCGCGGCTGCGGCCGGTCCTCGAGGACGGTGTCCATACCGCGGGCACCTCCTCGCAGATCTCCGACGGGGCCGCCGCGCTGCTGCTAATCGAGGCCGGGCGGGCGCGCGAGCTGGGCCTGCGCCCGCGGGCGCGCATCGTCACCCAGTGCCTCATCGGGGCCGAGCCCTACTACCACCTGGACGGACCCATCGCGGCCACGGAGCGGGCTCTGGCGCGCAGCGGCCTGACCATCGCCGACATCGACCTGTTCGAGGTCAACGAGGCGTTCGCCTCGGTGGTGCTGTCCTGGCTCAGCGTGCACCGGCCGGACCCGGAGCGCGTCAACGTCAACGGCGGCGCCATCGCGCTGGGTCACCCGGTCGGCAGCACGGGTGCCCGGCTGATCACCACCGCCCTGCACGAGCTGGAGCGGCGGGATGCGAGCACCGCGCTCGTCACCATGTGCGCCGGCGGCGCGATGTCCACCGCCACGATCATCGAGCGGCTCTGACCCGGACCGGGTTTCGGCTGCTGGCCGAGTTGTTCGCTCAGTGGTGATCGCCGTGAGCAGTGCGGGCGATCTTCCCTGGCCGGGGTCGCGGCGGACGCGTACCGACCGGCTGGCCACCATTCCAGCTGTATCTGCCGGGGTCCTGTCACCTCTTACCAATATGTGCTCGCACTCGCGAGCGCGGGACAGGCATCCTGGACGGGCGGAGCAGTTATGGCAGGCACATGGACCGGGCTGGTCAACCAGCCGGCCTTTCAGACGAGCACGATGATATTGCTCACCGACGGGCGCGTGATGGTCCAGGAGGAGGCCACTGCGCACTGGCATGCCCTCACCCCGGACGACAGCGGCAGCTATGCGCACGGGACGTGGTCGACGCTGGCGGACATGAGCTTCTGGCGCCGTCCCCGCCCGGCTGGACGCAGGTGGGCGACGCCGCATGCTGTCTCTTCCCGGACGGCAGGCTGATGACCGGCGCCCTGCTCACCGGCCTGTGCGCCATTTACGATCCCGTGGCGGATTCCTGGTCGCCGGCGGCTAGCCAGGCCGTCAGGACCAACGAGGAGACGTGGATTCTGCTCCCCGATGAGTCGATCCTGACAGTCGAGTGCTTTGCCCCCTATGAAGGCCAGCGGTACAGCATCTCCGCCAACGCCTGGAAGAGCGAGGGCCTGCCGCCAGTCACGCTGGTCGATCCCGTGATGAGCGAGATCGGGCCAGCGATGCTCCTGTATAACGGCAAGGTCATCGTCCTGGGCGCCGCGGACAGCGGCGGGCACGGCAAGACCGCCATTTACTCCCCGCCCGCGAGCCCGTATGGCACCGGAACGTGGGCCGCCGGGCCGGACATCCCGACGGCTGGCAAAGAGGCCCTCGTATGCAACGACTGCCCGGCCAGCTTGCTGCCGAACGGCAAGGTGCTCTTCGCGTCAGCGCCGTATCGCTTCAATGACTGGGGGTGTCCTGTTCAGTCCCAGCACCGATGACATCCAGTGCTACACCCCGGACGGCGGCCCGAGCGAGTCCTGGAGACCGACGATCTCGGACGTCCTGCCGCATTGCGCCGACTCCGATATCGACTACTACCTGCTGAGGGGCACGCAGCTCACCGGCCTTTCACAGGCCAATATCTATGGTGATGACTGCTATCCGGCCACGAACTACCCGCTCGTCCAGCTGCGCAGCGGGCTCACGGGCGAGGTGTCCTACTGCCGGACCTACGCCTTCAGCACCATGGCTGTCGCGACCGGCAGCCTGCCCCAGTCAGCCCGCTTCGATGCGAGCAATATCCCCTACGGTGACTACGAGCTGCGGGTCATCGCGAACGGGATCAGCTCGCATGAGGTCAGCTTCTGCCACCGTCGTGCCGGTACCACCTGCGGCTGCGCTGCGAGCAGGAGCGACTGCCAGTGCGAGCAGACCTGCTGCCCGGGCCCGGAAGCCAGCGACCCGCAAATCGTTCGACTCCGGCAGGAGCTGAAGGCACTTCGAGCTGACGTGCAGCGGCTGGGATCGCCCGACCGCGGGGAGCGGCCCGCCCGGCAGCCGAAGGAGCGCGGCGAGGCGACCGAAGCCGGTCAAGTGGCCGCCCAGCGCGAGCCCGCCGCAGGTAAGCCGCGCCGCGGCCGGTCCGGCGACGCGTAACACGATCTTGGGTGTAGTGGCATCAGGCGGCTGGTGCATCCCGCGGCGCGGCGGCGGCGAGGTCGAGTGCGGCCCGGTAGTCGTCGCGGCGCAGGGCATCGCGGAGCACATCCTGGAACCGGCGGGTGTAATCGGTCAGCTCAGGCAGCGCGCTGAGCGTCGACGACATGCCCGGTGGGGGCCCGGCTCATCAAGAAGGCGATATGGAGGATCTCGGCCAGCGCTCCCCGCGGACCCGGCAGCGGACCGCCGATGACGAATTCCCGTCGCCCGGCCTGCGGAGTACCGGGCCGCAGGGCGGCCGTGCCGCCGTAAGGATCTTGACCCGCGAAGCAGAACCCGGCCACCGAGGACTGAATCGCCGCGCCATGGCACATCAGGCATGGTTCCAGGGTCGTCAGCAGCAGGGCGTCCTCCCAGTGCCGCTGCGAGGATAGCTGCGCGAGGGCGTTCACCTCGGCATGGGTAATGTGCGTCCCCGCCAGCTGGCCGGCGGCGGCCCT
>Ga0208220_1000498_pt1 | contig 16452 bp, 19 predicted proteins | sample NGESurdeep092012_9_FD_184484 | JGI IMG/M metagenome (GOLD analysis project Ga0208220, IMG submission 184484) | Arctic peat soil microbial communities from Barrow, Alaska - NGEE Surface sample F53-1 deep-092012 (SPAdes) | ecosystem: Environmental > Terrestrial > Soil > Wetlands > Peat ... | reverse complement strand
GGCGGCGTGGCCGAGGCCGTCAACCGCCTCCTGGTCGTCGCGTTCTACCTGCTCAGCTGCGGGTTCATCGCGCTGACCATGCCCGTCTGGGCGCACGTCGGCAGTGCCGGGCAGGCCCTGCAGCTGTTGTCGGCCAAGGTCGGCGAACTGCTGCTGGTGCTGGGCGTGCTGCACGTCGCCAGCACGGTGGTCTTTGCCCGGCTCCGCCGTGGCCGCTCCTGGGCGCCTCCGGGCGGCCCCGGCGGACTTGCCCCGCGGACGACGGCCGGCCTCGGCGGTCCCGGCTCCCCTGCTCCCGGCTCCGGCCTTGCCGGTTCCGGCCTGCCGGGCGAGCAGGTGAGCGCCGCGCCCGCGGGCGGGCGGGCGGACGCCGACGCGGCGGCTCGCGTGGTCTCGCCGCCGCCCTGGCGGTCACGGGCGAGGCATGTCGTACATTGACCGACGTGGCAGCAGGCGAGCTAACGCCCCGCGCGCAGCAGACCAGGTCCGCGATCATCGAGGCGGCCCTGGCACTGTTCCGCGAGCGCGGTTACGAGGCCGCCACCATGCGCGAGATCGCGAGCCGGGCCAACGTCTCCACCGGCAACGCGTATTACTACTTCGGCTCCAAGGAGGAGCTGATCGAGGAGTTCTACGCCATGGGGCATGCCGAGCACCTGGCCGCCAGCCGCATCGTGCTCGCCGGCCAGACCGAGCTGGGCGCTCGGCTTCGCGGCACGCTGCGCGCGCTGATCGACGTCAACGCCCCCTACCACGAGTTCGCGGCCACGTTCTACAAGCACGCGGCTGAGCCGAGCAGCCCGCTGAGCCCGTTCAGCCAGGAATCAAGCCCGGCCCGGGAGGCATCGATCGGGCTGTACCGCGAGGTGGTGGACGGCTCGTCGGCGCGGATGAGCAGCGACGTGCGGCAGCGGCTGCCGGAGCTGCTGTGGCTGTACTCGATGGGCGTGATCTTGTTCTGGGTGCATGACCGGTCGCCGGGCTGCGCCCGGACCTACCACCTGATCGACGTGACCGCGCCGATGGCCGCCCGGCTGATCGCCGCGACCCGGATCCCGATGCTGCGCTCGACGGTCAAGGATCTCGCCGCACTCATCGACGACTTGCGAAACTGACACCGGCCCGGCTCAGGTGCCCAGGAGCTTGGCCTTCGCGGCGGCGAACTCGCCGTCGTTCAGCGCGCCCTGCTGGTGCAGCCCGGTCAGCCGGTTCAGCTGATCGGTCACCGATGACCCGGCCGGGCTGGCCGGGGCCGCCGCGGCGGCCGGCGCGGTGGCGGACTGGGAGCCGCTCTGCGCGTTATCGGACTCCGCCTGCTGCTGTCCCTTGTTCTTGCCGATCATGTAGGCACCGCCGCCGATCACGGCCGCCCGCATCAGCGGGCGTCGTCGCACGAACATAACCGTTCTCCTTCCGGTGCGATCGCGTCGCGCGGGCCGGCCGGGCATGCTGCCGGGCCGGCCCGCGCTCAGCCTGGTTACTGGTCGTCCGGCAGGGACAGCCCGAGGGAAATCATGATCTCCGGCGCGGCCGCCACGACCTTCGGGCCGCCGACCTGCGGGGAGATAGCGCGGAGCACGCCCAGGATCTCGCCTGGCGTCGCGCCAGCCTCCAGGGCGTTCGACACCTGCCACAGGTAGGAGGCCGGGGGCGCGTCGAGCGCGATGAGCGCGGCGATCTTGACGAGCGCGAAGCTGCGGGCGTCAAGGCCGCAGTCCTCGCGCCACTGCTCGCGGAGCTGGAGGCCCGCCTCGAGCATGTCCACGTCGCCCGTGGACAGGCCGGAAAGGGCATCCCTGGTTTCCATGTCGACATCAGCGTGTACGGGCACTGCCATGTCTGGTCCTCTCTTCGCGGCCTGGACGGCGCTGTCACTGGTGGTGTTCCTGGCCCACCGTCTCCGGTCAGGGGGCGCGATGCGTCACCCGCAGCGGATGGTTGTCCGGGGCGGCGGCCCCTAGGATCAGCAGTCACGCCCCGATCAGGAGGTATCAGCTGATGTCCGAATTGGCCGCCACCGGACCGCGCACGGTCGACCGGCACCGCCTGGCCGAGCTGATCAAGCGCGAGCGCCTGCTGTACCGGGCGAACTTTCCCGGCTCCTGGGAGGCGTTCTCCGCCGGCGGGCAGCACCTGCTCGGCGGCGTGCCCATGACCTGGATGCGGATGTGGCCCGGCGATTACCCGCTGTATTACGCCGCGGCGTCCGGCGCGCGGCTGATCGACGTCGACGGCAACGAGTTCATCGACTTCTGCCTCGGCGATTCCGGCGCGATGGCCGGGCACTCGCCGGTGGCGGTGCAGGCAGCGATCTCCCGCCGGTACGGCGAGGCCGGCGGGGCCACCACGATGCTGCCGACCCAGGAGGCCGCCTGGGTGGCCGCCGAGCTCGCCCGGCGCTTCGGCATGCAGCACTGGAGCTTCACGCTGACCGCCACCGACGCCAACCGCTGGGCGATCCGGCTGGCCCGGCAGATCACCAGGCGGCCCAAGATCCTGGTGTTCAGCTACTGCTACCACGGCAGCGTGGACGAGGCGTTCATCGTGGCGACGCCCGACGGCCCGCGCGCCCGGCCCGGCAACGTGGGAGCACCCGTCGACCCGCGCGAGACCACCCGGGTGGCCGAGTTCAATGACGCCGCGGCGCTAGAACGCGAGCTGGCGCACGGGGACGTCGCCGCCGTGCTGATGGAGCCGGCGCTGACCAACATCGGCATCGTACTGCCCGAGCCCGGCTATCTCGACGCGGTCCGGATGCTCACCCGCCAGTACGGCACCCTGCTGATCAACGACGAGACGCACACGTTCAGCGCCGGGCCTGGTGGCTGCACCGCCGCCTGGGGCCTGCAGCCCGACATCGTCACGATCGGCAAGTCGATCGCCGGCGGCATCCCGGCCGGCGCCTACGGGCTGGCACCCGAGCTGACGGAGCTGATCCTCAACGATGCCGATGCGGACATCAACGACACCGGCGGCGTCGGCGGCACCCTCGCCGGCAACGCGCTGTCGGTCGCCGCGATGCGGGCGACGCTCGACGAGGTGCTGACCGACGAGGCGTTCGCGGGCATGATCCAGGTCGGCACCCGGTTTGCCGACGGGGTCCAGGGCGCCCTGGACCTGTACCGCCTGCCGTGGAGCGTCGTGCAGCTGGGCGCGCGCGTCGAGTACCGGTTCAGCCCCGAGCCGCCGCGCACTGGCGGGCAGTCCGCGGCCGCCGGCGATGCCCGGCTGGACGAGTACATGCACCTGTACATGATCAACCGGGGGGTGCTGCTGACGCCGTTTCACAACATGGCCCTGATGTGCCCGGCCACGACGGAGGCCGACGCGGACTCCCACGCGGCGGTGTTCGCCGCGGCCGTGGAGGACCTGGTCTGAGCCAGCGGTGTCAGGCCGGCGGGTCGAAGGGGTTGAGCAGGGCGACGCCGCAGCGGGCCAGGTCGGCGGGGTTGCGCGTGACGAGCGTCCAGCCTCGGACCTTGGCCGACGCGGCGAGCAGGCCGTCGATGACGGGTACCGGGTCAGCAACGCTCAGCCGGCCCCACTCCTGCGCCGTCTCGATGTCAATGCCGATGACGTGATCCTGATAGGTGCTGCGCAGGCCGCGGAACCACCATTCCAGCGCGTCCGCCTGAACGGCGTCCTTGCGCCGGAGGCGCTCGATGCCGACGCGGATCTCGCCGATGGTCAGGACGCTGAGGAAAAGCTGGGCGGACGGCACGGTCTCGTACCACTCCAGGACCCCGGGATCTGGCTGCCGCCTGCGCAGCTCGGAGATCACGTTGGTGTCGAGCAGGTAGGTCATGGCCGAGCAGCCCAGTCAATGTCACGCGGGCCCTCCCCCGGCCTGCCGAGGTCAAGGTCATCGAAATCGGGGCCCGAACGCAGGTAGTCCTTGAACCCGACGACCTGGCCGCACAGGTGCCGGTACTCCGCGATGTCGATCACGACGGCGATCTCCTGGCCATGGCGGGTGACCACCTGCGGGCCGTCGATCTGCGCGGTGCGGATGAGCTCGCTGAAGCGCTGCTTAGCGTCCTGTACCTGCCACGACATCAGCACCACCCCGCCGACAGCCCGCGGGCCGGCCGCATGGACAGGCCGACCGAGCGGGACTGGGTCGTCATCGACGCGGTCGCGCGGGTCGCGGCCGAGAGCGGCAGCCCGCTACTGAGTTCGCGGTCGCAGGCGGGGTCGCTATCCGGTTTCCACGATTCCGGCCAGGATCTCGACGGCGCGGCGCAGGGCCGGGGGCTCCTCGGCCGCGTAGCTGAGCCGCAGGTAAGGGCCGGGCGGCTCGCCGGGGAAGCTGGCCCGGCCGGCGTTGACCATGACGCCGCGCGCCGCGGCCGCCTGGGCCACGTCGGCGTCGGAGCACTGGTCGGGCAGCCGCAGCCACAGGTGCAGCCCGCCCGCCGGGATGAGCTCCAGCTCGCAGCCGGGCAGCAGCTGGCGCACCGCGAGGATCAGCGCGTCCCGGCGCTCCCGCAGCACCCGGCGCACCCCGGCCAGGTGCCGGTGCCAGCCCGGCGCGGTCAGCACCTCCACCGCCACCTGCTGCAGGATCGGGGCCACGAACATGTCATCGCTGAGCCGCCCGCGGCGCAGCCGGGTCAGCGCGGGGCCCCGCGCGGCGAGGCCGGCTACCCGCAGCCCGGCGGCCACCGGCTTGGATACCGAGCGCAGATAGATAACGTGGCCGTCGGAATCCATGCTGGCCAGCGGCGGCGGCGTGGGGGGCCCGAGATCGAAGTCCCGCATCCAGTCGTCTTCGAGGAGGAACGCGCCGGCCCGGGCCACCGCCGCCAGCACCGCGCCGCGGCGGTCCGGAGCCAGTACCGAGCCCGCGGGGTTGGCGTACCGGGGCTGCAGGTAGACCAGGCGGGAGCCGGTGCGCGTGAGCGCGTCGGCCAGCGCGTCGGGGAGCACTCCGTCCCGGTCGCCAGGCACCGGGACCAGGCTCAGCCCCGCCGCCCGGGCCGCCACGAGCGCCCCGACGTAGGTCGGCGACTCGACGACGACGGGCTCGCCGGGCCCGCACAGATGCCGGAACACCGCCGACAGGGCGGCCTGCCCGCCCGGCGTGATCACCACGTGCTGCGCGGTCAGCGCGGCGCCCGACTCGGCGGCGAAGTGGCTGCGCAGCTCGGGCAGGCCGCCGGCGGGCAGCCGACTCCAGCCCTGCGGCCGCCGGCCGGCCCGGGACGCCGCGGCGGCCAGCAGCCCGAGCGGCTGCAGCCGCTCGTCGAGGAATCCGCTGGACAGCGCGATCGAGCCGGGTGGGGGCGCCTCGACCAGCTGCTCCAGGTCGGCGCCGAGCCCCGGCCTGCTGCCGATGGCGAGCGTCTGCCAGGACACGTCGGCCGCGCGGCGGCTCGGCCGGCGCGCGGCCGTGAAGGTGCCGCTGCCCGGCCGGGTCACCACCAGGCCGCGACGCGCGAGGTCGGCTAGCAGCCGCTGCACTGTCGCCGGGCTGAGGCGGTAGCGCTGCTGCAAGACCCGGTAAGACGGCAGCTTGCTGCCCGCCGGGAGAGAGCCGACCAGATCCTCGATAGCCGCCCGTGCGGTGGATTGACTGGCCCGGGACTGGCCCCCGAGGGACTGGTCGTCGGCAGGCAAACTGCTATCGTTGTTCATGAGAGTTAATAGAAGCACTTCTGTCGAGCTGAGGAAAGCGTCTCCATTGCTACTCGGCGCTCTCGGCGTCGCGTGCTTCAGCATGACCTTCCCGGCGACCACCGCCGCCGAGCGGGCCTTCGGGCCGGTCCTCGTCGGGGCGGGCCGGGCCGTGCCCGCGGCGGCGCTGGCGATGGTCGTTCTGCTCGCCCGGCGGGAGTCCCTGCTGCCGCCGCGCGCGATTCTGGGCCGCATGACGGTGGTGGCGCTCGCCGTCGGCGTCGGCTTCGGCCTGCTGTCCGCCATCGCGCTGCGGCACGTCAGCAGCGTGCACGGAGCGGTGCTGACCGGCCTCATCCCGGCCGCGACGGCAGGGATCGCCGTGCTGCGGGCGGGCGAGCGGCCCCGCGCCTCGTACTGGGCGGCGCTCGGGCTCGGGCTGGCCGTGGTGGTCGGGTTCGCCGTCGTCCAGGGCGGCGGCCGGCTGCGGTCGGCCGACGTGATCCTGCTGGCGGCGATCGCCGTCGCGGGCCTCGGCTACACCGAGGGCGGGGTGCTGGCCCGCGAGTACGGCGGCTGGCGGATCATCTGCTGGGCGCTGATCCTGGCCCTTCCGGTCAGCCTGCCGGTCACCGCCTACGCCGCCGTCACCGAGCCGGTCGGCCGCGTCACCGCCAGCGCCGTCGCCGGCCTGGCCTACGTCAGCCTGATCTCGATGTGCCTGGGGTTCTTCGCCTGGTACCAGGGCCTGGCGCGCGGGGGCGTCGCCCGGGTCGGCCGCCTGCAGCTGGCTCAGCCCGCACTGACCCTGTGCTGGTCAGCCCTGCTGCTCGGCGAGCGGGTCAGCTGGCTGACGGGACTGGCCGCGGCGGCGGTGATCGCCGCCACGGCCGTGGGCCGCAACGCCCGGGTGGACACCCCGGTGTTGAGCAGCACGGGGTTGAGCAGCACGGGGTTGAGCAGCCCGGAGGACCCCGGCCGACCAGAGCATTCGCCCGTCAGTGGCATCGTAGGAGGGTGAGTTATCACCTCCTGGGTCACCCGGTCCGGCCACCCGCCGCTCGGCCCGCCACGGCCCTGAGCGCTATCACCGTCGGCATCGGCGGGCTCGGCATCGGGGGGCTGGGGGGCGGCGGCGGACTGGGCCGCGTCCTGGTGCACCTGTTCATCTGGCGCCTCATCTGGCGCGGGGGCCTGGCGATCTGGCGGGTGCCGGTCTTCGGCCCGGCGATCGACATCGTCCTGGCTCTGGTGGTGGTGGGGCTGCTCGTCCTCCGGTCGCAGCGCGGCCCGGGCTGGTGGCAGCGGCGGGGCGGCGGTCCCCGGAGCGGCGCGTCCGGCGGCGCGCGCGACAACTCCGGACCCCGCAACTGGTGACCGGAGCGACGGCCCGGGCCGCCGGAACGGCCGACTTGCCGTCGGCCGGCGCGCGATTCGCCTGATCAGCTGACAGGGCCGCGAGTTATGGTGTCCGCATGCCGGATCGCAAACAGACTATCGAGGTCGCCGGCCGCACCGTGGTCCTCTCCAACCCGGACAAGGTCTACTTCCCGCGGACCGGGCACACCAAGCTCGACCTGGTCCAGTACTACCTGAGCGTGGCCGACGGCGCCCTGCGGGGCGCGGCCGGGCGCCCGATGGTGCTCAAGCGCTTTGTCAACGGCGCGGAGGGCGAGGCGTTCTTCCAGAAGCGGGCCCCGTCGTCGCGGCCGGACTGGCTGGCGACCGTCGAGCTGAAGTTCCCGTCCGGCCGGACCGCCGACGAGATCGTGATCAGGGACGCCGCCGGCCTGGCCTGGATGGTCAACCTGGGCTGCATTGACCTCAACCCGCACCCGGTCCGCGCCGACGACCTCGATCACCCCGACGAGCTGCGGGTGGACCTGGACCCGGTGCCCGGCGTGGAGTGGGCCCAGATCGTCCGGGTGGCGCTCGTCGCCCGGGACGTGCTCGCCGACTTCGGGCTGACCGGCTGGCCGAAGACCTCGGGCTCGCGCGGCATCCACATCTACAGCCGGATCGAGCCGCGCTGGACCTTCACCCAGGTGCGCGGGGCGGCCGTCGCGCTGGCCCGCGAGATCGAGCGGCGCGCCCCCGGCGACGCGACCGCGCGCTGGTGGAAGGAGGAGCGGCACGGCGTCTTCGTCGACTACAACCAGAACGCCAAGGACCGCACGGTGGCGTCGGCCTACTCCGTCCGCCCGACCCCCGACGCCCGGGTCTCGGCGCCGCTGACCTGGGACGAGGTGCCCGGCTGCGATCCCGCGGCGTTCACCATCGACACGATGCCCGACCGGTTCGCGCGCCTGGGCGACGTCGGGGCGGGCATCGACGAGGCGGTCGGATCGCTGGAGGCGCTGCTGGAACTGGCCGCCCGGGATGAGGCCGCCGGCGTGCCCGACGCGCCGTGGCCGCCGCACTACGACAAGCAGGCGGGTGAGGCGCCTCGCGTTCAGCCGTCCAAGCGGCGGGCGGGCGGGGCGGGCAGGAAGGCGGCGGGCAAGGACCCGGCGGCTGAGAACGCGGCCAGTGACGCGGCCGCCCAGGATCTGGCCGTCCTGCCACCCGCGCCGGGCAAGGCCAGCGGGGCGAGCGGCCGGCGCCGGACGTCGATGCCGATGATCGAGGTGGCCAGGGCGGCCACGCAGGCCGAGGCGCTGGCCGGGCTGGAGCGCTGGAAGGAGCGCCACCCGGCCGCCGCGGCGCTGCTGGAGCCCGCCGACGTCATGGTCGACTCGATGCGCGGCCGGTCCTCCACCTGGACCCGGATCCGGCTGAACCTGCGTCATGTCCCGGAGGCGGAACGGCCCGGCCAGGAGGCGCTGGAGGTGGACTACGACCCGTTTGCCGGGTTCGAGCCGCCGCCGCGCTCCCCCGGCCGCGGCTAGACCCGCCCGCTCAGGCGGCGATGTCCCGCTGGGCGACGACGTGGGTGGGCCGGATCCGGACCAGCAGCTCGCCGCTGACGCCATTGCGGGCACCGAACTCCGCCGCGCGGTCGGCCCCCATGTAGCGGCCGCCGATGACCGCGGCCCAGCGCCCGAGCTCCGCCAGGTCATCTGACAGCGTCGCCTCGCCCTCGATCACGACAAAGCTGAAGGGCGGCTGCTGGTCATCGACGCACAGGCAGACCCGCGGGTCGCGGCGCAGGGCGCGGCCCTTGACGCTGGTCTCCTCAGTGGTCAGCATGACGTCCGCGCCGTCCAGCACGAACCAGATCGGCGTCACGTGCGGCCGCCCGTCCGGCCGGTGCACGGCCAGCTTGCCGGTCCTGGTCCCGGTCATCACGAACTCGTGCCACTGCTCCGGTGTCATCTTCGCCATATGGCCCACCGTAGGACAGCCGCCGCCGCGGGCCGGCACCAGGGACGGCCGCCGCCGGCCCCCGGTCAGGCGCGGTCAGGCCCGGTCAGGCGTGGGTGAACTTGAGCAGGAACTCCAGCGTCCCGCTGCTCGCGGTGGTCACGAAGCTGCCGAAGCTCGGGTTGGGGATGTCGTACTGGGCGAACACGACGGGAAGCGTGCCCGACACCTCGAGGCCGGCCGCCGTCCGCTCGGCGCTGAGCGGGAAGCTGACCGCCCTGGTGTGGCCGTGCAGGGTGAGTTCGCCGGCCGCGTGGTAGACCTTGACCGTTCCTGCCCCCGGCACCGGCGCCAGCTCGATCGGCGAGGTCAGCCGCAGCGTGCCCGTCGGATACTTCGCCGTGTCCATGATCCGGCCATTGAACTGGGCGTCTCGCTGGCTCTGGTCGCTCTTGACCGTGGCCAGCTGGGCCGTGAAGGACGCAGCGGTAACCTTCGTGCCGCTGATCGTCAGCGTGCCGGTGACGCTGCTAGTCCGTCCCACGGCGATGTTGTTCTGGCCCAGCAGCACCTCCTTGACCCGGTAACCGACCACCGACCCGGTCCCGACCTTCCAGCTGCCCGCCACCGGGCCGGCGGTCCCGGTCGCCGCGGTTGACGGCGACGAGGAGGTGCCCGCCGACGAGGTGCTGGCGGCCGGAGAGCCCGACTTGAGACTCAGCGCCGCCGGGGCCGGGCCCGAGATGACGTGAATGTAGAAGTACGTGCCGCCGACCGCGAGCGCCGCGATGATGACGACGCCCCCGGCCAGCCATATCGCCCACCGCTGCCCGCGGGACAGTGCCATCGCCGACCACCCCTCTAGCCGACCTGTGTCAGCCGACCCTGCTGCATGTTCAGTCAGAGCTTCTCAGCGGTGGCCGGGTTCCTGCTGGACGTTTCCTCTACGCCGGCTATGTCAGGCGACCTCAGGTGACGTCAGGCGACCTGGTCGAGCAGGCTGGCCAGCAGCTCCAGGTGATCAAGGTCGTGCAGGTCCAGTACCTGGAGGTAGGCGGTCTGCGCGCCGATCTCCCCGAAGGCCCCAAGCCGGTCGGCGATCTCGGCGGGCGATCCGGCCAGTCCGCTGGCCCGCAGCTCGTCGACGTCCCGCCCGATCGCCGCCGCGCGCCGCTGCAGCTCGGCGGGGGTCGCGCCGCAGCACACCGGATGGGCGACGGAGTAGACCATCGACGACTCGGCCCGGCCGGCGGCCGCGCACGCCTCCCGCACCCGGCCGAACGCCGCGGCCGTGTCGTCCAGGCTGGCAAACCCCCGGTTGAACTCGTCGGCGTAGCGGGCGGCCAGCTCCGGCGTCCGCCGCTTGCCGCCGCCGCCGATCAGCACCGGCGGCCCCGGCCGCTGGGCCGGCTTGGGCAGGCCGGGCGAGTCGGTGACCGTGTAGTACGTGCCGCTGAAGGCGAACTTCTCGTCCTCGGCGGCCGCCCAGAGCCCGGTGATGATCGCCAGCTGCTCCGCGAACCGGTCGAACCGCTCCGCCAGGCCCGGGAAGGGGATCGCATAGGCGGCGTGCTCGGCCTCGTACCAGCCCGCGCCGAAGCCGAACTCCACCCGGCCGCCGCTCATCTGGTCGACCTGTGCCACCGAGATCGCCAGCGGCCCCGGATGCCGGAAGGTAGCGGCCGTCATCAGCGTGCCCAGCCGGATCCTCGAGGTCTCCCGGGCCAGGGCGCCCAGCGTCACCCAGGAGTCAGTGGGACCAGGCAGGCCGCTGACGTCGCCCATCTTGAGGTAGTGATCGGACCGGAAGAACGCGTCGAAGCCCAGGTCCTCGGTCGCGCGGGCCACTCGCAGCAGGGTCTCGTAGTCGGCGCCCTGCTGCGGCTCGGTGAAGATCCGCAGTTTCATGGCCCCATACTCTCGCGGCCGCCCGGCGGCGCGTCGATGCGGGTCGCGTCCGCCCGGGTGAGGGTGGCCAGGCACTCGACGTGGTGGGTCATCGGGAACGCGTCGAACGCGCGGAGCCCGTCCAGCGCCCAGCCGCCGGCTGTCAGCAGCTTCAGGTCGCGGGCCAGGGTCGCCGGGTCGCAGGAGACGTAGGCCACGGCGCGCAGGGTGGCGGGCGCGCCCACCAGCGCGTCGACGACCGCCCGGTCCGCTCCGGCTCGCGGCGGGTCCAGCACCGCGAGCGACGCCCCCGCCAGGCCGATCCGGCGCAGCACCTGGCCGGCGTCGCCGCGGTGGACCCGCGCCCACGGCCACTCGCGCAGGTTGTGCCGTGCGTCGCGGACCGCCGTGACATCGGACTCGACGCCGATCACCGTGCCGCCCGGCCCGACCGCCCGGGCCAGCACCCCGGCGAACAGCCCGGCCCCGCAGTACAGGTCGAGGGCCTGCTCCCCGGGGCGCGGGGCGAGCGCCTGGAGTACCGCCCGGGCCAGCGTGTCGGCGGCGGCCGGGTGCACCTGCCAGAAGCCGGCCAGGTCGACCCGCCAGTCCCGCCCCGCGGCGCGCTGGGTCAGGTAACCTCGCCCGGCCACCGCGGTCCGCGCTCCGGACCGGCCGACCGAGCGAAGGCTGTCGGCGGCGACCGGCGGGACCGCGCCCCGCAGCGGCCCGGTCACCAGGACAGCGCGCTCGCCGGTCGCCGGGACGACAGCGACTTGTACCGACGTGGCGCCCGGCCACCGGCTGGCAGTCGCGCCCGTGGCGTTGACCGCCGGGTAGGCGATCGGGCACTCCCCCACCTCGACGATCTCGTGCGAGCGGTGCCGGCGCAGGCCAGGAGTCCCGTCCGGGCCGATCGCAAAGGAAACCCGGGTCCGCCAGCCGAGCCCCGACGTCTCATCCCCCAGCGGCTCTACCGTGACCTCGCGGTCGAGGCCGGCGATCCTGGCCAGCTGCTGGCGGATCACGGCGGCCTTCAGCCGGCGCTGCGCGGGCAGGCTGGCGTGCTGCCAGTCGCAGCCACCGCAGCCGCCCGGCCGGGCGTGCGGGCACGGCGGCGGCACCCGGTCGGCGGACGGGACCAGGATCTCGACGGCATCCGCGCGGGCGAGTTTCGCGGTGATCTGGGTCAGCACGGCGCGAACTCGCTCGCCCGGCAGGGCGTGCCGGACGAACACCACGCGGCCGCCCTTATCATCGGGGCGGGCCACGCACCAGCCGCCGTTCACCGCCTCTCCGACGGTCAGTTCGAGCACGTCACCGGGCAGGGGCGCGGTCGGGGCGGGGGCGGTCACTGGCACCATGTTGCCGTGCCCCGGCGCCGGGCCGGCCGGCGGGGTGCCGGCCGGCTAGTAGACCGGCGCATGTGGGCATACCGTGATCAAGCACTGATCGGGCGGGAAGGAAGAGCGTGCACATCGTCATCATGGGGTGCGGGCGAGTCGGCTCGACCATCGCCCACATCCTCGAGGACCAGGGCCACTCGGTCGCGGTCATCGACCGCGATCCCGAGGCGTTCCGCAAGCTTCCGTCCGGGTTCAAGGGGAGCAGGATCACTGGCGTGGGCTTCGACCGCGATGTCCTGTCCGAGGCTGGCATCGAGCACGCAGACGCCTTCGCCGCCGTCAGCAGCGGCGACAATTCCAACGTTATCGCCGCCCGGGTGGCCCGGGAGTCCTTCGGCGTCGAGCGCGTCGTGGCGCGCATCTACGATCCCCGCCGGGCCGACGTGTACCAGCGGCTGGGCATCCCGACGGTGGCGACCGTGCGCTGGACCGCCGACCAGATGCTGCGCAGGCTGCTGCCGGAGGGAGCCGAACCGCTCTGGCGCGATCCGACCGGCGCGATCGTGCTCGCCGAGGTGGCGTGCGTCGACGACTGGCTGGGCGAGAAGGTCTCGGCCCTGGAGGAAATGGCCCAGACCCGGATCGCGTTCATTTCCCGGCTCGGCCAGGCGATGATCCCCACCAACGGAACCGTCCTGCAGGAGGGCGACGTCCTGCACGTCGTGGCCGAGGAGGGCGACCTGCAGCGCATCGCCGCCCTGTTCTGCCGTCCGATCACCGGAAAGGGAAAACACTGATGCGCGTCGCGATCGCGGGCGCCGGCGCCGTCGGCATGTCCATCGCCAAGGAACTGATCGAGAACGGCCACGAGGTCCTGCTCATCGACAAGGACCCCAAGGCCATCCGGGTCTACGGCGTACCCGGGGCCGAGTGGCTGCTCGCGGACGCATGCGAGATCACCGCGCTCGACGATGCCTCGCTGGAGCGGTGCAACGTGGTCATCGCCGCAACCGGGGACGACAAGGCCAACCTGGTCACGTCCCTGCTGGCCAAGACCGAGTACGGCGTGCCGCGGGTGGTCGCCCGGATCAACCTGCCCGCCAACGAGTGGCTCTTCAACGAGTCCTGGGGCGTGGACGTGGCGGTCTCGACGCCCCGGCTGCTCTCGGCGCTGGTCGAGGAGGCGGTCAGCGTCGGCGACCTGGTCCGGCTGATGACCTTCCGGCAGAGCGACGCCAGCCTGGTCGAGATGACCATGCCGGCCGACGCCCCGCTGGCTGGCCAGCGGGTCGGCAGCATCAGCTGGCCAGCGGATACGGCGCTCGTCGCCATCCTCCGGGACGGGCGCGTGATCGTGCCGAGCGGCGACGACCCGCTGGAGGGCGGCGACGAATTGCTGTTCGTCACCAGCCAGGACGTTGAGAGCGAGCTAGCCCGGCTGCTGCACGAGGGCGAGTGAGGCGGTTACCTCGTCTCGGTGATCTCCGGCCCGCGCTCGAACGGGTTGGGCATGCCGTTGCCCTCGGCCTCAATCTGCTCCTCGATCGCCTGCCGGGCCTCCTCGGGCAGCTGGATGTCCAGCGGCTGGCGCGGCGGCTGCGCGTGCTCGCCGCGGACGACGACCACGTCCGCGAAGATCTCCTCGAAGGGCCGGGCCAGCTCGGGCTGGCGCGCCGCGGGCCCGGAAATCAGGCCGCGCAGGAACCAGCGGGGGCCATCGGCGCCCATGAACCGCAGTGACTCCACCGGACCACGCTGACCCCCCGTGCCCTGGGGCGCCGTGCCCTGGGGCGCCGTGCCCTGGGGCGCCGTGCCCTGGCCCGCCGGACCCTCCTGGCTCAGGTGCACCAGCAGCTCCGGCCCGAATGGCCCGTCGCCCTCCTCGCTCCGGCCGCCGGACTTGGCGGCCTCGCCAGCGATCTCCTGGCGGACCTCGTCCCAGAGCCCGGTGGTCTTGGGCGCCGCGAAGGCCTGGAGCTGAATCGCGCTGTTGCCGTAGACGACGGCGATCCAGATGCCGGGCTCCTGCTCCAGGCTCACCTGGATATCGAAGCCGTCCCGCAGCGGGACCAGCAGGCTGCCGAAGTCCATCCGCTCGCTGTCGGGGTAGCCGCCCGCCGCGTCCCACGGCCCGGCGGCGCGGTCGCGCCCGGATCCGGCGGTCGCGGCGGAATCACGCAGCCTGGTCCAGGTGGCGGGGTCGCCCAGGTCCTCGCCGCGCCGGGCGGCGGCTGGCCGGCCGGGGGCGACCGGCTCCGCCTGCTCCAGGTCATCGTCCAGCTCGTCATCTGCCGCCAGCTCGTCGTCCGCCGCCAGCTCGTCGTCGAGCTCGCCGCCCTCGGCCAGCTCGTCGTCGAAATCCTGCTGGCCCTGGTCGGCGCCGCTGTCCTGCCTGGACTGATCCGCGTCATCACGGCGGTGCCGTCGAAACACCCCGCACGCTCCTTAACTTTCTGACCGAAAACCGGCGCTATGCCCTGTCCGGCGCCTCGCGGCCGGGAGCCGACGCCGGGCTCATCGCGTGTCCGCCCGTCGAGCCGAACCCGCCGTCGCCCCTGGCCGATCCTGGCAGCGTCTCTACCTCGTAGAACACCGGGTACGCCACGCGCTGGACCACCAGCTGGGCGATCCGGTCTCCGCGCTGGAACCGGACAGGATGCTCGGCGTCGGTATTGAGCAACGTCACCCTGATCTCGCCACGGTACCCGGCATCGATGGTTCCGGGCGCATTGACGATCGTGACTCCGTGCTTGGCGGCGAGTCCGGAACGGGGGTGCACGAAGGCCGCGTAGCCGTCCGGCAGCGCGATCGCGACTCCAGTCGGGACGAGGGCCCGCTGGCCGGGGGCAAGTTCCACGTCCTGCGCGGCGAACAGGTCGGTGCCGGCATCCCCCGGATGCGCGCGACCAGGCAGCGGCAGGCCGGGATCCAGCCGCTGGATAAGCACCTCGACACTGTCGGGGTGCCCGTGGTCGTGAGTCCCGTGGTCAGTCACGGAGGCGACCTTACAGCTACGGGCTAGCCGTCCGGCGGCGATACCGGGGCGCTGTCTCGCAGTTGCGGCCAGGCGTAGGTGATCACCGCGGCGGCGGGCACGGCCACGATGGCGCCGGGGATGCCGGCGATCAGCCCGCCGACCGCCAGGACCAGGATGATCGCCAGCGGGTGCAGCCGGACCGCCCGCCCGACGACCAGCGGCTGCAGCAGATGGCCCTCGATCTGGTTCTCCACCAGGAAGACGGCGACCAGGATGACGGCGGCGACCCAGCCCTTGGTCGCCAGCGTGACCAGGATGGCCAGGGCCCCGACGACCAGGATGCCGATCAGCGGGATGAACGCCGCGAGGAAGACCAGGACGATCAGCGGGACCAGCAGGGGGACGCCCAGGATCCACAGCGCCAGGCCGATGAAGACCGCATGGATCGCGGCCACCGCGGTGGTGCCGCGGACGTAGCCCGTGAGCGCTTGCCAGGCGGCGGTCCCGGCGTTGGCCATCCGGCGGCTCGCCTCGGGCGGCAGCCCGCTGGTCAGCCACGACCAGATCCTGGCACCGTCCTTGAGCAGGAAAAACGAGATGAACAGGGTCAGTACCAGGCCGGTCAGGCTCTCGAGGAAGATCCGGCCGCCGGTGACGACCGTGCCGGCGATGACCGCCTTGTGCTGGGACAGGAACTGGGTCACCTGGTTGGTCAGCTGCTGCAGCCGGGCGCCCTTGAGGTGAAATGGCGGCCCGGCCAGGGATCTCTGGAGCTCGGTGGCCGTGCGCTGGACCTCGGCCGCGAGCTGCGGATAGTCCGCGCCGACCCGGTTAGCGGTCAGCGTCACCGCGCCGGCGATGACCACGATGGCGGCCAGCAACGTGCACCAGGTGGCCAGCAGGGCGGGCAGCCCGGCCCGCCGCAGCCGCGCCGACAGTGGCTGCAGCAGCGCCGTGAGCAGCAGGGCGGCGATGAGCGGCAGCACCACCAGGCGAAGCGCCACGGCGACCCGGAAGGCCCCGTAGATGAGGGCGGCCACCAGGATCAGCCGCCAGGCCCAGGCGGCGGTCTGCCGGAGCAGCCGCGGGACCTGGTCGTTGACCGGCACCGCAGGCGGCATGGGTAGCGGAGCAGCGGACGGCAGGGGTAGCTGGGCCGCCGGCGCCGGGTCCGGCTCGCTGTCACCCGGTGCTGCTGGCCGGTCCGTCATGGAACCATGTAACCAACTACCTTGGTGCCATGGGCAACTACCGCGAACACCTCCGCGTGCCGGCGTCGTGGTGGGTGCTCGGATTCATCACCATGGCGACGTTCGCATCCTT
>Ga0208220_1000497_pt1 | contig 16472 bp, 10 predicted proteins | sample NGESurdeep092012_9_FD_184484 | JGI IMG/M metagenome (GOLD analysis project Ga0208220, IMG submission 184484) | Arctic peat soil microbial communities from Barrow, Alaska - NGEE Surface sample F53-1 deep-092012 (SPAdes) | ecosystem: Environmental > Terrestrial > Soil > Wetlands > Peat ... | reverse complement strand
CCGCACATCGGCCGCCTGCTCGATCATTCCGTGGATCAAACGCTCGATTGGGCCGATCACGTGGTCATCGCTCAAAAACTCAAGCCGGATCTTGCGTCACGGATAAGGCGCGCCAGCCTGCCCGTCACAGATTTGGTCGGCTCTTCTCTGGCATTCAGCTCCGCTCCAGCGTGATAGAAGAAAAGGATCAGGCGTTCTTTTCGGCTTGGCGTGAACGTCTCCAGGCGCTGAAGAACGTCCCTCCCGTTCTGCGCATTGTTTGGGATTCCGGTCCTCACGTGGTCAGCCTGGGGCTGGTTTGCCGTTTGATCGTTTCATTGATGCCCGTTTGTATTGCGTGGGTAAGCGGCTTGATCATCGGCGAGGTTACGCATCTGGTCTATCACAAGCTGGCTTTGCCCGCCAGCCTGTGGTGGCTCGTCGCGCTCGAATTCGCGCTGGCTATCACCAGCAATGTTTTTGGCCGCCTCACGGACTACTACGATGCGGTTCTGGCTGACCGCTACACGCGGCACGTCAGCATCCAAGTGATGGAGCACGCCTCGCGTCTGGATCTTCAGATCTATGAAGATCCGGTATTCTACGACCGGCTTGAGCGCGCCCGGGTTCAAGCCACCGACCGGCTTGGCATGATTCAATCGATCGGACGTTTGTTCCAGCAGGCCATCACCACCATTTCGCTATCCGTCGGAATCCTCCTCTTTTCGCCCTGGCTGCTTTTACTGCTGGTGGGATGTCTGGTGCCCGCGTTCCTCGGAGAGAGCCACTACGCCTTTCTGAATTACGCGAAGAATTTCCGTCAGACCCCGACGAAACGCCAGCTCGACTACTTGCGGCAGGTTGGCGGAAGCAAAGAAGCCGCCAAAGAGCTCAAATTATTCGGCCTCAGCGGTTTTCTGACGGATCGGTTCACGCGGCTTTCCAATGACATTCTGGACGAGAATCTGGCGCTTAATCGCAAGCGCGCCTGGGCAGTCTCCCTGCTGTCGATGTTAAGCACCACGGGCTATTACGGATCTTATGCCTGGGTTGTCTACCAAACGGTTGCGGGCGCGCTTACCATCAATAAGCTGGTCTTTCTTACGCAATCTATCCTGGCCGCATCCAACAACATCTCGATGATTTTCTCCAATCTGTCGGGCATTGCGGACCAGGCTCTTTTCCTCACCGATCTACTGGCGTTTTTTGCGATGCGGCCCACCGTCACATCGAAGCCCGGCGCGCTGCCCGCCCCGCGCCCGATCGCCAGCGGCTTCGAATTTCGCGACGTGTCTTTTGTTTATCCGGGTACCCAGCGCGAAGTGCTCAAGGGGTTGAATTTCCGCCTGGAGCCCGGCGAGAGGATTGCTCTGATCGGCCAAAACGGGCAGGGAAAGACCACCATCGTCAAGCTGATGACCCGGCTCTACGATCCGACCGGCGGCCGCATCTTTTTAGACGGTATTGATCTTCGCGATTACGACGTCGAAGATCTGTGCAGAGAAATTGGAGTCATCTTTCAGGACTTCATGCGCTATGAGATGACCGCCCGCGAAAACATCGCAGTGGGCCGGATCGAGTACATTTCCGACGATCGCCGTATTCACCGCGCGGCTGAAAATAGTCTCGCGGACGGCGTGATTCAACGCCTGCCGCGGCGATACGATCAGATGCTGGGCCGGCGCTTTGAAGGCGGTGTCGATCTGTCCGGCGGCGAATGGCAGAAACTGGCGCTGGCGCGCGCTTATCTGCGTGAGGCGCAGGTTCTTATTCTCGATGAGCCCACGGCGGCTCTGGACGCCCGCGCCGAATATGAAGTCTTCGAGCGGTTCAATGAGCTCACCGAAAGCAAGATGGCTCTTTTCATCTCTCATCGCTTCTCCACCGTGCGCATGGCCCGGCGCATCATCGTTCTCGAAGACGGCGCAATTGCCGAGGAAGGCAGCCACGAGTGTCTTATGCGGCGCGGCGGGCGATACGCTGAGATGTTCGAGCTGCAAGCGTCAAGCTACAGATGAAGTCCGTTTAGCCGATGTCCGAACCATCCATGGCGGCAAAAGTGGAGCCGTACTCGGATCCCGCCGGTCTCAGCGCCAACGAGCGCGATGAGCTTCGCGAGCAGGCCACGCGAGCGGCGCGGAGTTGTGCCTGGCTTCCGGGGAAACGGCATTCGGGCCGGCCCAGTGAAGTTTTCCGGAGAAGCGCCAGACGGCTTTATCGATTGGAGCGCGACCTCTATGCGCTGCGTTCGGGAGAGCCTTCCGAGGATCTCAAATGGCTCTACGACAACCTGCGCCTCCTCCGGACGGAAGCCCAGGATCTTCGCCAAGCGGCCAAACAACTCGGTAAATTGCCGCTGGTCCGCACTCCCGCGGAGGAGTCCATTCCGCGCTGCATGGCGCTTGCCCGTTCTCTGTTAGCCGCAGCCCAAAACTCGCTGAACGAGTCGGTCTTTTCCTTCTTCCTCGAAGCCGTCCAGGACGTAGAGCCTTTGCGCCTTTCCGAACTTGCGGGAATAATTCCGGCGCTAAAGGTCACGCTCATGGAGACCATCGCCGAAGACGGGAGAAAGGCGCTGGACGCCTTTCGGAAGAACGCGAACGATCCGCCTTCTTACAACCTCCGCCGCACCATTACGAGCCTTCGGTTTCTTGGCGAAGTGGACTGGCGGGAAATTCTGGAGGGAATCTCCGTCGTCCACCGGATTCTGTCCCTCGATCCGGCCGGCGTCTATCCGCGTATGGATTTCGAAAGCCGCGAGCTGTATCGGAAATCCGTCGAGCTCATCGCCGGGCATTCCGATCTGGGCGAAATCGAACTCGCCCGGCGCGCCGTGACCATGGCTGAGGAAGCAAAAGTCGACCGCTCGGCTCCTGAAGCCCTGCGCGATCGCGTCCGCCACGTGGGCTATTACCTGATGGATCGCGCGGCATCGGAGGATTTACTGAAGCGCGCCGGTTACCGGCCTTCCTTCAGCCGCAGCGCTCAGCGCCTGTTTCTCGATTATCCGGATGAGCTCTACATCATCGGAATCGAAGCCGTCACGCTCATCACCGTCGTCGCTCTCATCATGAGCATTGTCGGCACTCACGGAGGCTTCGGGCTCATATTGGGCGCGCTGCTCCTCATCATCCCAGCTACTCAAGCCGCAGTCGAGCTGATGAATTATTTCGTCACTACCGTCATCTCCCCGCGCGCGTTGCCGAAGCTGGATTTCTCAAAGGGCGTGGACCTCGTTTGCGCCACCATGGTTGCCATTCCGGCGCTGCTCCTCAATGAGAAACAGATTCATCAATTAGTGGAGGATCTCGAAGTCCGCTATCTTGTGAATCGCGATCCGAACATCTTTTATGCCCTGCTGACGGATCTTCCCGATACAGCGGAACCCGCCGCCGAACTGGATCGTCGAATCGATCTCGCCGTCCAACTGATTGAAGAGTTGAACCGCAAGTATGCGCGCGAGCCGTATGGCGGCTTCTATCTGTTTCATCGCCACCGCGTCTACAATCCCCGGGAAAGCGCCTGGATGGGATGGGAGCGCAAGCGCGGCAAGCTGCTCGATCTCAACAAACTGCTGCGGAATGTATATGATCCTTTTCCGGTGAAGGCGGGCGATCTGTCGCGCTTGCCCGGAATACGCTACGTCCTGACACTCGATTCCGACACAGATCTGCCGCGCGCCTCCGCTCAGCGCTTGATCGGCGCCATGGCCCACCCGTTGAACCGGCCGCTGATCGATCCTGAGCTGAACATCGTGACCGAAGGCTATGGGATTCTACAGCCTCGCGTGGGCATCAGCGTGCACTCAGCCACGCGCTCGCGTCTGGCGAGCATCTACTCCGGTCAAACCGGCTTCGATATTTATTCGCGCGCCACTTCCGACGTTTACCAGGATCTTTACGGCGAAGGCATTTTTACCGGAAAAGGCATATACGATGTCGATGCGCTTCGCCAGGTCCTTGAACATCGATTCCCCCGCAATGCGCTGCTGAGCCACGATCTCATCGAAGGGGCTTACGCGCGAGCCGGATTGGTATCGGATATCGAAGTCATCGACGATTATCCTTCCCACTACAGCGCCTATAACCGCCGCAGGCATCGCTGGCTGCGAGGCGATTGGCAAATCGTGCGTTGGATCTTCAACCGGGTTCCCGCCGAATCGGGAAGCCTTGTCGAAAACCCTATCTCTCTGGTTTCCAGATGGAAGATCGTTGACAATCTTCGCCGCAGCCTGATTGAGCCGGCCACTTTTCTACTGTTGATTGCGGGCTGGCTTTTTCTGCCCGGAGGGCCGCGCTTCTGGACGCTGGTCACGCTCGCCCTGCTCTTCCTGCCCATTTATTTCCGCCTCGCTTTCCTGCTGCTTCGCACCCTGTGGACCCATGCCTGGGACTCGCTGCGCGAGGCTTTCAACGATTTCTTCACTTCGCACTGGAACATTCTGCTGAATATCGCGTTTCTGGCGCATCAAACGCTGGTTGCCCTCGACGCGATTATTCGCACCGTTATCCGCAGCACGCTCACCCATAGCCGTCTTCTCGAATGGGAAACGGCTACTGAAGCCGAATTGGGCATTAAGAAGCGGACGCCCGTCGACGTTTACCTCGATTGGATGCCTCTGCTGGCGGTCTTGCTCGCCGTCGCTCTCCTCATCAGGCCCGCGGCTGCTCCCTATGCGCTTCCGTTTATCGTTACCTGGTGCTGCTCGAAACTCATTTCCAAGTGGCTGAACCGTTCGCCGCATTCTGAAGCGCTCGCATTAACGGAAAAAGCTCGCTTGTTCCTGCGCAACACGGCGCTCCGTACCTGGCGGTATTTCGCGGAACTCAGCAACGAAAAGAACCACTGGCTCATTCCCGATAATCTTCAGGAGCAGCCGTACCGCGTCGCGGAGCGATCGTCTCCGACCAATCTCGGGTTTCTGCTGAATGCCCGTCAGGCCGCTCTCGAATTCGGCTATCTGACTATTTCGGAATTCGTATCACTCACCGAGCTAACACTGGGTTCGCTGCTGAAACTGCAGCGGCATTTCGGTCACTTCGTGAACTGGTACGACAACATCAGTTTGAAACCGCTTGAGCCGCTGTTCCTATCGACGGTCGATAGCGGTAATCTCTGCGCGTCGCTCTGGTGTCTGAAACACGGTTGCCTTGAATTCTTGAAACAGCCTCTCATACGTCCCAACGCTCTGAACGGCCTGGCCGATTATTACCGCATGCCGGGAGCCGCCGCCGCTGTTTCGAATGACTTTCCGCATCTGCTCGCGTTAGCGGATTCCGCTGCGTGGCTTCCCGAACTCTTAAAAATGCCCGGCGTCCCTTCGCCGCGCCCGGAGACGGATGGAAAGAACGCATGGTGGCCTGCTGAGTTGAGATCGCGCATCCAAGCGATCCGCGAGGAAGTCGGCAGTTTCATGCCCTGGTATCTTCCCGAATTTGCGCCATTGCGCCAGCTCAGGTCGCGCGAGCTCGAGCTGCCTCACGATCCGCTCACTACGGCAAACGCCGAAGCGCTTTATCAGGATCTGGATGGCAAGCTTCAGGCGCTCAACGCCTGCCCCGGCATCTTGCCCGAATCTCTTGCGCTTGCTCAGCGTCTGCGCGAAGCGCTTCCCGAATGCCGTGCGCGGATCCGTAGCCTCGCGTCTCGGCTCGCCGCCGTGGCGGCTCAGGCTGATGGTTTAGTTCACGAGATGGGTTTTGAAGCGCTTGCCGACCAGCGGCGGAAGCTCTTATCGGTTGGTTACGATGTTGCCGCTCAACAATTGAGCAAGTCCTGCTACGACCTGCTTGCGTCTGAATCCCGCACCGCCGCCTTCCTCGCGGTTGCCAAAAATGAGGTTTCGCAGGACACCTGGTTTCGCCTGGGCCGTCAGCATACGCGCTGCGAAACGGAAACCGTCCTGATCTCCTGGACGGGAACCATGTTTGAATACCTCATGCCGGTGATCTGGATGAAATCTCATCCCAACACATTGCTCGATCGCGCCGTCCGGGCCGCGGTCCGCGCGCAGCAGCTTTACGCGAGACGCCGCCGCGTGCCGTGGGGTATCTCGGAAGCGGCTTACAGCAAAACCGATCAGGATGGCAATTACCAGTACGCCGCATTCGGCGTGCCCGGCCTGGCACTTAGTGTCGCTCGCGCCGGATCGCTTGTGGTCTCGCCTTATTCCAGCTGCCTCACGCTGCTGGTCGATCGCCCCGCAGCCGTGGATAATCTCGTTCAGATGGCGCGCAAGAAATGGCTGGGAGACTACGGCTTCTACGAATCCGCCGATTTCACAGAATCTCCCGACCGCGCTTTTCTTCCCCGCAAATACGTCCTGGTCCGCTGTTGGATGGCGCATCACCAAGGCATGAGTCTAGCCGCCATTTGCAACGTCTTGCATGGCGCTTCCTTTCAGCGTTGGTTTCACGCCGAGCCCCTGGTGCAAGCGAGCGAGCTAATTCTGCAGGAACGCCCGCTTCGCGCGAAGCCCATTCCCGACTTGCAGCCGCGGCGGGTGATTTCGTTCACGCGCGATGGCGCCGGCCCCGCCGCAAAAGCTCGCGTCCCCGCCTGATCTCCTAACCTAAGTAATCGCCCGGCAACGCACTGCGCGGTGGCTTGGCAAGGATGAAGGAGATTACTAAAGATGCCACAGAGCTGCGTGAGCGCACGCGATCCCTATAGGAGCGTAGGTAGCGGCTTGTTTCCTAATCACTGCTGGCCACTAAATATGGAAAAGCCGGAATTTGCTGCCTCTGACCTATGCTCTTTTCTTGAGCTCGACCGTGCCAACGATTATCTTTCCAGAAAACGCACCATAACCCACGGCCTTTCCGGCCATAGATGTTCCATGATTGCTGAGGGTCAAGAGCATATACCCAAATGCATACACGGGTGTGCTGTGCGTATATTCCAGGTGAACGTACTTCTGATCGGAAAGATAGCCTTTCAGCGTGAGCTGGTAGGTAGTACCTTGTAACTCGAAGCGGCCGCTGCCCTTAACTTTCTTGCGGTAGGCAACGAATGTACACGACATGTGCGCGGAAAAAAGGGATGGGGAATCATCTGGGACTTCCAAATTAGCGATTCTTCCCTCCCATTTTCCTGTCAATGCTGCGCGCCTGTCTTTTGAAATTCTGTACCGCGCCCCATCTTCGAAGAACAGTTTTACAAACACGCCGATCAGAGCACCGAAGATTGTGCCCGCAGCGCCGATCAACGCATTCAAGAGACTCGATGACATAATGTGTGGGTTTTATTCGGTTTTGGCTCCGTTGGGTTACTTAGTCGTGATTGCGACCAACCGCAGCACCCTTCCAATCCATTGTCAGGGTTCTTCCGATTTTATTGCAACTCCAACGGCAACGCCTGAAGAGTTGTGGCCGATTCATGTCACTCTTTCCGGAGTCTCCGATGCGAAAAAAGGAACGCTCTTCCGTACGAGGCCTCGATTGATGTGTGTCGCAGCCGATTGGCTCGCAAGACAACGATAGGTATGCTTTTCCACCGATGAACGCGCGCAGGACAGTGAACCACACTGATATTCGGAGCATCTCCAATCGGAGCTTCTGAATTTAAGGTGAATGCAGCAGTCGGACGAAGTTTTTCCGACTAAGAGGCGACTCACTGCGATTGCGTCCTATTCGACTTGGATGGGATTAAAAGCCCAATCTAGAACCCTAAGGCGTGTTGACCAAGCACCGCTTGGCTGCCAGGCTAGCCCGCTTACAACCCTTCTAGAATCTGCCGTGCTACCCGTTTTCCCGTAGCGATCGCGCCATGGACGGTCGCGCTGTGGCCGTTCAACTCCGTTGCTTCGCCGGCAAAATACAAGGTTCGCTCAACCGGTTCCGCAAGCGTTTTGCGGGCATTCATCGCGCTCGCCGGCACATAGCTATAGGCGCCGCGCGCAAACGGATCGCCATGCCAATCGTGAAAATAAGTTGCTTCAAGCAGCGAGTTCAGTTTGTCCGGAGTAGATCCTGTAATTCGAGCAAGATCGGCAATGGCGTGGATCAGGATTTCCGCCAGCGGCTGATCCAGCAGGCCGTCCGCATGCGGTCCCGCGCTCCAGCCAGTGAGAATCGGCACACGAACCGGGAGCGTCGTCCACCAGGTCGGAAAGAATTTTTCATTGGATAGCAGAAAGCCGGCGTCGGAGATTTCATCGGTATCCTCCCAGAACGCCTCGCGGAAACGCAAAACGATCCGGATCACCTGGCCGAATCGAAGCTCGCGCGCCGCTCTGAGCGTGCTTTCCGGCTCAGGGTGAAAGCCGATAGCGCCCGCGGCATTTGTATCTGCCTGCAAAACGCCGAGTGCAACCGTAATCACTACACGGCGGCTGCGAACCGTTTCCAGATTGCCAGTAAGCGCGGAACATATTTCAACTCTTGCCGATCCGCGTTTCCAATGGATATTCTTGACGATCGAATTCAACCTGAGTTTTCGTTGCGCATCGTTCACTCCGTCGAGCAGGTGAAGCATCAACGAATCGTAGCCGTTCAGAAGCCGAAAAGAACGATTGCCATCGATTTGGTCGGCAGCCCGGGCGTCTTCGGCAAGAGAAGCAATTCCGATTACTTCTTTCCTAGCGGCGTTGAAGCCTTCTACATAGGCAGCCGCGAGACGTTTGGCATTCTCCGGATGCTTCGATTCATCCAGAAAACTCGAGAAGCTCCGGTCTTTGTGTTTGGCCGCTCGCCTCTGCATATCGTCCATAACTCGACCCACCAGCGCCCAGGCATCGCCGTGATGTTGAACGGCCCCATTTTCGATGTAAACCGCGTTCTCGGCGCAATCATAAGCGGCCAGGCGGCCAGAATGGAGAATGTCCCAGATTTCCGGGGGGCGGCCATGAATGAACTCCGCCCCTAATTCCACCCGCACTGGCGAAAATGCGTCGCGGAAAGTCAGAATGCGGCCGCCGATTCTCTCCCGCGCCTCGATACAAATCACCTTGCATCCGGCGCGGTCCAATTCTTCGAGAGCCGACAATCCGGCAGCCCCGGCGCCTACGATGACTACATCGGTTGGAGAACTCCGCAAAGGTGACCGCAAGCACGCGCCCGAGACGATCGAGATAAATAGGCCGCCAATCACGCGGCCGCGATGGTCCGCAGTCTCAGCATACTCTTTCAAGTTGCTAGGATCGGGATTGGTCAGCCGACGAGAGTTTCTGCAAGGGACCGCGGCAGGAACTGCCACCGTGCTGACGCCTTGCCGAGCGGCCGCGTCCGCGGCGGCCGACTACACCGTTGAGATCGCGCCCTATTCACTTGAAGTGTCGGCGCACCGCCTTATTCGGACTGTTGCTTATAACTCACAAGTACCCGGCCCATTGCTTCGCTTACAGGAAGGGCGGCCAGTGACGATCGATGTTGTAAACCGGACCAGCAACCCCGAAGTCGTCCATTGGCACGGTCTTTTTCTGCCCTCTAACATTGATGGCGCAATGGAAGAGGGTACCCCAGCGATTGCGGCGGGCGGAAGCGCGCGGTACACGTTTAAGCCGCGGCCGTCGGGCTTTCGCTGGTATCACACTCATACGTTCGCCGGACACGACTTTAACAAGGGCCAATACACCGGACAGCACGGATTCTTGTGGATAGAACCGCGCGAGAACCGGGGGCGCTACGACGCTGAAGTTTTTCTAGCACTGCATGATTGGAGAGGCCAGCTTCTGGCGAGCGATGACGGTTCCATGAACCCGTCGTACGACGTCTCTACCATCAATGGTCGCGTGCTCGGTTTTAGTGAGCCGCTCCGCGTCAAAGTGGGACAACGTCTTCTGCTGCACTTGTTGAACTCGAGCGCGACCGAATGTCACTGGATTGCGATGGCTGGTCATCAGTTCGACGTGCTAGCGCTCGATGGTAATCCGGTACCGAACCCCTGTCGCGTGCCCATGCTCAGTCTTGCGCCCGCTGAGCGAGTGAGCGCGATTGTGGAAATGAACAATCCAGGAGTTTGGATTCTAGGAGAAGTTCGCAAGCACATCAGGGTTGCCGGCATGGGAGTGGTGGTGGAGTATGCGGACCGCAGCGGAGAGCCGCAGTGGCGGCAGCCGGAAGCACTGTCGTGGGATTATGCGCGGTTCGGAAGCACCGAATCCAGCGCGTCCGGCGGTGGCGGCATTACGGATATCCCGCTGGTATTCAAGTCGAAGTTCACGGGGCACGGCGATATGGATCATTGGACGATTAACGGGAAGTCGTATCCGAACACCGACACGATTGATCTAAGGCAAGGTCAGCGATACCGTTTGCTGTTCGAGAATAGAAGTACTGAGGATCACCCTTTGCACCTGCACCGGCACATTTTTGAGCTTCGCCGAATATCCGGTCGCGACACTCACGGCATTATGAAGGACACGGTGCGGGTGAACGCCAATACGCAGGTGGATGTGGAATTCACAGCGGACGATCCTGGGTTAACTCTCTTCCACTGCCACCAGCAGGACCATATGGATATGGGCTTCATGATGCTATTTCGCTACGTTTAATTTTTGCCATGGCTGGCTTTCGGCACGTGCGGTTTCAAGAATCCGTGTGTCTAGGGACAGGACTTATACTGATGAGTCTTTTCTCTTCTCTGCCCCTCAGCGCACAAGGAAACTACGAGATTCAGGTGTATGGCTCCGACACGGTTCCTCCCGACAGTACAATGGTGGAACTTCATTCGAATTTCACAGCGATCGGCCAGCGTTATGAAATTCTGGGTGTCTATCCTACGTATCACCAGGAACACGAAACGCTGGAGATCACTCAGGGTATTAACGATTGGGCGGAGGTGGGCTTCTACGTCTTCACGAGTGAACAAAACGGCCATGGAGTGCAATGGGTGGGCGACCACATCCGTCCGCGCGTGCGTGTACCCACGTCGTGGCACTGGCCGATTGGGGTCAGCCTCTCGACGGAAATCGGATATCAGCGCGCCGTTTACTCTCTTGATACCTGGACTTGGGAAATCCGGCCGATTGTAGACAAAGCTATCGACCGCTGGTACTTCGCTTTTAATCCCGCACTCGAACGCACCTGGCATGGGCCCGATGTCCGCCAGGGTTTGGCATTCGCTCCTGCCGCGAAGGTGAGTTATGACTTCACGAAGCGGATCAGCGGGGGAGTTGAATATTATGCCGACTACGGTGCGTTCGCGCAGTTTGACTCGTTTCACGAGCAGCAGCAGCAATTCTTCGCCGCAACCGATTTGAACGTTTCACCTAAATGGGAAATCAATTTCGGTGTAGGGATTGGTGTCACAGGGGCGACGGACCACTTGATCGTAAAAGGAATCATAGGGCGCCATTTTTCCTGGCACAAGCCATCGCGAGTGGATTAGAAATCCAAACGCCAGAGGCGCCGGGGTTTAAACCAAAACTCATTCCTATGGCGGCAGAAGTTGGCTGGCAGCGTCCCGTTCGGAATCGGGCCGGTTCATGGCAAAGACAGCTACCACGCGGTTGCCCTTAAACCACCAAGCACTAAAGCTTGGCGAATTGACGTCGCCTCGATACTCGGTTCGTTCCGCACCTTCAGTAACCCCCCAGAACTCGTAAGATAAGTCGAATACGTCCGAAAAGAAATAGGGGATATTCCTGAACGGCTCCGTCGCGCCGCGCAAGCGCCTCGCTAAATACTGCCCCTGTTTGACCGCATTGTCCCAGTGTTCGAGGCGACGCCGTCTGCCGGAAAGCACGTCTTGATAGTTCGCCACGTCGCCCGCGGCGTAAACGTCGGGAGCGCTAGTCTCCAGAAACTCGTTCACCGGAATGCCATTATCGGCTCGCAGGCCGGCGGCCTCGGCAATGTCGGTCACCGGCATAACTCCAATACCAGCAACTACGAGATCAGCGTCTAGTTTTGTCCCCGTAGAAAGTGATACATAGCCATCACCGATTCCTGTGACTTTCGCGCCCGGCACGAGACGAACGGCACGATCCTGATAGTACTGCTGAAAGAATCGTGACATTTCGGGCGTGAAAAAGCTTTTCCAAACGCGATCCTGCGGGAACACCATGACCGTGTCGCGCCCGCCCTGTGCGCTCTGCGATGCCACTTCCATTCCTATAAAGCTTGCGCCGAGAACCACCACTTTCTTCGCACTCTTCAACGCTTCGCGCAATCGCGCGGAATCCCTCAGTGAGCGAAGATAAAGCACATTGTCACGATCTGCGCCAGAAACATCGAGCGTACGCACCCGGGCGCCGGTGGCAAGAATCAATTTATTAAAACGAAATTCCTCGCCGGCTTGGCCAAGCAATCGTTTACCCGAAAGGTCGATGTTCTCAATCGGCAAGTTGAGATGAATGTCGACGCCGTGCTCGCGATAGAAGCTCTCAGTATTTATGAGTACGCTCTGCTCGTTATCTTTTCCGGCAAGGAAGCCCTTCGAGAGCGGCGGCCGTTCGTAGGGGAGTGCCTGGTCTGCCGAAACGATGCAAAGCTCCCCGGGTTTGAGATCGGCTTCTATGGCTTCTTTCGCGGCATACCCAGCGACCATGCCGCCGCCCAGGATGATTACGTCGTACTTGTTCACGTCCTGAGAATACACCCGGCCTCTCGCATCAGGTAGCAAACAATTGGTAGCGCCATATTGTCGCTACCAATCGTCCCACGTTCCGCCTGGCCGTGACCTGCAGCGCGTTGTAGATTGAATTCGCGGCACGCGGCGGCAATCGATGCCATCGAGGCATTACGAACAGAATAAGTACCCCGAGTCTCCCTCAGGAGGTCTTCCACGACGTCTGCTTTTATGGGCTAACTCAATTCCAAAACAGTTTGGAGGCGCGGGGCGGGATCGAACCGCCGAATAAAGGTTTTGCAGACCTCTGCCTTACCACTTGGCTACCGCGCCGGTAAGATGGATTCTCTTCGCAACATAGCACATAGCGAGCACCTTGGCGAAGCGCGGTACGCTCGGTGTAGATCGCGATGAGAATGACTCCCGTTTTGCTCTTCGCGGCAATATTCATGAACATCGAATCTTCAGTTGCCGCAACCTTTCCAGATATTCTGGAACTCGATCAAATGGCGGCACGTTTCGCCCCTGCTCCGCTGGCGATCGACGCCTCGCATTTGAACCAGGGAGACCGCCGGGCGCTTATCAAACTTATCGAGGCTGGACACGTGATCGACGACATCTTCCTCCAGCAGCTTTGGAGCGGTAACGAGAGGCTTTATGCGCAGTTGGAGCGAGACACATCGCGCCTCGGCAAAGCCCGGCTGCGCGTGTTTCTGATTTATAAAGGACCCTGGTCCGACCTCGACGATCATCGCGCCTTCCTTCCGGACGTTCCAGCGCGCAAGCCGCCTGGAGCTAATTTTTATCCCGAGCACATCACGCATGAAGAGTTCGAGCAGTGGGTATCCGGCCTGCCGGACAAAGAGGCCGCGCTCGCAAAAAGTTTCTTTACCGTCATCCGGCGGGATTCGGCACATGGCAAGCTGGAAATTGTTCCCTACTATCGCGAGTATCGGGCCGATCTTACACGCGCCGCAAAGCTTTTGCGCGAAGCAGCGGCTTCAACTGACAATACTTCGCTGAAACATTTTCTAAATGCGCGCGCGAGCGCGTTTTTGGATGACGACTATTACGAGAGCGACCTCGCCTGGATGGACCTGGATGCGCCGATTGACCCCACCATTGGTCCGTATGAGACCTATAATGACGAGCTCTTTGGATACAAGGCGTCATTCGAGGCGTACATCTGCCTGAAAGACGACGCAGAGACCGCGAAGGTCCAGGGCTTTTCGAAGCATTTGCAAGAAATAGAAAACAACCTTCCCATCGATGCGGCTTACCGCAACCCTAAACTCGGTGCGACAACGCCGATTCGAGTCGTAAACGAAGTGCTCTCGGCGGGCGATGGGAACCATGGAGTTCAGACCGCCGCGTTCAATTTACCGAACGATGAGCGCGTGATTCAGCAAAAGGGCAGCAAGAAGGTGATGCTGAAAAACGTTCAGCAGGCGAAGTTCGATAGCGTGTTAATTCCGGTCTCGCGCATGGTGCTGCCGGCGAGCGCTCAATCCGACGTTAGTTTTGAATGGTTCTTCACGCATATACTGGCCCACGAATTGAGTCATGGGATTGGTCCACATGAAATCAAGGCGGACGGGAAAACCACGTCGGTACGGCTGCAATTAAAGGACCTCTACAGCACCATCGAAGAAGCCAAGGCGGACGTCACTGGCCTGTTCATGCTGCAGTACTTTTTCGACCATGGCGTTTTGCAGGGCGGCGAAGCCAATGAAAGGAAACTTTACAATACATTTCTTGCTTCCTCCTTCCGCACGCTACGATTTGGCATCACTGAGGCGCATGCCAGAGGCATGGCGCTGCAATTCAATTACTTGACGGACCGTGGCGCCTTCGTCGCTCGCGCGGATGGCGCTTTCGAGGTGAATTGCTCGAAGATGAAGCAAGCCGTTCGCGACTTAACTCACGACCTGCTGACGATCGAGGCGCAAGGAGATTATCCGGCAGCTCAAAAGATGCTGACAGAATTAGGAGTCATGCGCCCGCGGATGACGGAAGCTCTGAACCGCCTGAGAGACATCCCTGTCGACATTCAGCCTAAATTCGTAACCGCGGATGAGCTTACGCGAAGCGCGCAGTAGCATCTTCAGGCGCCTGGCGAATCCAGGTTCTTTCGAGTGGACCGAAGCGATCTTCCTACGGCTGCTCGGGCTAATCTATCTGACGGCGTTCGGCTCACTTTGGCCGCAGATCGTGGGATTGGTTGGCTCACATGGCATTGCACCTGCCATTCAGGTGATGACCGCGATGCGCGCCGAGCTAGGCGTAGGAGCGATCTTGTATGTTCCGACGCTGTTTTGGCTCGGAATGAGCGATACGGCTTTGGTTTGGTTCTGCATATTGGGATGCATTGCCGCTCTGTTCCTGGTTGCGGGGTTTTTTTCGCGTTCCGCCGCCGCAGTTTGCTTCGCGCTGTATCTGTCACTCGCCTCAATCGGGCAGCCGTTCACCCTGTTTCAATGGGATGCGCTGCTGCTCGAGGCGGGATTCCTGGCGGTGTTTGCGGGCGCGCCATGGCTTGTCTGGGCGTATCGGTTCCTATTGTTCCGGCTCATGTTCGAATCGGGCGCGGTGAAGCTGCTGTCTCACGATCCCAACTGGCGTGACTTTCACGCGGTGCGTTTCCATTTCATGACGCAGCCTCTACCGAACCCGATCGCATATTACGCGTATCGCGCGCCCATATGGATGCTGGATGCAATGACCGCGGCAACTCTGGCGATCGAACTAGGCGCCCCCATGCTGCTGTTCTGCCCCCGGCGTCTTCGGCATCTTGGCGCTGGACTGCTCATGCTGTTACAGTTGCTGATCCTCTTGACAGGGAATTATGCGTTTTTCAATCTGCTATCGCTCGCCTTGTGCCTGTGGGCTTTCGACGATTCGACCTTTGCTCCGCTTAAACGCTTTCTACGAATGCGAATTCATCCGATAGCAATTTTGCGTCCATTTTTGAATGGAATACTCGTCGTCCTTATGGCAATCGGCGCAACCCAGTTGATCGGAATGTTCGAGGCAGGCTTCGACCGGCCGGTTCAAACCGTTCTCAGCTTCATCTCGCCATTTCAGATCGTGAACACCTACGGCTTGTTTGCGGTGATGACCACGACCCGGCCCGAGATTGTGATGGAGGGATCGGACGATCAAGTAAGTTGGAAAGAGTATTCGTTCAGGTACAAGCCTGGCGAGTTGCATCGCAGTCTCCCGCTGATTGCTCCCTATCAGCCACGGCTGGACTGGCAAATGTGGTTCGCCGCTTTGGGCAGTGTCCAGGAAAATGGTTGGGTGCAAGGCCTGATGTACCGTCTCCTCCTGGGAGAACCTTCAGTTATCGGCTTAATGGACTCCTCGCCGTTTGAAAAGCCTCCCCGGTACATGCGTGCGCTGCTGTACGATTACCAGTTCACGACCCCCGATGAGCGGGCTCGAACCGGAGCCATTTGGCGGAGACAGCTACGCGGGACCTGGTTGGGCCCGGTCTCATTGAACCACCAATAACTCCGTCGTTCAAACTGCCGGTAAGTAAGGGTTATATAGCAAACTCCTAACGCTCACGCGAGGCCTGGAGTCTGCAACAATAGGGCGTGCGTTTGTGGTTAGTGCTTTGGCTGACGGCAGTCACCGCGATATCGCTTGCTCCCCTAAAAGTCAAAGTTTTCTTCGGAACTGTGGGGACTTGGCACGCAACCGGCCATCTTTTTGTGTTCCTCGCAACGGGGGTTCTGGCTTTATCGACGGCGAGGCGCGCATGGTCGAGAGGATCGCGAGCGTTGCTTCTGGTTCTCTTCTGTGCTGCCCTCGAAGCTCTTCAAACGGTCTTATACCACAACCGCTTTGAATGGCGCCACTTGGCCCTCCGCTTTGGGTGCGCGACATGAAAGTGCAGGAGCGTTCGAGTCTCTTTTTTGTGGCGCCAATCTGAGCGTCTGTATACGCTAAGAGAAGGAGGTCCACCATGACTGACTCTC
>Ga0208220_1000494_pt1 | contig 16486 bp, 14 predicted proteins | sample NGESurdeep092012_9_FD_184484 | JGI IMG/M metagenome (GOLD analysis project Ga0208220, IMG submission 184484) | Arctic peat soil microbial communities from Barrow, Alaska - NGEE Surface sample F53-1 deep-092012 (SPAdes) | ecosystem: Environmental > Terrestrial > Soil > Wetlands > Peat ... | reverse complement strand
TCGAGGAACTGGTGCCGCTGTGCGAGATCGTCGGCCGCTGGTCGTTCCTGTGCGTGGTCGCCCCGCTGCGGCTGCCCGGCGGCACCGGCTCCCCGGTCAACCCGATCGCTGTGGTCTGATCGCGGGGAAACATCACCCGCGCCGGGTGGCCCGCGATGGCGGCCGGCCGGCTCGGATTAGACCCAGTGCCGCGCTGATAGGGGAATGGTTATGACAACAACGCAGCAGCACGTCGATGCGCTCGTTATTTTTGGCGCGACCGGCGACCTGGCCAAGCTGGAGACCTTTCCGGCGCTGGTCGGCCTGGTCGAGCGCGGCGTGCTGGACGTCCCGGTGGTCGGCGTGGCCAAGAGCGGCTGGGGACTGGAGCAGTTTCGCGCCTACGCGCGGGACTCGCTCAAGCTGAACAAGATGGATCCCGACAGCCCGGCCGCCACCAAGATGCTCAGCCTGCTGCGCTACGTGGACGGCGACCTCGACGACCCCGGGACCTACCAGGCGATGTCGGATGCCGTCGGCGACGGCAAGCGCATCCTGTTCTACCTGGAGGTGCCGCCGCCGATCTTCGGCCGCATCGCCGAGGGCATCTCGAAGGCCGGGCGGGCCGCGGGCAACTCGATCATGGTGGAGAAGCCGTTCGGCACCGACCTGAAGACCGCCCAGCAGCTCAACCAGCTCATGCACCAGTACTTCCCGGAGGACAGCATCTACCGGGTCGACCACTGGCTGGGCCTGGATCCGGTGGACAACCTGATGTTTGTCCGGTTCGCGAACTCGATCATCGAGCCGCTGCTCAACCGGACGCACGTGCAGAGCATCCAGATCACGATGGCCGAGGCGTTCGACGTCGCCGACCGCGGCAGTTTCTACGACAAGACCGGCGCGATCAGGGACGTGATCCAGAACCATATGCTGCAGGTCCTGGCCACCGTGCTCGCCGACCCGCCGGACGGCAGTGGCCTGGCCTCCTGGCGCGACGCCAAGTCGCGGATCATCGCGGCGCTGTCGCCGCTGGACGCCAAGACGACGGTCCGCGGTCAGTACAAGGGCTACCACGACGTCGCGGGCGTGGACCCGAACAGCACGACCGAGACCTACGCGGCGATCCGGCTGGCCGCGAACTCGTGGCGCTGGGCGGACGTGCCGATCCTGATCCGGGCCGGCAAGTGCCTGCCGGTCACCGCGACCGAGGTGTCCTTCCGGTTCCGCCGCCCGCCGCACGACGCATTCGGGCTCGGCACGGCCGCTAGCGCGAACAAGCTGCGGGTTCGCATCCACCCCAACGACGAGACCGGGCTCTGCCTGGTCGGCAAGAAGCCGGGCGCGGGCTGGCAGCCGCAGGACCAGGAGCTGGTCTTCAGCGAGCCGGCGGGCTCGGACATGCGGCCCTACGACCGGCTGATCGGCGCCGCCCTGAGCGGCGAGCGCTGGCTGTTCGCCCGGCAGGACACCGTCGAGGCGGCCTGGGAGGTAGTCCAGCCAGTGCTCGGCAACGTCGTGCCGACGCACCCGTACGAGAAGGGCACCTGGGGCCCGGCGGAGGCCGACGCGCTGCTGCCGCCCGACGACGCGTGGCACAATCCGGTGGCCTGAGCGATGAGCCAGCGCGCGGGCGGGGGGGCCCGCGTCGTGATCATCGGTGGTGGCTTCGGCGGGCTGTTCGCGGCCAGGGCCCTGCGCAAGAGCCCGGTCTCGGTCACGCTGATCGACCGGGCGCAGCATCACCTGTTCCAGCCGCTGCTGTATCAGTGCGCGACGGGCATCTTGTCGGAGGGCCAGATCACCGCGCCGCTGCGCGCGGTGCTGCGGCGGCACCGCAATGTCGAGTGCGTCATGGCCGAGGTCACCGGCATCGACGCCGGGCGCCGGGTAGTCCGGGCCCGGCGTCCGCTCGGCGAGGAGATCGATTTCGGCTACGACCACCTCATCGTGGCCGCTGGCGCCGGGCTGTCCTATTTCGGGCACGACGAGTTCGCGGCGTGGGCGCCGGGCATGAAGACGATTGCCGATGCGCTGACCATCAGGCGCCGCGTCTTCGGCGCATTCGAGATGGCCGAGACCGCCGCGGACGCCCGCGAGCGGCAGCGCTGGCTGACCTTCGCGCTGGTCGGCGCAGGTCCGACCGGAGTGGAGCTGGCCGGGCAGATCCGCGAGCTGGCCACCAAGACGCTGCGCAAGGAGTTCCGGAAGATCCGCCCGGAAGACGCGCGGGTGCTGCTGTTCGACGGCGGCGAGGCGCCGCTCGCCGCCTTCGGGCCCAAGCTCTCGGACAAGGCCGCGGCGACGCTGCGGGAACTGGGCGTCGAACTGCACATGGGCTCGATCGTCACCGACATCGACGGTGCAGGGCTGCAGGTCCGCGCCAAGGATGGCAGCACGTCGCGGCACGACGCCCGGGTGGTGCTCTGGACCGCCGGCGTCGGCGCGCCACCGGTGGGCCGGGCTATCGCCGAGGCCACCGGCGCGCCATGCGACCGGGCCGGCCGCATCCAGGTCGGCGACGACCTCACCGTCCCCGGGCATCCGGAGATCTCAGTGGTCGGCGACCTGATGTGCTTGCGGAAGCTGCCGGGCATGGCCGAGGTAGCCATGCAGTCCGGCTATTACGCGGGCCGGCGGATCCGCCGCTCGGTCGTCGGCCAGCCCGCCGGCGGGCCGTTCCGTTACCGCGACCTCGGGTCGGCTGCCTACATCTCCCGGGGCCGGGCCGTCCTGTCGGCCGGACCACTCAAGCTCGGCGGCTTCGCGGGCTGGGTGGCCTGGCTGTTCATCCACATCGCCTTCCTCACCGGGTATCGCAACCGGGTCGGCGCGATCTTGACCTGGTGGGTCGCGTTCACCCGGGATGCGCGCCGGGAGCGCGCCTTCACTACCTCCCAGGTCGGCGTCTTGAATGACGTGTACGACGAGCCCCCGCGGGCCGCTGCCCGAGGGCCGGCCGGGTCCTGACGTTGCGGCTGCGGGGGCGGCGGTGACGACGAGCCAGATGCTGCTGGGGGCCGGGCTGACGCTGGTCCTGGCCGTGGGCTGCCAGGTGCTGGCGAGCCGCCTGCGCATTCCCGCGATCATCGTCTTGCTGCCCGTCGGGTTTGCCGCGGGCGCCCTGACCAGCGATGTGAACCCGGAGCGGTTGCTGGGGCGGATGTTCCAGACGCTGGTCTCACTGGCGGTCGCGGCCATCCTGTACAACGCCGGCCTGCGGGTCCACCTGAATCGGCTGACCAACCATTCCCGCCAGATCGTGGGCCGGCTGATCATTATCGGCGCGCCCGTCACCCTGGTGCTCGGCGCGGTGGCGGCCTATCTGTTCCTGGGCATGTCGCGCGGCGCGGCGGTACTGACCGGCGCCATCCTCGTGGCGTCCGGGACCTCGGTCGTGCGCCCGCTGCTGGCCTATGTCCGGCCGGCCGAGCGCCTGCGGCACGTGCTGGCGTGGGAGGGCGCGCTGCTGGCGCCGGTCGGCGGCCTGCTCGCCGTCGTCGTCTCCTACGCCGTCCTGGCCGGCGCGGACACCCGCGGCCTCGCCGCGCAGGTCGGGCAGTTTGCCCTGAGCATCGCGGTCGGCCTCGCCGGGGGGCTGGTGGGAACGGCGGTGCTGTGGGTGGCGCTGCGCAAAGCCCGGCTGGCGAGGAGCCTCCTGGCCAGCGTGCAGTTCGCCGTCGTCATCGGGGTGGCCGCCGGGTGCGATGCCCTGCGCGACAACACCGGCCTGCTCGCCGCGGTCACCATGGGCCTGACCCTGGCGAACCTGCCGGGCTTCCGCGTCCCGGCCCGGCGATTCCTGGAGACCCAGCTGGACCTGGTCCTGGGCGTGCTGCTGCTGTCCATCGCGGCCACGGTGAGCGTGGCGTCGCTGGAAGACCTCGTGCTGCCGGTGCTCGCCGTGGTCGCGGTGCTGGTGCTGGTCGGCCGCCCGCTCGCGGCGCTGGCGGCGACCCACGGCACCGACCTGACCCGGCGCGAGCGGTTCTTCATCGGCTGGATGGCGCCGCGCGGCGTGGTGGCCGCCGCCATGGCCGCCGCGTTCGCGGGGCCGCTAGCGCCCAGGAGCATTCCGGGGGCGGCCAAGATCCTGCCGGTGACGCTCCTGGTGGTGGTGCTGACCGTCGCCTTCTACGCGCTGAGCGCGGTGCCGGCCAGCCAGCGGCTCGGCGTCCTGCGGGCGCCGCGCAGCCGGCCGCTGCTGGTCGGCGGGGAGGACTGGGTCATCGACCTGGGCCGGACGCTGCAGACGGTCGGCCTCGACGTGCTGATGTGGGCCGGGCTGGAGCCGCAGCGCGAGCGGATCAGGCAGGCCGCCCTGGAGCTGGCGCCCGAGGGCCTGCTGGCCTCGGTGACCGCGGAGCGCACCGAGGTGTCGGGGGTCACGACGGTTCTGCTGCTGACCCCGGAGGACGACTTCAACGCCCTCGCCGCGGGGATGCTGCGCTACACCATAGGTAACTGGGTCTACCGGCTGGCGCCGCCGGCCGACGGCCGGGGCGTGATCGCCCCCTTCACCGGGGGCAACGTCTTGTTCGGCCGCGGGCTGAACCGGTCCACCATGACCTGCAGGTACGAGGACGGCGCCAGGATCGTGGCGCTGCCCGCGGGCTGTCCCCAGCCCGCCGGGCAGGAGCTGCTGTTCGTCGTCCGGGCCGACGGGCTGCTGGATCCCGCGACCCAGCAGCGGGCTCCGGCGCCGCACCAGGGGGACACCATCATCGTGCTGAGCACCGCCGGGGACTAACCGCGGCGGTGCGCAGCAGGCGGCGCGGCCACCGATTCCACCGCCGGGGCGCGATTTTTCAGATGTCCCGGGACACCGTTATTCGACCGGTCTGGGCGGCGGTGGCCAGCCGCTGATAGTCCCGTTCGTTCTGGTCGGCGTACGCGTAGGCGAAGTCGGCGATGGCCTGGTCGAACACGTCCTTGCCACCGAGGTAGGCGCCGATGGCGATCCGGTCCCCCGTCCGGGCGTGCGCCCGGGCCAGCGTCCAGCCGCACAGCTCGCCGTAGGTGTTCATGCCGCGCGGGACCATCCCCTCGATGGGCGCCGACAGCTTCCAGTCGCGGAGCGCGCGGACGTAGAAGTCCCGCTGCTGCCCGTCGGGCCCCACGACGGTCTGCCAGCCCAGGAAGACATCGCTGGCCGCCTGCATGAGCCGCTGGCCGGCCACCACCCGCTGGCCCTGGCCGTGGAACTCGCTTGCGCCGGCGAACTCGCTGAGCACGCTGGCCTCGGCCTCCTTGACCTGAAGGAACATCGGGTCGGAGTCGTCGCGGCCCATCATCAGGATGATCCAGCACCGGGTCCCGACACTGCCGACTCCGACGACCTTCCGGGCCATGTCGGCGAACTCGAACTGGCGGATCAGCATCCGGCGGTCCTCCTGCAGCGTCTGCCGGTACCTCGACAGCAGCACGCTCATCCCCGCCGCTACCTCGCCGGCCGTTACGCCGCGGGGCACCAGGTCGGCCAGCGGCACGACCAGCGGCGGATCGGCCATGATGCGCGGACGCCCGTTCGCCATCGTGGTGAGCTTGCTGAACTCCTGGAGGTTGTCCCGGTGCGGGGCCCGGGCCAGTGCCCTGGCGACCTGCTTGCGCCCGCGCCGGGCCAGCTGAGACTCGTAACGAGCCCGCAGCCGGTCCACGTCCGCCTGGGTGAACCAGACGTCCAGGTTCCCCTCGGCGGCGAAAGAGCGCATCGCCGTGCGGTAACTGGCCACGGTCGCCAGCACGATCTCGCGGCGGCGGCGGCGGCCGAACCCGTTGCCGCGCCCGGCGATCTCCAGGCTCGCGGCGAGCCGCTTGACGTCCCATTCCCACGGCGCGGGCAGCGTCTCGTCGAAGTCATTGACGTCGAAGACCAGGCGGCGCTCCGGGGAGGCGAAGAACCCGAAGTTCGACAGGTGCGCGTCGCCGCAGGCCTGCACGATCAGCCCGGAGGCGGGCGTGGCCGCCAGGTCGTGCGCCATCACCAGGGCCGCGCCGCGGTAGAAGGTGAACGGCGAGACCAGCATCCGGAAGTACCTGATCGGGACCAGCTCGGGCAGCCTGGTCGCGGCCTGCCGCTCGAGCAGGCTGACCGGGTCCGGCCGGTTAGCCGGCAGGTCGAGGGCCGCGTGGCTTTCCCGCGGCACCGCGGCCCGGATCGCGCGGCCGCGGGCGGCCCGGCTCGCCGGGTCCCGCCGCTCTATGCTCAGCCGGGCGACTCCCGCGGACCGGGCGATCCGGCGCGGGCGCCGGCTGCGGGCGGCAGCCGGCTGCGGGGCCGGTGCGGACATGGCAGCCTCCTGTGGCATCGCAGCGGCCACTGGCAGCCGGGGCAAAGGCCCAGCTGCACGCGGGCCTGCGGATGGCCGCCATCGGACAGGATTTCCACTCTGGCCCCGGTTATGTCATCCCCAGCGGGTGAGCCGGCAAGCGCGTCCGGCGCTAGCTGGCAGGCTCCGCGTCCGGAACCGGGGCGAAGCGGGCCGACGCGACGTAGGCGACCACGACGGCCACGATCACCAGCGGCATGACGGCCACGCCGTCGGAGTAGAGCAGCAGCGTCGCCAGCAGCACCGAGGTCAGGGGCAGCCGGAGCATGACCGCGCACATCGCGCCGATGCCCATGGCCATCCCGGCGACCGTGGTCAGGCCGGGCAGGTGCGCGACCGCGATGCCGCCCGCGGCGCCCAGGAACAGCGACGGGAAGACCGGGCCGCCGCGGAAGCTGCCGAGCGAGAATCCGTAGGCCAGGCCCTTGCAGCACAGCAGCAGCAGCAAGGCGCCCACGGTGTAACCGCTGGCGTGCGCGACCAGGGACGGCAGCGCGGACTGGCCGGAGAACAGCACCTCGGTGAAGGACCTGCCGGTGCCCTCGGCGTAGGCGATCGCCAGCCCGGCGACAACCAGCCCCGCGACGGGGGTCGCCGCCACCAGCCGGCCCTCGACCTGCCCCCGGACCAGCAGGCCGAGGCGCCGGATGGCGGTTCCGACGAGGGCCGCGGCCAGGCCGATGCCCACCGCCCAGGCGAACTCCGAGGCACTCGGCCGGCCCACATGGGGCAGATGCGGAATCCGCAGCGAGAAGCTGCCCAGCCCGGTCCAGGCATTCAGGCCGATGAACACCACCGAGCCCACCCCCGCGGCCAGCAGCCCGGGCAGCAGCACCAGTTCCAGCGAGATCCCGCCCAGGCCGATGGCCTCCATCAGCAAGAACGCGCCCAGCAGGGGCGATCCGAACAGCGCGCTGATCGCGGCGAAGCTGCCCGCCGCGGCGACGACGGCCTGGGTCGTGGCCGGGGTGTCCCGGCGCAGCAGCCGGACGGTGAGGGCCGCGAGGCCGCCGCCCAGGGCAATCAGCGGGGCTTCCGGGCCGAGCACGGCGCCCAGGCCCAGCGTGGCCAGCGCCGCCAGGAGCACGCCGGGCAGCTGGCCGCCGCTGGGTGACCCCTTGGTGCTGAGTCCGTCCACCGGCGAGTGCCCGCCGGTGCCGGGCAGGTACCGGATGGTGAGGCCGACCAGCAGGCCCGCCACCAGCAGCAGCGGGGCTGGCCACCAGATCGGCGCGCCATGAAAGCCGAGGCCGTTCGGCAGGCTGTCATAGGTCCAGTGCTGGAGCTTGCTGACCAGGTCCAGGAAGAAGTACGCCATCGCCGAGATCGGCACCCCGATGATGGCGGCGATGGCCAGGAGCACGACGTAGGACCTGCTCCGGATGAGCGCGGCGGCCGCGGCGGGCGTGCTCATGGCTACCTGCCCCTTCTGCGTGGCCGCTCCGCGCGGGGGCCGCTGCCCGGCCCCGGTTATCTACCCTTAGTGATCCCCCGATTACAATCTGACAGTCATGATCCTGGCCGCTGTAGTTGTCCGTGCGCGCTGAGGCGCGCCCGCGCGCGCGGCCGCTCGACCCGCGGTTGCTCCGCTACGCCTCGGCGGCCCGCGGCTACCTGGTCACGACGATTGCCCTCGGCCTGGCCGGGACCGGCCTGATCCTCGCGCAGGCCGGCCTGCTGGCCCATGCCCTGGCCGCCGCCGCTACCGGCACGGGCGTCGCGGCGCTCGCGGGCACGCTGATCGCGCTGGGCATCGTGCTGCTCGCCCGCGCGGCCACCAGTTACGGTGGCGAGACGGCGGCCCTGCGCGCGGCGGCCGCGGTCAAGTCACAGCTGCGGGGCCGCCTGATCGACCGCGCCATGGCGCTGGGTCCCGGCTGGCTGGGCGGCCAGCGCGACGGCGAGCTCGCGACGCTGGCGACGCGCGGGCTGGACGGCCTCGATGCCTACTTCGCCCGCTACCTGCCCCAGCTGGCGCTGGCCTGCCTGGTGCCGCTGGCCGTGCTGATCAGGGTGGCGATGGCCGACTGGCTGTCCGCCGTGATCATCGCGGTCACCCTGCCCGTCGTGCCGGTCTTCGCGATCCTGGTCGGCCTGCACACCAGCGCGCGGACGCGGCAGCAGTGGGCCCTGCTCGGCCGCCTGGGCGGGCACTTCCTCGACGTCGTGGAGGGCCTGCCCACGCTGCGCGTCTTCGGCCGCGGCCGGGCCCAGGAAACAACGATCGCGCAGCTCACGGGTCAGTACCGCGTGGCCACGATGGCCACGCTGCGCGTCGCGTTCCTGTCCGCGCTAGTCCTGGAACTGGCGGCCACCCTCGCGACCGCGCTGGTCGCCGTGGAGGTGGGCCTGCGTCTGCTGGCCGGCCACCTCGGGTACCAGACCGCGCTGCTGGTCCTGCTGCTGACGCCCGAGGCGTTCTGGCCGCTGCGCAACGCCGGCGCCCAGTTTCACGCCAGCATCGAGGGGGCCACGGCGGCCCGCCGGGTCTTCGAGGTGCTGGCGACGCCGCTGCCGGAAAGCCGGGCCGCGTCCCTGGTTACCGCCGCGCCTGGCCAGGAAATGCAGCTGGACCTGCGACATCAAGTTATCTGCCTGAACGGGGTTACCCTCGCCTATCCAGGTCGCCCCGCGCCGGCGCTGTCCGGGGTGACCCTGGAGATCCGGCCGGGCGACCATGTCCTGGTGACCGGCCCGAGCGGCGCGGGGAAATCCTCGCTGCTCGCCCTGCTGCTGCGGTTCGCCGAGCCGACGGGCGGCACCATCGAGGTGGCCGGGCCCGGCCTGGCTAGCACCGGCCTGGCTACCATCGCCGCCGGCGCCTGGCGCGGCCAGCTCGCCTGGGTGCCCCAGCGGGCGTACCTGTTCGACGACACGGTCGCCGCCAATATCGCGCTGGGCCGGCCCGGCGCGAGCCCGGCGGACATTCGCGAGGCGGCCCGCCTGGCCGGCGCTGACCAGTTCATCGCCGGCCTGGAGGCCGGCTATGCCACTGCGGTGGGCGAGCGCGGGCTCCGGCTGTCGTCGGGCCAGCGGCAGAAGATCGCCATCGCCCGGGCGTTCCTGCGCGACGCGCCGCTCCTGCTGCTGGACGAGCCCACGGCCCATCTCGACCCGTTCAGCGCCGGCCAGGTGCAGGAGTCGATCGCAGGGCTGATGGCGGGGCGCACGGTTGTGCACGTCACGCACGGCCACCCGGGCTACGCGACGGCCACCCGCCGGGTCAGGCTGGACGGCGGACGCCTGGTCAGCTCGCCAGGGCCGGTGGCCGGGCTCATCAGCGTCCGGCCGGGAGCCCGGCCGGCGGCCGGGCAGCCGGCGGCCGGGCAGCCGGCGGCCGGGCTCGGGGGGCGGCCATGAGCGCCGCCGTTCCCAGCGCTCCGCGGACCGGCGCGGGTCGTGGCCCGATGCTCCGGCTGCTCGCGCTGGCCCGGCCGCAGCGCGGCAGGCTGCTCGCGGCGGTCCTGGCTGGCGCCGCGGCGACTGGTTGCGGGGTCGCGCTGCTCGCGGTGTCCGGCTTCCTGCTGGCCCGGGCGTCCCAGCACCCCAACATCGTGGCTATCTCGGTCGCCGTGGTGGCCGTGCGGGGCCTGAGCGTCGGCCGCGCCGTGTTCCGCTACCTGGAGCGGCTGGGCACGCACGACGTCGCGTTCCGGGTCCTGGTGGAGGTCCGGGTCGCGATCTTCCGGCGCCTCGAGCGGCTCGCGCCGGCGGGCCTGGCGGCGTTCCGGTCCGGTGACCTGCTGGCCCGGCTGATCTCCGATGTCGATGCCACCCAGGACCTGTTCATCCGCGGCCTAGCGCCGCCGCTGACCGCCGCCCTGGTCGGGGCCGCGGCGGTGGCCGCCACGCTGCTGATCCTGGCGCCGGCCGCCGGGCTGCTCGCGGCGGGCCTGCTGGTCGCCGGGGTGGTGGTTCCGTGGCTGTCCGCCCGGTCCGCGCGGCGGGCGGCCGAGCGCACCGGGCCGGCCCGCGGTGAGCTGGGCGCGACCATCACCGACGCACTGGCCGGTGCCGCCGAGCTGCACGCGTTCGGCGCGGAGCAGGAGGCGCTCCGCCGGGCAGCCGCCGCCGACGCCGAGCTGACCAGGCTGGCCCGGCGCACGGCCACCGCCAGCGGGCTGGGCACCGGCCTGACCGCCGCCGTGGCCGGCCTGACCCTGTGGGCGGTGCTGCTGCTCGGGGTGGCCGTCACCGGCGACGGGAAGCTCGGCCGGGTGCCGCTGGCGGTGATCACTCTCACGGCACTCGCTGCCTTTGAGGCGGTGAACGCGCTGCCGGCCGCGGCCATCCAGCTCGGCCAGTCCCGCACCGCCGCTGGCCGCATCGCGGCCGTCCTGGACACCCCGGACCCGGTCACCGAGCCCGCCCAGCCGCGGCAGATCGCCCGGCCGGTCGCGATCGAGCTGCGCGAGGCTCAGGTGGCCTACCGCCAGGGCGGGCCTCTCGCGCTGGGCGGGATCGACCTGGACCTGCCGCCCGGCCGCCGGGTCGCACTGCTGGGCCCCACCGGGTCGGGCAAGTCGACGGTGGCCGCGGTGCTGCTGCGCTTCGTCAGCCTGACCGGCGGGACGGCGTCGCTCAACGGGCACGACCTGGCCAGCTTCCGCGGCGACGACGTCCGCTCCGTGATCCGCGGGCTGGCCCAGGACGCGCACATCTTCGACACCACGATCCGGGCCAACCTGCTGATGGGCGCGCCGGATGCGTCCGATGCCCAGCTCGCCGACGCCGCGGCCCAGGCCAGGCTGGCCGACTGGATCACCAGCCTGCCGCAGGGCTGGGAGACTCCGGTGGGCGCTCACGGCGCCCGGCTGTCGGGCGGCCAGCGGCAGCGGCTGGCCCTGGCCCGCGCGCTGCTGGCCGATCCTCCGGTGCTCGTGCTGGACGAGCCGACGGCTCACCTGGACCCCGGCAATCGCCGCGACCTCGCCGCGGACCTGCTCGCCGTCAGCCGCGGCCGGAGCACCCTGCTGATCACCCACGACCTGCTCGGCCTCGACCGGGTGGACGAGATCATCGTGCTCAGCGACGGGCTGGTCGCCGAGCGCGGCCCGCACGCCGAGCTCAGCAGGTCCGGCGGCCCCTACCAGCGAATGCTGCGGCTGGCCGACGCCGGCTAGGCGCGATCGCGCCAGAACAGCCGCTGGCCGCGCAGCGCCAGGGCGCCGACGACGATCAGCAAGACGAGGTTGAGCAGGAGCTGCAGCGTGGCGCCACGGGCGGCGGCCCAGCTCTGGAAGGCGAGCGACAGCCCGAGGTCGGCGGCCGCCGGAATCGTCGTGACCGAGATGAAGACGCCGATCAGGGCGCCGGCCCGGGCCTCCGTGAGGGATACGACGCCGATGATTCCGGCTAGCACCGCCACGATGACCGAGAACAGGTCCGGGCTGTTTATCAGGTCAGAAACCGGGCGGACCCCCAGCTGGTAGGCCCGCGGCACGTGCCCGCTCCAGCGGATGACCAGGCCGAACAGCGTGGTGACGACGATCGCGAGGACGAAGCCGACGACCAGGGCGCGCAGGCCGCGGCGGACCGCTACGGAGTCCCGCCGCTCGATGCCCAGCGCGACCGCGATGGTGGCGTTGTACTCCGGGCCCACCACCATCGCCCCGACGATCAGGATCGTGGAGTTCGTCAGGATGCCGACGGCCCCGATCAGGCCCGCGAGGATCAGCAGGACGAAGAAGCTCGGCGCGTACCCCGAGTCCGCGGCGATCTTCGCCGCGACCAGGTCCCAGACCGGCGCCGTCTCCCCGTGGGAGGTGCCCTGCCCGCGGCCGGTCCCGCGCGGGCGGCCTGGCTGCACCGGTCCGATCGCGGCGTCCACTTCCTCGACGACCAGCGGCCCGAGCTGCTGGGCCTGCAGGTCGCGGAGCCGGCGCAGTACCGGGTTGGCGGCCACTCTGGCCAGATCGAACTGAACCGCGTCGGCCGCCGGCCCCTGCACCGCGCCGGGCAGGACCACCAGGTTGACGACGGCCGGGCTAGCCGCCAGCAGGCCGACGACCACCTCCGTCAGGTCCGCGGGGCTGGCCACGCGCACATGCAGCATCGTCGAATCGTCAGGGTGACGCGGGCAGCGGGCATCACCCTCGGCGGACGATCGGCGGGATCGCCCGGTCGGGGTGAGGCGGCCGGTTCCGTCCTCGCGCACCCTTGGCGGCTATTGGGCTATGCCCATGCCGATTCGAGGAGGCCGCGACGGTCACGCCAGGCCGCGGAGACCCCGCGCGTGCTGCCAAGCGCCTGCAGGGGCCGCACGGACGTTACGGGCTTCTGCTGATCCTGCTGATCCTGACCTACCTGCTGTCGGCCTTCACCTCAGGCACCTGGATCGGCATCGCGCAGCTTCTCCTGTTCGTCGCCACCGGCTTCCTGGCGCTGCGCTCATCCGGGCTGCCGCCACGGCGGATGCACGTGATCGCGGTGCTGGGCCTGATCGGATCGGCGGTATCCGTCGGGCTAGCCGTCACCCGTCCCAATCACGCCGCCGTGGCCGCGGCCAGTATCTGGACCGGGGTCCTGCTGCTGGCCACGGTGGTCGTCATCGTGCGCCGGATCCTGTCGTTCGCCACCGTGACGGCGCAGAGTATCTACGCGGCGATCAGCGCGTATCTCATCCTCGGGCTGATGTTCGCCGCGTTCTACGCCGCCGTGTCGCTGCTGCATGGCGGCCACTTCTTCGCCCAAGACGAGGTCGCCGACTCCAAGACCTACCAGTACTTCAGCTTCACCACGCTGACGACCCTCGGCTACGGGGACTTCACCGCCGCCGACAGCGGCGGCCGGGCCGTCGCCGTCGTGGAGGCGCTGACCGGCCAGATCTTCCTGGCGACCCTGGTCGCCAGGCTGGTCGCCGCCTTCCGCGGCCCAGCCGCCCAGCAGGCCGCGCCGACCGGTTCCGGGCCCCCGCCCGATGCGCCGCCGACTGTTCAGCCCCAGCCCGCTGCGGCCGGGCTGGCCGTTCCGGCACCTGCCGGCCAGGGATCGGGCGGGCAGGGATCGGCCGCACAGGGCTCGGGCGGGCACGAACGGGGCCGTCGGCCACCCGCCAGCATGCGGCCCGGCCGTCAGCCGCGCCGGCCCTCGGACTCGGCGGCGCGCGCCCGCCGGCGGCAGGCGCCGCGGCCGCCCGGCCAGTAGCGGCGCAACAAGGTACCGATGAAGACGACATCAGGAGGCGGGAGGAAGGGGCTACCGGGCGGTGGGCGCGCAGGGCGGCCCTGTGGACGGCCCTTCCCCTCCTGCTCACGGATCTCGAGCATCATCTTCACCGCGCGCTCACGCAACTCCTCGGGGTACTTCCGCTGTGCTGGCATGGCTCTGCATCCTCCCAGGAATCAGAGCTTCCAAGATCACCGGGGCTGTCCAATCCGGCCGACTGGACACCGCGGGAGCTGCGGCACAGCTTCGTCTCGCTGCTGTCTTCGGGGAAGCGCCCGATGCGTATTTACTCACTTAGTTAGTCACCGAACCGCCCGGCCGCGCGGGTCGGCCAGGTCGCGGCATCTGATCTGGGCGTTCGTGGTCGGGATGGCGAGATTCGAACTCGCGGCCTCCTGCTCCCAAAGCATCGGAATCGTTCATTTGAATTCCTGGTCGCTCGCCGAATAGCGATATAATCGCAGGTGAGGGCCATACGATCGATATCGCTCAGTACCGCGGAAGGCCAGCCGATGGCACCCATTCCATGGTCAAATGACGGTCGGATGATCAAGGCGGTAGTCATGGGATTCGCGCGCAGGCGGAACGGCCGGGACGGCAAGCCGCGCTACACGGCGTATTACCTCGACTTACGGGGACGGGAGCGGTCGGCCGGCACCTTCGCGACCAAGAAGGCCGCCTCTGACGCCTGGAAGGAGGCCGAGTCCGGCGTCCGGGCCGGGAAGCAGGGCGACTCCAGCCGGGGACGGCAGACCTTCGAGGCCTACGTCACCCGCCAGTGGCTCCCGCACCACCTGCTGGAGCCGGGCGTCCGGGCCGACTACGAAGGGCAGATCCGCAACCACCTGCTGCCATTCTTCGGGCTCATGAGAATGCGGGACATCATGCCCGAGCACGTCCGGCACTGGGTGACGTAGATGCAGGGCAAGAACGCCTCGGCGCGGACCATCCAGTACTGCAAGACGTCCATCCTGAACGCGATCTTCACGACGGCGCTGGAGGACGAGGTCGTCGCCATTCACCCGAGCCGCGGCGTGAAGACCCCGCCCGTCCCGGCCAAGCCCCGCCGGATCATCACGGCGGACCAGTTCGGCGTGCTGTACGAGGCGCTGCCCGAGGAATTCCGGCTGCTGGTGGAGACGGATATCGAAAGCGGGCTGCGGTGGGGGGAGCTGACCGAGCTGCGGGCCCGTGACCTCGAGCCGGCGACCCGGATCCTCACCATCAGCCGCGCCGTGGTGGAGATCAAGCCGGCTGAGCATCCGAGGGCGGCCGGTTCCTGGTCAAGGACTACCCGAAGGACAAGGAGTACCGCCGGTTCAAGCTGAGCGCCGGGATCACGGCCAAACTCATCGACCATGCCGCCGCAGCCGGGCTCGGCCGCGATGACCTGATGTTCAGCTACCGGCCCCTGGCCCGCGCGGCCGCGAGCCCGCCTCCGCCAGACGGCCGCCTGGGCATGACCGAGCCGGACGGGAACGGCCGCAGCTACCGGCACGGGACCCTCACCGCCTACAACGCCGCTCGCTGCCGGTGCGCGCACTGCCGGGGCGCCTACGCGCGCTACCGCGCGGGCCGCCGCGCCGCGGGCCGGACCAGCCCGCCCGGACGGCGGGTCAGGGACACTGACGGGCACATCCCAGCCGACTGGTTCCGGCATCAGGTGTGGTACCCGGCCCGAACGGCGGCGGGGCTGGCCGGCATCAGGGTTCACGACCTGCGGCACGCGCACGCCTCGTGGCTCCTGGCCGGGGGCGCCGACCTGCAGGTGGTCAAGGAGCGGCTCGGCCACGCCAGCATCGCGACGACCGAGCTGTACCTGCACAGCCTCCCCACCGCCGACGAGACGGCGCTGGACGCGCTGGCCCGCATCCGCGGCCCCGAGCGCCAGGCCCGGTCCGCGTGAACCCGCGGACGCGCCGGGCGGCGCTGCACGCGATCGGGGCGATCGCGATCCTGGCGAGCCTGATCGGATACGTCGTCGGCAAGCCGGCCGGCATTACGGGGGCGTCCTGGCTGTTGCGGCTCAGCCGGGGCCGGCTCCGACCGCCGGTGGGCTGGGCGGCCGTCGCCGGGACCGGCAGCGTCGCCGGGATCGGGTTCACCGTCTCCATCCTCATCGCCACCCTCGCCTTCGGCCGCGGCCTGCGCCTGGAGGAAGCCAAGCTCGGGGTGCTCAGCACCATCACAGGCGCGTCGCTGGTGACCTGGCTGCTGTTCCGGGCCACGGCCCTGCTGCCGGCGCGGCTGCGCATCCGGGCGCTGCTGGGGACCAGCCAGTCCATCACCGACCTGGGCGCCCCGGTCGACCCGGCCCGCGACCACATCCGCGGCCCCGCCCGCGCCCTCGTCACCATCGTCGAGTACGGCGACTTCGAGTGCCCCTACTGCGGGCAGGCCGAGCCGGTGCTCCGGCAGCTCCTGGCCGGCCACGGCGACGTCCGCTACGTGTGGCGGCACCTGCCGCTCACCGACGTGCACCCGCACGCCCAGCTCGCGGCCGAGGCGGCTGAGGCCGCCGCCGACCAGGGCGCGTTCTGGGAGATGCACGACCTGCTCCTGGCCCGCCAGGACGCCATGCTCCGGCCGGACCTGCTCGGCTACGCCGGCCAGCTCGGCCTCGACGCCGCCCGGTTCCGCGCCCGGCTCGACAGCCGCGCCGGGGCGGCCCGGGTCGCCGAGGACACCGACTCCGCCGGGCTGAGCGGCGTCTCCGGAACGCCCACGTTCTTCATCAACGGCCGCCGCCACTACGGCAGCTACGACATCACCGAGCTCACCGCCGCCGTCCAGGCCGCCAAGGCCGCCACCCTGATCACCCGCCCCTAACAGCCCTGGAGCCTGCGGACGAGCACCGGGCCGATGGCGCAGGCTCGCAGGATTTCACCGGGAGCCGCCCCACCTCCAGTCCCGGATCTCAGGCATGTCCTGGCCGTGGATGTCGATGTACTGGCCGTGCTCGACGAGCTTGTCGCGCATCATCTGCTTGAGGTAGTCGCCGGCGGTGCCGA
>Ga0208220_1000492_pt1 | contig 16508 bp, 17 predicted proteins | sample NGESurdeep092012_9_FD_184484 | JGI IMG/M metagenome (GOLD analysis project Ga0208220, IMG submission 184484) | Arctic peat soil microbial communities from Barrow, Alaska - NGEE Surface sample F53-1 deep-092012 (SPAdes) | ecosystem: Environmental > Terrestrial > Soil > Wetlands > Peat ... | reverse complement strand
GGGGAGCGCGCGGGGAGCGCGCGGGGAGCGCGCGGGCCGGGCGGGGAGCGCGCGGGGAGCGCGCGGGGAGCGCGCGGGCCGGGCGGGGCGGTTAGGGGGTTAGGGTGGCTCGGAGGGTGCCGTCGGGGGCGGCGTGGTAGACGGGGGCGGTGGGGCCTAGGTCGCGGACTGCGGCCAGGTCGCCTGGGTCGAGGTCGTCGTCGCTGACCAGGGCGGCTGCCTCGAGGCTTTCTGCGCCGCTGGAGACGGCCATCGCGACCGCCAGGCGGAGGGCGGACAGGCGGAGGGACGGCAGGGCCACCGCGGCGGCCGTGTAGGTGCGGCCGGTCTCGTCGCGGACGGCCGCGCCCTCGGACGCCGCCACCCGCGCCCGGGTCGACCGGGCCAGCGTGATGATCTTCTGATCCTCCGCGTCCAGCGCGTCGGCTGTCACTTCGCTCACGGGTGTGAGTGTAGTGAGCGGGCCGGCGGCGAAGAAGAGCCGGGCAGCCGGACGCCGGGCGGACGACTCCGGTCAGGCCATGACATATCAGGAATGCCGGGGCGCGGCGACGCGCGCCGCCTGCGGGTTCCGCGCTTGATTGCGAGCGATTTCCCGGGCCGACAATTCCCTTGCGTAACACTAGGCACGGAGGGCGGGACAACGTGCGGCATTGCGTGGGACCACGGTCCGTTCGAGCTGACGATTTTGAAATCTTTAGTCTTTTTCTGTTTTTTCGGCCGGAACGCGCTCGATGAGCACGGTGCCGAGCCGGTTGCGGCGGCCGGCCACGTTCTCGGCCGTCAGGTGCAGGCCCTCGATCGTGGCCTCGGAGCCGGCGATGGGGACGCGGCCGAGCTCGTGGGCGAGCAGGCCGCCGACGGTCTCCACGTCCTCGGCCTCGACGGAGACCCCGAACAGCTCCTCGAGCTCGGTGACCGGGAGCCGGGCGGTCACCCGGGCGGTGCCGGGGCCGAGCCACTCGACCGGGGCGCGCTCGTTGTCGTACTCGTCGGCGATCTCCCCGACGATCTCCTCGAGGATGTCCTCGATCGTCACCAGGCCGGCCGTGCCGCCGTACTCGTCGATGACGACCGCCACGTGGATCCGCATCACCTGCATCTGCCGGAGCAGCTCGTCGACCGGCTTGGACTCGGGGACGTAGGTGGCGGGGCGCATGATCGTCTCGACCCGCTCGGTGTGCTCCGCCCCCGGGTGCTCGTGGTCCCAGGCCACGATGTCCTTGAGGTAGCCGATCCCGACCACGTCGTCGGTGTTCTCGCCGGTCACCGGGATGCGGGAGAACCCGCTGCGGAGCGCGAGAGAGAGCGCCTGGCCGACGGTCTTGTCGTGCTCGATGAAGACCATGTCGGTGCGAGGGACCATGACCTCGCGCACGATCGTGTCGCCGAGCTCGAAGACCGAGCGGACCATCTCGCGTTCGCCCGGCTCGATTTCGTCCTGGGACTCGATGTAGTCGACCAGATCGTTCACGCCCGGGCGGCCGTTGAGCTCGGGATCGCCGCCGTGGCCGCCGAACGGGAACGCGCCCGTCACCGCGTCGAGCGCCTTCGCGAGCGGGGCGAGCGGGCGCAGCAGGCGGTTCGCGGTCCGGGCGACCCGCTCGGCGCGCTTTCTGCCCATCGCCCTCGGTCCCACCCCGATCAGCGCGTACCTGGCCAGCAGGAGCACCCCGGCGGCGGGCAGGAAGACCTGCCAGCCGCCGCCCAGCCAGTGCCCGAACGCCAGCGTGACCAGCACCGCGGCCGAAATCTCGGCGCACACCCGCAGCAGCGTGAGCAGGCTGCCGTGGCGGTCAAGGCCGTCGGAGTCGACCCGGGCCATGGCCGTCTGCGCGCCCGCGCACCAGCCGGCGATCCCGATCAGCACGATGGCGAGGACCAGCAGCCAGACGGCGGCGGACATAAGGCGGGACCTTCCGGTCCTTCCCCGGACGCGTTGTCGTCGGCCGTCTCGCCCTCGGTGCCGGCCGGCGGCTCGGCGGCGGGCTGCTGGGCGGCGGACGGGACGGCGGCGGACGGGGCGGCGGCGGACGGCGCGCGACCGGACGACTCGCGGCGCCAGTCGGTGAGCAGCTCGTTCTGGAGGCCGAACATCTCGGCTTCCTCTTCCGGGTCGGCGTGGTCATAGCCGAGCAGGTGCAGGACGCCGTGCACGGTCAGCAGCTCGAGCTCGGCCTGGGTGGACTGGCCGTGCTGCTTGGCCTGGACCGCCGCTACCTGCGGGCAGAGCACCACGTCGCCCAGGAGCACGGGCTCCGGCTCGTCGCTGTCGCGTCCCCTGGACCGGTTCGGCCCGGCCATCGAGTGCGGGCGCAGCTCGTCCATCGGGAAGGAGAGCACGTCGGTCGGGCCGGGCTCGTCCATCCACTTCTCGTGCAGGTTGGTCATGTGCGCCTCGTCCACCAGGAGCATGGACAGATCGGCCAGCGGGTGGGTCTCCATCTGGCCGATCACGTACTGCGCGAGCTCGCGCAGCGCGTCCTCGTCGGCCGCCATCCCCGACTCGTTGTTGATCTCGACGCTCACCGTCGTGTTCCCCGTCTTGAGTGGTCCTGGGACCTCGCGTCGTACCGTTCGTAGGCATCGACTATCTTCCCCACGAGCTTGTGCCTCACCACGTCCTGGCTGGTCAGCCTGGAGAAGTGAATGTCGGGAACGCCGTCGAGAATCTCCTGGACCACGCGCAGTCCGCTCACCTGGCCGTCGGGCAGGTCGACCTGGGTGACGTCGCCGGTGACGACCATCTTCGACCCGAACCCGAGCCGGGTCAGGAACATCTTCATCTGCTCGCGGGAGGTGTTCTGGGCCTCGTCGAGGATGATGAACGAGTCGTTCAGCGAGCGGCCGCGCATGAACGCGAGCGGCGCGATCTCGATCGTGCCCGCCGCCATCAGCTTCGGGATCGAGTCGGGGTCGACCATGTCGTGCAGGGCGTCGTAGAGCGGGCGCAGGTACGGGTCGATCTTCTCGTACAGGGTGCCGGGCAGGAAGCCGAGCCGCTCCCCGGCCTCGACCGCGGGCCTGGTCAAGATGATCCGGTTGACCTCCTTGGCCTGCAGCGCCTTGACCGCCTTGGCCATCGCCAGATAGGTCTTGCCGGTGCCGGCCGGGCCGATGGCGAAGATGATCGTGTGCTTGTCGATCGCGTCGGCGTAGTGCTTCTGGTTCAGCGTCTTGGGCCGGATCGTGCGGCCGCGCGACGACAGGATGCCCTGGGTCAGCACGTCGGCCGGGCGGTTCCCCGGCTCGTCTGCCTTGGGCGCGCGCAGCATCGCGACCGTGCGCTCGACCGCGTCCGGGGAGAGCTCGGCCCCCTTGCGCTGCAGTTCGAGCAGCTCGTCGAAGAGCCTGCCGACGAGCCTGGTCTCCCGGGGCCGGCCCGACACGGTGATCTCGTTGCCGCGGACGTGGATATCGGCGGAAAACTCCCGCTCTATGATCTGCAGCAGCTCATCGCTGGTGCCGAGCAGGCCAACCATCGAGTGGCCATCCGGAATGACGATGCGGATCTGCGAGCCTGGCAAGTCGCTGCCTGTGTCTGTCAATTCACTGCTCTCGGGAGATGTCAGCCGGGCGGCCAGGTCATCGGACGCCCGCCAAGGACGTGCGCGTGCACGTGCCCGACGGTCTGCCCGCCATCCGCCCCGGTGTTGAAGACGACCCGGTAGCCGGAGTCCTCGACCCCTTCGGCGGCGGCGACCGCGCGCGCTGAGCCGACGAGCTCGTCGAGCAGCCCGTCGCCCGCCTCGGCCAGCGCCGCCACGTCCGGGTAGTGATCCCTGGAGATCACCAGGACGTGCGTCGGCGCCTGAGGGTTGATGTCACGGAAGGCGAGCGTCCGCTTTCCGTCCAGCACGATCGTGGCCGGGATCTGTCCGGCAGCGATACCGCAGAACAAGCAATCTGCCACGTCCACGATCATAGTGGCCCGGTGGTAGCGCCCTGTGCCGGACGGGCCGGCCAATCCCGGCTCGGGGATGGCCCGGCGCGGGAGCGCTGACCCTGGCCGTCGTTATCACATTGACGGATATCAAATCAATGGATTCGGCGCTCGTTTCGCTTGCCCGGCGGATTGATTAACCCGTGCGTCACCTATTACTCATCAGTAGACAGCAGAAAACCCTCGGTCCGGCTCGCACACGATCCTCTTAAGTGCCGCCTACACCCGTCATGACGGTTATTCTTGTCTTTCCGCAATCCTGCGGCGGTTTCTGGGGTGGAGTTACCGAATGTGGGTCTGGCAGCACAAGGTGGTCACGCAGCGTCGCACTCTGGTGTGCGCGCTGTTGAACGCCGCACGGTGGAAGCGGTACGGGCGCGGTGGCTAAGCCCGTGAACACCGTGGTCGACGCCCAGTCCACGGCGGCTGTCCGCGGCAGTCCAGCCGCGGACCCGGATCTCGCGCCCTTGACCGCGGCGCAGGTCGAGGTCCCCGAGGCTGCCCCCGACGTCACCGACACCGACGTCACCGACACCGCGCCGCCGGGCGCTGCGGTGCCCGAGGACGACGCCTCGGGGCCGGCAGACGTCGCGGGCCCGGAACCGGTACGGGCCGATGTCGAGGGAAACTCCGGAAAATGCGTAAACCTCGACACAGACGGTGAACCTCCCGGTGGCGGTCCGCGTCCTACAGGGGTGACGGCAACACTCTCGGAGAGCGCGATCCTGCCTGAGATCGCGCCAGCCGACGAAGCGCTCGCCCCTGACACGATCGACACCAGCGCGTTCGATGCCGAGGAGCCGGGCGAGCCTGCCGTCTGGGCCGCCGCCGATGTCGTGACCGAGATCTACCACGGCCACTACCACTCGCTCGTCCGGCTCGCGGTGCTGCTGGTCCACGACGTGCAGACGGCCGAGGAAGTGGTGCAGGACGCCTTCGAGGCGATGCACCTGGCGTCCCGCCGGCTCCGTGACTCGGAGCGGGCCCTGCAGTACCTCCGGCAGACGGTCGTCAACAAGTCGAGATCTGTGCTGCGGCACCGCAAGGTCGTCGACATGCACGCGCCCAAGCCCGCGCCGGACGAGCCCAGCGCCGAGCACGCCGCGCTGGCGATCCTCGAGCGCTCGGCGGTCGCGGCGGCGCTCCACTCGCTGCCCGAGCGGCAGCGTGAGGCCATTGCCCTGCGCTACTACGCGGACTTCTCCGAGGCCGACATCGCCCGGGCGATGGGGATCAGCAAGGGCGCGGTGAAGAGCCACACGGCCCGGGCGATGGCGTCGCTGAAGGCGATGCTGTCCCAGGAGTCGTCATGACGCGGCCGACGAAGACGGGCTGGTGATGGCATGACCACACCAGAGCGCGGCATCGAGGAGTCGCTCCGACGGGGGCTGGCCGAGGCCGTCGGCCCGATCGAGCCTGCCGCTGACGGGCTCGAGCGGATCCGGGCCAGGATCGGCGGCCGCCAGCCCCGGCCGTGGCCGCTCGCCGTCGGCGCCGACACCCTCGGCGCGGCCAGGCACTGGGTCTGGCGCGGGCACTGGTCCTGGCACTGGAGCTGGGCGTGGCCGACCGCGCTGCCCGCCTCAGCCGGGCTGGCGCTGGGCCGGATGCCCCGGCTGGCGCTGGGGCGGCTGCCGCTGCCCAGGCTGCCGCTGGGGCGGCTGGCGCTGGGGCGGCTGCCGCTGCCCAGACTCCGGCGGCTGCCGCGGCCGGGCGAGCTGCTCAGGCTGGGCCCGGCCCGGTCCGCGGGCACCGCCTCCGCGGTCGGCGTGAGCTGGCTGCGGCCGGTGGCGGTGCTGGCCGGGGTCGCGATCATCGCCAGCGTCTCGTTCGGCGTGCAGCCCTTCCGCCAGGCGATCATCGCGGCCAGCAACACCGTCCTGAGCGGTCCGTCACAGCCCCCCGGCGGCGCCGGCACCGACGGCAACGGCGCGCAGACCGGCAACGGAGCGGGGCCGCAGGGTTCCGGCACGACGTCAGCCGGCGCGCACAGCCCGACCGGGGGCGCGGGCTCGACCGCCGCAAGCAGTTCAGCCTCACCGCACCCGACCACGTCCGCGAGCTGCACCGTGGCCGTCACGGCGAATGTGACGAGCACGCTGCCCGCCTCGTCCGACCCGACGACGACGACGGCCAGCAGCGCGATCGCGGTCGGCCAGCTGAAGGCCGCGCTGCTGGTGCGGAGCCTGGTGCCGTCCGCTCGGCCGTCCCCTTCGGTATCCCCGACTCCGCCCTGCGCGACGCCGAGCCCGTCGGTCACCCCCACCCCGACGACGTCGGGCGCGGTGCCCACCACATCGGCGACGCCCACGGTCGGCGCCACGTCGCCGACGCCAACGCCGACGCCGACGCCGACCACCGCGTCGCCGACGCCGACCGCGACGCCGACCGATAGCGGCAGCCCGACCGTGTCCCCGACCGACTCGACTGGCGACTCCGGTGGCACCGGCGGCGACGGCGGCACGGTCACCGGCGGCTCGGCGCCCGGTTCCTCGTAAGCCGCGCCGACGGCCGTCCGTCGTGCGTCGGGCGTTAGCCGTCGTGCGTCGGGCGTTGGCCGTTGGCTGGGCCAGGATGGGCCCGCGGGTCCTGGTGGCGGCCCGGAGGGCGCTACTGTGGCCGGCATGGAATCGCCCTCGCCGGTCGCAGGCCCGCCGCTCTTCCTGGTGACGCCCGGCGAGCTGAGCGGGCAGGCGGTGACGCTGACCGGCCCTGAGGGCCACCACGCGGCCGCCGTCCGCCGCCTCCGGTCGGGCGAGCGCGCGGACGTCAGCGACGGGGCCGGCACGCTGGCCGAGGGGGTGGTCACCGCCGTCGGCAAGGACTCGGTCACGATCGAGCTCCGGGCGACGCGCGCGGTCCCGCCGCCGCAGCCGCGACTGGTCGTCGCGCAGGCGCTGCCGAAGGGCGACCGGGGCGAGCTCGCGGTCGAGCTGATGACCGAGGTCGGCGTCGACGCGGTGGTCCCGTGGCCGGCCGAGCGCTCCATCACCCGATGGCAGGGCGAGCGAGGCGAGCGCGCCCTGGCCAAGTGGCGCGCCACCGCCCGCGAGGCCGCCAAGCAGTCCCGCCGCGCCTGGCTGCCCGAGATCGCGGCCCCGGCCGGCACCGCCGCCCTCGCGAAACGGGTGTCGGCCGCGGCCTGCGCGATCGTCCTGGAGGCGGACGCCGCGCTCAAGCTGCACGAGCTGACCCTGCCTGCCGAGGGGGACATCCTGCTGGTGGTCGGCCCCGAAGGCGGCATCAGCCCGGCTGAGCGGGCCGCCCTCGGCGACGCCGGCGCGATCGAGGCCCGGCTCGGCCCCACCGTGCTGCGCACGTCCACCGCCGGCGCGGTCGCGGGCGCCACCCTGCTCAGCCGCACCGCCCGCTGGTAGCCCGGAACGGGAATTGAGTTGACTAGAGTCGGCCGGGACCGTTCGAAATCATGGGTTTGATCTGCGGCCGCTAGCGCCCGTTAAAGGCGTCGCGGAGGCGGGAGAAAAAACCCTGCTGGCCCGGCTGGAACTTACCGGGGGGTGCCTCCTCGCCCCGCAGCTTGGCCAGGTCGCGCAGCAGCTTCTCCTGCTCGGGGTCGAGGCGGCTCGGGGTCTCCACCGTCATGTGGATGATCAGGTCGCCGCGGCCGGTGCCGTTCAGATGCTTGACCCCGAGCCCGTACAGCGGGAGAACCTGCCCGGACTGGGTGCCGGGACGCACGTCGACGTCGTTCGGGCCGTCGAGGGACTCGACCGACACCGTCGCGCCGAGCGCGGCCGCGACCATCGGGACGGTCAGCGTGCAGTGCAGGTCGTCGCCCTGCCGTTCGAAGATCGCGTGCGGCTTCTGCACCACCTCGAGGAACAGGTCACCGGGGGGGCCGCCGCCGGGGCCGGTCTCGCCCTCGCCGGCTAGCTGGATGTGGGTGCCGTCCTCGACCCCGGCCGGGATCCGCACCTTCATCGTCCGCCTGCTGCGCACCCGGCCGTCGCCGTCGCACTCCGGGCAGGGCCGGGGCAGCACGGTGCCGTAGCCGCCGCAGTTCGGGCAGGGCTGGCTGGTCACCACCTGGCCGAGGAAGGACCGCCTGACCTGGCTGATCTCGCCCCGGCCGGAGCAGACCTGGCAGGTCTCCGGGTGGGTGCCTGGCGCGGTGCCCTCGCCCGAGCAGGTCGGGCAGACCACCGCGGTGTCCACCGTCAGCTCGCGGGTCGCGCCGAAGGCGCACTCCGACAGGTCAAGCTCGATCCTGATCGTCGCGTTGCGGCCGCGCCGGGCCCGCGAGCGCGGGCCGCGGGTGGCCTGCCCGGTCGCGCCGAAGACCGCGTCGACGAACTCGCTGAACGGGAAGCCGGCCGTGCCGAACCCGCCGAAACCGCCCGCGCCCGCCCCGGCGGGGGCGAACGGGTCGCCGCCGACGTCGTACATCTGGCGCTTGTCGGTGTCCTGGAGGACCTCGTAGGCCTGGTTGATCTCCTTGAACTTCTCCTGCGTCTCCGGGTCAGGGTTGACGTCCGGGTGCAGCTCGCGGGCGAGCCGGCGGTAGGCGCGCTTGATCTCATCCTGCGAGGCATCGCGCCGCACGCCGAGCAGCGCGTAATAGTCCTCAGCCACTATGACTCCCCGAGAATCTGGCCGACGTACCTGGCGACCGCGCGAACCGCGCCCATGGTGCCCGGGTAGTCCATCCTGGTTGGCCCGAGCACGCCGAGCTTGGCGACGACCTGCCCGCCCGCGCCGTACGCGGCGGTCACCACCGACGTGCCCTGCAGGCCGGTCTCCGCGCCGATTCTGACGGTGAGGGCGGACGGGCTGGCGGCCTCTCCGAGGAGCCGCATCAGTACCACTTGTTCCTCCAGTGCTTCGAGCACGTCACGGAGCCCCTTGCCGAAATCGGGGGCGGCCAAGTTGGCCGCGCCGCCAAACACCACGCGCTCCTCGTGCCGCTCGGCGAGGCTGTCGAGCAGCGCGGAGAAGACAGCGCCGGCGTTCGACCGCTCGGGGGCCGGGATCCGGTCCGCCAGGCCGACGACGGTCGCGGCCGCGTCGGAAAGCTTATGGCCATCCAGGCACGCGTTCAGCACAGCGCGCAAATGCGCGATCGACTCGGGCTCGGACGCGTCCGGCAGGTCCACCGTGACCTGCTCGACCCGGCCGGTGTCGGTGATCAGCACCAGCAGCACCCGCTGCGGGGTGAGCGAGACGAGCTCGATGTGCCGGACCGCCGACCGGGACAGCGACGGGTACTGGACGACCGCCACCTGCCTGGTCAGCTGCGCGAGCAGCCGAACCGTCCGCAACACGATCTCGTCGAGGCTGTACGCCCCGGCCAGGAACGCCTCGATCGCCCGGCGCTCGGCCCCGGACATCGGCTTGATCGACGAGAGCCGGTCGACGAACAGCCGGTATCCCTTTTCCGTGGGGATCCGCCCGGCGCTGGTATGCGGCTGGGCGATGAACCCCTGGTCCTCGAGGACGGCCATGTCATTGCGGATCGTCGCGGGCGACACGTCAAGGCCGTGCCTGTCAACGAGCGACTTCGAGCCCACCGGTTCAGTGGTGGACACGTAGTCCTCGACTATCGCGCGCAGTACCGCCAGCTTCCGATCGTCAAGCACCGTGTTCACCTCCTTGGCACTCTGTGTCTCTGAGTGCCAATTCTATTTGCTCACGAGACTCTCCGGACGGCAAGAACGGATGGGTCACGCTTCCGCGCGGCGATCGAGGGTCGGACCGGCGCGCCGGGGCTCGCCTCCCGGCTGGGGCGGGCCGCCTGGATTAGGGTAACTATGGTGCAGAGCCGACAGTACGGGCGTGACGTGCTCGCGCCGCAGAACCGCAAGCCCAAGCCCGGACAGCGGCCGGTTGACCAGGTCGAAGCCGAGCCCGGGCTGGTCGTGGAGGACTTCGAGGCGCGATTTTGCGGCGCGGTGGTGGCGCTGGAGAAGGACGCGGTGACGCTCGAGGACCGGCACGGGAAGCGCCGGGTGTTCCCGATCCCCGGCCCGTTCCTGCTTGACGGCCAGCGGGTGACCCTGGTCAGGCCGCGCCCTGCCGCGGCGACGACGAAATCCGGATTCGCCGCCAACCGCACCGCGTCCGGCTCGGTCGCGGCCCCGCAGCAGCGAGCCAAGGTCGCCAAGGCCAGCCGGATCTACGTCGAGGGCAAGCACGACGCCGAGCTGGTGGAGAAGATCTGGGGCGACGACCTGCGCGAGGTCGGCATCGTGGTCGAGTACCTCGAGGGCGTCGACGACCTGGCGGCCATCGTCGAGGAGTTCCAGCCGGGGCCGCGGCAGCGGCTCGGCGTCCTCGTCGACCACCTCGTGGCCGGGTCCAAGGAGAGCCGGATCGCCGCCGCGGTGGCCCGGAACCCGAACGTGCTGGTGGTCGGCCACCCGTTCATCGACATCTGGTCGGCCGTCAAGCCCGCCGCGCTCGGCCTGAAGGCCTGGCCGGACGTCCCCCGGGGCGAGCCCTGGAAGGAAGGGGTGCTGCGGCGGATCGGCTGGGCGCACCAGACCCCGGCCGACGTCGCGCTCGGCTGGCGGCGGATCCTGCGCGCGGTGACCAGCTACGCCGACCTGGAGCCGGAGCTGCTCGGCCGGGTCGAGGAGCTCATCGACTTCGTGACCGAGCCCGACGCGGGCTAGCTTTTCGCGGCCCCCGGCCCTCGGCCTTAGGTCAGGTCGCGGATGACCGCGTCGGCCAGCAGGCGGCCCTGGCGGGTCAGCACCAGGCGGCCGGAGGCGTAGGCGCGCTCGTCGATCAGGGCGGCGGCGCGGGACCGTTCGAGCGGCGCCGACGCGGCCGGGGCGAGGCGGGTCAGCGGCAGCCCCTCCGCCAGCCGGACGCGGAGCATGATCTCCTCCATCGACTGCTCGCCCGGGGTGAGCAGCTCGCGGGCGGCGGCCGGGGAGTGGCCGGCCGTCAGCCGCTGGGCGTAGGCAGTCGGGTGGCGGACGTTCCACCAGCGGACGCCGCCGACGTGGCTGTGCGCGCCGGGGCCGCACCCCCACCAGTCGCCGCCGGTCCAGTAGAGCATGTTGTGCCGGCAGTACGATTTGTCGTTTTTGGCCCAGTTCGAGAGTTCGTACCAGTGCAGCCCGGCCGCCGACAGCAGGTCGTCCGCGATCAGGTAGCGGTCGGCCATCGCGTCGTCGTCGGGGGCCGCGATCTCGCCGCGGCGGACCTTCGCCGCCAGCCGGGTGCCCTCCTCCACGATCAGCGCGTAGGCGGAGACGTGATCGGGGTCGGCCTCGATCGCCGCCGCCAGCGTCGCCCGCCAGTCGTCGTCGCTCTCCCCCGGCGTCCCGTAGATCAGGTCGAGGCTGACCTGCTCGAAGCCGGCCGCCCGGGCCCAGCGGACGCAGTCGAGCGGCCTGCCCGGCTGGTGCTCTCGCTCGAGAACCCGCAGGACGTGCGGCACCGAGCTCTGCATTCCGAACGAGATCCTGGTTACACCGCCCGCCCGCAATTGCTCGAGCTCGGCCGGGCCGACGGATTCGGGGTTAGCCTCGACCGTCACTTCCGCGTCATTGTCGAGGCCGAGGGCCTGGTCGATTCCGGCCAGCATCCGGGCGATCTCGGCCGGGCGCAGCAGCGTCGGCGTGCCGCCGCCGAAGAACACCGTGGAGACGCGCGTCTTGCCTGCTGGGAGCGTTCTGGCGGCCAGCTCAAGCTCGGCCAGGACGAGGCCGGGGTAGGCCGCCTGGCTGCCGCCGCCGCCCAGCTCGGTCGCCGTGTAGGTGTTGAAATCGCAGTACCCGCAGCGCGTGCGGCAGAAAGGCACGTGTACGTAAACGCCGAATGGGGTATTTCCAAAGCCCTGGGTTGCAATGGGCGGCAGCGACCCGTCATCCGGAACCGGTTCACCGTCCGGCAGCGTTCCTGGCATGCTGCCGAGGATAAGCTGTGGTCAGCACAACACGGGCGGGAGGCACTGGTGACATCAGATCCAGCACCTGACTCAGACGGTTCGCCGTTTCCGCCGGAGTCTGGCGAGCAGTCACCCCACGAGCGGTCACCCTACGGGCCCCCGGCTTACGGGCCGCCTTCCTACGGCCAGGTTCCGCCTTACGGGCACCTCCCGCCGTACGTCGCGGCGCCGCCGTACGGGCAGCCTTCGCCGTACGGACAGCAGCCGCCCTACGGGCAGGCGCCGTACGGGCAGCCGGCCCCCGTCCATCCGGGGATGCTGGCTGCGGCGGCCGACCGCGAGCGGACCATGGACGTGCTCAAGGCCGCCTTCGGCGAGGGCCGGATCAACAAGGAAGAGTTCGACCTGCGCGCCTCCCGGACGATGAGCGCGCGGACCTACGCGCAGCTCGGCTCCGTGGTCGCGGACCTGCCGTCGGGCCCGTCCTTCGGCGTGATGCCGTACCAGGGCGGCTACTACCCGGTCGTCACCAACCCCACCAGCGGGCTCGCCATCGGCGCGCTCATCTGCGGGATCGCGGAGATCTTCACGCTCGGCTTCGCCGCCATCCCGGCCGTCATCCTCGGCCACCTGGCCCGCCAGAACATCAAGAAGACGGGCGAGGGCGGCGACGGGATGGCCATCGCCGGCCTTGTCCTCGGCTACCTCGGCATCGGGATCTGGACGCTGATCATCATCACCCTAGCCGCCAGGAACTAGGGCGAGCTTCCTGTCACCTACGCCATCGACATCGCCTATTGGGGCCGTTGGGGTAGCTGGCAGGTCCTGGTGGGGGTTGCCGGGGCGCTTGATGGGGCGTTGGCGTTACTTGGGGCGGGAGTCCGTCTGGGTGGTGGAGAGCGCGGCCACGAAGGCCTCCTGGGGGACCTCGACGCGGCCGATCGTCTTCATCCGCTTCTTGCCCTCCTTCTGCTTCTCCAGCAGCTTGCGCTTGCGGCTGATGTCACCGCCGTAGCACTTGGCGAGCACGTCCTTGCGCAGGGCGCGGATGTTCTCGCGGGCGATGACGCGCGACCCGACCGCCGCCTGGATCGGGACCTCGAACTGCTGGCGGGGGATGAGCTCCTTCAGCTTCGACGTCATCGCCAGGCCGTACTCGCGGGCGTTGTCGGCGTGCACGATCTGGCTGAACGCGTCCACCGGCTGGCCCTGCAGCAGGATGTCGACCTTCACCAGGTCCGCCACCTGCTCGCCGTCGGGCTCGTAGTCGAGGCTGGCGTAGCCCCGGGTGCGGGACTTGAGGTTGTCGAAGAAGTCGAAGATGATCTCGCCGAGCGGCATCGTGTAGCGGATCTCGACCCGGTCGGTGGACAGGTACTCCATGCCCCGCAGCACGCCGCGGCGGGACTGGCAGAGCTCCATGATCGTGCCGATGTAATCGGACGGGGAGATCACCGTGGCCCGCACGATCGGCTCGTAGACGTCCTTGATCTTGCCGCCGGTGTTCCCCTTGGGGGTGCCCCCGGCCGCGGCGAAGCCGTCGATGCCGCCGGGGAAGTCGCTCGGGTTGGTGACCTGGATCTCCCGCCCGCTCTCCATCACGACCCGGTAGACGACGTTGGGCGCAGTCGAGATCAGCGACAGGTCGAACTCGCGCTCGAGCCGCTCCCTGACGATCTCCATGTGCAGCAGGCCGAGGAAGCCGCAGCGGAAGCCGAAGCCGAGCGCGGTCGACGTCTCGGGCTCGAAGACGAGGGCGGCGTCGTTCAGCCTGAGCTTGTCGAGCGCGTCCCGCAGATCCGGGTACTCGTCGCCGTCGACCGGGTAGAGGCCGGAGAAGACCATCGGCCGGGGGTGGTCGTAGCCGCCCAGCGCCTCCTTGGCCGGGTTGGTCGACACGGTGATCGTGTCGCCCACGCGCGCCTGCCTGACGTCTTTGACGCCCGAGATGACGTAACCCACCTCGCCCGCCGCGAGGCCGTCGCTCGGAATCGGCTCGGGCGAGATGACGCCGAGCTCCAGGGTCTCGTGGACGGCCTGGGTGGACATCATGAGCATCCGCTCGCGCTTGGTCAGCCTGCCGTCGACCACGCGGACGTAGGTGATGACCCCTCGGTAGGTGTCGTAGACCGAGTCGAAGATCAGCGCCCGGGCCGGGGCGTTGGGGTCGCCGTGCGGCGCGGGAACCTGGTCGACGATCAGGTTCAGCAGCTCCTCCACGCCCGCCCCGGTCTTGGCCGAGACCCGCAGCACCTCGGACGGGTCGCAGCCGATGATCGCCGCGATCTCGGCCGCGTAGCGGTCGGGCTGGGCGGCCGGGAGGTCGATCTTGTTCAGCACCGGGATGACCTTGAGGTCGGCCTCGAGCGCCAGGTAGAGGTTGGCCAGCGTCTGCGCCTCGATGCCCTGGGCGGCGTCAACCAGCAGCACGGCGCCCTCGCAGGCGGCCAGCGAGCGGGACACCTCGTAGGTGAAGTCGACGTGGCCGGGGGTGTCGATCAGGTTCAGGACGTAATGCGTGCTGTCCTTTTTCCAGGGCAGCCGGACCGCCTGGCTCTTGATCGTGATGCCGCGCTCGCGCTCGATGTCCATCCGGTCGAGGTACTGCGCGCGCATCTGGCGCCCGTCAACGATGCCGGTGAGCTGCAGCATCCGATCGGCCAGGGTGGACTTCCCGTGGTCGATATGCGCGATGATGCAGAAGTTCCGGATCACGGCCTGATCGGTACGGGCCGGTGCCGGACCCTGGCCCAGGGCCGGATCGCTCATTGCCACCATGCTTCCATGAAATAGTGCGAGTGCGTGATCAGGGTATCGTGGTGTGACCGCAGTCCCGGCGCTGAGCGGGGCGGCCGGCGTCCTAACGGCGATAACGTCGTTGGTTTGAGGTGAGTGCCGCGAGTCGGCTATCCTTCATGTTCGCGCCCACTTCTCACGCTGCCGCGTGCCGCTCGGGGCGGGCAGACCGTTCCCTGGGGCGGGGTCAAGCAGACTTACTTATCCAACGAAGGACAGACACGCGTGGCGAACATCAAGTCGCAGATCAAGCGCAACAAGCAGAACGAGAAGGCGCACCAGCGCAACAAGGCCGTCAAGTCGGAGCTCCGCACCCACGTGCGCAAGTTCCGCGAGGCTGTCGAGACCGGCAACGTCGAGGCGGCGACCTCCGCGCTGCAGGTTGCCTCGCGCAAGCTGGACAAGGCCGTGTCCAAGGGCGTCATCCACAAGAACCAGGCCGCGAACCGCAAGTCGGCGATCGCCAAGAAGCTCGCCGAGCTCGCGTCCGCCTGAGCTGAGCTTCTGCACTCGCGCCGGACGCGCTTTGGCTGTGTCCGGCGCGTTTAGCGTGCGCTGACCCGGTAGGCGACGATCTGCCTGATGGCCCGTTCGAGGGCGTACTCGGGACTGACGCCGCCGCCCTTGACCTGCGCGTCCGCCTCGGCCACGGCTTGCAGCGCGCGCCCGACGCCGTCCGGGTGCCAGCCGCGCAGCTGCTGGCGGATCCGGTCGATCTTCCACGGCGGGGCGCCGACCTCGGCCGCGAGCGCGTTGGCGTTCGCGCCCCGGGGGGCCGCGCCGACCCGGCCGAGCAGCCGCACCCCGGTCGCCAGCGCGCTGGTGATCAGCACCGGCGCGGTCCCGGTGGCGAGGGCCCAGCGGAGCTGCTCGAGGGCCTCGTTGAGGCGGCCCTCGACCGCGTGGTCGGCCACGCTGAAGCCGGTCGCCTCGGCCCGTCCCCGGTAGTACCTGGCCACAACGGCGCTGCCGATGCGCCCCTCGGTGTCGCTCGCGAGCTGGTCGACCGCGCTGGCGAGCTCGCGCAGGTCGCCGCCGATCGCGTCGAGCAGCGCGCGGACCGCGCCCTCGTCGGCCTGCCGGCCGACCCGCCGAAACTCCTGCCGGACGAAGTCGGTCCGCTCGCTCACCCGGGTCAGCTTGGGGCAGCTGACGACGGCCGCCCCGGCCTTGGTGAGGTCGGTGACGAGCGCCTTGCCCTTGACGCCGCCCGCGTGGGTGAGGATCACCGCCGCGTCCGGGGCGGGGCTGGCGGCGTACTTGGCGAGCTCGGCGGCGATGTCCTTGGCGACGTTCTGCGCGTTCCTGACGATCACGATCGAGCCCCCGCCGAACAGCGACGGCGACGTCAGCGCGTTGATCTCCCCGGCCGTGAGGGCCGAGCCCTCGAGCTCGTGCAGGTCTCCCCCGTCGGCGCCGCCCGCCTCCGCCGCCAGCGCGGCCCGGGCCTGTGCGAGCGACTGCCGCACGGCCCGGTCGACGAGGAACTCCTCTTCGCCGACGACCAGGGTGACGGGGGGGTACGCGGCCATGGAAGTAAGCATGCCATGCCCGGCCAGGGGCAAAGACTGTTCTCCCGAACGGACCGGGAGCCATGATCGTGTTCCGTTTGGGGCACGCCTTCGCGGCCGCGAGCGTCATCGTGTTCCGTTGGGGGCGCTATACGACCCGTAAGGAACACAATGACCTCTATGTCCGGATGTGACGGTGCACGTGGTGCGGGTGAGGAGGTTGTCGCCGATCTCCGGGCGGCCGTCGGCTTTCGCGCCTTTGGGGATCAACGGCTGGGATCACGGCGATTACTCCTTGCTGTTATCCCGCACGGGAGGGCGCCTGCGGGGTGGCGGCGCGGGGGCGGCAGAGGGATGGTGGGCGGTCGGGTGATCGGGCCGGGGGTCGGCGGAGGGGGCC
>Ga0208220_1000491_pt1 | contig 16513 bp, 14 predicted proteins | sample NGESurdeep092012_9_FD_184484 | JGI IMG/M metagenome (GOLD analysis project Ga0208220, IMG submission 184484) | Arctic peat soil microbial communities from Barrow, Alaska - NGEE Surface sample F53-1 deep-092012 (SPAdes) | ecosystem: Environmental > Terrestrial > Soil > Wetlands > Peat ... | reverse complement strand
ACTTCAGGCTCCCGCTGTCGTTCTCGTTCAAGGCGAAAGCCAGCCCTGGCGCACATAGATGACCGTGCTTATCGAAACTTCCCTGTACGGCGAGCACCGCAATGCCGCCCTTGGCCTGCTTGACGATCACCTCGGCGGAGTAGCCTTCCGTGTGCCCGCGGAGCCGGTACACGCCCGAGCCGTACGCGGCCGGCAGCGCCGAGCCGCCAAGAGCGTCGCCAGAGCCGCTCAGGCCCAGGGAACTGCAGGCCGCCATCAGCAAGGTGACGGCGGCTGCTCCCGCCACGGTCAGCGCACGCCTCACCATCGTTTCCTCGTCCCCCCGCGGGCTCGGCACGCGTCGCATATGCGGGGCATACGTGAGATACCCGTCAGCAACCGCGTAAAGCATCCGAGAGTCCCCCGCGCGCCGGGGGGAGCGCGGCGCGGATGTCCGCTGGGTCAGGAAGCCGCAGGCGGCGGCGGTGCGGGGCGTGGCGGATACAGCGCCTGCAGCGGTGCGACCACGCCGTCAGCGAAGGCCTGGCGGAGCAGGCCCTGGGTGGCCTCGAAAGCGCCCGCCGGTGGCGGGCTCGGATAGCAGCGGGCGGCCAGGTCGAGGTAGCACCGCTGGTTCAGTTCGACCTGGACCGCGTCGACCTGGTCGAGACCGGTGAAGCGGCGGACCGTCCAGCCGCCGATGAACCGCTTGTTCAGCCGCACCGTGAGGCCCTGGCCGGTGAAGGCGTCCGACACCAGCCGCACCGCCTCGGGCCGCGCCGTGACGCCATGACGGTCGCCGAGAATAACGTCGCCGTCCAGGCCCACGCCGAAGCTATGCAGGTCGAGCAGGAGCACGCGGGGAAACCGGCGCAGCAGCCGCTGGACGGCCGTGTCCAGGGCCTGGTGGAAGGGTTCGTGGGCGAGCTGGATCCGGTGGCTGATCTCCGCCGGGCTCAGGGCCCGGCGGTAGAGCGGCTGGCCACGGGGCATCCTGGGCGAGATGACGCTCGACCAGAAGCCGCCGTCTTGCCCGGTGGCGGGATCGCGGTTCACGTCGGCCACGAACCGGCTGAACGTCGTGGTGATCGTCGTGATGCCCAGGTCGGGGAGAAACGCGTACAGCTCCCGGGTCAGCCAGTCCGACCACAAGATGTCCGGGCTGACTGCGAGAGCGCCGGCCAGGTAGGCGGGGAATTCGCGGCCGCCGTGCGGCACGCAGGCGACGACCGGTGCCGGCGACCCGGCCGGCTCGAGCACCCACTGCCGCCCGCCGCCCGCCGCCATGGCCTGTTCCCCCACAGGGCCGATCTTAAGTGCGCGTTCTGCCCGACCGCTGGATGGCCGCCGCGCGGTATCCGTACCGCTATCTGTGGTTATAGTCGACTACTTCACCAGCGACAGGGGGCGCGGCACCTGATGGCAGGAGCGGGTGGCATGACCGGCGCGCAGGCCCTGATCACCACCCTGGTCGACGCGGGCGTGGACGTGTGCTTCACGAATCCGGGGACCTCCGAGATGCATTTCGTGCAGGCGCTGGATTCGGTTCCCGCCATGCGGGGGGTGCTCGCCTTGTTCGAGGGCGTCGCGACCGGCGCCGCGGACGGCTATGCGCGGATGGCGGGGCGCCCGGCCGCGGTCCTGCTCCATCTGGGGCCGGGGCTAGGTAACGGCCTGGCTAACCTGCATAACGCCCGCCGCGCCCGGAGCCCGCTCGTCTGCATCGTCGGCGCGCACGCGACCGGCCATATGCGTTACGACGCGCCGCTGCAGTCCGACATCGAGGCGGCCGCGCGCACCGTATCCGGCTGGGTGCAGACCGCGGGAACCACGCATGGCCTCGCGCGCGACGCGGCCCGCGCCATTGAGGCCAGCCGCCGCGACGGCGGCCAGGTCGCTACCCTGGTCGTTCCTGCCGACGTGTCGTGGAACGGCGGCGGCGTGCCCGTCGCCCCGTACCCGCCGGTCGTCAGCCCGCCCGTCGATGCCGGAACGGTCTACGCGGTGGCGGCCACCCTCCTCGGCGGCGAGCCGTCGATCCTGCTGCTGGGCGGGTCCGCGCTGACCGAGCGCGGGCTGCGAGCGGCCAGGCGGATCGCGGCCGCGACGGGCGTGACGCTGCTCGCCGAGACCTTTCCGGCGCGCATGGAGGGCGGCGCCGGGGTGCCGTCCGTGCCGCGCCTGGCCTACCTGCCCGAGCAAGCCGATGCGCAGCTGGCGGGGGTGCGGCGGCTGGTGCTGGCGGGCGCCCGGTCGCCGGTGTCGTTCTTTGCCTACCCAGGCCGCCGCAGCGACCTGGTGCCCGAGGGCGCCGCGGTCACCGAGCTGGCTGCCTGCGAGCAGGACGCCGAGGAGGCGCTGGAACAGCTAGCCGCGACGGTGGCCGCGGGAACCCAGCTCGTGACGGCGCAGGCGGCTGTCGCGGCGCCCGCGCCGGGGCCGCTGACGGTGCTGAACCTGGCCAGCGCGATCTCCGTGTCCCTGCCCGAGCATGCCATCGTCGTGGACGAGGCCAACACCTCGGGCGCCGGGCTGCCGCGTGCGCTGGCCGGGGCGGCCCGGCACACCCTGCTGACGCTGACCGGGGGAGCGATCGGGCAGGGCCTGCCGGTCGCGACCGGCGCGGCCGTCGCCGCCCCGGACCGGCCCGTTGTCGCCATCGAGGCCGACGGCAGCGCCCTCTACACGATCCAGGCGCTGTGGACGCAGGCTCGCGAGCAGCTCGACGTCACCACGGTGCTGATCAACAACGCCGCCTACGCGATCTTGCGGATCGAGCTGGCGCGCACGGGTGCCGGGACGGCCGGGTCGCGCGCGGCGCGGCTCCTGGACCTGTCCGACCCGACTCCGAACTTCACGCAGATCGCCGCCGGGCTGGGCGTGCCCGCGACCCGCGTCGCCACGGTGGAGGAACTGGACCGGGAGCTGCGCCGGGCTTATGCCGAGCCCGGCCCGCACCTGATCGAGGCCATCGTCCCGCCCGTCGCCTAGCGCAGCGGCGCGCCGCGGGGCTGGCCGGACGGCGGCCAGCCCCGCGGCACCAGGCCGGGAATCCTAGCAATCGCGGGTGACCGTCCGCCAGATCCCGGCCGCCATGGCCAGAACGGCCCAGGCACCCAGGACCACGGCGATCGAGGTGGTCGTCATGGTCAGGCCCTGGACGCCGATGCCGTCCAGGCCACTCGGCTGGAGCTGGTAGAGGGCGATGCCGGGCAGCGCCTGCCGGATGTCGGGCAGGGCGCTGATCGAGGCGACGAGCGGCGTGACCACGATGGTGAGCGCGAGCAGCACCGCGGTGGTGGTGGACTGCGACCCGATGAGCGAGCTCAGGCCCAGGCCCAGCAGGAACGCCACGGCCGCGTTCACCAGCAGCCAGGCGCCGCCGGCGATGATCAGGTGCGCGGGCGCGGTTGGCAGCGTCCCGGCGAACAAGACCGAGCAGGCGGCACCGAGCGCGTAGGCGACCGCGATGATCGCGACGGTCACGCCCAGGCCGGCCGGGATGCGGGCCAGGTACAGCGCGACGCGCGAACGGCCGGTCGTGACCAGGTTGCGAAAGACCCCGGAGGTGACGTCGGCCGCCCCGACGGACGCGCCCAGCAGGATAGCCGCGACGGCGCCGAGCTCGGCGAGGAGGAAGACGATGTGGGTGAGGCTGTGCGCGCCCCCGGCCGGACCGTACTGGCCCGGACTGGCGGCGTGCAGCCCGGCCGCGACCGCGTAATAGGCGATCAGGGCGCCCACCGTCAGGGCGACCGTGGCGATCATCAGCCCGCGGCGGCGGATAAGTTTCAGGAGCTCGGCCCGCAGCATTCGGCCGCCGGGCACCCACGAGGATCCGGCTCCGCTCGCCGGCGATGCTTCGATGGCGTGCGTGGTGGTGGTCATGCTGCCCCTCCCAGGGTCGAAGTGATGTCCAGGAACCGCTGCTCGAGGGAGCCGCGGTCCACCGCGAGGCCGTACACGGTGATCCCCTGCTCCACCAGGACGCGGTTGATCGTGCCGGCGGCGTCCCGGGCGCTGGCCTGGTACTGCGGATCGAGGGTCGCGGTCAGCCGGCCAGCCTGTGCCGTCACCGCCCCGGCGAGGCGGTGGATCAGCAGCAGCTGCCGGGCCCGGGCAGGGTCGTCGCACTCGAGGGAAACGTTCTGCCCGCCCGAGCCGATCACCTCGTCGATGGAGCCCTGGGCGACGATGCGCCCCTGGTCGACCACTGCGACGGCATCGCAGGTCCGCTCGACCTCGTCGAGCAGGTGCGAGGACAGGATCACGGTCCGGCCCTCGTCGACGAAACTGCGCAGCAGTTGCCGGAACTCCAGCATCCCGGCCGGGTCGAGCCCGTTCATGGGCTCGTCCAGGATGAGCAGTTCGGGGTCGCCGAGCAGGCAGGCCGCGACGCCCAGGCGCTGTCGCATGCCCATCGAGTACGCGCCGACCCGGTCGTCCGCCCGCTCGCGCAGCCCCACGCGCTCCAGCGCCGGCTCGATCCGCCGCTCGGCCGCCGGCTGCCGCGCCGCGGCGAGGACCCGCAGGTTCTGCCGGCCGGTGAGGTAGCCGTGGAAGCGAGGCTCTTCGACGATCGCGCCGACCCGCTCCAGCGCGCGAGCCCGCTGCGCCGGCACCGGCACGCCCAGCACGCTCATCGATCCGGAGGTCGCCGGGGTGAGGCCCAGCACCATCCGGATCAGGGTGGTCTTGCCGGCGCCGTTCGGCCCCAGGTAGCCGAACGCGCTGCCCCTGGGGATCCGGAGGGAGACGTTGTCGACGACCGTCCGGTCGCCGAATTTCTTGCTGAGCCCGGATACCTCCAGGGCGGGGGAGCCGCCGTGCCGGGCGGCTAGCGTCACGGCGCTGGCTGGCGCGGCAGGGGTGTTCTCATGCATGGTGAAGCCCTTCGCAGATCGGCTGAGGGGGAACGCCGACAACGATGCTGGAATCCGGGGCTCCAGTCGTCACCCCGGAACGCGAATCCCGGGTCGCCCCCGCTGTGCAGGAGCTAGCACCGCATCACCCCAGCCGAGTACGGCAGGGTCATCCGTGGGGACGATTGCAGCAGGGACGGCGATAGGTAATGTGAGCCGCATGAGCGAAGCCCCAGGCCTGCCGGGCTCCCGCAGCTGGGCCTGGGTCGGCCGGATTCCGGCCTGGACGTGGGACGTCGTACCCGCGTTGCTCGTGGGCGGCAGCCTGGCGCTGGTGGTGCTCGGCGCGGCCGAGACGTCGCTGCCGACGATCGTCCTCGCCCTGGCCGGGGTGGCGCCGCTGCTTGCGCGCCGCCGGGCGCCCCTGGCCGTCCTGGCCGTGACCGGAACGGCCACGTTCGCCGCGATGCTCAGCCACAGCGGGCTTCCCACGGCGATGGTGCTGTCGGTCTTGGTCGCGCTCTACACCGTCGACACCCGGTGCAGCCGTCGCTGGTCGCTGGCCGCATCGGCGGTCGCGTTCACCGGCGCCGTGCTCGCGGCGGTCCTGACGCACCACCTGGCAGCCGGGCTCATGGTGGAGAGCTCCACCGCGCCTGCCGCCGTGATCACTGCTCTGTGGCTGATCGGCGACAACCTGCGGGTCCGCCGCGCCTACGTGGCCGGGCTGGAGGAGCGCGCCGCCTGGGTCGACGCACAGCGCGCGGCCGACGCGCAGCGCGCGGCCGATACCGAACGGGCGCGGATCGCCCGTGAGCTGCACGATGTCGTCGCCCATCACGTCGCGGTCATAGCCGTGCAGGCCGGCGCGGCCAGGATGCTGGATACGACCACCGACGAGCGCACCCGCGACCTGCTCGGGTCGATCGAGAAGGCCTCGCATCAGGCGATGAGCGAACTGCGCCGCCTGCTGGGCCTGCTGCGCCACGAGGACGGCGGCCAGAGTCCCGGCCAGCACGGGCCTAGCCAGCACGGTCCCGGCCAGCACGGGCCGACACCGCAACCGGGGCTTGGCCAGCTTGACCAGCTCATTGACCAGGTCCGGCAGGCGGGCCTGCCGGTCGAGCTGACGGTCGCGGGCGAGCCGTGCCGCCTGCCCGACTGGGTTGACCTGTCCGCCTATCGCATCGTCCAGGAGGCGCTCACCAATGTGCTCAAGCATGCCGGCCCGGCCCGTACCAGGGTTGGCCTGCGCTGCGACTGCTCGGCGGTCACGCTGATCGTGACCAGCCAGGCTCCGGTGCGCGCGGCCGCGCCACCGGGGGAGCGGCCCGGACACGGGCTTATCGGGATGCGCGAGCGCGCCGCCATGGCCGGCGGCGAGCTGCGCGCGGGCCCGACCGCGGACGGCGGCTTCGAGGTCTTCGCCCGGCTGCCCCTGGAGGCGGGCGAGCCGACGCCGCCGAGCGCCCTGCTCGCCGGGGACCGCCGGTGACCGTGCGGGTCCTGATTGCCGACGATCAGGCGCTGGTCCGGGCCGGGTTCCGCATGATCCTGGAGTCGCAGGCCGACATCGAGGTGATCGGCGAGGCGGCGGACGGGGGCGGCGCCCTGGATCTTGCTCGCGACCTGCAGCCCGATGTCATTCTCATGGATATCCGGATGCCCGGGCTGGACGGCATCGCGGCTACCCGCGCGCTGACCGAGTCGCAGGTGAGCCGCGCCAAGATCATCATCCTCACGACCTACGAGCTCGACGAGTACCTCTTCGACGCCCTCCAGGCGGGCGCGTCGGGCTTCCTGCTCAAGGACGTCGTCCCCGAGGAACTGATCCGCGGCGTCCGGGTGGTGGCTGATGGCGGGGCACTGCTGGCTCCCTCGGTGACCCAGACGCTGATCGCCGCGTTCGCCGGCCAGTCCCGGCGCGCCCAGCCGGACGCCGTCAGCCTGCGCTGCCTGACCCCGCGGGAGCGGGAGATCCTCACCCTGATCGGCACCGGGCTCACCAACACCCAGATCGCGGCCGGCCTGTTCATCAGCGAGAACACCGTCAAGACCCACGTCTCCCGCGTCTTCGACAAGCTCAGCGTCCACGAGCGGGTGCAGGCGGTCATCATCGCCTACGACACAGGCCTGGTCGCACCCCAGGCCAGGACCGAGCCCACCTAGCGGCCGGTTGCTGCCCTGCACCGCCGCTTTGAGGTGCGCTTGGTCAGCCCAGGCGCCAGTAGACCGCCGTGGCGTCGTCGCGGGCCTTGCTGCGGGGCCAGCGGACGGCGGCCGGGTCGCTGTCCTCGGCCGCGCGGACCTGGCGGATGAGCTCGGCGGGCCCCTGGTCGCGGACGACGCCGACGGTGGCGGACCAGGACAGCACGCCGTACCGGTCGCTGATGCGGGTGGCGCCGTCGCTGAGCAGGGCGATGCCCCTGAGCCCGGCACGGGCCAGGGTGCCGGTGCGGGCGAGCCGGGCTGCGTCCGGGGCTGCGCTGGCCACCGGATGGCCGTCGGTGATCATGACCGGCGGCCCGTCGCCGGCCGGGTCGGCGGCGATGCTGGAATCGGACAGGGCCAGATAGTCGATGCCGTCCCCGGCGGCGCGGACGGCGGTGACGGTGGCGGCCGGGGTCGAGGGGTTGGCGAGGTCGCAGGTCCGCTCGTGCCGCGCCCGGACATCACCGATCGCCGCCGCGAGAGCCGCCGCGAGCGGCACCGCCGGGTCGGCGGTCAGCAGGGCGAGGAACGTGGTGCCGAGTGTCCGGGCGTACCAGGCGACGCCGTGCACGCAGCCGGTATCGGTGCCGCGGGGAAAGGTGGTCGCGCCGTCGAGCAGGACCGCCGCGCCGGGCGCGACGGCGGCGAAGTCCTCGTTCGGCCAGCCTGGCGTGCCGGGGTCGGTGGCCAGCGTTACCTGCATCGCCGGCCATCCGCCCCGGTGGCCGGCTCGTCATGGGTCATGTCACCGTTGTATCGTGCGCCGCGGGTGTCACGTGTGCCGGGTCATACAGGTCACAAGTACGGGAAGGACGGGCGGGCTTTGCACTGCCTCGTTGCTGGCCGCATGCTTCAATGACACTATGTCTGGCCCAGACGAGCTGCGCGAAGTCCGGAGCGCGCACGCCGGCTTGCTGACGGACGGCGCTGCGCCCACCGGGATACGCGGCGTCCGGGAGATCGTGGCGGATTCCTGGATGCGGTCCGTGGCCGCCGGCGTCAACGTCGATGCGAGCCTGCCACCGATCACCCTGGATCAGGGCCTGCTGGGTGACTACCGCGCCGAGCATCCGTTGTCGCAGATCTATCCGCTGCTCTACGACGTGCTGGGCCGGGCGGCCGAGGACTGCGACAGCGTCATGGCGGTCGCCGACGCCCGCGGGCAGCTGCTCTGGGTGTGCGGCAGGCCCGCGGTCCTGCGCCGGGCGGAGGAGATCTTGTTCGTCGAGGGCGCGCAGTGGGATGAGGCGCACGCGGGCACTAATGCCCCCGGTACTGCCCTGCGGCTGGACACGGCGGTGAGCATCCGCTCGGCGGAGCACTTCGTCCGCCCGGTTCAGCGGTGGAGCTGCGCGGCGGCGCCCATCCACGATCCCCGGTCGCACGCCATTCTCGGCATTGTGGACATTACCGGCGGCCCCGACGTCGGCTCGCCGCAGACCATCGCCATGATCCGGGCCGCGGCGCGGATGGCCGAATCGGAGCTGGGCCGGCTGGATGCCCTGCGGACGTGGGGGGCGGAGCAGCGCCGGGACAGCGCCTGTCGGCGAGGCGCGATCCGCAGCCCGTCGGTGGGCGAGATCCTCATCGAGGGCCTCGGGCGGCCGGACTGCGTCATGTCGGTCGGGCCCCGGACGTTCCGGCTCAGCCCGCGGCACAGCGAGATCGCGGTCATCCTGGCGGGCCGCCCGGACGGCCTGTCCGGCGACGAGCTGGCCCTGCTGCTGTATCCCGATGACGTCACCTCCAGTACCCCGCGCGCGGAACTCGTGCGGCTGCGGGCCCTGCTGGGCGAGGACCTGCTGGCCTCCCGGCCCTACCGGCTGAACTGCGAGGTCAAGTCGGACTGGGCCGCGGTGGCCGCCCAGCTGGTCGCCGGGAACGTCGCCGAGGCGGTCCGGCTCTACCGGGGCCCCCTGCTGCCGCACAGCCAGGCGCCGGGCGTGGTCGAGCAGCGCGAGGACCTCCAGCGCTGGCTGCGCGGGGCCATCATGGCCAACGGCGCCGCGGACCTGCTGGTGAGCTGGACGCGGACCCGCTGGGGCGCCGACGATCTGCAGATGTGGCAGCGCCAGTGCACGGTCCTGCCTGCCGGGTCGCCCCTGCGGTCGATGGCCGCGGCGGCCGTCGCGAAGCTGGACGCCCAGTTCGGGCGCTAGGGGTCACCCCGAGCCTGGCCGTATTCGCGGGCGGCGGTCCGCCGTAACGTCCGTGCAACGTGCTTGCAACGATGCCCCTCCTAACGTGACCACAAGCAGAGGTCTCGGCTTTCTTCTAGGAGAGCTGCCGGGAGGGGGGATGGGCTGGTCGGCCACCACGGTGTGCGCAGCGGGATTTGCCACACCGGGTAGCTGGCCAGCCCATCGCAGTTTCCGGCTCTTGCGCTTCCGACAGCAGAAAGCCGGGCCCGCCGCGGAGGCGGGCCCGGCTTCTTACTGCGAGCTGGGATCAGTACTTGAAGTCAATCGCCAGCTTCGCGAAGTCCGGCGTGCCGAGGCCCGCCGCCGGGTTGTAGCGGTAGCCCGCAGTACCGGTGTAGAAATTATTGTCACTTCTGGTCCCCGTCGTCTCGACCGGGTCGAACGGCGAGTTCCTGTACGTGGCGAAGCGGTAGATCTGCGGGTTCCAGAAGCCGACCCGGTGACCGACGTAGGAATCCATCACCGCGGTCGCGCCCGCGAACTGCGGCGCGACGAAGCTGGTGCCACCCCAGCCGGCCTCCTCCTTCGGGTTCTGGTCCGAGAAGTACAGCAGGTAGCCGGTGTAGGGGTCGGCGTCAGCCGACACATCGGGAACGGCGCGGCCCGAGCCGGAGCCCTTGGTCACCGTCGGCGAGCCGTTGAACGACCACGCGGTCGGCGCGGTGAACCCGCCCTGGGTCAGCGATGCCGTGGGGGTCAGGTACTGGACCGCACTGTAGTCGTGCACGTCGAGGTGCGTCTTCTGGTAACCGGGCCTCGCCTCGATCGCGCTGAAACCGCCGCCGCCGCCCACGACATCGTTCACGGCGAAAGCCGCCTCAGAGGTGAACGGATTGCCGGTCGACGGGTCGGTGAACAGGGCGTAGAACTTCCACTGCCAGTCCCAGGCCCAGGCCCGCCGGGTCGAGATGGTGGCGGACTTCGTCGTGCTCAGCGGGATCGTGCCGGCGAGCGTCATGCCGCCCGCATCCGTGGTCCACGGGCTGTCGCCGGGGTTGTCCGCCGACAGGTCGGTGCTCGGGGTGCAGGTGCTGGTCCCGGTGAACACGCACTCGTCGGAGGAGTCGTAGGCCCCGGCGTCACCCGCCGCGATGAACGAGCTCTGACCCTGTGCGGCGAACTCCAGGAAGATCTCGTCGAACGCCTGGGCGTAGGTCTTCGACTCCACGCCGGCGGCGACGGCGGCCTTGATGACGTCCTCGGACTCGCCCCAGCTGGAGGACACGGTGCTGGCCTTGTTCTCGCTGGCCGCGGTGGCGAAGGCGTCGAGGAAGCCGGCGTCAGAGTTCGGGGCCTCGTACACGACGATGTTCGCCTGCGGCGCGAGCGCCCCGGACTGCTCCACGTCCAGCGTGGTCTCGCCCGATCCGGCCGCGTTGCTGACCGGGCCCGCCCCGCCGTCGATGTTCTCCAGCGTGATCCGGTTGGCCTTGGTCTTGATCTTCAGGATGCTGGACCAGAAGTGCGTGGCGTCCGCCCTGAACATGCTGGCTAGCGTGACGATGCCGATGGTCTGGCCCTGGCCCTTGAAGCCCTTGCTCAGCAGCGGGGTCAGGCCGTACCGGCTCGCGAAGTCCGACGGCTTCAGGGTGCCTTGCTGGGTGGCCGACGGGTGGGCCAGCGGCAGGGTGTGCACGGCGCTGCTCGTCGCGGACGAGTAGTTCGTCAGGCCGAGGATCGTCAGGACACCCGACGCCAGGTAGGCCGGCAGCGTCAGCGGATGAGTCGTGCCGTGGAACGTCTGGGCTGGCCGGCCCGCATGGCCGTTCATGGCCGGAACCGCGGGGACGTGGTAGAGGCTCTGCGAGGGAATCCCGAGCGCGCTGTTGTAGTCGGCGGCCGTGCCCGTGGTCGTCACGTCCAGGTGGTCGGCGTGCGCAGAGCTCTTGATGCCGAACTTGGCCAGGTACTTCGTGAGGGTGCTGATGAAGTACGAGGTCCGCCCGTAGGTGCTGGCGAACTTGCCCACCGACAGGTGGCCGCCGGTCCCGGCGTTGACGTTGGCTTCCAGCGTGCCCAGGTTCCTGGCGAGCAGGACGAAGGAGACGGTTTCCTTGGCCGCGGCGGCTTCCGGCCCGACGACGTGGGCGTGTTTCAGCACGGCGGCGCCGATGCCCTGCGGCACGGCAACTCTCTGAGCGGATGGGGGCTGCGTGGCGGCAACTGCGGATCCTGCGCCGAGCAGGAGCAGCGACCCCGCCGTGCCGATGGCCACGATGGCGCCAGCATGACGCCGCGGGGCCCACACGATGGGCTTCAAAACGAGTCCTCCCGAGATAGCTGCACACAGCGGCTGAGCCCGCGCAGCAAGACGACCGCGGCCCCCGAAGATGCACAGGCCGCAAAGAGGCACATTAGCGACCGGAACTAATCAGGTCCAACGGGTCTGGCGTAACGCTTCAAATACTTTTTGTCATAGTGAATGCTGAGAATGATCTTCCCGGCGGCCGCGGGCGGCGGGCTGGAGGGCCGCGCTGGCCGGCGCCGGCCGGGCGGGTCAGCCGAATCGGCTGGCCAGGGCGCGGAACGTCCGCGGCGCGGTGCCGTGCAGCCAGGCCGGGAACCTCATCCAGCCCGGTACGAAGACCATGTCGCGCTCTCGCTGCACGGCGGTGACAATCGCCCGGGCGACTCGCTCGGCCGGGATGGGCGACGGGGCGCTCCGGTTGTACGGGCGACCGCGCCGGTCAAAGAAGGGCGTATCGACCACGCCGGGCACGACGACCGACACCCCGACATGCTGCCCGGCCAGCTCGTAGGACAGGCTCTCGGCGAAGCGGCCGACCCCCGCCTTGGCGCCCGCGTACACCGCCTCGTGGCGCGCGCCGGTGATGCCGACGATGGAGGAGACGAAGACGATGTGACCGGCGCCGCGCTTGGCCATGCCAGGGACCAGCAGCCGGGCCAGGTGGATCGGCGCCAGCAGGTTCACGGCCACCAGCTCGGCGCTCTTGGCCGCCGTCAGCTCGTCGATCTCCCCGGCCCAGCCCACGCCGGCGTTGCTGATCAGCAAGTCCACGCGGCCGGCCTCCGCCAGCGCCGCGGCGGCCAGCTCATCCGGCCCGTCGGGGTCGGCCAGGTCCGCCCGCAGCGGGATAGCGCCCGTCTGCCGGGCCACCTCCCGCAGCCGCGCCGGATCGCGCCCGGCAATGAGCGGGCAGGCTCCCGCGCGCGTCAGGGCACGCGCCGTTGCCGCGCCGATGCCTGACGACCCTCCGGTGATGAGCGCGACTGCGCCCGCGAGCCGCATCGGGTTTCACTCTGGCCCACGCTTCGTGGGTCCTGCAAGGACCGCCGGCTAGGCGTGCGCCTGCGCGGGCACGGGCGCCACGGCACCCGACCAGCAGCGCACGATGTCTCGCATCGACAACAGCCCGGCCACGTCGGCGCCGTCGATGACGATCAGGTGCCGGAAGTTCCCCGCCACCATCGCGGTCGCGGCCTGCTCCAGCGTCCACTCGGGCGAGGCCAGGACAATGTGGTCGGTTCGGTGCGTCGCGACCAGTTCGGTGTCTGGATCCTGCCCCGCTCCGACCGCGTCCAGGATGTCCCGCTCGGTCAGGATGCCGATGCCGACGTGCTCGGGATCGGTCACGACGGCCGCCCCGACCCGGCGGGCCGACATCATCCGGGACGCCTCGCGCAGCGTGTGCGCCGGGCCGATCGTCAGGACAACCTGAGTCATCCCGTCCCGTACCTTCATGCAGGATCGCTCCCTTCGCTGGGCGCCGCCGACCCCCGGCTTGTGCACTTGTGATCGCACATCTGTCCAGCATCCGACTTTGCGCGGCGCAGGGCAATAGCTGAGCCGCCGCTGATCGCCGGCTAGGACGCGATCTCGCCCGAACCTGGCCTCAGCAGGTCCAGGACCTGCTCATGCAGCAGTCCGTTCGTGCAGACGGCGCTGCCGCCGGCCGGCGTGGGCTGGCCGGCCAGGTCGGAAAACCTGCCGCCCGCCTCCTCGACGATGATCTGCAGGGCGGCGAGGTCCCAGAGCTTGACGTCGGTCTCGGCCGATATGTCGACCGCGCCCTCGGCAACGAGCATGTGCGACCAGAAATCCCCGTAGGCGCGGGTCCGCCAGGTCTGGCGGACCAGGCCGAGGAACTCCTCCAGCCGCCCGCTGTCCTGCCAGGTGGACAGGCCCGAGTAGGACAGCGACGCGTCGCCGAGGTCGCTCACGCCGGAGACCTGGCAGTTGGTCGCCTTGTGCAGGCTGCGCCCGGTCCAGGCCCGGCCGCCCCTGGACGCCCACCACCGGCGGCCGAGCGCGGGGGCCGTCACCACCCCGACGGTCACCTCGCCGTCGGCCATGAGGCCGATCAGGGTGGCCCAGACCGGGACGCCGCGGACGAAGTTCTTCGTGCCGTCGATGGGGTCGATGACCCAGCATCGCTGGCTCGCTCCGGTCTGCCCGAACTCCTCGCCGAGCATCGCGTCGCGGGGCCGGGCCCGCCGCAGCAGGTTACGCAGCGACTCCTCGGTCGCCAGGTCGGCATCGCTGACCGGGGTCAGGTCGGGCTTGGCCTGCACCCGGAGATCGAGGGCGCGGAACCGGCGCATGGTGATATCGTCCGCGGCATCTGCCAGGACGTGCGCGAACCGCAGGTCATCGTCAAAACCCGCCATGCCGCGAAACGGTACCGCCTTCGCGGTCGCGCTGGCCACGCCAGGGCCCTGCCAATAACTCGGGGCCAATAGCCTGGGGTCAATCAAGCCGGCGAGCTAGCCGAGGTCGGTGCCGTCCGCCGGGTCGAGCCCCTCGCGGCTGCGCAGCAGCCGGCGCAGCGAGTCCAGCCGCGCCGCGCCGCCATGCTCGGCCACCCAGCCGTCCAGGGTGCAGCTGGGCGCCAGGTGACTGCAGCCCGGCGGGCACTCCTCCGCACCCGCGGCCAGGTCGGGAAAGGCCCGGATGACGTTGGCGGCCGAGATGTGGCCGAGCCCGAAACTGCGCAGGCCGGGGGTGTCAATGATCCAGCCGCCGCCGGGCAGCCGCAGCGCCAGGGCCGAGGAGGAGGTGTGCCGGCCGCGTCCGGTCACCGTGTTGACGGCGCCGATGGCCCGGCTCGCGTCCGGGATCAGGGCGTTGAACAGCGTCGACTTGCCGACGCCCGACTGGCCGACCAGGACGCTGATCCGGTCGCTGACGTCCGCGCGCAGCTCGCCCAGTACCTCGTCGGTCAGCGGGCGGCTCGTGACGATGTAGCGGGTCCCGAGCGGCTCGTAGGCCGCCAGCAGTTCCTGCGGCCCGGCGAGATCCGCCTTGGTCAGGCAGAGCAGCGGCTCCAGCCCCGCGTCGTAGGCCGCGACGAGGAAGCGGTCGATCAGCCGGGGCCGGGGCGGCGGGTCGGCGAGCGCGGAGACGATCACGAGCTGGTCGGCATTGGCGATCATCACCCGCTCGACCGGGTCGGTGTCGTCGGCGGAGCGGCGCAGCGCCGATTTCCGGGGCCGCACGCGCACCACCCGGGCCAGGGTGCCCGGCTGGCCGGAGACGTCCCCGGCCAGGCTCACGATGTCGCCGACCACGATCCCGCCGCGGCCAAGCTCGCGCGCCTTCATCGCGGTCACCTCGCGGTCGCCGATCCAGCAGCGGTACCGCCCGCGGTCCACCGCGGCCACGAACGCCTCGGCCGCCTCCTCGTGCGCCGGGCGGCGCCGGGTGCGCGGCCGGGTGCCCTTGCCCGGCCGGATCCGGACGTCGTCCTCGTCGAGGCCAGCGTGGCCGATTGACCTGCTCAGGGTGACTTCTCCTGGGGCGATCGCTCTTGCGGTGACGGAGTCTGAGGCGACTGGTCCAGCATCTGCCGCCACAGCTCGCCGAAGCCCGGGAAGGTCTTGCCGACCGTCGCGGCGTTGCGGACCCGCAGGCCGGGGACCGCCAGGCCCAGGACGGCGGCGGCCATCACCAGGCGGTGATCGTCGTGGCTGTCGAAGACAGCGCCGTCGGCCCGCATCGGCCGCGGCCGGACGTGCAGGCCGTCGGCTAGCTCGGTGACGTCGCCGCCGAACGCGCCGATCTCGCTCGCCAGGGCGGCCAGCCGGTCGCTCTCGTGCGTGCGCAGGTGCCCGATCCCGGTGAAGGTGGAGGGCGAGTCGGCCATCGTCGCCAGCGCCACCAGCACCGGCGTCAGCTCGCTGACGTCGCGCAGGTCGGCGGTAATGCCGTGGATCGTCCCGGACCCTACGAGCCGCATGCCGCCGGCGACCGGCGCGGCGGTGGCGCCCATCCGCGCCAGCGTGCCCAGGATCTGGTCGGCCGCCTGCAGACTCCGCGCGGGCCAGCCCGCGATGGTCACCTCGCCGCCGGTGGCGAGCGCGGCCGCCAGGAACGGGCCGGCATTGGACAGGTCGGGCTCGACGTCGATAGTGCCGGGCGACAGCACGCCAGGGTGCACCCGCCACACGTCCGGAACGGCGCTCTTCGCCCCCGGCGCCCCGGCCTCGATGCTGGCACCCGCGCTGCGCAGCATCGCCACGGTCATCGCGATGTGCGGCGCCGAGGGGATGCGGGGCCCTTCGTGCCGGACTTCGGCGCCTTTGTCGTACCGCGGCGCCGCCAGCAGCAGCCCGGAGACCAGCTGCGAGGATCCGGAGGCGTCCAGGGTGACCATGCCGCCGGGCACCCGGCCCCGGCCCCGGACCGTGAACGGCACGGCCTGCCGCCCGTCGTCGCTGATCTGGACACCGAGCTGGTGCAGGGCGGCCAGCAGGGGCCCGACCGGCCGCCGGGAGGCGCGGGGGTCGCCGCGGAACTCCACGTCGGCCGGGGCCAGCGCGGCGACCGGCGGGACGAACCGCAGGACGGTGCCCGCGTTACCGACGTCGACGGTCGCCGGCGAGTCCTGCCAGCCCGGCGTCACGAGCCAGCCAGCACCGGCCGGGGTGACGGCGGCGCCGAGCGCGCTGATCGCGCGGGCCATCAGCTCGGTGTCGCGGGCCCGCAGCGGCCTCGTGATCTGAGTCGGCGTGTCGGCCAGCGCGGCGAGGATCAGCGCGCGGTTCGTGATGGACTTCGACCCCGGCAGCTCGAGCCGGGCCTGCACCGGCGCGCTGGCCGTCGGCGGCGTCCAGCCGTCGGGCAGGCTGGTGGCGGGCTCGTCATCACCTGAATGCTGCGCGCCTGGCATGGTGCGAGCGTACTGGCTGGCGCTCAGGTCTGGCCTGCCGCCAGGTTTGGCAGTGGTGTAACCGGGCTATGAAAGGGCAGATCTGAGCTTCCCCCCGGCAGCGCGGCCCATGGCCGCGACCTGATCTGGT
>Ga0208220_1000490_pt1 | contig 16517 bp, 12 predicted proteins | sample NGESurdeep092012_9_FD_184484 | JGI IMG/M metagenome (GOLD analysis project Ga0208220, IMG submission 184484) | Arctic peat soil microbial communities from Barrow, Alaska - NGEE Surface sample F53-1 deep-092012 (SPAdes) | ecosystem: Environmental > Terrestrial > Soil > Wetlands > Peat ... | reverse complement strand
GGCGGCCTTCGCCCGATCCCGATGGGCAGACAGGTCAGTGATCGTGATGGTCTGCAGCTGCGTTACCGCGCCGAGCTGGCCAGGTCCCCGAAAGTCTGGGCCGGGATTCCCCACCATGATGACACCGCCACCGTCGAGTTGCAGTTCCCCGTGGTTGACAGTGCCGTCACTTCTGGTGTCGCGCGAGCGTTCGGTGAAAGCGAAGGTCTTCACTAGCCAGTCCATTGCGGCGCCCGCATCTGCATACAGAAGATACGGGATGACCTGAGGATCTGCGTTTTTCTCTGGCATGCCCCTCCCGACCGCGGCCTGGGCTACCGCCTGGTCGGCCGCTCGCTCACTCTGGAGATTATCCCCGGCAATGAGGACCTCGACGCCGACACCGCGCAGCTCACCATGGAATATCTCGTCACCATGACCACCCACGTTCCGGACGGAACTTCAGAAGAAGCCGTCGAAGACATCCGCACCCGCGAGGCCGCCCGCTCGCGCGAACTCGCGGCGCAGGGACACCTGCTTCGCCTGTGGCGTCCTCCGCTGCAACCCTGCCGGGTTCCAAAAGTCGGCCTAGCCCTGTGAGCTGCGGTGATAGGGGAGCAATGGCCATGGCCGTGAGGCATGATGATCAGCCGTGCCTCTTCGCCTGGTCTACCTGATCTTCATCCGGCTTTGCGGCTGGCTGGTCCTGCTCAGCCGCTCAACGGCGTCCAAGGACATAGAGCTGCTGGTACTACGGCACGAGGTCGCCGTGCTGCGCCGCACCCAGCCGCGGCCGCGGCTGGACTGGGCCGACCGCGCGGTGCTCGCCGCGCTGATCCGACTCCTGCCCAGACCGCTGCGGATGCATCGCCTCGTCACACCTGGCACCGTGCTTCGCTGGCATCGCCGCCTAGCTGCGCGCAAGTGGACTTACCGGCACCGCACAGGCCGGCCGCCGGTCAGCACCGAGATCACCGCGCTCATCGGGCGGCTCGCCACCGAGAACCACAGCTGGGGATACCAGCGGATCCAGGGCGAGCTCCTCAAGCTCGGCCACCGGATCAGCGCCTCCACGATCCGCCGGGTCCTCAGTTCGCTGAAGATCCCCCCGGCACCGGCGCGGCACACCGACACGACCTGGCGGCAGTTCCTGCATGCCCAGGCCGGGACCATGCTCGCCGCCGATTTCTTCCACGTCGACTGCGCGGTAAGCCTCCGCCGGCTGTACTGCCTGTTCGTCATCGAAGTCGGCTCCCGCTACGTGCATATCCTCGGCGTGACCGCGAATCCGGACGGCCCGTGGACCACCCAGCAGATCCGCAACCTCCTGATGGACCTCGGCGACCGCGCCGCCGACTTCCAGTTCCTGATTCGCGACCGGGCCGGGCAGTTCACCGATTCCTTCGACGCGGCACTGGCCGCCGCCGGCATCCAGGCAGTAAAAATCCCGCCCAGGAGTCCCCGTGCGAATGCTTTTGCCGAGCGGTTCGTGCTCACCGCCCGGACCGAGGTCACCGACCGGATGCTGATCTCCGGTGAGCGCCACCTGCGGTCAGTCCTGGCCGAGTACGAGGCCCACTACAACGGACGAAGACCCCACCGCAGCCGCCAGCTGCAACCACCGCGGCCCGACCACCCCGCTGCGGACCTCTCGCAGGAGCGGATCAAGCGCCGATCCGTCCTCGGCGGCCTCATCAGCGAATATGAGCGAGCCGCATAGAAGCCCAGGTCAACGCCGATAGCCACGTTTAGAAACCCCACACGCCTTTGCGGAGCGGTTCGTGCTCACCGACCGGACCGAGATCACCGACCGGATGCTCATCTTCGGCCAGCGGCACCTGCGGGCCATCCTGGCCCACTACGAAGCCCACTACAACGGCCACCGACCCCACCGCAGCTGCCAGCTGCACCCGCCGCGACCCGACCACCCGTCGCCGGCCTCTCACGGGAGCGGATCAAGCGCCGACCCGTCCGCGGCGGCCTCATCAACGAATACGAGCGGGCCGCACAAAAGCCCAGCTCAACGCCGGTAGCCGAGTCTCGAAACCCCACAGGGTTCGGCATGTACACCTCTGAGCGCTTTCCTGGGCTCCGGGGATGCGGTAAGGCCGGTCTTTCTTCCAGGCCATACTCTCGCTAGTCACGCCTTCCGGTGTCATCCGGCCCGACCCGTCGGGCGTCCTCTTCCTATCGCGCCGTGAGAACGGGCGCCACGGGAGGGAACCACAACATGCTCGGTCTTCATGATGCCGGTAAGCACCCAGCGCGCGACGGCGAACTGCAGCGGGCGCTCCAGGGGCGTGCGGCGGCATGGCCCCCAGCGCAGCCACGGTTCTGGATCGGCGGCATCATCGCTGCCGTAATTGCGTCCGCGGCTACTGCTTGCGGGGCCAGCAGCGGAAACGGTCCCCAGCACGATACGCACCACTCCTCACCGGTGGCGCATCTGTCGAAGCCCTCGGGGGCGAGTGCGACCGCCGCCGCAAGTCCCTCATCTGGCGGTGTCCCGGTGGTGACTACGGACATGCCAGTTCTCATCGACTCTGTGATGTACCAGCAGGCCGCCGACGACGGATTCACGTACGCCTTCCCGAGGCAGCTCACCACCCAGCAAGTGGCGAGTATGAACAATCTTCCGGTCAGCTTCCAGGATTACATAAATGAAGTGACCAGCACCGGTGGCACCAATGTCGGGGATACGGACGTGCAGGTCGTTATCCGCGGAAACGCTGCGGGCCAGACCGCTGTCATCGCCGGCATGGATGTGATGAAGAGTTGCCAGTCGCCGCTAAACGGAACCTTACTTTACTCGCCTTCAGCCGGAGAGGACACTGATATTGAAATCGGCTTCAATCTGGACAACGAATTTCCTGTAGCGCAGAATTACAGGTCCGGCAGGTTGTCAGGTAGCTTCTTCGGCGCGCACACCATCTCACTGCGTAAAGGGGAAACGCAGACCCTGCTCGTGCACGCAGTAACACGGCAGTCCTTCTGCCAGTTCACCTACCGACTTCTTGTCGATACGGGAGGCAGGCAAGTGGCGGAGGTGATCTCAGACAACGGCAGACCGTTTACGGTCACGGCCGGCCTCAAGTCCAGCGCCTACAAGGCCCTCTACGCTGGAGGGGTGGCCAGCCCTGCCCACAACGACAAATATGTTGCCGTTGATCCGAAAAGTTATAGCCAGACAATTGTATCGCCCTGACCTGGTCCCTTCCATGGCTCAACTTCATAGCTGGACGCTTGGCTGGGCTTCACAGGCTGTGTCGGGCAGGGCCCCAGGCAGGTCATTGCGAGCCTTGTCATCGGCCACATTCCACGGTGAGCATGCAGCTCGAGTCACCGGGGCTATACGCCTATTCGCCAACTGCAGCTGACGGGTCTACGTGCAAGGAGGGGGTTCCGGGAATGAAATTCCCGGAATCGCGTGCACTGCATCGCGTGGTATCCATCCACCATTTTCCGCTATTCGGAACCACAGCCCGCTTCGCGGAAGAGAAACAAAGCAACTGAGGCTTATCGTTGTACCGGCAGGGATCGTCGGCGAGGTATATCCCTGTGTACCATCAGGTTCATTGTACGCATAGAAAACCTGGGCAGACGCGTTGCCATCAACAACTACTTGGAAGCTGGTAGGCGCGGCTCTCGACGGGTCCCAAAATTCATGGTAGAGAAAGGCGGTTACTGGTATGGCGCAGGCGACTGCTAATGCACCCCACAGGTTATGGACCCTCTCTTTTTTCGGGCCTTCCATAGACAAGGCGGCCAGGGTAGCGATGCCAGTGATCGCACAGCTTGCCAACAAGAGCCAAGGCCAGGCGAGGTGGGCTACCCCGACAACAGCCGATACACCGGAGACCCCGACCGCGATGCAGAGGCCAGCGCGGCCCTTACCTCGCAGCCATCCGCGAATTCCGCGGACGAGCCGCGCTCCGGTCCCGCGACCAGCCTGCTGCGTCGCGCCGGCCTGTGAGGCGTTCACGCCAGGCAATCGGGTCACGCGGTCTTGCTCCCCGCGACATCCGGCCCAAGACGAGCTGCGCCCTCAGTTGCGCTGCCACCGGGATCATCAATGATGATTTTGTCAGCCATATGCGCCCCGCCCAGGGAATTGCCGGTCCGTACGACGGTCACCCAGCCTACCGCTCCTCTCGCCTGGCAGGCCTGTCCGTAAAGCTCGAGCAGAGGCAGTGTTGCGTTGGCCGATCTGTGAGGATGACGGGGCGCGATGTAGAGATAACCGGCTGGTCAGATGGTCATCGCGAGCTGGCCGAACGCTTCGCGGATCCAGTGGCAGGCGGGGACGTCGGTGGCGAGTTCGTAGTGGCCGCGGCGCAGGACCTGGACGAACGCGTGCCCGGCGGCGAGGATCTGCGCGGACGGGTGGCGCTTCAGGCCCCGCATCGGCCGCAGCCGGGCCTTCAGCCGTCCGTGAGCGGCTTCAAACGGGTTGCCCGCCAGCGTCGGTATGTGCGAATCTCAAGGACATGGGGTGCAGTCTCGCCGGATGTGAGGTGGCAAGGTAGGGCCTGAGCGCCCCGCCGCGCGGGACAAAGGGCCCGGGCGATGGTGGTTCGCCCACCCTGGGCCAGCGGGCTGGGGAAAGACCACCTGCTCGGACGGGCAGGGCGGATGCCGATCGTCGGAAGGCGATCTCTTGGACTCTTGCGAGCCTGCCGCGTCCTGTCGGCTTCGTATTTGGCGGCGGGGGGAACCTGGGGGCCATCCAGGTGGGGATGCTGCAGGCAGTCGCCGAGCAGCAGATCGTCCCCGACCTCGCCGTCGGGACTTCGGTCGGCTCGGTCAACGGCGCGATGGTCGCGCTCGATCCCGCCGGCGCGGCCGGTCGGCTCGCGCAGGTGTGGGCCGGGATGACACGGGAGACGATCTTCCCCGGGGGCCTGCTCGCGCAAGCCCGCATGCTGCGGCGAAGCAGGACTCACCTGTTCCCGAACACGGGCCTCGCGGCCGTCCTGACCCGCTTCCTCGGCCGGGCCGGGACGTTCGCCGACCTAGCCCTCCCGCTCGGCGTGGTCACGACGGATATCGCCACGGCCGCGCCCCATGTCCTGACTGACGGGCGGCTGCTTCCGGCGCTGCTGGCCAGTGCGGCCATTCCGGGAATCTACCCGTGGGTCGAGCACGAGGGCCGGCGGCTTTATGACGGCGGGGTCGTCGCCAACGCGCCGATGGGCCAGGCCATCGCCCTCGGCGCCCGTTCCCTGGTCGTGTTCGACTGCGGCTTTCGGGGGCAGCTCCCGCCGCCGCCAGAGACTCTCGCGAGCGTGCTGCTGTTCACTGCCACGATCACCACGCGGACCCAGGCCGTCCTCGAGGCACCGATCGCTGCGGCGCAGCTCCCAGTCGTTTACCTCCCCGGCCCTGCTCCGCGGTACGTATCGCCCCCGGATTTCACCTGTACTGGCGCGTTCATCGAAGGCGCCTACCACGCGGCGCGGGCTTCCTGGAGACGGTCACTGTCAACGGACCGGGCCTCTACAGGGCGCGCCCCGGCTGAGACGGTTACGGTCTGCGATGCTCGGGAACATGACGGTGCCGGGGGATGACAAGCCAGCGCGGGCTCGGCGCGGGCCGGTCGGGCGTGCGGAGCGGCAGGAGCGACAGGGTAAGGTCTTCGCTGCGCTGGCAGTGCCGAATTTCCGGCTGTACCTGGCGGGGCAGGCGGTCAGCCTGACCGGGACGTGGATGCAGGTGGTGGCGCAGGCCTGGCTGGTGCTGCAGCTGACCGGGTCGGGCGCGCTGCTCGGCCTGGTGGCGGCGGCCCAGTTCCTGCCGGTGCTGGTGCTGGGTGCCTACGGCGGGCTGATCGCCGACCGGGCGGGCAAGCGCCGCCTGTTGCTGGGCACTCAGTCCGCGCTGGGCCTCCTTGCTCTCGTGCTGGGGCTGCTCACGGTGACGCACGTTGTGCGGCTGTGGATGGTCTTCATTCTTGCGGTGGCCCTGGGCATCGTGAACTCCGTCGACCAGCCGGCGCGGCAGACGTTCGTCCCCGAGATGGTAGGCCGGGACCAGGTGCAGAACGCGGTCAGCCTCAACAGCGTCCTGACCAACGCCGCCCGCGCCGTCGGCCCCGCGGTCGCGGGGGCGCTCATCGCCACCGTTGGAGTCGGGGTGTGCTTCCTGGCCAACGCCGCGAGCTTCGCAGCGGTGCTGGCAGCGCTGGCCCGCATCCGAGCGACGGAGCTGCACCCCGTTCCGCCAGCGGGCCGGGAACCAGGCCAGCTGCGCCAGGGCCTGCGGTATGTCCGCAGCACGCCAGGACTGCTGGCGCCGTTGCTGATGATGGCCCTGGTCGGGACGCTGGCGTATGAGTTCCAGGTCGTGCTGCCGCTACTGGCCATGGCCACCTTTCACGGCGGCGCCGGCACCTACGGGTTCTTCACCGCCGCCATGGGCATCGGCGCGGTAGCCGGGGGCCTGGTCGTCGCTGGCCTGGCCCGGACCGGCTTGCTGCCGTTCACGCTGGCCGCGGCCGGCTTCGGGGTGGCCATCCTCGCCGCCGCCCTGGTCGCGTCGCTGCCCGGGGAACTGGCCGCGCTGGTGGTCGTCGGCTTCTTCAGCACCGCGTTCATGGCGACCGGCAACACCACGCTGCAGCTCACCGCCGACCCTCAGTTCCGGGGCCGGGTGATGGCCCTGTGGTCGGTGACGTTCACGGGCAGCACTCCCGTCGGCGGGCCGCTCATCGGGGTGGTCGCCGACGATCTCGGTCCCCGGTACGGTCTCGGGCTCGGCGCGGTGGCCTGCGTGGCCGCCGCCCTTCTTGGCACGCTCGCGCTGGGCCGCATGCTTCCCGCCGACAGGTACGCGCGGCGGCCCCGCGAACTCGACTGGCCCTCCTACCAGCAGGCACACGACACGCGCCCGTAACGGGCGAGGCGACTCGGGGGCGTGGGGGCGGGCCTCGACCGGCGTGCCGCAGGCGTGTTAGCGTCGCCCGCCACTGGCCGCGCAGGCCAGAAGGGTCAAATGAGGCAGGGGATGGCTATGGCCGGCGCACTGGCGCCGCTTACTGACATCGGGCTGTGGGCACGCAGCAGCGGCCTGCAGATCGTCCTGCTCGTGACGGGCGCGGTCCTGGTGACCCGGTTCGCGGCATGGCTGGGCGGCCGGATTACCGCGCGGATCGACGCGCGTTCTGGCGACGGGGACACCATCTTGCGGAGTGAGGCGGCCAAGCACCGCCACGCCGTGGCCCAGGTGGTGACGTGGACGGTGCTGGTGCTGGTCTACTGCCTGGCGGCGGTCCTGGTCGTGCAGCGGCTGGGGGTGCCGCTGACCGGGTTCGTCGCCCCGGCGACCGTCGCCGGCGTCGCCCTCGGGTTTGGTGCCCAGCGGGTCGTCCAGGATGTGCTGGCGGGATTCTTCATGGTGGCCGAGCGGCAGTACGGGTTCGGTGACCTGGTCCGCCTGAACGTGATGGGCGTGGCCGAGCCGGTGACCGGGACAGTCGAGGAGATGACGTTGCGAATCACCCGGCTGCGCACGGCCGACGGCGAGGTCGTGACCACGCCGAACGGGCAGATCATCCAGGTAATCAACCTGTCGAGGGACTGGGCCAGGGCCGTGGTGGACGTCCCGGTGCCGGCCAGCGCCGACGTCGCCGCGGTCAGCAGCCTGCTGTCGCGGGTCGGTGCCGATGCCTACGCTGACGGGGAACTGCACAGCCTGCTGCTGGACCCGCCGACGGTGATGGGCGTCGAGAGCATGGACATCGACCAGTTCAAGATCCGCATGGTCGCGCGCACCCAGCCCGGCAAGCAGTTCGAAGTCGGCCGGGCCCTGCGGGTCCGCATCACCAGCGCGCTGCTGAAAGCAGGGATCAACGTCCCCGCCGGCCTGGACACCGCCGAGCCGACAGCATCGCCATGACCCGCATCCGGATACGCCGCTCGACGGCCGCGCTGTGCGCATTCTTCCTGATCACGCTGACCGCCTACCTGCTCGTGCGTCCTAACCCGCCAGCGCCAGCGCCCGCCCGCAGCAGCTATCACCCAGTTATCCACAGTCCGGCCGTCCCGGCGCGGACACGTTCCGCGACCTCATCCCCGCCCGCGAAACGGGCAACTAACTCGCCCTCATCCTCGGCGACGGCCGGGCATACCCGCCCGGCGGTACCGTCGGCGGCGCCGACCGCCACCACGTCCGTGCCGCTCGCCCCAAGTCCGAGCGCCACGCCGACCGGAACGCAGACCCCGTCGCCAGGCTAGCTGCCGGTCATGCGCACGGTGACCAAGGTCCCGGAGCGCGAGGGCGCACGGCCATGGCCACGTCCGGCGGCCCGGCCGCATCGTCTTGCTGTGAGCGTTTCCCGCGGAGCGACCCGGTGGTGGCCCGCGCCGCCAGGAGGTGACCCAGCCCACCGTGAGGCGCGGGCCCGGGTCGCCGGGCTGCGCGCGTTCCTGTGGCGCGGCGAAGACAGCACGGAAGGGTCACCGACAGGCGACCGGCCATGCTGATCCGGCTCCTGCGCAGCTATCTGCGCCGGTACATCGGCGCGGTGGCCATCGTGGTGGCGCTGCTGGTGTTCCAGACCGTCGGGAACCTGTACCTGCCCAACCTCAACGCGGACATCATCAATAACGGCGTCGTCAAGGGAGACGTGCATTACATCTGGATGACCGGCGGCGCCATGCTCGCCATCGCCCTGGCGGTGGGCGCCGTGGCCATCGTGGCGGTGTACTGGGCTTCCCGGATCTCGATGGGTGTCGGCGCCGATGTCCGGGCCGCGGTCTACGACCAGGTGCAGGGATTCTCTGCCCAGGAGATGAGCCGCTTCGGAACTCCGTCCCTGATTACCCGTAATACCAATGACGTCCAGCAGGTCCAGGTGTTCCTCCAGGCGGCTCTCACCGTCATGGTCATTGCCCCGATCATGAGCGTCGGCGGCGTGATCATGGCGATCCGGGAGGGCGCGGCGCTGTCCCCGCTGCTGGCGGTGGCGGTGCCCGTCATGGCCGCGGTCATCGGGGCCATGCTGGTCGTGGTGGTACCGCAGTTCCGGTCTATGCAGGTCAAGATCGACCGCATCAACCAGGTGCTGCGCGAGCAGATCACCGGGGTGCGGGTGATCCGCGCGTTCATGCGCACCGGATCTGAGCGGGACCGCTTCGCCTCGGCGAACGCCGACCTGACGGCCACGACGCTGCGGGTCAACCGGATATTCGCGCTGGCGATGCCCGCGCTGATGGCGATCCTGAACCTGTCGAGCGTGGCGGTGCTGTGGTTCGGCGGCCGGCTCGTGAGCGATGGGTCGATGCCCATCGGCAACCTCACCGCGTTCCTCACCTACATCCTGCAGATCCTCCTGGCGGTGATGATGGCGGTGATGGTGGTGATCCTGCTCCCGCGTGCGGTGGCGAGCGCGGAGCGGATCGAGCAGGTACTGACCACGGCGCCGTCGGTCGCCGATCCCCGGCACCCGGTGACGCCGCACAGCGCCACGGGGATCGTGGAGTTCCGCGACGTCACGTTCGGGTATCCGGGCAGCGAGCAGCCCGTCCTCAGCGACCTGGACTTCACTTTCCGGCCAGGGGAGCTCAGCGCGGTAATCGGCGGCACCGGAAGCGGCAAGACGACAATGCTCAGCCTCATCCCGCGGTTCTTCGACGCCACACGCGGCAGCGTGCTGGTCAACGGCGTGGACGTGCGGGACCAGGGACTGGAGCAGCTCTGGGCCGCGATCGGGCTGGTCCCGCAGGCGGCATTCCTGTTCAGCGGGACTGTCGCGAGCAACCTGCGGTTCGGCAGGCCCGAGGCGACCGACGCTGAACTCTGGCATGCCCTGGAGGTTGCTCAGGCGCACAGCTTCGTGGCCAGCATGCCGGGCCAGCTTGACGCCACCATCGACCAGGGCGGCACCAATGTCTCCGGCGGGCAGCGCCAGCGGCTGTCGATCGCCCGCGCGCTGGTGAAGCAGCCCGGGCTGTACCTGCTCGATGACTGCTTCTCGGCGCTGGACGCGGCGACCGACGCCCGGCTGCGCGGGGCCCTCCGGGCGCAGACGCACGACGCGGCCGTCGTTATCGTGGCGCAGCGGGTCAGCACGATCATGCATGCCGACCAGATCATCGTCCTCGACGAGGGGCGCATCGCCGGGATCGGCACTCACGACGAACTGCTGGCGCGATGCAGTCCGTACGGGGAGATCGTCATGTCCCAGCTCGGCGAGGGCGTAGCGGCATGATCGGGCGTCCTGGAGGCGTGCGGATGGGCGCCGGCCCCAGGGCCGGGGGCGCGCCCGCGGAACGGAGCAAGGACTTCCGGGGAACGCTGCGGCGGCTGCTCGGGCGGCTGCGCCCGGAGTCGCTCCGGCTCGTGGCCGCCCTCTGCAGCGGCGTCATCTCGGTCGCCCTGCTGGTAACGGGCCCGAAGATCATCGGCAACGCCACCAACGTCTTGTTCAACGGCGTCGTGAGCCAGCGGCTGCCCGCCGGCCTGTCGAAGGAACAGGCCATCGCGCTGCTGCGCGCCCGCGGCCAGGGCCAGCTCGCCGACATGCTGTCGGGGATGAACCTCATCCCGGGAACGGGCGTCGACATCACCCAGCTCGGACGGGCGCTCGGCCTGGCCGCCCTGGTGTACCTGCTCGGCGCGGCCTTCAGCTGGATCCAGGGCTACATCATGGCGGGCGTCGCGCAGCGCACCATGTCCGGGCTACGGCGTGCGGCCGAGGAGAAGCTGGCCGTCCTGCCGCTGCGGTACTTCGACAGCCACCCGCACGGCGACATCCTGAGCAGGGTCAGCAACGACATCGACAACCTCACCACTACGGTGCAGCAGGGGATGAGCCAGCTGCTGACCTCGGTCCTGACGATCACCGCGGTGATCGGCATGATGTTCTGGATCTCGCCGCTGCTGGCAGCGGTGTCCCTGATCACGATCCCGCTGTCGATCGCTGTGACGTTCGTGGTGGCGAGGCGGTCGCAGGTCCAGTTCACCGATCAGTGGGAGCGCACCGGAACGCTGAACGGGCTGGTCGAGGAGACCCACACCGGGCATGCCCTCGTGCTGGCCTTCGGCAGGCGCCAGCCCATGATCGACGAGTTCGGCCGCCAGAACCGGCGCCTGTATCACGCCAGCTTCCGCGCCCAGTTCCTGTCCGGCGTCATCCAGCCATCCATCCAGTTCCTCGCCAACCTCAACTACGTGATCATCGCGGTTTTCGGCGGCTACCGAGTGGCATCGGGCGCGATGTCCCTAGGCGACGTGACGGCGTTCATCCAGTACTCGCGCCAGTTCACCATGCCGATCACCCAGATCGCCAGCCAGATGAACCTGCTGCAGTCCGGCCTCGCCTCGGCCGAGCGCGTGTTCGAGTTCCTCGACGCGCCCGAAGAGGACGCCGACCCCGGCCTGGCCGCCAGGCCGGCCCAGACGGCAGGCGAGGCTCCCGCCATCCGCGGTGCCGCGGGCGCTTCCGGGGCGTCCGGGCGGCTGCGGCTGGAACACGTGTCCTTCCGCTACGAGCCGGGCACGCCCCTGATCGAGGACCTCACGCTGGAAGCAGCTCCCGGCCAGAGCATCGCGATCGTCGGGCCCACCGGCGCCGGGAAGACAACGATCGTCAACCTGCTGATGCGCTTCTACGAGATCGACGAGGGACGCATCCTCCTCGACGGGACCGACTACCGCGACCTGACCCGCGACGAGGTCCGCCGCTGCTTCGGCATGGTGCTGCAGGAAACCTGGCTGTTCGCCGGGACCATCCGGGACAACATCGGCTACGGGAAAGCCAGTGCCACGGACGGCGAGATCGTCGCCGCGGCCACGGCCGCCTACGTCGATCGTTTCGTCCGCGCCCTGCCCGACGGCTACGCCACCGTCCTCGATGAGGACGCGTCCAACATCTCCGCCGGGCAGAAGCAACTCCTGACGATTGCGCGGGCATTCCTCGCCGACCCGAGCATCCTGATCCTGGACGAGGCAACCAGCAATGTCGACACGCGCACCGAGGTCCTCATCCAGGAGGCCATGGCGCGGCTGCGGCAGAGCCGGACCAGCTTCGTGATCGCACACCGCCTGTCCACTATCCGCAACGCCGACACGATCATCGTCATGGACGCCGGCCAGATCGTGGAGCAGGGCAGTCATGAGGAGCTCCTGCGCCGCCACGGCTTCTATTACGGCCTGTACAACAGCCAGTTCTCCGAGACACCCGCCCCGCCCAGCGCAGCCGTGGACAGCGGCCAGCTCGTCTGACGATTACGGTAGCCAGCGGTTCCCGGCAGACCTGCCCGCCGAGGCAACCAGGCAGCGCATCGTTGGATGCCCGGACTGGCCAGCGTCGGATGAGCAGGGCCGGCGAACGTTCATGGACGGCGCGCTAGCGCTCGTCCTCGCGGGCACCGCTGGTGCCTGGCCGGATGACCGTGACGGGGCAGTGCGCGTGATGAACACAGTAAGTGCTGACCGAGCCGAGCAGCGCGTCGGCGAACCCGCCGTACCCGCGGCTGCCCACGACCAGGAGGTCGGCGTCCTTGGACTCCTCGACGAGGGCCTGCGCCGGGTGCCGCGCGAGGACCCGGGTGTGCAGCCAGGCGGGGCGGTCCGGGCCGAATACCTCGTCCGTGGCTTGGTTAAGGGCCCGCTCGGCGAGGCCCGCGAAGTCGACGTCTCCCGGGTAGGCCGGCGCCCAGCCGTAGAACGCGGGGAATTCCCAGGCGGTGATGGCGGTCACGGTGGCGCCGGTCAGCCCGGCCTGGCGGGCCGCCCACCGCAGCGCGTCCTTGGAGCACTCTGACCCGTCGACCCCGACAACGATCCGGGCCCGCTCGCTGCTACCTGATTCGCTCATCCCTCTCCTTACGTGCCTGCCAGCGCCCTGCCGGGACCGACCCGCAGCTCACGGCGTCACCTGATGACTCCCACTTCCCGCAAGGCTGCCGTACCCCAGCCGACAATCACAGGGACATAAGTCCCAGGGCAGGCAGCCAAGGTCAGGTTGCCATTCGGCGAGCGACTACCGGGATTCCGGCGCTCCGGTGATGGCTCCCACCGGGGCTGCCTTGTCGCCGTTGGGCGGCGTGGCAGCGACGGCATCCGGGCTGGGTCACGCTGGAGCCGCCTCCGCATGGCGAGCGGCTCTCGTTCCAGGGCTGTGCCGCCGGCGATGGCGCGGAGCCGGTATGCGGGGTGCATGTCGAAGTTCTGGTCGGCGACCTTGACGCTGCTCATGATCGGATGCCCGCCGCTGGCGGGACCTTCACCGGCGCGCATGCCTCCCCGCGCCCTGCGGGGTGCCAGAAGTCCGCCGGGCCTCTGATCTGCGGTGATGCGCCACCGTGCGCTGGCAGTAGGCCATGATGATCATCTGTGTCTCTCCGCCTGCTCTACCTGATCTTCGCCCGGCTTGGCGGCTGGCTGGTCTTGCTCGCCCGGTCGACGGCGTCCAAGGACCTCGAGCTGCTCGTGCTGCGGCACGAGGTTGCCGTGCTGCGCCGCACCCAGCCCCGGCCGCACCTGGACTGGGCCGACCGCGCGGTCCTCGCCGCGCTGATCCGCGTCCTGCCCCGGAGCCTGCGGGCGCACCGGCTGGTTACACCGGGGACCGTGCTTCGCTGGCACCGCCGCCTGGTTACCCGGAAGTGGACCTACCCGAACCGGACGGGCCGCCCGCCGGCCACCGCTGAGATCGCCGTGCTGATCGAGCGGCTCGCCACCGAGAATCACGGCTGGGGATACCAGCGGATCCAGGGCGAGCTGCTCAGGCTCGGCCACCGGGTCAGCGCCTCCACGATCCGTCGGGTCCTCAGAGCCCTGAGGATCCCGCCCGCGCCGAAGCGGCACACCGACGCGACGTGGCGGCAGTTCCTGGAGACCCACGCCGCGACCATGCTCGCCGCCGATTTCTTCCACGTAGACTGCGCGCTGACGCTGCAGCGCCTTTACTGCCTGTTCGTCATCGAAGTCGGCTCCCGCTATGTGCACTTCGCCGGAGTCACAGCCCATCCGGACGGCCCGTGGACCACCCAGCAGATCCGCAACCTCCTGATGGACCTCGGAGACCGCGCCGCGGACTTCCAGTTCCTGGTCCGCGACCGGGCCGGCCAGTTCACCGACTCGTTCGACGCGGTCCTGGCCGCCGCCGGTATCCAGGCCGTGAAGATCCCGCCACGAAGTCCGCGCGCGAACGCTTATGCCGAAAGATTCGTTCTCACTGTCCGGACTGAGGTCACCGACAGGATGCTGGTCTTCGGCGAGCGGCACCTGCGCAGCGTCCTGGCCGAGTATGAAGCCCACTACAACGGACGACGACCCCACCGCAGCCGCCAACTCCGGCCGCCCCGGCCTGATCACCCGATCGCCGACCTCTCCTGCCAGCGGATCAAGCGCCGGCCTGTCCTCGGCGGCCTCATCAACGAATACGAGCGAGCCGCGTAGAAGCCCAGGTCAAGTCTGGTGGCCGAGTTCTGGAACCCCACAGGTGGTGCAGGATGTGGACTGGCCGCCGCCAGCGTTCTCGAGTAGCGACTGGCACCGGATGTTCACCTGGGACGGTGCCCTCCGTCCAGATGCAGCCATCAAGCCATCGATCGATACCGGGTAACAGATAGGCGGCCTCGCATGTCCTGACGGCAATCGAGAGGCTCCGCAAGACAGGCACGGACCTGGGCCCGACATGGCGCCGTTCACCTCAGGAGGAGGCCAGTGTCCAGGCGGCATGGGAAGCTTATCGAGCTGCACTCAAGGCATTCATCGCTGCTAGTTCAGAGGCTTTCCAAGCTCAGGGCAAGTAGCCCACAAATCCCCAACGACCTGCCAGGATCACTCGGACTCGCCGTCTGGTGCGGACGTCCCATCTGCGGCAGAAGAGTGTGTTCCCGCACTTCGGGGTCATGAATGATTATGCGGCTCGTGGCGGCCAGACAGGCGTTTGACGGATCCGACGAAACGCCGGTTGGGCACGCACTGAGCCGCCGATCGGAGTGGTTCCACGACGAACCTGGCGGGCCGCTATCTGCGATTCGAATGGGCTGATCGGCGCGTTATCGCCCGGCCGGGTGCCCGCCCGCGACCTGACCGAGTGACCGTGTCCTGGTCCCCTGCGACTGTCGGCCGACGCTGGCTAACACCTTCGGGCACCTGACCGCCTCGTGCCAGGCGCCAGGCTGCCTGAGTCGCTAGTAGAAGCCGTACCACGAGTCGGGCAATTAGTCCGGCGCAGGTAGTTGCCCCGGAGCGTCGCTAGCTCGATCTCGATTTCGCTACGTGCCTGGCTGGCAAACGCGACCGGGCATAGCCCAGGTGCGCGGTCAGCTCAGCCTCCAGCGCCCGCTCCAGCACCGCCTTGACCGGCTCGCCCAGCCTGGAATCCTCATTGGTCAGCCGCGGCCCCCGGTCCCGTCCCGCGAGTGCTCGAGCAGACGGTCATCGATCAGCTCACGCAGGGGTGCCAGCTGCTGCCCGGACGGAGGGTTTCCCCGCTGTAAGGAGCAGCCTGCCCCGGAACCGGATCAGCTCCACCGCTATGTACCAGCGCGGGCGAGCCAGGCGCCTGGACATGATTGTTGTTCTCCCCTCGTAACAAGTGATCATCCCCACTGACTGGCTAGGACGGTTTCATTGGGCTCCACCATGACGGCTTCAGGCGGCTTCACCTGGCGGCATCGTGACGGTTGGATGTGGCCCCGTTTCAAGCGACACCGAGAAGAAGGGCCTGGTCAGGGCTGGGGCCAAATCAGGGCTCTGGCGCAAATAACGTGAAGGTAACGTTTCGATCTTGAGGCGCCCGGCTGGCCGTGCAGGTCAGAACCAGCTCAGCTGCTGCCCAGCAGAGGCGGCAGTACGCGGCGCGGGTGGTCGTGGTCACCAGGGAGGGGCCTCGCCTGCTGCGCATCCCGGGTGCTGGCGGAGACCACCTCCTCCAGCTGGGCCAGCCAGGCCAGATGACCCTGCACCGCCTGGCGGCCTTCCGCGGTGAGCCGGAACCAGGTGCGCGGCCGGCGGCCGACCGCGCCCTTGCGGACTTCCACGTACCCGGCGTCTTCGAGCACGCGGGACTGTTTCGACAGCACCGAGTCGCTGATCCCGGCCGCGTCACGCAGCGCGGCGAACTCGACCCAGTCCGCGCCGGCCGCCAGCAGCCCGCAGATCGACAGCCGGGTGATCGGGTGAATGAGCGGGTCCGGCCTGGCGGTCACGCCGCCCCTCCGCCGGCTCGCAGGTCCTGGCGGATCGCCCGCAGAAGGGCCTGCTGGACGGCCACCTCCGCCGCGACCGCGAGGGCCGCGACCACGATCGCGGCCACGAGCAGGCCGCGGCGGATCAGGGAGGTCTCGGTCCCGCTGGCGGCGGCGCTCACCACGAGCATCGCGATCCCTGCGGGACGGCGATAGCGGAGGTTCCAGAAGCCCATCTTTATGCCGGTGGCCCGGGCCTGGCCCCAGTACAGCAGGCAGGCCACCGCCAATCCGGCGACCAGGATGGGCGGGTAAGGGCTAACCCCCCGGGGAAGGTACCGCGAGCCGAAGGGGCCCGCGAAGACCAGTGCCCACATGATGGCGATACCGGTCAGG
>Ga0208220_1000489_pt1 | contig 16539 bp, 9 predicted proteins | sample NGESurdeep092012_9_FD_184484 | JGI IMG/M metagenome (GOLD analysis project Ga0208220, IMG submission 184484) | Arctic peat soil microbial communities from Barrow, Alaska - NGEE Surface sample F53-1 deep-092012 (SPAdes) | ecosystem: Environmental > Terrestrial > Soil > Wetlands > Peat ... | reverse complement strand
GGCGGGTCGGGTCCCCGAACACGGGCACCCCGTGGTCCGCAGCGAGCGAGATGGTCACGCCGGCCGTCGTGGCAGCGGTCTGGAAGGAGTCGACTGCGTCGGCGGTCAGGTCGCGCAGATCGAGATCGGTGAAGGCGACGGTCAGTCCAGCGCCACCTCCGGGGTCGGAGAGCAGGTCCTCGGCCACCCGCTGCAGCTGCTCGGAACTGCGATGGATCGTCCGCAGCATCCGCACCTGCTCCTCGGTGAGTTCAGGTGCGTCGTCCAATAACAATTCGATGAAACCCCGGATGGAGGTGATGGGTGTGCGCAACTCGTGCGACACCGTGGCCACCACATCGTCCTTCATCTGCGTCAGCTCGCGCAGGCGGCGGTTCTGCTGAATGAAGGACTGGGTCACTTCTCGCTGCACGGAGAAAATGCGCTCCCGCTCGGCGGCCAACTCCTCGCGCTCGGTGACGTCGATGGCCACCACGACGTAACTCGTGGCGGCGGATGCGTTTTCGGCGGAAGGGGGCCGGCGCCGCTGGTTGGCCACCGGATTGGCTGAGGGGTGGGAGGGGGCGGTGCGGTCGCCACCCAATGAGTCGTCGACGACCGGAGTAGGCATGGCGCGCACCCGCACCACGCAGCGACGCTTCTGGCCGTCCTTGCGTGTGGCCGTCCAGGGGACTTCGGCCAGGGCCTCAGGATCGGCCGGTGAGAAGGCGTTGCGACGCAGTGAGTCGATGGTCTGGCGGCGCTCGTCAATCTGGGCCGGATCGATGAAGTACGCGATGGAGCGAATGCCCACCACCTCGGCAGCGGTGTACCCGAGCATCTGCTCAGCCCCGGCCGAGAAGAAGGTGACCGTGCCCGCAGGATCGACTCCCATGATCGCGCTCCCGGTGGCAGCCCGTAGGAGAGCTTCGAGTCGGTCGCGGGCCTGATCGGCACCAAGCGCGCTGAGGCGGGCGATCTTGGTCTGGTGGACCAGATCGCGCACGTAGACGCGGTTCTTCGATACCACCAAGAACACCGTCAGTGAGACCAGGGTGGTGACCGCAGCCATGGCGATGGCCTGCCGCCATTCTGAATGGGGGTACTTGGGCTGCCCGATGACGAGGATCGGCAGGGCGAGGGCCAGGTACAGACAGAGGAGTCCCACCACGATGTGGAGCCGTCGGCCGTAGAGGGCCAGCCACACAATGGGCAAGAGAAAGACGATGATCAGTCCGGAGTCTCCGCCACCCTGGGCGTCGCGGATGAGCGCGATGACGGCTAGGAAGCCGATGGGTATCACCAGCCAGGCGAAGTCGGGCATGCGCTCCCACGGCACGAGGAAGGCAGCCGTCAGGATCCCCATGAAGACGACGGCCGCGATCAGGACCTCGCGGCGCGAGCCGCTGGGGAACGGGATGAGGGCGATGAGCACGATGGCCACGGCCTCGAGGGCGAAGAGCGAGAGTCGGGCCCGCATGGTGCCGTAGAAGCCGGGGACGAACCCGTGCCCCTTCATCTCGGCCTGGAGCGCCGGGTCCGGCGACGTCGAGAGTGAGGATGGGCGAGACCTCTCGGCAGCGCTCACGTGGTTACATCGCCTGGGTTCGGTAGCGGTAGCCGAACCCCCGCACCGTCTCAATGGGGGAGTCTTCCTGTTCGGCCCAGCCCAGCTTCCGGCGCAGCCGCAGAATGGCGTACTTGACCCTTGAGGGGGCCAGGCCGGTGGGATCATCCCAGGCCAACTCGATCAGTTGATCGGGCGAGAGGACCTGGCCCTGGTGGCGCACCAACGTGGCGAGGAGCCGGTACTCGGTCGGGGTGAGCACGACCGCGGCACCGGCAATGGTGACGGCCTGGTGCACGAAATCGACCCTTACCTGCATGTCTTCGAAGGACGTGACGGGCTGGCTGCGGGCCACCTGGCGCCGGCTGATGGCCTGCAGACGGGCCAGGAGCTCCACCCGGCTGAAGGGCTTGGTCAGATAGTCGTCCGCCCCGGCGTTGAGCCCGCGTACCTTGTCGATGTCGGTGGAACGGGCCGTCAGCATCAGGACCGGGGTGTCGCTCATGTCCCGGATGCGCTCGAGGACCTGCCAACCGTCGAGGTCGGGCAGGCCCACATCGAGGATGACGATGTCGGGCGCCTTCTGATGGAACAGCCGGACCCCGTCCCGTCCCGAGTCCGCTTCGGTGATGCCGAAGCCCTCACGCTCGAGAAGTGATCGGAGAAGGCCTCTGATATCGCCGTCATCTTCAATGACAAGGACGGAAACGCGCCCCTCACGCATCAAAACAACCGCCAAGACCCTGGTGCATAGGCTGATTACTGTACCGTGCCTACGGCGCAGAAATTGTGATGGAAGGCGCAGCAGGGAGCGAGAGGTGCGCCGGGACCCGGTCATCGGTTCCCCCGGATCTCTCCGACCGACGATTGCGGGCCATCAACCGGCGCACCCTCGCGTGCTCCCTTACCTCTGGATGTTCCCCCTCGCGAGTCCGTTCCCCTTCATCGGACCCACGATGCGATCGTCCCCCTCCGGACGATCGATCATCTCGAGGTGTTGGTGTGGCTGTGTGCTGTGGGGGCATGGTGTACCCCGGTCGGTGCAGTCGTGGCGCTGCCTGGTTGCAGAACGGTTGCGGCTGCAATTTCTGCGCAATCGGGGTTGGCCAGAGCCGTTACCCCTGCCCGGAGGCAATGGGTCGCGGTCGAGGTTCTCGGGGGCGGCACTCTCGTTGCGTCGGCGGGGGACTGTCGAGGCAGACGGGGGTGCAGGCACTAGGGTTTCGCTTCGCACACGACCTTGTTGAAGGATTCTCATGACGCATCTACCCGCACTGGTGTTCCTCTTAGGGGCGGCCGCCAAAAAGAGCTCAAATCCCCTGCTGACGCTGCTGCCGCTCATCCTGATTGTGGTGGCCGGGTATTTCTTCTTCCTCAAGCCGCAACAGCGCAAGGCGGCGGCGGCCCGGGCCAACGCCGCCACCCCCTATGAGGTTGGCGACGAGGTGCAGACCATCGGCGGCGTCGTCGGGACGATTCTGGAAATCCATGGCGACCGCTACACGCTCCTGACCGGCCACACCGAGGCCGACGGCAATCTCGAGGGCCCCCAGCCGACGCGGATCGTTTTCATCCGCCAGGCCATCGCCCGCAAGGTGGACCCCATCGTCGATGTCCCCGTCGATACGGCCGACGACCGGCACTCTTCGGTGGTTGACGACGACCCCGATGTCCATCCTCAGGGTCGTGCGCCGGAATCGTTCGACATCGACAAACACAAGCACGGTGACGAGGGGGCCGAAGAGGCGTGAGCCCCAAAACGTCCAGGGCCAATCAGCGGCGGCAACGCAACCTGCTGATCAGCGTCCTGGCTGTCGTCGCCATCTCCCTCGGCTCTTTTGCGGCAGTGTTCAGCGTCAAATGGTCGCCCAAGCTGGGACTCGACCTGGCCGGAGGGCTGGCCGTCGTCTACCAGACGCAGCACAAGGTCTCTCAGTCTGAGCTGCAGGAGACGGTGAACATCCTGAATAGCCGTGTCAACGGCCTCGGGGTCTCAGGGGCCCAGGTTGCCACCTCGGGCACCGACGAGGTTTCCGTGTCGATCCCGGGAGTGAGCAACGCGGCCGCGGTCCTGGCCACGATTGGCCAGACGGCGCAGCTCTACTTCCGGCCTGTGTTGTGCGAGACGACATCGACCGCGTTCCTCAAGCAGGTTGTGACACCGTCCAAGAAGAACACCAAACCCGCTACGGCCACTTCCGGCAACGCCCCGCTGCCGACGTGTGCCCCTTCCACGGCAACCACCGAGGCCAATCTCGGTGTCTCGACCTCCAACCCGAACGGCAACGCCGTCTCTCCCGATCAGCAGTTCTCCTTGATCACGAACACCACCACGGCGGCCAAGAATTACCCGGGCCGCACCGTCCTCCTCCCGCAGATCGCCCCGAACGGCACGGCTTCGACGACAGCGCCGCGCTACGTGATGGGCCCAGAGCAGATGACCGGGCATGCCATCGGGTCAGCCCAGGCCCAGCAGGACCAGACGGGCAACTGGGTGGTGAATTACACCCTGGCCGGATCGGCCAACTCGGCCCTTTGGGACACCGTGGCACAGGAGAACTTCCATAAGCTCCTCGGTATTGAATTGGACGGCAACGTCTACTCGGCACCCCTCATCCAACCGGGACAAGCCGCCTTCTCCTCCTTCGGCGGCCAGGGTCAGATCTCCGGCAACCTCACCCAGGCCAACGCCGATCAGCTGGCCCAGGCCATGCAATTCGGTTCGCTCCCGGTGACCCTCAAGCAGCTCACTACCCAAACCGTGTCGCCCACCCTCGGGAAGTCGGCCCTCCTGGCCGGTCTTTCGGCCGGTGTGGCCGGCCTGGCTCTCGTCCTGCTCTATGTCCTGGTGTATTACCGAGGCCTGGGACTCGTGGTCATTTCGGGCCTGGCCCTCACCGCCGCGCTCCTGTGGGCCATCATCTCCGCGCTCGGGCACACCTCGTTCAGTCCGAGCTTCGACCTGGCCGGTATCACGGGCCTCATTGTGTCTATCGGTATTACCGTCGACTCCTACATCGTCTATTTCGAACGACTCAAGGACGAGACCAGATCTGGGCGCTCGGTGCGCACCAGTGTCGATCGCGGCTTCAAGAGTGCGTGGCGCACCGTGTGGGCAGCCGACTTCGTCTCGTTGCTGGCTGCCATCGTCCTCTATGTCGTGGCCGTAGGGGACGTCAAGGGGTTCGCTTTCTTTCTCGGGCTCTCGACCATTCTCGACATGTTCGTCACCTGGTTCTACACGAGACCCCTGGTCATTCTTCTTGGCCGCAGTGACCGCCTCACCCGGGCCGGGCGCTTTGGTATCGCACGTGGCCTGGCGGTGCAGCCCCAAGCCGAGCCCACGTCGAGTCAGCCCACGCCCGAGAGGGTCCCGGTATGACCGAGCGCGATGACCTCACGATGGACGATGCCGTCGACGACGCGCTGGAGGACGAGGATCTCAACGTCGACGACGCGGTGCGCAACATCATCCGCAAGCGCCAGAGAGATCCGAACCACCACGGTCCCTTCGCCCGTCTCTACCGCGGCGAAACGACCTTCGATTTCGTGGGGCGCAAGCGCACCTGGTTCACCATCTCGACGCTCATCATCGTGGCCGGCATCATCTCCATCATCCTGCGGGGCGGGCTCAACCTCGGCATCCAATTCAAGGGCGGCACCGAATGGACGGTGGCCGCCCCCGGCGTCTCGCAGACCCAGGCCACGAATGCCATGCAGGCCGCGGGCCTGACCTCACCGGTGGTCCAGCTCCTGGGGCAGGGCGCGCACCAACAACTCAACGTCCAGGCCGATCTCAACAAGCTGTCCCCGAACGCCCAGGTGGCGGAAGAGAACCGGGTCGAAGTTGCGCTGGCCAAGCTGACCAAGACCACACCGGAAACGATCAAGAACAACCGCACCCAGGTGGGCCCGACCTGGGGTTCCCAGATCACCAACAAAGCCATCACCGCGCTGATCATTTTCTTCATCGTGGTGGGGATCTACATCAGTATCCGCTTCGAGCCCAAAATGGCGGCGGCCGCGTTCGTCGCCATGGTGCACGACATCCTGGTGACCGTCGGCGTCTATTCACTGTTCAATTTCCAGGTGACGCCCGACACCGTCGTGGCCGTGCTGACCATTTTGGGCTATTCGCTCTATGACACCGTCGTGGTGTTCGATCGCGTCCGTGACAACACCAAGGGCATCGGTGCCACTGGCCGGGTGACGTACACCCAACTCATCAATCTGTCCATGAACCAGACCTTGGCCCGCTCCATCAACACGTCCCTGGTGGCCATTCTCCCGGTGCTGGCCGTCTTGGTGGTCGGCGCTGAGTTGCTCGGGGCCTCCACCTTGCAAGACTTCGGATTGGCCCTCTTCGTCGGCCTGTTGAGCGGGGCCTACTCCTCGATCTTCATCGCCGCTCCGGTGCTCTGCATGTTCAAAGAGCGGGAGTCGCGTTGGATTGCCATCGCGCAACGCAATGCCAAGCGCACCGACCGCGCCGCCTCGCTGTCGCCGGCGGAAGCAGCGGCCCTCGCCACGCAGATGAACATTTCGGCCGGCGGTCAGACCCGCAGTGGGCCCCAGACCCAGCGGGGCGCGCAGAGCGGCCCCATCCGACCGGGGTCGGCCAGCAGCACGGCGGTGCTCGATCGGCGCCCCGGGTCCGGTGCACCGGCGACCGGTTCAGGTGCCGGCACCGGTCAAGCCCAGGCGCAACCACGACCCCGCAAGAGTAAGGGCAAGCGCCAGCGTTAGGGCAGGGGAAGGCGCCATAGGGCCAGGGCTGAGCAGGGGCAGGTCGGTTCATCACAGGCCTGCGCCAGCCACCGGATCGGCTCAGTGAAATTGGGTGGAAGATCCGAAGACCAATGCCGCCGGAGTTGCGACGACCTCGTACTGCATCTGCTCGTAGAGGTGCAAGCCCGCCTCGGTCGCCCCGAGGAGGAAGCGCGTGGTTCCCCCTCCCCGGGTCAGGTGATGGGTCATCAAGCCGCCGAGCACGGCGCGGCCGATACCTTGTCGCTGCCGCCGTTCGGGCGTGGCCATGCAGTAGACGCCGACGATCTCACCGGTGGCCAGGGTCAGGCCGGCTCCGACGACCTCGCCACCTTTGTCCCCGAGCCAGATGGTGGCGATCGGACTGTCTCGCATTGGTCCGATGACGCGGCGGCACATGTCGAGATCGAGGGAGAAGGCCTCCGACACCAGCGCGATGGCGGCATCGACCTCGAGATCGGATGAGGCCGGCCGGACGTCGAGCTCGAGGTCGCCGGGTCGACGCTCGACCGCGGTGCCTTGCCACACCATGGTTGGGACCTCACCCGCGTGCGCCGCGCCGGCTCGCGTGGCCCGCTCCAAGAGTTCGTGAGAAGGGTTCTCGAGCAGGAGGATCGTCGGCAGGCCGTCGATCTCGGCAACGTAGTTGTCCAGGAGCGCCGCGGCCGCCGGCCCATCCAGGACACAGCCCATGTTGAGGTCGGCCGATGCCTCACCGGTGAGGGCCAGCCAGCCTCCTTCGTCGAACCTGGCCCGGGCCCGCGGCGCCCTGCCGAAGCAATCGACCACCTGCAGTCCGGTGGTCATGAGCCAAAACGCCTGCGATTCGGGCATGGGTGACCTCCGTGATGGATCGAGCCCGATGGAGACTCTATGAGCGCCGGCGACGGGTTGGCGATTACCGGCCGACGACCGGTCGATGTCCGGACCATGACCGGACGACGAGGGTCAGCCAACGATCCGGCTGACCTGGACATCGTGCCTGGTCGGGTAGCGTAGAGGGATGGTGACCCTGACGCGGGTGACTCCCAATTCGGCAACCTCCACCGACGATGGAGAGCGCGCGCTCAACGAATTGCTGGCCACGCTCCTGGCCGAGTTCTCCCGTCACCGTCCCGACGAGGGCACCGCCACCATCGTGGCGGCGGGCAAGGCCGCCCTCTCGGCCCACGACGGGCAGTTCCGGCGCTCGGGTGAGCCCTACATCACCCACCCGGTGGCTGTGGCCACCATCGTGGCCGAGCTGGGACTGGACTCCCAGACGGTGGCCGCCGCGCTCCTCCATGACGCCGTGGAGGACACCGGGCTCTCTCTGGAGTCGATCACCGACGCCTTCGGGGAAGGCGTGGCCAAAGTGGTGGACGGGGTGACCAAGCTCGACCGCCTCCAGTTCGACTCCAAGGAGGCCCAGCAGGCCGCCACCATCCGCAAGATGCTCGTGGCCATGGCCGACGACTGGCGTGTGCTGCTGATCAAGCTGGCCGACCGCTTGCACAACATGCGCACGCTGGCTGTGATGCCGGAGTGGAAGCAGCGCCGCACGGCTCAGGAGACCTTCGACGTCTACGCGCCGCTGGCCCATCGCCTCGGCGTGCAGCAGGTGCGTTGGCAGCTGGAAGACCTGGCCTTCGCCACCCTGCACCCCAAGCGCTACGCCGAGATCGAGCAGATGGTGGCCGACCGGGCCCCCCAGCGCGAGGAGTACCTCGAGCGGGTCCTGGTGCACGTGCGCCAGCGGATGAGCGACATGGGGGTGGCGGCCGACGTCACCGGCCGCCCGAAACACCTCTGGAGCATCTACGAGAAGATGGTGGTCCGGGGCAAGGAGTTCGACGACATCAATGACCTGGTGGCCATTCGGGTCGTGGTGGACTCGGAGAAGGACTGTTGGGCCGCCCTCGGGGCCATTCACGCCATCTGGGCCCCGGTGCAGGGGCGCTTCAAGGACTACATCAACACGCCCAAGTTCAACATGTACCAGTCGCTGCACACCACGGTCATCGGGCTCGACGGCAAGCCGGTCGAAGTGCAGATCCGCACGCTCGAAATGCACCACCGGGCGGAGTACGGGATCGCGGCCCACTGGGGCTACAAGGAGAAGGAAGACCACTCCTCCGAGATGGCCTGGTTGCAACGCATCGCCGACGTCGACCGCCAGACCGATGACCCTATTGAGTTTCTCGAAGCGCTCAAGCTCGACCTGGAGCAGGACGAGGTCTACGTCTTTACCCCCAAGGGCAAGGTCATCGCGCTCCCGGCCCGCTCCACGCCGGTGGACTTCGCCTATGTGATCCACACCGAAGTGGGTCACCGTTGCATCGGGGCGCGGGTCAACGGCCGGCTGGTCCCGCTTGAGACCACGCTCAACTCGGCCGACACCGTGGAGATCTTCACCTCAAAGTCCCCGACGGCGGGCCCGTCCCGGGACTGGTTGCAGATCGTCGCCTCGACGCGTGCCCGCAACAAGATCCGCCAGTGGTTCAGCCGGGAGCGTCGCGAGGACGCCATCGAGAACGGTCGGGAGGACCTGTCGCGGGCCCTGCGGCGGGACGGCCTGCCCCTGCACAAGGTCCTGGGTTCCGCCGCGCTGAGCGAAGTGGCCGAGTCGATGCACCTGGTCGACCTCGATGCCCTCTACGCCGCCATCGGTGAGAACCAGGTCTCGGCCCAGTCGATTGTCCAGCGACTGGCCCGGGCCCTGCGCGGGGGCGAGGACGAGCAACTCCCCACCACGGCGATCCGGGGCACCCGCGGCCCCCGCCAAGGTCGTCGCACCGGGGCCGGCGTCTACGTCGAAGGTCTGGACGATGTCATGATCCACCTGGCCCGCTGCTGCACGCCGGTCCCGGGCGACCAGATCATCGGCTTCGTTACTCAGGGCCGCGGCGTCTCGGTGCACCGGGCCGACTGTTCCAACGCCACCGCCTTGGCCGACCGCTCGAAGGAGCGCCTCATCGAAGTCGAGTGGGACCGCGGCAACGACGGCGTCTTCGTGGCCACCATCGAGGTCCAGGCCTTCGATCGCGCCCGTCTGTTGGCCGACGTCAGCCGGGTGGTGTCCGAGCATCACCTCAACATCGTGGCCGCCCGCACGGCCACCACCCCCGACCGGGTCAGTCGCATGTCGTTCGACGTGGAGCTGGCCGACCCCACGCACCTGCTCACGCTCATCTCGGCGCTCAAGCATCTCGATGGCGTGTTCGACGCCTACCGTCAGCTCCCCGGCAAGAAGGTCTGAGCGTGGGCGAGGCGCCGACCGCTGGACCTGCCGCGCGCCCGGACACGGTTCGGACCCCCAAGGGGATGCACGATGTCTTGTGGCCCGAATCGGACCGCTGGCAGCGCCTGATCGACCGCTTTGCCCTGCTGGTCGAGGGGGCCGGCTACGGCCTGGCTATCACGCCGATCCTCGAGCACGTCGGCATCTTTGACCGGGGGATCGGCCAGGGCAGCGAGATCGTCGGCAAGGAGATGTACACCTTCGCCGACCGCGACGGTCAGGTCATGGCTTTGCGCCCGGAGGGGACGGCCTCCATCGTGCGCGCCTTTGTGCAGCACCACCCGGTGCCGCCCTGGAAGGCGTGGTACTGGGCGCCGTCCTTCCGCCACGAGAACCCCCAACAGGGCCGTTACCGCCAGCATTTCCAGCTCGGCCTGGAGGCGCTCGGGCCCTCCGACGCCGACCTGGATGTCGAAGTCATCTCCTTGGCCTTCGAGTTCATTGCCTCGCTCGGCCTCCACCAGGTCACGCTCAAGGTCAATTCGATGGGAGACGAGACTTGTCGGCCCGGGTATGTCGAGTCGCTCCGTCAGTACCTGGCCGAACACGAGGATGAGCTCAGCGACGCCCACCGGACGAGCTTCAAGGAGAACCCTCTGCGCGTGCTCGATTGCAAGGACCCCGGATGCCAGAGTGCATCGGAATCGGCGCCGCGTTTCTTGGACAACCTCTGCGAGCCCTGCATGGCCCATTTCACCCGCCTGCGTGCCGGTCTCGATGCCCTGGACGTGCCGTACCAGATCGACCACCGATTGGTACGCGGCTTCGACTACTACACCCGCACCACGTTTGAGTTCGCCTCCGGCGCCATCGAGGCGGCCCAGAACGCTCTTGGCGGAGGAGGCCGCTACAACGGATTGGTCGAGATGCTGGGGGGACCGCCCACGCCCGGCATCGGTTTCGGCCTCGGCGTGGAGCGGATCCTCATCGCCTGCGATGCCGAGGGGGTGTACCCGATCGACCCGACGCCGTTGCACGCCTACGTCGTCGACGTGACCGGCGGCGAATCGGCGGTGTTGCTGACATCGGAGCTCCGGCGGGCCGGGTTGCGGGCCGATCGCGCCTTTGACGGTCGTTCCATGAAGTCACAGATGAAGTCGGCCGACCGGTCGGGTGCGCTGGTGGCCCTCCTCGTGGGCCCCAAGGAACTGGCGGAGGGTACTGTCGTCCTGCGCCCGCTGCGCCAGGACGACGAACAACGAAGCGTGGCCCGCGCCGACATCGTGGCCGAAGTCCGCCGCGCCGCCGCCGAATCCATCGCCAGCTCTTGAGCACAGTCACTCGACCCAAAGGACCCCGACCGCCCGCATGACCGACAGCCCCACACCCTCGCCTGACTCGGCTGACTCGACCTCCGACCCGCAGCCCACGGCGTTGCGCAGCCACCTCTGTGGCGTCTTGCGCCCCGCCGACATCGGGAGCACCGTGCGCCTGTGCGGGTGGGTGAGCCGGCGTCGGGAGCACGGTGAGCATCTGGCCTTCGTGGACCTGCGCGACCACTCGGGGATCATCCAATGCGTGATCGACAACCTCGTCGACGTCCGCAGTGAGTGGGTCATCCGTGTCAGCGGCACCGTGCGCCACCGCCCCGACGGCACGGTCAACGACCGCCTCGATACCGGCGAGATCGAGATCGGCGACTGCACGGTCGAGATCCTCAACGAGGCGGAACCCCCGCCCTTCTCGGTCGACGACCGGGACGACTCCGACGAGCCGGTTCGCCTCCGCCACCGCTACATTGATCTGCGTCGCCCCCGCATGCAGCGAAACCTGCGCCTGCGGTCGCGGGTCAACGCCGCCATTCGCGCCGCCATGGACCGCCAGGGGTTCTGTGAGGTGGAGACGCCGTTGCTCTGGGCTCCGACCCCCGAAGGCTCACGCGAGTTCTCCGTGCCCAGCCGCCTCCACCACGGCTCCTTCTACGCCCTACCCCAGAGCCCGCAGCTGGCCAAGCAGCTGCTCATGGTGGGTGGCTTCGACCGCTACTACCAGATTGCCCGCTGTCTGCGGGACGAGGACCTGCGGGCCGACCGCCAGTTCGAGTTCTCCCAACTCGATATGGAGGCCTCCTTCGCCTCCCAGGACGACGTGATGAATTTCGTCTCCGAGGCCGTGTTGGACGCCGCCGAGGCCGCCACCGGCGAGCGGCCACCGGAGATCGCGCGCATGACCTGGGGTGAGGCGCTGGACCGCTTCGGCTCCGACAAGCCCGACCTGCGCTTCGGTATGGAGCTCGTCGACCTCACCGAGGAGTTCGCCGCCACCGAGGTGCGGGCCTTTTCGTCCCCCGTGGTCAGGGCGCTCTGCGTGCCCGGCGGCGCGGCCCTGTCCCGTTCCCGGCTCGACGCGCTAGTGGATCAGGCCAAGCAGGCCGGCGCGGCCGGCCTGGCCTGGTTCCGGGTCGTCCCCGCCGATACCGCGACGGGGACCGCCCTCGATTCGCCACTCGACCGCTTCCTCTCCGACCCCGAACGCGCCGCCATCCTGCAGAGGACGGGGGGTATGGAGGGCGACCTGATCCTGGCCGTCTCCGACGAGTACCGCATCGCCTGCACGGTGCTCGGCTCCCTCCGGGTCACCCTGGGCTCGCCCCCAGTGGCCGAAGGTCCGCACCGCTACGTCTGGGTGGTGGACTTCCCGATGTTCGACGGCACCGACGGCGAGGGGAATCCCCAGCCGGCCCACCACCCCTTCACCATGCCCTATGCGGACGATCTCGCCCTCCTGGCCACCGATCCGTCCGCCGTGCGCTCCCAAGCCTACGACCTGGTCCTCAACGGGTGGGAGCTGGGATCGGGCAGCGTGCGTATCCACCGTCGCGATATCCAGTCGCAGGTCTTCCACATCTTGGGCATCACTCCCGACGAGGCCGAGGCCCGCTTCGGCTTCCTGCTCGGCGCCTTCCGGTTTGGCGCCCCGCCGCACGCCGGCTTCGCCTTCGGCATCGACCGCCTGGTGGCCATTCTGGCCGGGGAGGAGAACATCCGCGAGGTCATCGCCTACCCGAAGACACAGTCCGGGGCCGATCTCCTCACCGGTGCGCCGGCACCCCTCCCGACGTCCAGCCTGGTCGAGTTGGGCATCCGTTTGGCCGAGCCGCCGGCCACGACCTAGCTCGATCGTGACGCGATCGTGACGCACCCCGACCGATGAGCGACAGCCTCTTCGCTGACGCCGCCAACCGGCAGCTCGAACGTCAGGCCCCGCTCGCCTCCCGTCTACGCCCGCGCACGCTCGACGAGGTGGTCGGCCAGGAGCACCTGGTCGGCCCCGGCGCCCCGCTGCGGACGCTGGCCGAAAGCGACCGGGTTGGATCCGCCATCCTGTGGGGCCCAGCCGGCACCGGCAAGACGACCCTGGCCCGTCTCCTGGCCGCAACGACGGCCAAACACCTGGTCACCCTTTCGGCCACCGCCGCCGGCGTCAAAGATGTCCGCGAAGCCCTCACCGACGCCAAACAGCGCCTGGGCGAGCAGGGCCAGGGCACCATGCTCTTCGTGGACGAGGTGCACCGCTTCAACAAGTCCCAGCAGGACGTGCTGCTCCCCGCCGTCGAGGACGGGTTGGTGGTGCTCATCGGGGCCACCACGGAGAACCCTTTCTTCGAGGTGAACGCCCCGCTGCTCAGCCGGGCCTCCCTATGGCGGCTGCACCCCCTCAGCCACGACAACTTGCGCACCCTCGTCCTGCGCGGTCTGGCCGCCGAAGAGGTCGACGCGGACGACGATGCCATCGAGGCCGTGGTGGCGGCCTGCGAGGGTGACGCCCGCGCCGCGCTGACCACGGTCGAGGTCGCCGCCGCCCTGGCCCGCGCCGCCGCCACGGATCCCGCCGCCCCGGTGACCCTGACCATCGACGACATGTCCAAGGCACGCGACGGTCGTCTGTTCCATCAGGGGGCCGACGAGCACTATGACCAGATCTCGGCCCTGATCAAGAGCGTCCGCGGGTCTGATCCCGACGCCGGCCTCTACTGGATGTCCCGCATGATCGAAGGCGGCGAGGACCCCCGCTTCCTGGCCCGGCGCATGGTCATCCTGGCCAGCGAGGACATCGGGCTGGCCGATCCCAACGCGCTCCTCATCGCCGAGGCGGCGGCCCGGGCGGTCGAGTACGTCGGCCTGCCCGAAGCGGCCCTCAACCTGGCCGAAGCGGTCATCTATCTGGCCCGGGCCCCCAAATCCAATGCGGTGATCGTTGCCCTCGGTCGGGCCCAAGCCGACGTCCGTTCCGGACTGCCCCAGGAAGTACCGACCCATCTGCGCGACGCCCACTACCAGGCGGCCTCCTCCCTCGGCCACGGCGAGGGTTACGTCTACCCGCACGACGACCCCACCGGCACGGTGCGCCAGCAGTATCGCCCCGACGCCCTGGAGGGCCACGTCTACTACGAGCCGACCCGGCGGGAGTCCAACGATTGAGAAAGGCGTCAGAGCATTGGCGTCAAAGCCCGGCGGCGCATTCCGGCCTCCTCGGGGCTTCCCGGGACTCCAGAGCCCCGGCGCATCGCCATTAAGCTGCGCTAATGGACGCCAATGAACTGCGGGCGGCCTTCACGCGCTACTTCACCGACCGAGGGCACGTGGCGGTTCCCTCGGCCAGCCTGATTCCCCACGACCCGACGGTGCTCTTCAACATCGCGGGCATGATCCCGTTCAAGCCCTACTTCGTGGGCGACGAGGTGGCACCCTGGCCCCGGGCCACCAGCATCCAGAAGTGCTTCCGCACGCCCGATATCGACATCATCGGCACGGACACCTACCACTGCACCTTCTTCGAGATGCTGGGCAACTTCAGCTTCGGTGACTACTTCAAGGAAGAGGCCATCCCCATGGCCTGGGAGCTGTTCACTGAGGTCTTCGGGCTCGACGGTGACCGCCTTTGGGTCACGGTGCACGACAGCGACGACGAGGCCGAGCAAATCTGGGTCGACAAGGTGGGGGTACCGGCCGGGCGGATCCAGCGCATGGGTGATGAGGACAACTGGTGGGGGATGGGCGACACCGGGCCGTGCGGCCCGGATTCGGAGATCTTCATCGACAAGGGACCGGCCTACGGCGAGGATGGCGGGCCTAAATTCGGCGCGGAACAGCGCTTCGTCGAACTGTGGAACCTGGTGTTCATGCATCTGAACCGGGCGGCCGATGGCAGCCTGACCGAGCTGCCCCACAAGAACATCGACACCGGCGCCGGCCTCGAGCGGATCCTGCCCCTGCTGCAGGGGCTCGACTCGATCTTCGACACAGATCTGTTCCTGCCGATCATCGACGAGGCGGCCTCCATCTGCGGAATCGCCTACGGCCAGGACGAGAAGACCGATGTGGCCCTGCGCGTCATGGCCGACCATGCCCGGGCCATGACCATGCTGGTGGGTGACGGCGTGCTGCCGGCCAATGAGGGGCGGGGCTACGTCCTGCGCCGGGTGGTGCGCAAGGCGGTGCTGGCGGCTCGGCGGCTCGGCGTCGACAAGCCCATCGGGCCGGCCCTGGTCGAGGTGGCGACCGAGGTGTTGGGCACGGCCTGGCCCGGTCTGGTCGAGCACCACGATGTCATTGTCAATACGGTGGCTCGTGAGGAAGCCGGATTCGATCGCACCCTGCGGGCCGGTTTGGGCAGGTTGGAAGAGGCGTTCGCCACCGGCGAGAAGGTGCTCGGGGGCGACGTGGCCTTCACCTTGCACGACACCCACGGCTTCCCGGTGGAATTGACCGAGGAGTTGGCCCGGGACGCCGGAGTGGAGGTCGACCGAGCCGGGTTCGACGCCGCCATGAACGAACAACGCGAGCGGGCCCGGGCGGCCACCCGGGCGGCCAAGGCGGGGGACGAGTCGTCCTACCGGTCGCTGCTCGATACGGATGGACCGACCCCGTTCGTCGGCCGCTCGCCGTCGCACTACGAGGTGCCGGCCCGCCTCCTCGGCGCCCTGGCCGGCAACAAGCCAGGTGACGTCGAGATCTTCTTAAACCAGACGCCGTTCTACGCCGAGGGCGGGGGACAGGTGGGCGACACCGGGACCATCGTCACCGAAACGGGCATCGCCACGGTCTACGACACCGTGTACGCCCTGCCCGGATTGATCGTCCACAAAGCCACGCTCGACGGCGAGCTCGTGGCGGGTCAGGACGCCGTGGCCACGATCGACGGGCCGCGCCGGGAAGCCATCCGCCGGAACCACACCGCCACTCACCTCCTCCACGCCGCCCTGCGATCGGTGCTCGGTGACCACGTGCGCCAGCAGGGCTCGGAGGTGTCGGCGGAGCGGCTGCGCTTCGACTTCTCGCACCATGAGCAGCCCACGCCCGAGGAGTTGGCGGCCGTGCTGGCGCTGGCCAACGACGCCGTGCTCACCGACGACCCGGTGGAGACGATCGAGGCCACCCGCGAGGAGGCTGAGCGCATGGGCGCCATCGCCTTCTTCGGCGACAAGTACGGCACCTCGGTGCGGGTGGTCCGGTCCGGCGCGCACTCACTGGAGTTCTGCGGTGGGACCCATGTCGACTCACTCGGGCAGATCGGGCCGATCGCCCTGGTCTCGGAGGGTTCGATCGGATCGAACACCCGGCGGCTCTTCGCCGTGACGGGTCGGGTCGCCCTCGACCGGGCCTCCGACCAGGAACACCGTCTGCAGGCGGTGGCCGACTTGCTGCGGATCGAGCCCGACGGTGTCGTGGCCGCGCTGGAACGGATGCTCGCCCGTCAGCGCGAAGCCGACAAGGAGCTCTCGAAGCTCCGTCAGCAATCGAGTGAATCGGTGGCGGCCGAGCTGGCCGAGGGGGCGGTGGATGGGATCGTGGTGGGGCGTCAGGACGGGCTGGAGCCCAAGGCCCTGCAGACCCTCGCCCAGGCCGTGCTCCGGCACGACGGTCCCACCGCGGTGGTCCTGGCCGGCACGCCCGACGGCGTCAAGGTGACCATCGCCGGCGCGACCGGTTCCGGCGGCCCGGGT
>Ga0208220_1000487_pt1 | contig 16547 bp, 14 predicted proteins | sample NGESurdeep092012_9_FD_184484 | JGI IMG/M metagenome (GOLD analysis project Ga0208220, IMG submission 184484) | Arctic peat soil microbial communities from Barrow, Alaska - NGEE Surface sample F53-1 deep-092012 (SPAdes) | ecosystem: Environmental > Terrestrial > Soil > Wetlands > Peat ... | reverse complement strand
GGCATGCAGTCCGCCTAGGTCTTCTGCCAGGCGAACGCCCGATGTTGCATTTAACGCAACATATGTTATGGTGGAGAAAACATGCCGGCGAAAGAGATCTTGGACGCGCTGCGAGACCTGGCTTCCGCCGGGTGGCGAGTCCAGATCGCTAATGGCAGGGTGCACGCCTATGCGCGGGCTTACTGTCCCGGCGGCGACGCGGGCTGCGCGCCGCTGACGGTCTACGGGACGCCGAAGGTCCCGGAGCACGAGGCGGAGAAGATCAGGAAGGCCATGCGGAAGTGCCCGCATTGACCGGCGAGGTGTAGACGGCACTGCCGCTCCGAGCGGGACGGGCTAGGTGAGGGATGGACACGTACTGGTTCGAGATCGAGATCGCGGGGCCGGTGACGGGGGACCAGGTCGAGGTGCTCGGCGATGTCCTCTCTGCGGCCGGCGGGATCGACGCGACCATGCAGGCCGGCGAGCGGGGCGGGGTGATCATGTTCTCCCGGGAGGCCGACAGCGCGCTGCAGGCGGTGATCTCCGCCGTCGAGCACGTCAGAGCCGCCGGCCTGACCGTGACCGGCGCGAAGGAAGACCTCGCGACAACCGAGGACATCGCCGAACGGTCCCGCGTGACCGCCGCCGCGGTCCGCTACTGGATGAACGGCGAGCGGGGACCCGGCGGCTTCCCCGAGCCCAGCATCCGGCAGCAGCGCGGCAGCCTCTACTCCTGGGCGCAGGTGTCCGCCTGGCTCGCCGCCGCCAGGCTGGGCGAAGTCGATCACGCGGCGGCCGAGGCGGCGCGCGCCTGCGCCCTGGTCAACGCGGCGCTTACGGTCAAAGACGGCATGCGCAGGCTCCCGGCTCACGACCGTCCGCTGCTCGCGCGTTTCGTCGGATGACTCAGTAACCAGCAAAGACACCGGCCTGACCTACCGGCCAACATGCGCATAGCGGAAGTATCCGCCCAGCCAGTAATCATAGTTTCGGCTACTAGTCACACACCCCGCTGACTGGCGGTTGAGTGGTTCGGCCGATTTCCTTACCGATGTGAGATGGGGGTTGAGGACGTCGTGGGGCTGGTGCGCGTGTCTTTTGAGTGCGGGTCTGTCCAACTGTCGGGGCCTGGACACGCGGATCTGCCGATGAGCGCTGAATGGGTGCCGCCCGGCGCCGCCGGATTCTAACTTCATTCGGGCTCGAAGGTCGTTGGAAGCTCGGTGGGTAGCCTCTGCGTAATCCCAGCGAAGCACGTCTTTAAGGCTGTGCTCTGATAGCCACTGCTGCGCTAGTGTCCTGAGTCGTTAATTCGTTCGCAGTAGGCGGCGAGCGTTTCCAGGATCTCGTCGGCGCTCTTGGTCCACACGAACGGCTTGGGGTTCTTGTTCCACTCGTTGATCCACTTGCGGATGTCGGTTTCGAGTTCGGTGACGCTGCGGTGGGCTGACCGGCGCAGCTTGCGGTTCGTCAGCTCGGCGAACCAGCGCTCGACCAGGTTCATCCAGCTGGAGCTGGTCGGGGTGAAGTGCAGGTGGAACCGGGGGTGCCTCAGGAGCCACTGGTGGATCGCGGGGTCTTGTGAGTGGCGTAGTTGTCCAGGACCAGGTGCAGCTCCAGGTCTTTCGGCACCGCGGTGTCGATCAGCTTGAGGAACCGCAGGAACTCCTGGTGCCGGTGCCGCCGGTAGGGCTGGGCGATGACGGACCCGCTGGCCAGGTCGAAGGCGGCGAACAGGCTGGTGGTGCCGTTGCGGACGTAGTCGTGGGTCATCCGGGCCGGGGTCGTCGGGAGCATGGGCAGGCAGGGCGCGGTCCGGTCCAGGGCCTGGATCTGGGACTTCTCGTCCACGCACAGGACCAGGGCGTTCTCCGGCGGGCTCATGTAGAGGCCGACGACGTCGCGGACCTTGTCGATGAACATGGGGTCGGTGGACAGCTTCCACGTCTCGACGATGTGCGGCTTGAGGCCGAACGCCCGCCAGATCCTGGACACCGCCGACTGGGACATGCCCTCCGACCTGGCCATCGAGCGGGTGGACCAGTGCGTGTCCCCGCCCGGCGGTTCCTGCTCCAGCGTCGCGGCGATCACCTTCTCCACGTGCTCGTCGGTGACCGTGCGCGGGCGGCCGGGCCGCGCTTCGTCGCTGAGCCCCTTCAGACGCGCCTGCAGGAACCGCGACCGCCACTTGCCCGCCGTCGCCCGCGATATCCCCAGCTCAGCGGATACCGCGCTGACGCAGGCGCCGTCCGCGCAGGCCAGGATGATCCGCGACCGCAGCGCCAGCGCCTGCGCGGTCTTCCGCCGTCGCGCCCACCCTTCCAGGACCCGCCGCTCGTCATCGGACAGCGCCACCGGCTCAAGCTTCGGACTCGCCATAAGCCAAGCCTACAAGGTGATCACGAATTAACGACTCAGGACACTAGGACGTCCGCAAGCCAGTAGCCGGACCGCGTAGGGAGCGCCGGGGCTTGGCAGTCTGGGGCGAACAGGCCCTTGACGTGAGGTGCCTCTGCGGGGGTGGCCATCTCATCGAGCACTACCGCAGTAAGGGCCCTTTCGGCATCACGGCACTCACGTACCCACGGGTCGTGCTGTTCGTCGGTCCACAGGTATGCACTGTCTGACAGGCCGGGATGCAGCAGCCGCGAAGCGGCGGTCGCTATGCCTTCTTGAATGAGACTGGCGCCGATGTCGTCCGGCCAGGTCTCCGCGCCATGGTGACTATGCGCCAGGTGCAGGGCCTCGTGGGAGACCAGGATGCCGTCGTATGGTGGGGCGCCCAGCAACTCGAGTGCTACGAACAGGGACGGCCGGCCGTGGAACTCGGCTACCCAGCCGTTGGCGGTGTGATTTCCGACCAGGAGGACAACATCGAGTTCGTCCAGGAGGAGTCCCTGGGCTCTGAACTCCTGTTCTGCTTGCCTCGCAAACGCTTCGGCCCGAGCCTCCCGCTCCCGCACCAACGGCGAGAGCCTGGCGACATTGGCGACCGCCTCGATTCGGCGGCGCGGGTTGCTGTAGGAGCGGTAGTAGACATCGAACACATCGCGGTAGGCCGCTTCATAGTCGGCCGCCCATGCCTCCAGGCGGCTTGCGTGGTCCTCGATCCTTGCTAGCTTCTGATACTCCGCAACGGTGCTGGTAAGTCTCACGAGAACTTCCTACCGCGCCATAGGTGTCATGCCAAGGCTTCTGCGACAGGCACAGTCCCTAGCGCCAACACGATGAATAGACGTCGCTTTGCTGACGTATGTAGTGTGTGTTTAGAGGAAGCGTCCGCCTGGCAGGTAATCGCAGTTTCGGTAGGTATCCACACACTCCGTAAAACATAGGCTGGTCGCGCCGCTTGCGGTCTGATGGCGAGTCGTTGGTATGGCTGGGTGAAGGTAGGTCCGTAACTCCTCGGGGAGTCGCGTCCTCGATCCGCCCAGCGCTGGCGTTTCGCCCCAGTGGCATGATGGCTTGCCTTGGGGCTGCCGCGACAGCAGGCTTCGTTTCATGCCTGACATCGCCGTGAGTGTGCAAGCTGCGCCCGTTGACCTCCGTTCCTGGCTGTCCCTTGCGCGACGGTTGGAATCGTCCGGGTTCCACGCGCTGCTGATGGGTGATCATCCAGGCCTTGGAGCTTCGCCATGGCCCGCTCTGGGAAGTGCGGCGGCCGCGACGCAGACTTTGCGGCTGGGCACCTACGTGCTGCAAGGCGGCGTCCGCGAGCCTGTGCATGTCGCGGCGGACGCGGCCACCCTCGACATCCTCGCGCCTGGCCGCGTCCTGCTGGGTGTCGGCGCTGGTCACACGCCCCGCGAGTGGGCGGACATAGGCCAGGAGCGGCCAGGTGCGCGCCAGCGGGCGGAGCGGCTGGCGGAGTTCGTCGAGGCCGTAGCCTCGCTCTTGCGAGGGCAGGCAGTCACCCGGGAAGGCGGCCATCTGGCCCTGTGCGAGTCGCGGCTGGAAGACCTGCCGGTCGGCGAAGGGGTCAGGCTCTCCGTCGGAGGCGGGCACCCGCTCATACTGCGAGCCGCTGCGCGTCACGCTGACGTGGTCGCCCTCGCCGGACTCGGCCGCACGCTACCCGATGGGCATCATCACGAGGTCCGGTGGTCACGGGCCGACCTGGACCGCCAGTTGCGGATCGTCCGGGAGGAAGCGCGGCTGACGGGTAACAGGCCTGCCATCGAGGCACTGGTGCAAGTGGTTGAGGTCACCGAAAACAGAACAACCGCCATCGAGAACCTCAGCGCGACATTCCCCGGTGCCTCGACGCAGGACCTCGACCGCGCCCCCTTCCTGCTCATCGGCAGTCATGAAGAGATGGCCGAGCAGATGCTCACCCAGGCTGGGGAACTCGGAATCACCCGCTACGTCATCCGCGAGGCAGCCGTGCCCACCCTTGAACGCGTGCTGGACCTGATCGGAGGCGCAAGCCGCTTACCGCCTCCGGGGCATCACCCGGCGGAGCCGCAAGTTCGGCGATGTCCCAGACATCCGGGGCCGCGCCGACCGAGACGCTATCGCTCATCAGAAGGCTCCGCGTAGCCAGAATGTGGGGAGTTGCACCGGAATCGTACGCCGCAGCCAAACGGCCGTCGGCGGGCATGAAGTAAACAAGGCAGTTCTGGGGGCTCGGTCAGCCAAAGATGTCCGCCGCGAGTTCGGCTAGGGCGTGGACCCGGGGGGAGAGCCGGCCGCTGCGGGGCCACGCGAGGACGACGGGGCAGATCGGCAGCGGTGGGTCGAACTCCTTCTCCAGGATCGGGAAGCCCTCGTAGCTCAGCTTGTTCTCTGGCCGCTGGATGAGGATCGCGTAGCCGATGCCTCGGGCGACCATCGATCTGGTGAGCTCGAAGGCGTGCGTGCGATGGCGGACGTTCGGCGTCAGCCCCCGCGCCTGGAACAGGGACATCGCGTAGCTCGCGCTCGGCGGCTGGTCGAACAGGACGAGCGGCTCGGTCGCGAGCTGCTCGAGCGTCACCGTCGGCTGGCCGGCCAGCGGGTGGCTCTGGCCCAGCAGCGCGTAGCCGCGCGCCTCGTAGAGCACGATCTGATCGAAGGCATCCAGGTGACCCATGTCGTACAGGACGGCGGCATCGATCTCGCCCGCGAGCAGCGCCGCCACGAGCTGATCCTGCGCGCTGTCCATGAAGTCGACCGCCACGTGCGGGTGCAGCCGTCCGAACTCGGCCAGCAGCCGTGGCAGTACGGTCGGCGCGAGCGTGACAAAGCATCCCACGACCAGCGGTCCGACCAGCCCGGTGCCGTTGCCGCGGACCGCGTAGGCCAGCTCGGCCGCCTCGGCCAGCAGGCCCTTGGCTCGCGGGAGCACCAGCTTGCCCATCGGGGTGAGGAAGACGCCCTGCGCCCGGCGGCGCACGCACAGGTCGCTGCCGAGCGCGCGTTCCAGTTCGGTGATCGACGCGGAGATCGCCGATTGCGACATGAACAGGCGCTCGGACGCGGCGCTGATGGTGCCGGTCTCGGCCACCGCGACGAAGTGCGCGAGCTGCCGCAGGGAGAACTCGCCGCGCGCGAGGTTGTCGTCCATGGGCCCAGCATTTCGCTCCGCGCTCGTTCATTCCACGGTTTTTCCGTGTTTACTCACCGGATTGTGGTGGTTGACGCAGGGAAGCGCCGGCTCGAACACTGGTGATCATGGAAAGCCAGACCCCCACCGCCGACGATATTCTCCGCGCGGCCGAGGACCTGGTGCCGCTGCTGCGCGAGCGCGCGGCCCAGGCGGACGAGTCCAGGCGGATCGAGGCCGACACCTACCGACGGCTGCAGGAGGCTGGCCTCTTCCGCATCCTCAAGCCCAGGAAGTACGGCGGGCTGGAGCTGAGCGAGCACGAGCACGCCAAGGTGACGATGACGCTCGCCCGCGGCTGCGCCTCCACCGCCTGGGTGTTCTCGATCCTCAACTCCCACAACATGGCCATCCTTTCCTTCCCGGCCCAGGTGCACGAGGAGGTGTGGGGAGCGAGCACGGAGGCCACGCTGGCGGGCAACACCAACCTCAACCCCAAGGCCAGGGCGGTCCGGGTCCCCGGCGGCTACCGCCTGACCGGCAGCTGGGGGTTCTGCAGCGGCTCCGACTTCACCGAGTGGCTGTTCTTCAACGCCCCTGCGGGCGACGACGGCGAGGGCCACATGTTCCTGGTGCCGCGCGCGGACACCACCACGATCGACGACTGGTTCCCGACCGGCATGCGGGCCACCGGCAGCCGGACGATGGCGGTCGACGACGTCTTCGTCCCCGACCACCGGGTGCAGGCAACCAGGGACACGGTGCGGAAGCTGGAGGCGGTGCGGGCGCTGTATCCCGCGTTCGACGCGATGCACGCCCACTGGCCATCCTCCGCCCGGTTCCCGTTCGCGGCGGTCGCCGTCGGGGCCGCCCGCGGCGCCGTCGAGCACTTCGCGAGCGCGGCCGCGTCGAGCACGCGGGTCGCCAGCGCCCTCGGCGGCACCGTCCGGCTGGCCGACCAGGACTACGTGGCGACCGAGTTCGCGGAGGCGGCGGGCGAGGTTCAGATGGCGGCCGAGCTGATCGAGCGGCGCAGCCTCGAGGCGTCCGAGCGGGCCCGCAGGCGGCGGGAGTCGTCCGAGGCCGACCTGGCCCTCGAGCAGCGCGACAACGCGCTCGTCACCCGCGTCGCGCTCCGGTCCGTGCAGCGGATCTTCTCCCTGGTGGGCTCCAGGGCAGGCAGCCCGGCCCACCCGGTCTCGCTCGCCAAGCGGGACATCGAGATGGTCTCGCACCACGTCACCCTCAACTGGCGCCAGTCCGCCGTCCGCTACCTGGCCGCCACGGTTGCGGGCTACACGGCGTAGCGGAGTACCCGCCGGCCCCGTCAGCGCGGTAGCGTTCTTTCATGACCACCACTTCGGCGCCCTTCGGCCGGCTGATGACGGCCATGATCACTCCGATGACCTCGGACGGCGCGGTCGACTACAACGGGGCGGCGAGGCTGGCCGCCTACCTCGTGGACGACATGCGCAACGAGGGGATCGTCGTCAACGGCACTACCGGTGAGGCGCCGACGACGACCGACGAGGAGAAATCCCGCGTGGTCAAGGCGGTCCTCGAGGCGGTCGGCGACCGCGCCTCGGTCGTCGCGGGCGTCGGCACGAACATCACCGCGCACACGATCGAGCTCGCCCGGCAGGCCGAGAAGGCGGGCGCGCACGGCCTGCTGGTGGTCACCCCGTACTACAGCCGGCCCGCCCAGGACGCCCTGGCCGCGCACTTCACCCAGGTTGCGGACAGCACCGGGCTGCCGGTGATCGTCTATGACGTCCCCGCCCGCACCGCGACCCCGGTGGCCAGCGACACGCTGATCAGGCTGGCGCGGCACCCGAGGATCGTCGCCGTCAAGGACGCCAAGGGCGACATCGCCGCCTCGTCCCAGGTGCTGGCCCACACCGATCTGGCCTATTACAGTGGCGATGACCCGATGACGCTGCCGCTGCTCGCGGTCGGCGGGATCGGCATCGTCAGCGTCACCGCCCACGTGGTCGGCGACAGGATCTTCGAGATGATCGAGGCGTTCGCCCACGGCAGGAACGCCGAGGCCTCGAGGCTCCATCTCTCCATGCTTCCGGTCAACGTCGGACTTTTCCGCAATCAGGCGGCGGTCATGACCAAGGCCGCGATGGACCTGCTCGGCCTGCCCGGAGGCGGCGTGCGCGGCCCGCTGCTCCCGGCCAGCGATGCCGAGCGACAGACGCTCCGCGCGGATCTGACCGCAGGCGGCGTCAAGCTTCCAGACGAAGGAAAACTGTGAGTTATCCGCATCCTGACCTGACCCCGCCACCGCCCCTCGCCAACAACGGTTTGCGCGTTGTCGCGCTGGGCGGCCTCGGCGAGATCGGTCGGAACATGACCGTTTTCGAGTACCACGACCGACTGCTGATCGTCGACTGCGGGGTGCTCTTCCCCGAGTCCGACCAGCCCGGCGTGGACCTGATCCTGCCGGACTTCAGCTATCTGGACGGCCGCCTGGACAAGGTCGAGGCGCTGGTCCTGACCCACGCGCACGAGGATCACATCGGCGCGGTGCCCTACCTGCTCAGGCAGCGGGCCGACATCCCGCTGGTCGGCACCAGGCTGACCCTGGCGCTGGTGAAGTCCAAGCTCATCGAGCACCGCCTCACCCCGGAGACAATCGAGGTGAAAGAGGGGGAGACGCGCTCGTGGGGGCCATTCGACCTTGAGTTCTTCGCCGTCAACCACTCGATTCCGGACGCGATGGCGGTCGCCATCAAGACCCCGGCCGGCGTCGTGCTGCACACCGGCGACTTCAAGATGGACCAGCTGCCGCTCGACCACCGGCTGACCGACCTGGCCGGGTTCGCGCGGCTGGGCGGCGAGGGCGTCGACCTGCTGCTCTCCGACTCCACTAACGCCGAGGTCCCCGGCATCGTCCGGTCCGAGCGCGACATCGCGCCGGTGCTGGACGAGGTCTTCACCAACGCGGCCCAGCGGATCATCGTGGCGTGCTTCGCCTCGCACGTGCACCGGGTCCAGCAGGTGCTCGACGCCGCCGCCAAGCACCGGCGGAAGGTCGCCTTCGTCGGCCGGTCGATGGTCCGCAACATGGGGGTCGCCCGCGACCTCGGCTACCTGCGGGTCCCCGGCCATCTCCTGATCGACCTGCGCGACGCCGAGGAGATGCCGCCGGGCGACGTGGTGCTGATCTCGACCGGCTCGCAGGGCGAGCCGATGTCGGCGCTGTCGCGGATGGCGGGCCGGGACCACCCGATCCGGATCGCGGCCGGGGACACGGTCATCCTCGCCTCCTCGCTCATCCCCGGCAACGAGACCTCCGTCTACCGGGTGATCAACGGGCTGACCAGGCTCGGCGCGCGCGTCGTGCACAAGGAGTCGTCGCTTGTCCACGTGAGCGGCCACGCCCCCGCGGGCGAGCTCCTCTACCTGCTCAACCTGGTCAAGCCGAGGAACTTCATCCCGGTCCACGGCGAGTGGCGGCACCTGCGGGCGCACGCCAGGCTCGCGTCGCTGACCGGGGTGCCCGACGACCGGATCGTGATCGCCGAGGACGGCGTGGTCGTCGACCTGGTCGACGGCAAGGCGTCAATCGTCGGGGCGGTCGACTGCGGCTACGTGTACGTGGACGGGCTGACCGTCGGCGAGGTCACCGAGTCCCAGCTCAAGGACCGGCGGATCCTGGGCGACGAGGGCTTCATCTCGGTGATCATGGTGCTCGACTCGTCCAGCGGCAAGATGGTCGGCGGCCCGGAGATCCACACCCGCGGCTCGGGCATCGACGACCAGGCGTTCCGGGTCGACGTGCTGCCCAAGCTCGAGGACGCCCTCGAGCGGGCGGCCAACGACGGGGTGGCCGACGCGCACGCGATCCGGCAGCTTTCCCGCCGCGTCATCGGCAAGTGGGTGTCGGACAACTACCGCCGCCGCCCGATGATCATCCCGGTCGTCGTCGAGGTCTAGCCGCCGAGTGGCGAAGCCCCCGTCGGCTTACCAGGCGGGGGCGGCCATGACGCCGCGCCACTGCGGCTTGCCGTGCCACTGGGGCCTGCCGTGCAGGGCCGCCATCACGCCGCGCCACTGCGGCCCCGGGCCGCGCCGCCCCGCGGGCTTGGCCGTGTGCTGGTACTCGCGCATGATCTCGGCCGCGTGCTTGGTGATCTCGGCCAGCTCGGCCTGGAGCTTGCGGACCTCGCGCGCTCCCCAGATCGGCGAGCTGAACCGGTGGTGAGTGATCGCGGTCACCATCAGAAACCGTGCGTCGGCTGAGTTCACGCGCTCATCCAGCCAGTCAGCTCGCTCCATGCCATCTCCCTGCCATCGCCGTCTCAGGAACGCCGGCTTATTAGAATGACTGCCCCGGCCGGCACGGCTCATTCCGCGCGACCTGAGCGATTAAGTGGGCGGTGGCGGATGCTTGCGCGCCGACGCGCCGCAGCCAGCCTCAGCCGAAGGGTAACGTTTGAGTCACGCTATAACATTCCTGCTGCCCCGGTGCCGTTTTCGCGGCCGTCGGCGGTGTGCTTGACCTCACGCTTCGGCCTGCGGCGACGCCCGTCCGGAGTCTTCCCAAAAACGCGATAGATCTCGAGTGTGGCCGTGCGCTAGCATGTTAGACGGCGGTTCCGGAGCGGGCTGTCTCCGGTCGGGAAGGCGACGTGATCACGGCAGCGGACATGGTTCGGGTGAGCGTGCTCGGCCCGCTCGAGGTCTCCGACGCGGCGGGCCGGCCCGTCCGGGTCGGCGGGCAGCGGGTCCGCGCGCTGCTGATCCTGCTCGCGCTCGACGCGGGCCGGGCGGTCACCGCCCGCTCGCTGATCGAGCGGCTCTGGCCGCACGAGCGCCCGGCCGACGCCGCCAACGCGCTTCAGTCGCTGGTCTCCCGGCTGCGGGTCGCGCTCCGGCAGGCCGGGCTGCCGGACGGGGTGCTCGAGTCGTCGGCGGTGGGCTACCGGCTCGCCGCATCGCCCGCCGCGGTGGACGCGCTCGCCTTCGAATCGCAGGCTCGCGCGGGCGGCCGGGCCCTGGCGGGCGGCGACCCGGCGACCGCCGCGCGCCTGCTGCGGGAGGCGCTCGCCCGCTGGCGTGGCCCCGCCCTGGCCGACGTGGCCGGGGAGGAGTTCGCCGCCGCCCCCGCCGCCCGGCTGGCCGAGCTGCGCGGCGCCGCCCTGCTGGACCGGATCGAGGCCGAGCTGACCCTCGGCGCGGCCGGCCCGGGGCTGATCGGCGAGCTCCGCGAGCTGACCGCCGCCGACCCGCTCGCCGAGCGCCCGGCCGTCCTGCTGATGCGCGCCCTGGCCGCCGTCGGCCGCCAGGCCGAGGCCCTCGCCGTCTACCAGCGAACCCGCGACCGGCTGGCGGAAGACCTCGGCGTGGACCCGTCGCAGCAGCTCGCGCGGGCCTACCTCGCGGTCCTGCGGCAGGAGGTCCCGGACGCGGTAGGCCCGGACGCCGTAAGCCCCGACGAGGATAGTCCCAAGGCCGAAAGCCCGAGCCCCGCCCGCCGCGGCAGCAGTTGGCGGCAGCCGACCAGCTTCGTCGGCCGGGACTGCGAGGTGGCCGGCCTGCTCAAGCAACTGGCGACGGAGCGCCTGGTCACGCTCACCGGGCCGGGCGGCGTGGGCAAGACCCGGCTGGCGGCGGAGGCGGCCGGCCGGCTGACCGGGGCGGATTTCGCCGGGCCGGCGGGCGAAGCCTGGTTCGCCGCGCTGGCCCCGGTGACCGAGCCGTCCGAGGTGCCGCACGCGGTCCTCGACGCGCTCGGCCTGCGCGAGCGGTCGATCGCCCGGCGCGGCGCCGACGGGGGCGCCGACCCGGTTGACCGGCTCTGCGCGGCCCTGGCGGAACGTGACGCGCTGCTGATCCTCGACAACTGCGAGCATGTGATCGAGGCCGCCGCCGTCCTCGCGGCCCGGCTGCTGGCCGACTGCCCCGGCGTCCAGGTTCTGGCGACCAGCCGGGAGCCGCTGCGGATCGGCGGCGAGAGCCTCTACGTGGTCGCGCCGCTGCCCGTCCCGCCCGCCGCCGAGCGGGGGAACGGCGGCCGCCCGGCGTCCGATGAGCGTTCATTTCCGGCCGTCCGGCTGTTCGCCGACCGCGCCGCCGCGGTGCTGCCCGACTTCGAGCTTGACGCCGGCAACGCCGGGCCGGTGGCCCAGATCTGCCGCACGCTGGACGGCATGCCGCTGGCGATCGAGCTGGCGGTCCCCTGGCTGCGCACCCTCACCCCGGCCCAGCTGGCCGAGCGCCTCGACGACCGGTTCGCGCTCCTGACCGGGGGCAGCAGAACCTCCCTGCCCAGGCACCAGACGCTCCGCGCCACCGTCGACTGGAGCTGGCAGCTGCTGTCAGAACCCGAGCGCGCGCTCGCCCGCCGCCTCGCGATCTTCCCCGGCGGCGCCACGCTGACCGCGGCCGAGCAGGTCTGCGCCGACCCGGCGGCCGAGCAGGTCTGCGCCGACCCGGCGGCGGCGGAGGACGGGCGGCCCGCGGCCGGCCCGGCCGGCCGCGAGGGACTGCGCCGGGCCGAGGTCCTGCCCGCGCTCTCGGGCCTGGTCGGCAAGTCGATCCTGACGATGACGGAGCCGTCCGACGACGGCGCCCCTTGCTACCGGATGCTCGAGACGGTGCGCGCCTACGCCCTGGAACGGCTGGCGGAGGCGGGGGAGGCGACCGCGGCCAGGGACGTGTTCGCGCGCTACTTCTGCGAGCTGGCCGAGACCGCCGACTCGCTGCTGCGCACCGCCGGCCAGATGCGCTGGTTCCACCTGCTCTCGGCCGAGCAGGACAACATGCACGCAGCGCTGCGCTGGGCGATCGCCCGCCGAGACGCGGGCACGGCGCTCCGGTTCGTCCGGGCCCTGGGCTACTACTGGGTGCAGCTCGGGCACGGCGAGGGCGACGCGCTGGCCCGCGAGGTGCTCGCGCTGGCCCCGCCCGACCCGCCGACCAAGACGACGGCCGAGGGCCGGGTGATCTGCGCGATGCTGGCGGCGGGCTGGTCGTACGACATCGAGGCGGTCAAGGAGCAGCTCGCCGAGGGCATCGCCGGGATCGCCGAGTGGGCGCGGGAAGAAGGCGCCCTGCATCCTCTGGCGGCCATGGCCGAGCCGCTGCTGTTGCAGTTCAACGGCGGCCGCGAGCAGGTCCGGGAGGTGTACGACCGGTACGCGACCGCCCGTGACCCGTGGCTGCGGGCGATGGGGATGTTCTACCGCGCGATGCACGCCAGCGAGATGGGGCGGCTCGACGGCGTGGAGGAAGAGCTCCGGGTCGCGCTGCGTGAGTTCCGCGCGCTGGGCGAGCGGTGGGGGACCGCGCTGGTGCTCACCGTCCTGGCCGACCTGACCGATCTGCGGGCCGACCACGCCGCGTCGATCGCCGCCCTCGAGGAGGCGGTCGCCATCGGCCGCGAGCTCGGCGCCTGGAGCGACCTGGCCTACGTCGAGGCCAGGCTCGCCATCATCAGGGCGCGGACCGGTGAGCTCGACCGCGCCCGGTGCGAGCTTGACCAGGTCGCCCGCGACGCCCTGGCCCGGCGCGGCCAGATCGACATCGACCGCTGGGTGACGTTCATGCGGACCGAGCTGGCCTGGCGGGAGGAGAATCTCCCCGTGGTCGTCGACTACTGCCTGGAAGCGCTCACCGCGTTCGACGCCCGCCAGGCGATTTGGTGGGAGCCGCTGCGGGCGCGCATCCGGGGCAGGCTCGCCATGGCCGTCCTCGCGCAGGGCGACGCGGAACGCTGCCGGGAGCTGCTCGCGGCCGCCCTCGACGCCGCCGCCACCTGGACCGAGCACCCGCCGCTGGCGGCCGTCCTGGACGCGTGCGCCTGCTACGTGCTCCGCCGCACCGACGTCGCCCCAGCCAGCCACACCAGCCGCACCAGCGACGCCAGCGACGCCAGCGACGCCAATGCCGACGCCGCCCACGCCGGCGACCTAGCCCGGGCCGAGCTCGCCGCCCGGCTGCTCGGCGCGGCGCACGCCGTCCGCGGCGCCTTCGACGAGTCGAGCCTGGACGCCCCGCAGGCCCGCGACGCCGCCCGGGACGCGCTCGGCCGGGCCGCCTTCGACGCCGCCTACCGGTCCTCGGCCGACGAGACCTACCAGAGCGCCATCGACCTGGCCCGTGCGGCCCTCTAGCACCTCGGGGCACATCGTCTCTGACTGACAGCGTCACCGTGGGGAGTTGGGGGCAGCCCGCGACGCGTACTCCCCACGATCACCGATTTACGGCCGCCACGGCGACCCGAAGAGCACACGATGACGCAGGCGCGCCGGGCCGCCTTCGGTCGGCAGCGGCGGGCCGGTCATGCGGCGTGCAGAGCCGCCCCGGCCCGTTCGATCAAACTGATTTTGAATCTCGGCCAGGCTCACGTCCGGCGTCGGTACATCGCCACCGCCAGCGGCGCGAAGACCAGGAAGATGCCCAGCGCCCACAGCAGCGACCGCTCCACCAGGGCGGCGGCCGGGCCGCCGGTGAGCAGCGCGCGCTCCGCGTCGGACAGGTAGGTGACCGGGTTGACCTTCACGAACGCCTGCAGCCAGCCCGGCATCGTCGAGGTCGGCACCAGCAGGTCGGAGCCGAACACGATCGGGAACATGAGCAGGTACCCGAACCCCTGCACCGCCTGCGGCGACTTCATCAGCACCCCGATCAGGGCCGAGAACCAGCACATGGCGAGCGCGAACACCAGCAGCAGCAGGCACCCCATGGCGGCCGACAGCGGGCTCGCCTCGATCCGGAAGCCGAGGATGAACCCGAAGCCGAGCGTCACCGCGATCGAGATCACGTAGCGGATCGCGTCGCCACCGATCGCCCCCGCCAGCGGCGCCCAGCGGGCGATCGGCAGCGACCGGAACCGGTCGAAGACGCCGGTGGTGATGTCCGCGTTGAGCATCATCCCGGTCCCCATGGTCGCGAACACCACGCTCAGCACCAGGATGCCGGGCAGCGCGGTCTGCAGGTACTGGTGGGTGCTGCGGGAGATCGCGCCGCCGAACACGTAGGTGAACAGCAGCAGGTACATGATCGGGGTGAGCGACAGGCTGAACAGGTCCTCCATGTTGGTGGGGATCTTGAGCAGCGAGCGCCAGGTCAGCGTGAACGAGTTCCGCAGCCCGCCGAGCGGGCCGAGCCTGCGGGCGGGGGCGGGCGCAAGGGCGGACGAAAAGGCGGTCATCGGGCGCTCCCGTTCAGCTCTGCCGTTTTCGGCGTGTCAGCGGATGAAGACGACGCAGGCTGGCCGGTGAGGGCGAGGAACACCTCGTCCAGGCTCGCCTTGCGCAGCGCGAACTCGGCCAGCTCGATGCTGGCCGCGTCGAGCTCGCGGACGATCGCGGGCAGCAGCCGGCCGCTCTCGACCGGGGCCGAGACCATGCCAGACTCGGCGCTGACCTCGGGCGCGGCGTCGAGCCGGGCCGCCAGCAGCGCCGCCACCGCGGCCACGTCGTCCCGGCGGGCCGGCGTCACCGAGAGCACCTGCTGGCCGGCCTGCGCCTTCAGCTCGTCGGGGGTGCCGGTGGCGATGACCGCGCCGCGGTCGATGACCGCGATGTCGTGCGCGAGCTGGTCCGCCTCCTCCAGGTACTGGCTGGTGAGCAGCACCGTGGTGCCGTCGGCGACCATCTCCCTGATCATCGCCCAGACCTCGTTCCTGCTGTGCGGGTCGAGCCCGGTCGTCGGCTCGTCCAGGTACAGCACCCGCGGCCGCCCGACCAGCGAGGCGGCCAGGTCGAGACGCCGCCGCATGCCGCCCGAGTAGGTCTTCGCCCGCCGCCCGGCCGCGTCGCCGAGCTCGAACCGCGCCAGCAGCTCGCCCGCCCGGGCTCGGGCCGGCTGGCGGCCGAGGCCGAGCAGCCGGCCGATCATGATCAGGTTGTTGGTCCCGGACAGGCCCTCGTCGACCGACGCGTACTGGCCGGTGAGCCCGATCAGCTGCCGCACCCGGTGGGCGTCCCGCTGCGTGTCGTAGCCGCACACGCGGGCCGAGCCGCCGTCCGGCCGCAGCAGGGTGGCGAGGATGCGGACGGCGGTCGTCTTGCCCGCGCCGTTGGGGCCGAGCAGGCCGAGGACGGTGCCGGCCCGCGCGGTCAGGTCCACGCCGGCCAGCGCCGTCGTCTTGCCGAAGCGCTTGGTGAGTCCCCGCGCCTCAATTGCGTAGGATGCGTTTTCCGCGTTCATGCCGCCCATGCTGCGGCCCGCCGCTGTCAGGCCGCGCACGAACGCCTGTCAGCACGGGCATCGAAACCCCGATAGCATCCGCTAAGGGAAGATCATCGCGTTTCGCTCAGAGCACCCGGGGAGACGGTGACATGGCCGGCAGTGACATGACGTGGGCCAGGCTCGACCCGATGCATGTTCCGCCCGAGATCGACACGACCGTGCCCAGCGTGGCGCGGGTGTACGACGCCATCCTGGGCGGCAAGGACAACTTCGCGGTCGACCGCGCGGTGGCCGACGAGGCGATGCGGACGATGGCCGACGGCGGCAACGGCGCCCGGCTCAACCGGGCGGCGCTCGGGCGCGCGGTCAGGTACATGGCCGACCGGGGCGTCAGCCAGTTCCTCGACCTCGGCTCCGGCCTGCCGGCCGCGCAGAACACCCACCAGATCGCCCAGGCCGCCAACCCCGAGGCCCGGGTCGTCTACGTGGACAACGACCCGAGCGTCGCCGTGCACGGCCAGGCGCTGCTCACCGGCGACGACTCGACGGTGGTGGTGCTGGCCGACGTCCGCTCGCCCGACGAGCTGCTGGCGCTGCCCGCGGTGGCCGGCTTCCTCGACTTCAGCCAGCCGATCGGCCTGATCCTGAACGCGGTGATCCACCACCTGCTCGACGAGGAGAACCCGCGGGCCGTCGTCGCGCGCTACCTGGAGGCGCTCGCGCCGGGCAGCTTCATGCAGCTCACGCACTTCTGCGACGAGTCGGCCGAGGCGCGGGCGAACTCGCAGGTGCTGACCCGGTCGCTCGGCCGGGGCCAGGTGCGGAGCCGGCCGGAGATCGTGAGCTTCTTCGACGGCCTCGAGCTGGCGGCGCCTGGCGTCGTCTTCCTGCC